>Ga0082335_1000458_pt1 | contig 103817 bp, 99 predicted proteins | sample Subgrocontami58m_FD_72375 | JGI IMG/M metagenome (GOLD analysis project Ga0082335, IMG submission 72375) | Subsurface groundwater microbial communities from S. Glens Falls, New York, USA - GMW37 contaminated, 5.8 m (SPADES assembly) (version 2) ... | reverse complement strand
CGTTTGGCGGAGCGATTGAAGCTCGGGCGGCAGCCCATACCCGCGCGCCCCGATCCGGTTCTGCCCGCGCCCCGCGCGCACGCCACTCAAGCGGCCCCGGGCGGAGCTCTGCTCGCCCCAGCCCTGCCCCTTGCGCCTCGGGATGGAATCCGGGGCGCGGGTATTCGAGATCATGCCCTAGTGGTCGACCGATGAACCCGAAAACCAGGATTTTTTTTGGCCCGCCGCTTGCTCTGCTCACCGCGGCCCAGACCGGTACGCTGGAGATCAGCGGAAAGATCAACCGCACGGCGGAACGCTACCTCGCGATCATGCACCATCGCGGCCTCGACCTGTCGCAGGCCGAGCGCGCCTGCATCGCGCATGTCTGCGACTTCGGCTTCGTGGCCCCGCAGGAAATCCGCGAACTGCCTTTCGAGGTGAGACAGACAGAATTCGAATGCGAAGGACTGAACAAGGAAGCCCTGGCGGCAAGACTCGAAGCCGCCAGTTTCGAAGATCTGGTTGCGGTGGTCGAGGAGCTGGGATTCTGAGCGCTCGGCGTTTTAGGAAGCGCGCCCACATCGGCCGAACCGAAAAATGCAGTTGGTGAAAATGAAATGAGTGATCTAAGGAGATAAGCAATGGGTATTCATCCAGTAACGATAGTTGTGTTTCTTGTAGTGTTGGCCGCGGGCCTCTTGTTGGGCGTTGGGCTTCAGAGCGTGGTTATCGGAGGCGCTGTTTGCGCTGTTGCAGTCTTGCTTCTTATTGCCTTGCGAGTGGCGCGTCAGTGGCAAATAGCGGTGGTTCTCAGGCTTGGAAGATATGAGAGTTTAAAGGGCCCAGGCCTGTTTTATATTCTTCCATTTATTGATACCGTTCCTTACTGGATAGACCTGAGAACGGTTACAACACCCTTCAATGCTGAAGAGACTCTTACCAAAGACAGCGTTCCCGTGGACGTGGATGCCGTCCTCTTCTGGCGGGTTGTTGATCCTAAAAAGGCGGCTATAGAAGTTGAGAATTACCGGCACGCCATAGCCTGGTCGAGCCAGACCGCCCTCCGGGACGTGATAGGCAGAACCGACCTTGCCGAGATGCTGAGGGGCAGGGAAAAGATAGACCACGACCTCTGCCACATGATTGACCAAAGGACCGAAGCATGGGGTATCAAGGCCTTATCGGTGGAAATCCGCGACGTAAAGATACCGGAAGGCCTTCAAAATGCGATGTCCATGCAGGCTCAAGCGGACAGGGAGCGCCAAGCAAGGGTGATTCTGGCCGACTCGGAACGGCAAGTTTCCCGGGTTTTTGAAGAGTCCGCCAAAGCGTACACCAACAACCCCGTCGCACTTCAACTTCGGGGGATGAATATCCTGTTGGAAGGAATGCGGCAGAATTCCACCATCGTTCTTGTCCCTTCGAGCGCCATGGATACGATGGGCCTGGGCGCAATGGCCGGCATGACTTCACTGGCAAAGCAGTTTGCGCAACCACACGGCGCCAAGCCCGTTTCAACTCAGCCGCAGGTTGGCGCAATGTCAGAAACCGTTTCCCCGGCCTGACGCTTATATGCCGGATAAACTTTTTAACGCGAAAGGAAAAGAGTGATGAAACTCGCAATAATTGGTATTACTGCGTTGGCGACGTTGTGCAGTATTGGTCAAGTTGCGGCCGCAGATGGTAAGGCCGTATACGACAAGTCATGCGCCGCTTGCCATAAGGCTCTCCCCAAGGCGCCGAAGCTGGGTGATAAAAAGGCGTGGGCACCTCTTATAGCAAGAGGGTCCAAAGACCTGATCGCCTCCGTTATCAAAGGCAAAGCGCCCATGCCGCCACGAGGCGGGGCTGCGAACGAAGAAGAGGCGGCGGCTGCGGTCGAATACATGATAAAAGCAGCGAAGTAGCGATGGGCCGGGTAAGCTGTAATCACTCCTCCCTTATTGATGCGCTCCTTAACCCGCTTCCGGCGGGTTTCTTTTTTGGTGCGCGTTACTGACTGGTCGCGATGGTCTTTCTTCTAATCGGGGTGGAGCGTGGCGACAACAAGGCCGCCCGAGTTCGACGAAGCTCGTACTCCATACCAGGGCGCTTCGTTCGCCGCATTTACCTGGACCGACGAGCCCGCCTTGGCACGCCGCCCCGGAAGGCTATATGCTCGATTTTGGTTAGGCAAACACAGGAGAGAAAAAATGAAGAAAGCACTGTCTATTTTGATTGCGTCCGTATTTGTTGCAGGCAGTGCATTGGCGCAGGCGCCCGCGGGCCGGACGGCCGCTTCCGCTACTGGTGGCGCCGGGGGTAGTGGTGCGGCTGGTGCCGCCGCTGGAACGAGCGCAGCGGCCGGTGGGATCACGTCAGGCATGATTGCCACTGCAGTGGCGGTAAGTGCGGTTGCAGGCGAGCTAGCGATGACGTAGTTAGACGGTGTCCGTCCGATCAAGTCGGCGCTACTACACATGACGCGCAACTGCCACTAAGAAGATAGGCTTGCCAACGGTTGATTGCCGCCGATCGAATGAATTCTCTATTGCCGCCGTACGGTGCAAAGATGTTCTTGCTATTTGGGTCGGCTCATAAGTGCACCTTGCCAGTGGTGATATGAACGGATATGCCGCCATTCGTTAGTACTGCCGGTGCAGACCACGGACCTTCTGAAATTTCAACCACTGCATCGACGTCGGGGTGCTTGAACAGGTCCGGAGTTTGGCGATTCGCGCGCATAGATTCTCCCTCGCATCCGCAGCGTCACCGAACGCCTTTACCGAGCAGCGTTTCGAGTTCCTGCGCTTGCGCCTTGAGCTTCCTCGGACTCGTTTTCGCCAACTGTTCAAGATTCCTGAGTTTCCATCGGATGCCGGGTAACTGCTCAAGATGGTCGATGCCGAGCAACGCCCAGTTCGGCTCGTTGCGCGCGAGCGATAGCAAGAACGCCCGCTCATCGTGATCCAGGTGAGCATGCAGTTCGGCAATCATGCGTTCGCGTGCCGACAGCAGGACCTTTAGTTCCACAGGCTCTGCGGTCATTCCCCGAAACGTGCTGTCATAATCGGCGGAAATATCCCGAAGGTTTGGATTAAGCACCTCGTGAATCGGCCGGTTGTGACAAGCGAGATAAGCCACGAAACTGCGCCGGATTCCGGGCGTGATCCCCTCGTGACGAAAGAGTTGCAATGCATCGAATAGGTCCCGCGGATGTTGTCGGTCCAGGGCGGCAACAAGTTTTCCGCCGTACAAGTCTTCCACAGACAGAACCGGTAACTCCAGATCGGCCAGCAGCGTCTCGCTCGCCTTGGGACTAAGTGACGCCGTGCGGATCGGGTGGACTGTCCCGCGTGCGCTATCGAGATAAACTTGATTCATGGCTTGAGCACCAGCAGGCCGTCCTTGGACTTCGATATCCACGGCCGCCCGCTACCCGTGGGCAGCGCGGCCGTGTCGAGCTTGTTGACCCACGGCAACGATAGCTCGCGTCCGAGCCGCAAGCAGAGTCGAACCGTCTTGACGCTGGTGCAGCGCTTGAGGAGGTCCGTCAGGACTTCCGCGCGCAGGCTGTAAGTGCCTTCGGCGATTTCTCGGGCCTCTTGCAGCGGTTGCCGAACGCCAACCTCGTCCAGTAGCTCAAGCAGTGCTCGTTCTGGCGTCGAGACTTGTGGTGCGCCGTCACGATTTTCCAAGGGAGCGACGCCAAGCATCTGCTCAGGCTTTTCGTCGAATAGCCGCTTGCGGTGATACTCGCTCGGAAAGTGCCGAACGAACCAATCGGGCAGGCGCGCGCTCACCCAGCCGTACAGATGCAATGTGCTTTGCTGCGAAACGTATTGGCGCACGCCATACCATTCCAGCGCCGTTTTGCCACCGACATGAAAGCCGGCGATTTGCTGTTGAAGCACGATGAGACTCGGGTGAAGCGACAACGCCTCACCGGGCCGGCAATATACTCCCCGCCCAAGCCGCTTTAGCCATCCGGAGCGGGCATAGTGAACCGCGAGGATAGTTGGCAGGGTCGAGCGTGACCACGAGCACGGCGCTGACCCGGCCGGAACCATCCCGGGCGGCGAACGCGACCGGCAAGATTGCCGTTCCCCGCGCGCGGCTGATCACCGGCACGCCACGCACCGGCGCATTCGCGCCGAGCGCCTGCCGGAAGTAATCCCGATTCGCGTAGTTGACCCCGGCGGGCAACGCAATGGTGGCGCACGCAGGCGTCCCGTCGGGCTTTGCGACCAGCATGGCGCTGTAGCGCCTGTGCGGGACGACCAGCGGGATTAGACGCTCGCAGCTCCAGGCTTCCGCCTGCGCTACCATCGGAACGTACACCAAGGCCTGCAGAAAGAGAACGGCGCCGCGGACATCGGCATCCACGCTTGCCGCCGTGCGCTCTGCCGCGGCCCGCAAGCCAGCCGAGGCGTTGGCAATGCGCGTGTCAGTGTCTCGCCAGGTGGCGTACGCCAATACGGCCAGCACCGGCAGCATCGACAGCCCCAGCAGAACAATCGGATACGCACGAATGCTACGCAAAAGACCGCCCCCATTTTTTCTTAGGTGTTATACCTCGACGGTTGCTCTAGATCAGGTGCTTCCTAACTCTTGCGATGAGTCAAGTAAGACTGCGATGTTGGCATGGTTCGGGTCGTACCGGCGGGCCAAGGACCTGGCGACCCCGTTACTCTTTGCTGATCTTTCAAACAATTGTGAAGAAGTTCGTCACCAACGATTTGGCCTGAGGGCCAATGAGTAACGGTCATCCACCAGGTTCGCATCCCGGAACTCTGCCCCGCCGAATCGATAGAGCTCATAGCCAATTAGCCGGAGCAGCCGGATCTTCGGCAACCACTTCCCTCTGTCGCTCCGATACGCAGAGCGATGCTTCACCACGGCTTCCCAGAAGTTTTGACATTTCTGCGGGGTGAAAAATACTCAACCCAATTGCGCGGAACACAACCTACGTGCGCTGGTCACAATTTGCGGGTCAGTCTAGTTGTACTGTGTCACGCGCGCATTACGACCGATCCGCAGCACGGGCAGCGTCGAAGACGACGCGCGAGCTGCATGCTCACGAGATAGCGAAGTGTAGGGATCGAGTCCGGCACGTGGCGTTGCGTTCGTCCGGCTGCCGCGAGGTTTGTAATCTTCGGGTAAGGCAGCCGCTTTTGGTCGATTGGAGCAGTTTTTTTGGAGGCATTCTGCAGTCGCTGCGCGAGCAAAAAGCCGTAGGCAGCGATGCACACGGTTGCGTGATGATGAAATCCGGTCCAGCCGCGGCCATCGTAGTGCGACAACCCGAACTCCTGCTTAAGCTCGCGGTAGTCCTGTTCGATGCGCCAGCGCATCTTCGCGGTGTTGACCATATCGCTGATGCGTATATCGGCAGGCAGATTGGACAACCAATACTTCGTGGGTTCGACTTCCTTGAGCGGCCATTCGATGAGCAACCACTGCTCATGCTCACAAGCTGGTAAATTTCGCTGCTCAAAATGCTAGCCCCATCGAGTCGCAGTGGGATGAATCCACGGGCCGTCCGTTGGACCGGTTGTAGGCCAGTAGGGCGTTCCGCTCTAGTTCACCCAGTCCGATTCCAACGACAGGCGTAGGTGCGGTGGCGCCAGTAGCGGACGTGAAACGGTTCCCGCGACGCTGTGACGGTATCCGCCGGGCGGCCCGGGCGTGGAATAAGGCCACACGGCTTGAATGAACACGAAGTCGCTGGCGGTCATCGCATATCTGCCGGTTGGTTGGGGTCGCCCGACGATTCCGCCAGTCGCGCCCGAACACCGGCTTGGAGTACCGAAACCGGCTACTTGACCGCGAACTCGACCGGGGGGGCAATTCGGAGCTTGCGCGCGAGGCGGGCAAAGTCACGATCGAAGGTATAGAAGCGCGCCGATCTATGTGACGAAGCGGCAATCATCGCATCGCCGAAATCCATTCCCCCTTTGTACCACGTCACGGCCCGCTCGGTCACAGCGCTGTCCTCGATTGAGACATGCTGCAGGCTGAGCAAGGCGTCAAGCGCACGGCCAATGTTCACTCGCGAACTACGGTAATAGCTCTCCAGTGTATAGACCACTTCCGTCAGCGCGGCGCGTGTCACGAAGCAGTCATTTGCAGCGATAATTTCCAGTGCCCGCGGGGATAGTACCGGATCATCTTTAAGGAGATAGCGCAGCAAGATGTTAGTGTCGATGCCGATCATTGCGATGCCCTGCGTTTGCGCTCTTTACGCATAACAGCCGCCCGCATTGCACGCGCAATGTCCGCTTCCGTCGCCGCCCGTCGCCGTGTCTTGAGGATGCCGTAAACCTCCTCTGGCGCAATGCGCTTTCCGGCCCCGACGGGACGCAGCAATATCCCTTCTGCCGTGCGCTCGAACGCAACCTCGCCGCCAACGCAAATCTGCTCGGCTTCGCGTAGGCGACGAGGGATCACAACTTGCCACTTGCTGGAAACCTTCGACGTGTCCATGGGGCGCTCCCGATCGTTCAACGATAGTAAGACGCATTGTGCCAATTCGCCACAGTCCTTGCAATATGTAGCATCGCAGTACGGGAACTGGAAGGCGTCAGAATTCCGGCGCTTGCCGCGATTTCATCAGCATCGGACGGCTCGGTCAATCGGAAAGTCGTCCGCAGGCCGAGCGGCTCGTTTTCGCTCGTGCGTCGTTCTCGAACAGGCTTTCTGCCCAGTGCCCTGTCCGTATGCCTCTGCCGACCGCGTATTGCGCCAACTACACGACCGCGCGTATTGTTTGAGGACAGATCTATGCCGGTATATCGCGGCGGCTCCCGCCGGCGCGATCCCTGATGGGTTTGATCAAGTGCGGGCACTGCGGGGCCAGCATGACACAGGCGACCGGAAAAAGCGGACGCTATCGCTACTACAAATGCACCACAGGAGTTGAGAAAGCGTCAGCGCGCAGCCCGAAGCGCAGAGGACGTCCGGTTCCAGCAATTGACGCGGGAATTGAAGGAAATCGATATGGGCATTGCGCGGCTGTATGAAGCAGTCGAGAAAGGCCGGTTGCCGCTCGATACGACGTTGCAGGAGCGCTCGCAGAAGCTTCAGGCAAGGCGTCAGGATGTGCTGGTCGCGAGCGCCGCTCTGCGCGACAAATGGGAAGTCCCGCTCAACAAACTCACGCCGGTACAGCTCCAGAAATTCACGCATGCGCTGAGGACGCGGTTGGTCGATACGGCATCAGGATTCGGCAAGGCGTATCTCAACCTGCTGGTGGATGAGATACGGCTTGACGGCAGCGAGCTGCACACCAAGGGCAGCTATCGTGCCCTGGCACGTGCGGTGTCGTTATCGAAAGAAGGGAAGCTGGACACCGTGCCCAGCTTCGTACCAGAGTGGCGCGCCTGGCAGGATTTGAACCCACGACCCCTTGGTTCGTAGCCGGTCTATCTAACGGCTCGTTTTAGCATAGGAATTATATAGTTGCGATTCTAGCACTGTGTTATGGATGCGCATACTTGCGCGCAATAACATATTGAATTTGTTAGATGCCGGTGCCGTCAATCACACAGTTAATTTGGCGGTAACCCGTTAAAAGGGGTCGCGTCCCGGCGCGTGGTGTATGAGAGCATGGTCTCGGAGGCCGGGTTATCTGCTCAGTTCATCACAGCGGAGAGCCGAGCAGGTTGATTGTCCCCCAGAGCCTGCAGTCCTTCAAGTTGCAAATATCGACGCTGCAGTTGCCACTCGTCGTTTTGCTCGAGCAACAAGGCGCCCACGAGTCGTGTGATGGAAGCCTCATTGGGGAAGATGCCGACCACGTCGGTTCTGCGCTTGACCTCGGCGTTGAGCCGCTCCAGCGGATTGGTGCTGTGAATCTGCAGCCGATGCGCCTTGGGAAAGCCGGTAAAGGCCAGGACGTCGGCTTCGCATTGGTCCATCAGGGTGCCGATCTTGGGATAGCGTGCACGCAGCTGGTCAGCGACAACACGCCATTGGCGCCGCGCTTCCTTGTCGGTTTCCTGGGCAAAGACGGTGCGGATCAGCGCCGCGACCATCTGGCGCTGGCCCTTGGGCACGTGCGCCAGGGCGTTGCGCATGAAGTGCACGCGGCAGCGCTGCCAGCTCGCCTTGATCACCTTGGCCACCGCGGCTTTCAGTCCTTCATGAGCATCGGAGATCACCAGCTTCACTCCACGCATTCCGCGACGCATGAGCGAGCGCAGAAACTCCGTCCAGAAGGGCTCGGCCTCGGAGGCACCGACTTTCATTCCCAACACCTCGCGCACCCCGTCGGTGTTCACCCCGACGGCGATTATTACGGCCACCGAGACGATCCTGCCGGCCTCGCGCACCTTCACGTAGGTGGCATCAATCCACAGGTACGGCCAGTCGCCCTCGATGGGGCGAGCCAGAAACGCGTTCACCCGTTCGTCGATCTCCGTGCACAGCCGCAAGACCTGGCTCTTGCTGATCCCGCTCATGCCCAGTGCCTTGACCAGATCATCGACTGACCGGGTACGCTACATCTACGCAAGTGGCCAGCTAGGGCCATAGGCTGCAGCGCTTGTCGCTGCTGCGATTTGATCAAATTCATTTGCGGGGAGAACAATGAAACGACTCCTGGTTGCGCTGATCGCGTCCACGCTCGCTGCAGGCGGCGCGTGGGCGCAGGTGGTGCCGCAAGGTGGTGCTGGCCAAGCTGTCGCTGCCCCCGCTGCTAGCGGACCGGCGAGCGCGGCAAGCGCTGTCGTGGCGGCGTCAGGTGGAATGACGGTTGAGATGCTCGCTACTGCTGTCGCCGTCGCCGGGGTTGGCGCCGCGGTCTTTGGGTCGAGCAGCTCGCAGACCACAGCGACGACAGCTACCGCTCCCTAGGCTTGACGGTTCCTACGCCGGCTTCGCCAACAGTGCCACTAGGTCGCGCACTGAAGGCAGTTCGTGCAGTTGTCTGATCATGGCAATGGATTCGCGGATCTGCTGCGCCGTCATGATTCCGTCGGCGCATTCCTCGTACTTGCCGCACAGATCATTCCACCTGGCTGGATTTCCGGGCCAACCCTTGGCGTTGACATACGAGCCGCCCAACGTTTTGCCGTTATGCAGATGAATCGCGATCTTCACCGCGGTCCAGCTATCTTCATGACCGCACCAGCCCCGGTCTTCTTTGATATCTTGCCGGACATTTATCTTGATACGACGCATCAGCCCGAGGATTTCCGGGTCGTGGATGCGCGCTTCGCTGAATTGCGCGATACCTACTTTGCGATCCACCAACGCGGCGGCGAAGGTGTAGGCGGAGGTGAACTTGGCACGATAGCTGTCTGAAGGTTCCGTATAAGGCGAGATCATAAGCATGCGCGGATGCGCTGCGACCTCGACCTGCGCTATGTCTGCGGCTTTGAGATCGTTCCGGGTGGCGAGTTCGATCATCGCGTCGATGCCAACGCAATTGACTGTCGAACAGGGATGCATGCGCACCATATTTGGAATACGCGCCAACAGGAATTCGCTGCCGAGGCCTTCCACCATGCGTTCGAGCGAATAGTTTCCGCTGCCGACGTAGCTCTCGGCCAAGCCGAAGCGTTGGTGACCGTGGCCTTGATCACCGGGCTCGATAACATCCGGATCGACTGCAAAGCCGTTGCGTGCCAGGCTTGCCGCCTGCAGCCCCGAGCGCACCCCGTGGCCGATGTGAAAAGCCTTTCCGGCCGAGCCGACATTCTTGCGTATGCCGACGCCGGAAGACGCCATTAGACCGATGGCCATGCGCATCCCCATCGCATCCAATTGCATCAGACGGCCCGCAGCAACCGCAGCGCCCAGGCCACCCATCATGCCGGGAGAATGGAACCCGCGGTCAAGCATCGCCATTGGCTTAAAGCCGATGCAGATGCGGCCGGTCACTTCAAAGCCGAGCGCAAAAGCTTCGAGCATTTGCCTACCCGACAAATTCATCTGCTCGGCAACTGCAAGGCAAGCAGGCACCATGCTGGAACTGATATGACTCACTTCGGGCGTGATATCGTCATATTCTAGGGCGTGCGCGCTCACGCCGTTGACGAATCCGGCATTGACCAGCGAAGTCTTCTCCCCCGTGCCAACGATCGTCGCCTGCGGCGCGCCTCCCGCCTCCAGCACGGTCTTGCGTACGATGCAACTACCAGGAGATCGCGACCCCGCGACCATGACGCCTATGGTGTCGAGAAATCTTTCTTCGATCGATTCGACTAGCCTCGGCTGCATAAAGCCGGCTGGCGGATCGACTGCAAACTTGGCAAGCTGTTCGGTAACTCCCATGTCGTTTCCTTGAGCAATTTGAAAATGAAAGCCTAGCGATCGCCTCGGTGAGTCGCTGCTTTTAACGAAATGCCGCTATTCATGTTTCGCGCCCGAACGTTTTATGACGTCGGCCCATTTCGCGATTTCTTTCTTGACAAAATCGGCAAACTGCCCAGGCGTCGTGTTGCCCGTAATCTCGTATCCAATCGCGGCATACTGTTCACGCACTGCGGTCGACGCGAGCGCTTTGTTGACCTCGGCGTTGAGCCGTGCAGCGATGGCATTCGGTACGCCGGCGGGCACGATCACGCCGCTCCAGGCGAGAACTTCGTAGCCCGGCACGCCAGCCTCGGCAATGGTCGGCAGGTCCGGCATCGCTTTCGAGCGTACCGAGCCAGTCTGACCCAGCCCAATGAGTTTGCCGGCCTTGATATGCGGGGCGAGTGCGGGCATGTTGTCCAACGTGAGCTGCAAGCGGCCAGCTATCAGATCGACGAAAATTTGCGTTGAAGCCTTGTAGGGTACGTGCAGCAGCTTCATTCCGGTCATGATCTGCAACAATTCCATACCGATATGGCTGGTCGAGCCCAGAGACGACGCCCCGTAGCTCAATTGTCCCGGATTCTGCTTGGCATAATTGACCAGTTCTGACACGGATTTCGCCGGCGACGAAGAAGTGGTGGCGAGGACATTCGGCGTGTATCCCGTACGCGCAATGTATTGCACGCCTTTATCCAGATCGTAGGGCTGTTTCGCCATAAAAGTGCGATTGATCGCCAGCCCGAGCACGTTGCCGTAACCGATGGTGTATCCGTCCGGAGCGGAATTGATGATCGCGCCGAGACCGATCGTGACGTTGCCTCCGGGCCGATTTTCGACGAGAATCGACTGTCCCAGTTGCTTGCTTAGTTCCGCAGCGAGGATGCGGGCGACAGTATCGGGCGATCCTCCCGCCGCTGACGGCACGATGTATTTGATCGGGCGCTCAGGGTACTGGGCAGTTACAGCCGGCGGCAGAGCGGCCAGCCCCAAGAGAAGGAACCGCGCGCAGAGCGACGCAAACCTGGCTGCAGTCGCTCTAGCCACTACAAATCCAGCGCATGCCTTTTCCATGGAATTGCTCCTTTCAAGATCTGACCGTTATTACTCAGGCTTGATGCTACCGGCTTTGATAATCCTCGTACCCGATTCACTAAATCGCAGTGCAATTTCGATGCGAAGAATAGCCAGAACCAATGCCTCTCAGTTCGCTCCTGCACTTAATGTTGATTGTGCTGATATGAGATTCTGGAAATCTCTTCGGACAACTACTGATCTCAATGTATCTCACCGAAATAACCGGCTTTTACGGCCCATAACCAAAGATAAACCAGCTTTTCGTTGTGAAGCGCCCAGTGACCCATGTGAGTAAGTTTCGGAATCAGCACCAAATGCGCTCTTCTGGCTTTCTCTTCGTATAGTTTGGCCACAAACCCGTCCTGCCGCGCCCCTAATGATTCCCCGCCAGTTTGCCAGTGATTCTTGTCATTTTCTCCGACCATCAGCAGCACTTTTATGCCCCGCAAGAAACTAGAGTCTGGCTCTTTGAGATGACCAACATAGTCTGCGCGCGGTAGGCCTGTCGCCTGCTGGTACTGCTCCAGTCTCTTCGTGTTCCCCTCATGGGACACTATTTGGAGTTCCGGGTTAAAGGCGGGCGCCGTTTCCTTAACCAGCTCAAATCGCTGTTCCATGCGCCCCCACGGTGTCAGTTCAGGTAGGTCCTCATATCCAGCAGCGTGACGATATTCGTCAACCGTCCGATAGATAATGCTTCCAAGCGGACGCTCGCCTACATCTCTACCCTCAGGGAAGCCGGACAAACCAGTTGCTTTCCTCCATTGTAGTATCCATCCGTCGTAGCCACCGCTTCCCCACCCGACGATACCTGCCACCTTGGACGTCGCGAGATACTCGTACAGATCAGCCGCCATGGGCCCACCCGTGGAATGTCCCATGACGAGGAGATTCTCACCGGCGAGGTGTTTTTCGACGAGCATCGAAATACCCTGCATATACATCTGATATGTCGCTTTGAGCGATCGATCGTGAATTTCATCGTCGCTAAGTGTGCGATCGAGAATATAAAACGGCTTCCGTTCACAAACGGGAACTTTCCATTTCCCGCCCGGTGGCCACAGCCCCGGATAGGAGGGTGTTAATACTTGAAAGCCCTGCGAAGCGAGAACTCGAGCCAGCCCCGGGCGACCATCGGGAGTGACTTGGAAGTCAAGCTCGTTCACCCCCCCGCCATGGATAAGAACGAACGAATAGCCGGGCAGCGCCTGCGTCTGCGGCATATACAACCTGCCATGAATGTCCCAATCGTAACCATTCCGTTGATAACGCAACTGTACTTCCGTCTCGTTGAAATGAGTCGCTGCGTAAGGTGCATCGATACCAAGATACGTCTGCCAGTCAAGTTCAATCAGCAGTTCCCGCCCTTTTAGGAGTGACTTATACTTTTTGATGGCTTGATCAGCGCTCATACTTGTTTTACTCATCGTGTCCCGTGTCCCTGCGTATTGACTCGATAGTCTCAAAATCTCTGCTTGATGTTTGCAACCGTTCGGCATGGATTCCCGACTAGTTTTCGACCTTGATGTTTGCCGCTTTGATAATCTTGCCGAACTTGGCCACCTCTGCCTTCAGCATGGCTGCGAACTGGTCGGGGGTAGAGATCATGGGGTCATTTCCCTGGCCAAGCAGCGTTGCTCGGACGTCCGGCATGGCCAAAATCTTTGCGATCTCGCCCGCGAGCTTGTAGACGATTTCTCTGGGAGTGCCGGCCGGCGCAAGCAGTCCATTCCAATTCCGCAGCTCGACCCCTGGCAGACCGGCCTCGGTAAGCGTCGGTACCTGTGGTAGCGTCGCCAAGCGAGCTTCGCCAGAGATTGCGAGCGGCTTAAGTTTGCCGGACTTAATAAGGGGAACGACAACAATCGGAACCTGAAAGACCAGCTGCACCTGACCACCGATAAGATCCGTAATTGCAGGCGCTGCTCCCTTGTAGGGAATGTGCTGCATCTTGACTCCTGCAGCAATGCTGAACAACTCCGTCCCCAGATGGATTCCCGACGCTGTCCCTGACGATGCGTAATTGAGTTGTCCTGGCCGCCCCTTAGCGTAGGCAATAAACTCCTGCAAGGTATTTGCCGGCAAGGACGGATTCACCACCAGCACATACTCGTAGCTGACAAGAGTGGCGATCGGAGCGAAGTCCGTAATTGGGTCATATGGCGTGGCGAGAAGATTCGCGTTGATGGAAAGGCTGTTGGCCTGCAATAGGAGCGTGTAGCCGTCGGGCTTTGACTTGACGACGGCCTCGGTGCCAATAATGCTATTTCCACCGGGGCGATTATCGACAATCACTTGCTGGCCCCAACTTTCGGTAAGTTTCTGACCAATAAAACGCCCCAACGGATCTATGCTGCCACCCGGGGGAAACGGGACGACGATGCGAATTGGTCTGTTGGGGTAGGCTTGCTGAGCGGCCGTGTGGCCGGCAACAATCAGCAACATGCTGATCGCTAGCATACGCATTACTACGGTGGTGAACTTACTCACATGACCTCCCATTTTTTGCCTCAAACAAAGCGTTGGAACTGCATTCCTGCTGTGGGGCATTGCAACAATCCGAGTTAGCTGACTTCACAGCTTCTGTCGTCACGAATAGGACATCCTACGGGCCTTCATAGAGTATCGCGGCGCTGGGTGCCGCAGTCAATCGTTGATTTCTCGCCAGCATGCGTCACGATTCGCAGAAAAGCCTCGCGAGTCGCCCCACGACGAGCGGGGGCGGCTACGACGAGGCACTCTCCCATTTACACAGTCTCCCATTTTCATTAAAGCGTCTGTTACGGCTACGACGAGCGGGGGGCGGCTTGTCTTGTTTTTGCACCTGCCTGCACCTATCAGGCGATGCGCTGATCGAACTCGATGTCCGGTACCGTTGGGGCATGTATTCCCCGGCCAGTAGCTTGACCTTGATCGTCGGCCAGTGTTGCTTAAGATGGTCTTTGAACTCGGCCACGCCAATGTCATCGACCCCGGCGGCACCTTTGTTCTCGACCACCCGCTGATACGCGCACTTCAGGTTGTCGCGTTCGCACACGGCTTCCATCAGTCCGCTTTCCTGTTTCAACTCCGCTTTCGTCCGCAGACGGGTCGTCACGTCAAGGTGTGCATACTGGAGGACCAGTATCAATTCGTTTTGCACCATCAAGTGATGCAACAGCAAACCGACGAGCAAGTGGCCGTCTCGATGCTCAGACAAGCAAAGAAGCGGCACCCGGATTTAACCGTCTGTAGTTTCGATAAGGGCTTTCACAGCACCGAGAACCAAAGCGCCTTGGGCAAAGAATTGGAATTCGCGGTGTTACCAAGAAAAGGCAAGCTATCCCAGCAAGCGCAAGCGCTCGAACTATCGCCCGCCTTCATCAAGGCGCGGCACAAACACTCCGCGGTTGAATCGGCGATCAATGCGCTGGAAGTCCACGGCCTGGACATGTGCCCTGACCATGGAATAGGCGGATTCAAGCGTTATGTTGCGCTGGCGGTGATCGCCAGAAATATTCACCGCATCGGCGCGATTCTGTGGCAGCAGGAGCAAGAGCGTGCGAAGAGAAAAAGAAAATATTCTGATCGCGACACTACCCACAAGCTCGCAGCCTAAGCGCCGAAGCGCGCGCCGAACGAGCGTGATTCCAAGAATCGCAGCATACGCTCGTCCACAAATTGAAAATTTGACTCAGAGAAGCGCGAATCCAGTGATGCCGAAAATTAAATCCCAAAAAACCACCGCGCGCGTCAAAATTGCACCGGCCGATTTCTTGAAACCAGGGGGTTTTCTGGCAGGCACTAGTTACACCTCGTCCCGTTCCAGCTCGTCCTTGCCGCGCAACCGGCGCTGGCCGTGCTGGTCGCCAGCAGCTGGGCGTTGTTATACAGATAGAACACGCGACCGCTATAGGGCACCGTGGCGGACGTGCTGCCGGAGTTGCCCGTGCCCACGCTGGTGTTCGCACTCGGATAGCTCGAGGTCACCGCCGACGTGGCAACGGGGTTGGTCGTGCTCCAGATCATGTTGACGCTGCAGCTGCTGGCACCGGAGGCAATGGTGCATGTCGGCGCCGTCGGCGTGAGCGTGCCCGACATCGCGCTCTTCGCGGCGACGGTGCTCGATGTAGTCGGAGCGGTAACGCACTGCACGCCTTGCACGATTTGCGATGAAGCACACGTTGGCGTGGAAGTAGGTTGCGGGGTTTGGCTTGTCCCCGTAACCGACGTAGTTTGGCTTGTTCCGGTAGGCGACGCGGTTTGGCTCGTTCCCGCTGTGGTTGGCGAAGGTGCAGTACTAGCAGGCGTACTCGCTGGCGGTATCGATGACCCACTGCCACTTGTGGGAGTCTGAGTTACCTTAGGTACGTAGATGAAATTATCAAAATCGGATTGCGAGACAGTGCGGCGTCTCCAGAGAAAATTCCACGCAGGTAGCGCAGGATCATAACTTGACTCCGTAACTGTTATCAGTTTATCAGCGTCGTTCACGCTTTCTACGACTGCAACGTGACCGGGGCCAGCTTTTCCGTTAGGGCCTATTCTTGCGTTACGCTGAGCAACAGAACCCACGGAAGGCGTGGCATGTACCCACCCTTCCGGAGCCTCGTCTGCCCATTTGCTTGCATCGCCGTGCAACGCGGTGAGCTGATTAGGATCTGCTCCCAGCTCGAGCATGCGACCAAATGCAAACCATGTGCAATTGCCCAGAGCGTTCGGATCAAAATAGTTAGGATCTTTTAAATAATTAGGATCTTTCGGATCAGTGACGGTGTACCTCTTGCCAGTCTTCGGGTCAGTGGTGGTGTAGGTCACGCCAGTCGAAGCCGGAGCTAGTCCGGCGCGGAAAAAGATATTGTTGTTTGAGCTGTAGTTTTCAGAACCACGCTTTCCTAGTGCTGGCTGAGGGATGGCCGGCTGAGGGAAGTCGCCTTCAGAAGCTGCTAACGAAATTAAGTATTCTGCGGTATAGCCATGAGGCTTCCCAATCTGGTCTGGAGGTACCGCATCCCACGTTACCTGCCACCAAGTTCCGGTGCAAGAACCTGCCGTTCCAGATACGCTTCCGTCAAGAGTCCCATGAACCCCTCCAGCTTGCGTAAAAAGGCTCTTAGACAGGGGACTTATGACGTCTCGAACAGGCACCCCAACCAATCCCGGTACCGCCATGACGCGCTGTCCTGGTTGAAATGAAGATCCCTTTGTACTGCAATTGCTCGTGCCCGACAGTGCAACCAAATCTGACATGCTGGTCACACCGGTCTGGTTATTGGCATTTCTGCCAAAGTCGTCACCGGCTGCAACGATCAATGAATTGCCGGCTAGTCCCCCTCCCGCTTTAACTGCAGCAGCGAAATCACTTGTTGTGCTATCCAATGTCTTCGACGTATTCTGAATGTACTGAGATATGGTGCCGAGAAGTGCCGCGTAGGCCGTGGCGTCATTGCTTGCGGACGCAGAAGATATGCTGGTCGCGCTGGCGGGTATAGTTCTAACGGGATCAAACCCAACCTGGTTTTTGATGGCATCGTTCTCGGCCTGGATGTTGCCGGGTGTTAATCCACCAATTGTTAGGGCATTTTTCACGGCTACTTCGGTTAAAGCCGTCACGCTCGCCGACAGTGTTCCTATCGCGTTTGGAATGGCCGAGCGAAGCGCCGAGGTCAGAGGCGTGACGACACCGGTTGTTTCATCGTTGTACTGCCCGCCAGTAACCACAATCAAGACGGGGCCGGTATAGGCGCCGAGGTTGAGGCTGTAATTGCCAAACGCATCGGTAATAGCAGACCTAGCCAAGGCCGTGCCCTGCACGCCGCCTACGATGCTGTAGGCCGTCACCGCCCCAAATGAAATGGGGCCCTTGGAGGCCACGCCTGCAATTATCGTAGGCATCGTTGCAAATGGATTCGCCGAACCGTCTGTCCCGCCACCAATCGTAGCGGTTGGCGTTGTTGCGGCGGAATTGGCTGAACCATCTGTTCCGGCACCGCCACTGCCGCATCCATTTAGAGATAGTATGAATGCGATGAAGACCAAGAAGACCCTAAGTGTTTTATTTATTCCGATGGACGCGTGTGTGAAGGATGTTTCTCCAAGAGTAGAACGTGGAATGGAGTTGTTCATTGTTTACTCCTATCTATCTAACGCTGCGCGTGCAGCAACAAGATCGTTATGGCATGCTTCCTTCCGTGGCTGAAACGTTTCGCTCATTGCCCCTCCTGTTATTACGTTCGGCGCGCTACTGTGCTCACCTATGCGAATTTTGACGAGGTGCGGCGCGCAGCGAAAGTTGAATAGGATGGCGAACATTAGAATTTGTGACTGCAACTCGCTTCTACATTCCCGCAGACAATTCAGCGATCCCGCACAAATTTCTAATACATTTCCACACATTATTTTTCTACAGTTGCGGGGAGAATCTGATGGCTACAGGTACCGAGCCTAAAATGCCAAAGTTGGACCAACCGGAAGAAACGCAGGGTACTAATACTCCTGCCCCGACACTTGAACGCTGGCCAGTTGGCAGGCTGCCACTTGAGGTAGCCGAGCAGAAGGCAGCGCGAAAAGAGTGCGCACCCTTGAGGGAGGACCAGAATCTCTACGCGATACTAACGATAGGCTGGGCAAGCACTAGCCTGAAGTCGCTCTCTAAAATGTTTGAGACCATGGCTGAATTGCAGGCACTCGACAAAGGTGTAACGCAAGGACAATTTGCTGGAAGGTGTAGAAAGATCGACACGATGGGACCAGACATACAGGTCGACATTGTCAAGAGGTTTACGCAATTCCTGTCAATATCCAACACCGCCGACGAGATCATCAAAATGTCTCCATTGCGGTTTTTCGATGTCTTCGCAATTGATGATCAACGCAAAATTGTGCAAAAGCTCAACCGCCGGAATGCCTCTCCTATAGCCAAAGCCATATACAAACTCTTACCTTCGCCCAGCAATGAGAGCAGCAAGGCTGCCAACCATGCCGTTACCGTAGGAGGCGGTGAACCGGCTGTCGCCGAAATGCAGAAATTACCCGTCACCCTTATTGATGAATTTCCCGGGTGTCTGGGTAACATAAAAGAGTTGATAAAGAAGGCCACCATCAGCGTGAACATCATGGTCGATTGCATCGACTTTGGTGGGTTCTCCAATGCCGATCTTCACCATGAAATGAATGAAGCTATTTGTAATGCGCGCAGGACACGTAAAATTCCAGTGCAGATGTTGATTACTGAAGAGCCGGCGCCGATTTCGCGGGGGAGTCCCTATTACGGAATAGGACTTAACGAACTTAAGAAGGATGATGAATTTGCGAAAACGTGGAAAAGCTACCTTGAGTACCATGGTGATCTAGAGAAAGAGACGCAGACCGATGAAGGTGCCTTCATAAAAATATTACAGGACAACCAGGAGATTTATCGCAAGAGTCTAATCAAAGCGCGCGTGATTATCTATGGATTAGATGGAAAGCGGATACAAGAATGCAAAACGGTTACGAAATTGCACAGAGAGGATTCTAAGAAAGCGGGGTCGTCGCCGCACAAGGCCGACGTTTTTTTTTGGATCGTCGACGGTACGGAAGCCATATTCCTGCTATCAAGCTCTACGCCGCACGGGTGGAAAATGGCTTTTCAAACCAAGAATCCGGATTTGGTGAACAAACTCATCGGAATCTTCGAGCAGCATCCGTATCGCCCCTGAATGGCTGTGCAGAGATCTTTACAGTTACGAGGCCTCAGGTGTGCAATAGAGGCAAACAATTGCGCAAGCGCTGTCTCGCGCGAAAGAGCGACACACTGCCTTTCGTGAGGGTTACGCGGACTTTTGGCGACGCCAGCTTCAAGAAATGGCACGCCAAATACGGCGGCATGGATGCGTCGGATGCAGAGCGACTGAAGGAACTGGAACTCTAGTATGACATTGGCACTTATCCTGTTCGTCGTATTTGGTGCTGTGCTCGCCCAGAGCATGGTCGGCTTCGGCTCCGCGATGATCGCCATGGGTGTACTGACCCCGCTTCTGGGATTATCTACGGCGGCTCCGCTTGTCGCGCTTATCGCGGCTACGTTGGAGTTGGCAGTTCTTGTCGTCTATCGCGCCGCATTGAACTGGCGCGCTGTCTGGCGCCTGATTCTGGGTTCGATCATTGGCATCCCTTTCGGTATGCTCATTGTTCAATATGTGGACCAGCGTATCGCACTAGGCGTGCTTGGCGGCGTGATTTGCACATACGTCGTCTATGCCTGGCTGGGGCGCAAGCCCCCAACATTGAGTGCGACGACGGTCTGGACGTATGGGGCGGGACTGATCGCCGGCGCACTTGGTGGCGCATACAACATCTCTGGACCGCCCGTCATACTGTATGGCGACTGCCGACGCTGGCCACCGGAGGAATTCAAGGGCAATTTGCAGGCGTTCTTCTTGGCCAGCGACGCGCTCGTCGTACTGTTTCACGCCTGGGCCGGGAATCTCACCACCGCGGTATGGACCAACTATGCATTCACGGTTCCGGTGATTGGACTAGCGGTATGGCTTGGCGTTCGATGGAGCCGGAGAATCGCCGGGCACCAGTTGCGGCAACTCACACTCGGTCTTATGATGCTCGTCGGATTGAGGCTTGTCGCAATCGTTTGATAAGGCTGCCGATCAGTTGGCGCAGCCAGCGCGACTGGTGACGCTCACGCTTTCAGGAAGTCGGGGTTTCCGGCAACTTAAGGCCGTATGCTGCTTTGGCGGCAGCGTAGTTGGCTAACTGTGGGAGCCGACCCTCAGCCACTTCGGCGACGATGAGCTGACCCTACACGGCTACGAGCGCATGGGTGACGCGGGTGTGGTACAGGAGTGGCAGCTAAGACCGCATTGCATACCAGCGTAGCGATTAGCTGGAATTTGGTCCTGCAAGTCGAGTCCACTTAGGATCACCGGGGATGTCGATCGCCATGCGCTCGGCAGCGACCGATGCAAGCACTTCGCCATTACCATCGCAGACAGGGCAATGACGTTTGGTCCAAGAATCGATCACTTGGCGCAGGAAACCCTTGCGCCCTTGCCATTCAGCGTGAGGGCCGAAGCAGATTGGGCACAGAATAAGCGCGTCGATGCCAGTCATGCGCACAATGTAGTCCAAAACAGAAAATCGCGCTTAGCGCAGGGCATCCTCCATTTGGATAATCCGCAGGCGCATGAAAGCACGATTACAATGAGGCGTCTTGGTGGTACGTAGACTACGACCGCAAATTGTAGTCACCAGCGCGAGCCACAATGCCATCCACGTGAAACGCGAGCGCTTTCTCGGGGCCGGCTGACGAGAGCGACGATGTATTACTATGGCTGTTAGCTTTTTGTATGAGATTATTTTCCGCCAGATCTGCGTCAAAAAGATGTCGCTCAGATTCAGCTTCGCTTCCTGACAAGGGTGACTAGCGTTCGGCAATCGCGGTCCCAGTAGCATAATTCTCTGTCCCATCGCGTACACCAACCAGTATCGGGTTCAAACCACCGGCCGCAAACCTGCGTCAATGCTACCATTTACTAGGGGCGGCCCCTCTATGACTATTGGTGCCACGCCTGACCGTAAAGGGAAATCGATGACTATGACTACCGATTCCGTCGGCACGGAAATTTTCGACAAGACCGGCGTCCCAGTTTCCTATCGATTAGAGGGCCTGCCGCAAAACCTTATCTTTCCACCGGGGGACAACAAAGCCCCACCGTTTTTCGCCTTGATAGGGCTGTGGAATCGGGAAACGCGTAAGGACATGGCGCGCAAGATTAGGAGAGCCACCAAAGTGGCCAAGTCTGTGAGCGACGACGACCTCATTTCGAACATGTTCCTATCGCAGGGCACGCGGCTGCGGATGTTCTGGGAGTCGAAGGAAAACTTCAAGCGGCCCGTAGCACCCATCAATGATTATTACGACGCATTTGGTCCGTCGATCGTTCATTCCCTCATCGCCAAGTACGATCCGGACGCGTTCTCATTCGCCTATACTGAAACTGAGGACTCCGCGGCGATGCTGAAGGGGGAAGGCATCCCGATTGACGATATCTGCGCAAGCCTGACCAGAGCGCTACCTAAGCATTTCGACAAATCCTTGCTTGGCTTTATAAGGATATGGCCGCTACTGTTGAAGGACCTCGCAAAATGGGACTTGCTCACGCCTGATCGCCGAAATGATGTCGCCAACGCGATCTTTTCGCTTTCCTCGGCCTTGAACACCCCGATATTCATGGCGCGGGCCGTTCTTCAGTGCCAAGATTTGATGAATTCCTTCACCGGCATGGAAGACGATGAGCTCGTGAAAGGTTCCCCCAGCGATCCTGTCCAGAACTGTCCGGAACAGGATGATCGGCGACTGGACCTGTCGAGTACCGATGCCGGGCAAGCCGCGCCCGAGGAGGACTGGAATATCCTCGTGGCGAATCTTAATGCCTTGGCGGCCAGGATGGCGCAAGAGGGGCCTTCCTCCGCCATAGTCGGGGAATTGCATGTCCTGACAGGCCGCTTCGAACACGTGCCCCTGCCCAGCCCAGTGACCATCGGGGCATTCCAAGTCCAGTTGCAACAGCTATTCCATCACTTTGAGGATGGCGAATACGCCCAGACCTTCGCCGCCATCCTCAGTGACGTGCGGCAAATTTTCGCGCGCTGGCAGATACTTGCTCACGGCGCCGACGAGCAACAACTAACTGCCCTCTACGATGATATCGGATGTCGTGTTGATGAGGTATCCCCTCACGAAGCCGAATACATTAAGACCTCACTGGAGCTTGACGCAGCGATCACGGCGTGCGAGGAAGCTCAGCGGCGTGTCGCCACGGCACCCTTGGCAAAGAAAATGGAAATGCGGGCGGTGCTCAAGGAATATGAGGGGCGACGGAATGACATTGATGATCGTCTCACGCACACCCTCGGCTCGCTGTTCGCGGCCTTGAATTTCAAAGGCGAGCCCTTCGACGCCGCCCGGGACTGGTCGGTAGAATTCGCGGCGTTGGTGGGCAGCGAAGGAGCAGCCCTCGAAACCCACCTTGAGTCCCCAAAGCAGGACCTGCCATCGCCAGTGGAGGAGCAGTACCGAGCCGGTGAACCGGTTGGTTCTACCACGCCGGAAGACGCCACGAACACCCCTCCTCCGATTTCCGCTTCAGGAACACCCATAGCTGCACCCGCCGAGCAACCAGTCGATCAGTACGCCTATCAGAAACTAGGGGCGGAAGAGTCCGCCTCTACGCCGCTGAGGGTTGACGCCAATCCTGCTTTGCTCGCGTCTTCTTCCTCTCCGTCTGCAACGACTGCCCTTTCAGACCGCCATCAGGATAAAGATCCGAATGCCCCATCGCCCATTCCCTCCCGCTTCTGGGCACTCATCGGATCGGGCGAGTATGGACTGGCCTACAACCTTGCGGTCGCCGCGGGTCCGACGCCAGGTCTCCCATTGCCCAACGCGGTCCGCCTACTGGTACTCGGAACCGAGCTCTCTTACCCGCAGGGCGCGACCGCGCGCGCCATGGAGGAGGCAGTGAAGGAATTCGATCCGGAAAGGGATCTTGCCAACCTGTCCTCTACGGATAGCCTTGCCGCCAATCTGCTTCTGGTAGCCGCGACTGTGCGTTCCGGACTACTTGCCCCCGGCACCGGCGGCACTGACATTGTTCACCGGGAGTTGTCATTAGGCGCCGGATGGGACCACTTGCACAAACTCACTCAGATCGTGGCCCAGACTGCCCACCAGATGCATGGCGCCATCTTTGGACCAGACGCTTTCCGCCAGCGCAAAGCGGACAAAACCTTGGAAACTGCCCGAGACGCCCTGAAGGAAGAAGCGCAAAAGTGGCTGGACGCCAACTCAAAGTCGCGCCTGCCGTTCCGGGCCGCAACCAATATCTGGCACTCGTGGGTCAGCAAGGACAAGGATGCGCGAGTCTACAAGTTGCTCGCGCCCATGATTGAGCCTGGCACAAGCATGACGGCGGAGTGGCGAGACACGCTCAGCCAGTTGGCCGATCCGGCCGAGGTTGAAGCACAGGTTCAGGAGTGTGACCGGAAGATGCGCGGCAATCGATACGGCAACATCGATTACAAGGCTCTCGATCAGTTGCAGCGTCGTGTCGTTGAGGCCGTCCACATGATCCGGCAGTGGATGTCCTTTCAGGTCTCTCAGCCCAAAACGGATTTCGTCGATCGCAACATTAAGGCGTTGGATCAGCGTCTGGAAGAGCTCAAGAGCGACGTCTTCGTTGAGGTCGCAATGGCCCAACGGCAGAGATCGGATTTGGCCATCTGGACGACCGCCTCGTGCCTCCAGCGCGAGCTGGAAAAGTTATATTCGCTCTTCGACCCGGAGATCACAGTCGTTCCCGAGGAACGCGCCCCTCTTTTGGCCCTGAACGGCGACCTCCTGCTTCTGCCCAGCGTCCATTTGGACGCGGCCAACCATCCTGATACCGAAACGTCGGCGATTCGCGACGCACTGCTTAGCTACGAAGCCGGTAGCGCCAGGATCGTCGACGCTGCCATGCGCAAGATGGACGAGGGTGACTTCGACGGCGCCGAACGCCTGAGCGAGCAAGCGGCATACAGCACGCGGGAGGGCAACCAGTACCTAATCGAGAATTTCGAGAGCCGGCTGGCCGAGGCCCGGGCCGCCTTGAAGGTTCAACACGCCGATACGCTGCAAAAACTCGAAGGCGCGTTTCGCTCGGGGTTGATCAGTGACACGGACCGCGATCAGATGATGTCGGTTCTGACCGACATCGAAGGCCGCATGAAGGAAATCCGACGCATCGACTCGGCCCGATCTTCGTTGGCCGGGATCGTCGCGAGGATCGCCGCTAATTCAGCAGCTCGGATGGGCGAGGTGAAAGAGCGATTTATCCAACTCGCACTTCCGGAGGAGGACGCGCGCCATGCGGTCATCACCAAGTTGCTCGATAGAGGGGACGCCCTGGCCGCGGAGGAATACATCGACCACGTAGCGCGCGGCGAAACGCCGCCGTCGCGCGATCAAACGGACGAGGCACCATCAGCCTTCGCGACTTTCCTCTCTCGCATCACCGGCACGGTCAATTTACCCGAGATCGAGACGGTTATCCAACAGGGGAAGGACTGGGGAGTCTTTCCATTCGCCTCCCTGTCCGAGGCGGCGCGCCAGGATGCTGTACACCTCCTGTCGGTCTGGAACTCGGTCAAGCGACTCAAGCGGACCGCTGCTGACCCCAACTATGATCCTGCGGTAATCGCGCGCCTGTTGAGTTCGATCGGGTTCCGCTTGTCCGGCCCTTCAGACGTGACCTTGAATTCGCGCACGGTCTCACGCCTCGACCTGACCATAAAGGTCCAGATCCTGGCCGACCGCCGTGTATGCCCCGCTCCTGAATTCGGCTCCGAGGCCAAAGGAAGGTATCGTGTCATCTGTGTTTATCCTAAGACTGGTGAGCTGGAGGCGACGGAAATAACTCCATCCCAGCGCGGCGCGACGGACGGCACCATTGTGCTCTTCATGGGACAACTGTCCCGCGAGGGGCGGCAGAAGCTCCTCCGCCAGAAGCTTCAGGCGCGACGCTCTTGGCTGGTGGTAGATGAGATTTTACTACTGCACCTCGCGGTCCAAGCCCAGGGCCGACTGCGGGCAATGTTCGCAGCGACACTACCTTACACGATTACCGACCCCTACCGGATCAAACAGGCGGGCACTGTGCCACCGGAGATGTTTTTTGGCCGGGCAGTAGAGCGCGAGGCCATTATCGCACCCCAGGGCGCCTCGTTCGTTTATGGCGGACGGCAACTGGGTAAAACCGTACTGCTTAAGGAGATCGAACGTCTGCTTCATGACCCTACAGCCGCGAGCATTGTGCAATGGGTCGACCTGCCGGGCCACGGGGTCGGTCGATCCTCGCCCCCGGAAACCCTCTGGACGATCGTGGTGCGGGAGCTTTTCCGGTTCGGCGTGGTGAGCATCGACTGGCCGGACTTCCGTCCCAGTGAACAAAAACACGTGGCCCGCGTCACCGAGGACATCCGCACCTGGCTTGAGAAGCATCCGGACGGACGAATTCTTCTATTGATGGACGAGGCCGACGAGTTCCTGAGGGAGGACGCGACCGAAGACTACCCGGTCACCCGCCAGCTGAAGGCTCTCATGGAACGCACGGACGGCCGCTTCAAGTCAGTTTTTGTCGGCCTTCACAACGTGTTGCGCTCTACGCTGGCCCCGAATAATCCGCTTGTCCACTTGGGCGCCGTCGAGATCGGTCCGTTATACGCGCACGGCGAGTCGCGGGCGGCCTTCGAGATGGTACTGGGGCCTATTTCGGCATTAGGCTACGTCTTTGCGGACGACAGTCTCATCATGCGGATTCTCGCAGCGTGCAATTATTACCCTAACCTCATCAACCTCTTTTGCCGCAAGCTGCTCGAAAAACTGCGCAACCGTGCAGACGCCGGCGCGATCGACCCTAGTCGAGGGTACTACCTGATCACGGAGAAGCTTGTGTCTGAGATCTACGAGAGCACAGCTCTGCGCGACGATATCCGTCACTACTTCCTGCTCACCTTGCAGCTCGACACTCGCTACGAACTGATCGCCAATTGGCTGGCCATGGAGTACCTGCAAAAGCGGATGAATAGCGCCGAAGGAATTCCTTCGCTGGATATCCGAACGGCGGCGCGTGCGCTCTGGCCCGAAGGCTTCCGCGGGACAACGGACCAGGAATTCGACGCACTGCTCATGGAAATGGTAGGCCTGGGAGTTTTGCGTCGGACTGATGGCAATCAATTTACTTTCCGCAACCCGAACGTCCTACAGTTAATGGGGACCGCCGCGGAAATTGACGACCGACTGACAAAAATCTCCGTCGAAGGGGAGCTAAAACCGGGGTTCGACGCCACGACGTTCCGCGGCCCGATGCCTTCCTCCTCGCACGACGCGCGGCGCAGTCCCCTCACAATTACGCAGGAAGCCCAGATTTGCACGGCGGAAAACGGTGTCCTGATTGTATGTGGTGCCACCATGTCGGGCCTGTCCGATCTGCAAGAAGTGATCTCCCACCGCCATGCGATCTCCCATACGGTGGCCACATCCGCCCTCACGCTAGAGCAAGCAAAAAAGGACCTTGATTCGCTACGAAGCAAGGCCAAAGCCGGAATCAACGTGCTACTCATTCCGGAAACCAGACCTTGGGCACCGGAGTGGATTACGCACTTTTGTGACAACCTCAAAGCACGGGTGTCCACTACCAGCTTCATTCGTGCCGTATTTGAAGCAGGTCCGGGGCTGCTCTGGAGCATGGCGAAGGATGGCTCCCTTGGCAGACTCGACTCGCAGAGCCTAATAGTCCTTAAGCCTTGGACCGACCCCTACCTCTGGATCTGGCTCGAAGATATGAACTTGCCACCCAGCAAGGCCCTGCGGAAAGCGATCCTAGAGGCCACGGATGGTCGCCCCGGGCTCCTCATGCAGCTTCACGCTAATCTGGACGCCGGAGCCCACCTCCAGGAGCGCATCGACCATTTCATGGCTGGCCTGTTGACCCCCGATCGGGCTCGCGCGATTCTGGTTGATTTGGGGGTCTTGAACGACGAGGCGCGTAAGGGGCTGTCCGTGATGAAGGAACTGCCCGGTGAAACCGTAGCTGAGATCGAGAGCTTCTGGCCGGATATGGGGCCATCGGAGTTGTCGGTGCAATCGTTCGTCCGCTGGGCGGAACTGCTTTCCCTCGTCAGGCCGGTTGGAACGGACCGCTGGGAGGTGGAACCCTTTGTGGCCAAGCTTCTTGCCACTATCGAGGCATGAGGATCTGGCAATGTCCGGGCCCGGCGCGGCTGCTCGCCGAGCTCACTGACGCGCTGGTGGACGGGCGCTCGGCCATTCTACGTATTCCCTGCCTGGCACCCGAGGGGCTAGAACAGGAACTTGCTACCGTGATGGGTGCTGACGGATGGAGGATGGGCCGCATTGAGGACACCGGTAGCAACCCTGCTCGGCAGGTGATCGAGGCGGCCTGGGTCGAGAATGCGCTGGCATCGGAAGTGACAGCGACGACGCTGACCGAACGAGCAGAGTTAGCCGGGCGGGTATTCTGGTGTGTCCCTCAGGACGCGACAGGCGTCGAGCGATGGCTGGCCTTTCTGGATGCGTATGCCGTGGCCTGCCGCGCCCGCCCTGAGGCCGATGGGCCGCGCTTCGTCCTGTCGCTTTTAGGCACCTTGGCCTGCCCGGCACCACCAAAGAAGATCGGGATTGAGGTCCTTGACGTCGGCGGCGCCGCGAACCAGACTGACCTCCTGCTGCTCGCCTATCACCAGACTGGCACGACCTTCGGCGCGTCGCTGAAGGCGCAGGTAATCGCCCAGACCGCAGCCAGCATCGCCCTATGGGATCTGGCGCTGCTCAACCGCCTGCTGGATGAAACACCGGAACGCCTGTTCGCTCCCGCGTCAGTCTTGCAATGCTACGCGGCCGAACAAGGGTGGGAAAAGGCAACACCTCCATCGTGGCAGAGCGGCACACGTCGCGAATTAGGGACCAACGAGGAAGTCCATTCAGCGCTCCTGGTCCTTAACGATACTAAGGGTGTGATCCCGTCGCGCGTCTGGGCAGGTCAAGCAGCAGTACTGTTGCCAGCGATTGAGCGCCGGCGCTTGGAGCTTATCGAAGAGCACAAGGATCTGCTCGCCAGGCACATTCCGTTTAAAACCGACTACGAAACTGTTTCGGATGTCTATAGCCTACAGATCGGCGCCGTCTGGTACCTACTGAAGAATAACGCCAACTCGCACACTCAAAGCCGGACCCTTCGTCTCAAGAAGGCTAGGGACAGCCTCGCGCATATGACTCCGCTGTCGCCGGATGACGCGTTCGGGTCTGCGGTTACGGGAGAATAGCCGAATCTTTGCCGCGAACGCCGTGCCTTCTTAGCGGCCACGCGTGTCCATTTGTTAGCCAAAAAATTGGGGCTTGGCGCTGGCATTCGCAATTTCGCGCAATCGTGATAAATCTTGCCGAATTGATGCGACACATCTTGACGCATGTCCTTGGACAATGATCTCAGACTACTAGGAGATCATTATGGCCATACGCCACACCGCCCGCATCCGAAACGTGTGCTCACGCAGGTTCAATCTCCGCCTGAAGAACAGCTAGGTCGAGCCGAAGTCGGTCGCCAACTAACATTGCCACCGGGTTTCGAAATGCCTTTACCGTCGGCCGGACCGTATCAGCGCCGTAGACGCGATAGAGGATGTATCTTTCCCTCGCGTGCACAGCCAACTCGAATTCACTCCGGCTCCATCGGAAGCGTCCATCGATTCCTGAGGACGCTTTCACCTCAATCCAGATCGTCTCGCCGTCGGCGTCTATGGAAACGATATCGTGATTCGCAGCAGGGTTATCCTTTGCGACCCAGATTGCGCGAGCTTCATCTAAGCCAGCTTCGCGCAGTCGCACTCGCTCGAGGCGCAGAACTATCTCCTCGCCTCTAATTCCGATATCGCGGTCCCGGAGTTCGTCTCGCATTTGTCCGCCACCACCGCTCCAGCCGCCTCCCCCTCCACTGCTGGGGCCGACGCGCAACAGTGCCCCCGTCAGTGGCACCAGCGCTGGATCTACACTATCGAGGTTGGGAAGGGTAGGCCGAGATTGTTGCAAGCTGGGCGAAACAGGCTGAGTTGGCGTGACGCTGGGTGAAGGCGAAACACTTTTCGGCATTTGACCGTTGAAGAGCGGCCCGAGCATCTCCGTTACTGCGACTTCAACATCATCGAGTTCAGATTCGTCGTCTTCCCCGGCACCGGGGTGGGCGCGCCACTGGACTCCTTTCGAGGTGAGGTATCTCCCGATTTCGGACACGCGCTCGGCCGCCATAAGTCGATAAACTGCATCAGTCCAATCGTAATGCTCGTCCTCGGGTAAATCGCGGGAAACAATCTCCGCGAGAACCGAATGTGCTTCAGACTTCGCTCGAATCCCTGCAAAATAGACACGCTCGCGATCGCGCCGGGATCGTGCGCTTATTGTTATAGATGTTTTTCCAACGCGATAGTGCTCAGTAATCTCGTCCACGAAGACCAATTCACGAATTCCTGCTAATCGCCGTGCGATGTCCTGTCCTCTCGGCGCATTGAGGTCCGCACGTCTGCCAACGCGGTGCCCAACTAAAACCGCGATCGCGTCGGCGAGAACTGGAGAATGAAGCCGCGCAATCAACTCATCAGGCCAGCTCCGAGCAAAATGCTTCTCGCCGGATGTACTGAATTTCACGAACGAGCCGACCGATCGTAGCGAGCGTACTCCAACAGCATGGTAGAACTTATGCGTACGTGGATCAACGACATCTGCGAATGCGTGCTCTGATCCTGACGCAGAGAGCGCCGCCGCCACGAGCGGGTCGTCATTCAGCAGGAAGAGTCCGGCATGCGTAGCGGAGATCGCGTGTAACCGGCCCACGGTGTCCAGCAGCAAAGGCACGTCAGCCGGGAATGTGCCAGGCTCAGCTCCCAGTTGGGCGTAGGCATTTCGGAGTGCCTGTCGCACTACGTTTGGGGTCTTACTCGATCCAAAACGCTTACCGGCCCAAATGAGCAGCCCGCTCCAATGGCGTGAGCTTGGTTGACGGACTGCGCCAAGTTGCTCGTACGCTGCGAGTACGCGCTCGGCTCGGGACATCGGCCTTGGGATGGATCCGGCGGGCAGTCGTGAGAGCATGGCGGTCAAGACTGTGTCCGCTGGTTTTGCCCACCCTATGTCTGTCCAAGCTATGCTTCGCTCCGCGAGAGTTCGTGGGTTGGTCTTCTCCCGTTTAAGCGTCGCGATCAATTCGGGGTAAACGATTTCTACATTTCTCGGGGCCTCGTTTTTCTCTTCGAGGCTCTGGAGTTGGGCCAGCATGTCAGCAACGAATGGTGCACTCTGGCAGCCTAACCTTGCAGCCAAAGCTGGAGGGAGGTTCCCGGCGTAGTACCCAGCTAGATTACCAACGCACGTCCTAGTTACGACGCTGTCGATATATAGGCCTTCGGGTGGGCTCAGTCCTCCTTTCGACGCCTGCATGAAAGGAATACCCTGAAGCTCTTTGGCCACACTTGGGACGAGTAGTTTTGTGTGCGCATGGAGCAGCGTCTCTAGATCGGAGGCATGGGTGCGGTTCTCTGCGGTCCACCGGGCAAGGCCAACCAAATCACTAGACGAGAGTTTATCTCTAAGCCGGAGAGCCTTCGTTAGCTCCGGGTCGTTTTCAATCTCGCGCTGTGGGAACCTCAGTGCTTCACTGAAGGCCGAGATACCCGGTGTGCGCCTGAGCAGCACCATACTCGGAGCAATCCAGTCACCCCGGGAGTCTCGGATCACTGGTGCACCTCGTATGGCTGCCAGTGTCGCTGGACGGAATCTGCCCCGCTTGGCAAGGATGTGTCGATATAGCGCCGTTCGCTCGTGATCTGTCGCTTTCTCGGCGGTTGCACGCTGCGCGACGTCGAGTACCCACACATTTTCCTCGAACGCATCGGTCAGGTGACGCAGCACGCGAGAGAAGAGGAGCATCGGGTGAAGGCGATCGCGTGTTGGAAGCGGGCAGACGGATGCGATTTCTTTAGGAACTTTTTTCAGCACACTGGCCGGCCGCAATTCGCCAGAGGCCGAGAGAGTGCTGGCGGTGGATTTGAGATCCTTCCTGTTTTCTTTTGACAGCCGACGTTCTAAGGCATCCAACGAATGTGCGAACTGGACTTGTAGGTCCAGTTTAGACAGCTGAGCGACGTAATCCGAATAGTAAGAATTCGCCCCAGAGCTTTCGACTTTCGTCACAAGAGCCGCCTTCTCCGCGCCGCAGCGCAGGCGAACCAGCGAATTGATTGAAAACGACTTGCCGCCCGCTGCGAGCAGAACGTCGCGGAATCGTTTATTGCCCATGGCAACTGCCGGAGGGTATCGGTCGCGGGAAAGGAAGCCTTCGAGCGCCGGCTCGGCGGCGACAACCATCTCTTGTGCAACGGCAACGGTGATACGCCCTTTTGAATCGCAAACTGGCCAGACGGGTTCGACGTGCATCTTATCCCGTAACCTATCCCCGAAGGGCGTTCGCGGAGTATCGCGCGGCCACAGAGCAACGTAGACATCCGCGCCAAATCGATCCCACCAGTCTGCTTTAAGCAGGTCAACCGCAAGTTCGACGGCCTTATCAATCAGCCATCGATTCCAATCGCTCACGGTTGAAGAGATAATTGCGCTACGATCACTGTCCATGTCGAAAGGCGCGGATACACTGAGGGCGGTGCCGGTCCCTTCGCTTTCGACACCGATCGGATAGAACCATCTTCCGGGTTCGTCAAGCAGCTTCCCGCGATGCAGACGAAAGGAGACGGCGATGTCTGTCCGACCGCGTCTTCTCAGGAAATATCCTGGGATAGGCTTACCGCGGAACTGATCTGGTATTCTCGCCGCGCGAACAAACTCGACCTCAGTGCGAGAGGTGTTACCAGCCCTACTGTCCTGTACGTTGATGGATCTACAAATTGCTTGCACGTCACGCAAACGACAGCTGTCTGAGCGCGCGACCTGATTCCACGAGAGTTCGCGATCGTGCCGAACGGACTTCACGTGAACACTTCGCAAACTCTTCACGCGACCCGGCTTAGCGAGCTTCGTGAGAGTCGCGGCCAGCCCGTCGGCAAGTCCGTCTAGAGCTGCTTGTTCGCGTGCGAGGTCGAACGCCGGAAGGCTCGCTACGTCATCTACGCGGTATGGAACGACGATTTCAACGCCGCTTCTTTTGCCGGAGTCTACGTCGGGCTGCGGTTCTCCATATGTCCCGTAGCGCCAGTCTAATGCGTTTTTTTTGCCTCCGGATCGGATATGGATTGTGTCTCCAATCAAGAACAACGACCGCAGACCGAAGTTTTTGGATCCGATTCCATTCGCTTTCGATTCTACGCTCTCTCTCGTTCCGGCGATTTGCCCCGTCCCGACCATCACCTTCAGCCGGTCCCAACCTTTTCGGTCGATAGTACTGCCATTGCCTCGAATCACCAGGCTATCGCCTCGGAACTCGACGTCGAGTACAGTCCCGCCAGCGTCATATTCGTTCTGAACAAGCTCACGCAGAATAGCCGGAAAATCATGTCCGCCAGCAAACTGGGCAACAAATGACGTACCAACTAGATACTGCATTTTTGCCGGATCCACAGGCGCAGGGACCCAAGGAGTCTCCGTTTCCAAAGAAACTTTGGTCATTTCGTAGTGTTATGTGCTTGACAAGGTCAGAGACTAGATTTGGCAGTGTACGCAGAAATGACACTGAGGCGCGGCAACATGATCAGGCAAAGCGGCCACACGCTCCGACAAACGATAGGAAGGGACGGCTGCCATCCATTATTGCGGCGCGGGGCGTTATACATGTGGAAGAAGTGGATATCCTACTTCGAAGAGAAAACAATCAAGCGCGAGCATATCGAGAGCGTTGGTCTGCAATCGGAATTCCTGCATGGACTCCATGAAGGCAACGTACTTTGTACCAGTGGTGCCCCCCCAAGGAGCTAAATAACCGAATGACGCCAATGCAGCGCGAACTGGCGCATTCCATACTGGATAACTTTTCGGATCAACGGAAGCGAGAATCTTAGAAACAGCGTTGATCCCAAAATACCGAATACTTGTGGCGTCATCAATGCGAGTTGCGATAGGGACTGTCGAATCATAGAGACCGACTAAAGCTGTGCGCAGTCTTGCCCGCTTCTCCCAAACTCGGTACTTCCATATATGCACTAACTGTCCTAGCTCCGGAATGCCGTAGAACGCAGACAACTCATCTCTGGAAAAATTATACTTAGGGTGATGCAACAATTGTTTAATTATTCCAGTAGCGTGCCGTCGACCATCGTATTGCCGCCGAAATCTTGCCGTTTTGAAAAACTTCTTTGCCTCCCTGATCGCGTTCGACCAGTTCTCAATCGTCGGTTCATGGCGCTTTTCTATGACACGTTCCGCCTTATTCGCAAGCTTATTCAGGAGTTTCTTTGCGCTGGCCGCGGCTTTATATCGAGCCTCATATTCCTTCACGTCAGATTTGTCCAACGCGCGACAATTCCGCCTATTCGCTATCAACTCCTGAATCCAAACCTCAATTTCTGATACGGCACTTGCTTTTCGCACGTATGAAAAGCACTCGACGTTGTTGTTCAATCCACCAGCGGAAAGATTTCCAGAGCCCACCAAAGCAAAATTCGACTTGGTCGTCCCAACCAGGAACACCTTTGGGTGGAATGTGATTCCAGACTTTGACCATAGAAACGCCTTCGTCTCTCTGTTACGGAAAGACTTGCCTATCCAGTCACGCAAGACTCGGGGTTCTGATTGGCAAAAATCGAGCCCAGCAATTAACGTAATGTTAGCCTTTGATTTGAGAAGCCACGGCCGAACCATCTCCCAACCGGACCAGTGGGCAAAAGCTGTAACGACGCAGACACTCTCGGCTTCGGCAAGCGATCGGGCTAAATCAAAATCTTCTGGCGCGTCAAAAATGCGAATTGACTCAGTCGATTTGAATGGACGTTTTGTGGTCACTACTGCCCCTCCCTTGACATAATACGCACGTCATCCGCACTGCGTACACGTATTAAGATCCATGTCCACCAATTTGTCTTCGGAACAGAAATTGTAATCCGCTGGCGCATTCGCGCACGCTTTCCGTACAACGTACGCGGAGAGCTTTCATGGATAGCAGGCGATGTGCAGCATGCGGTCAGTCGTTTCGGCCGCGTACCCAAGCGCCACAGCAATGCTACTGCCCGGCACTGGCGTGCCAACGTGAACGGCGGCGGCGCTGGCAACTGACCAAGCGCCGGCTCGATCCCGACTACCGCGACAACCAGGCACGTGCGCAACGCGCGTGGTGCGACCGTAATCCCGACTATTGGCGTGAGTACCGCAGCGAGCACACCGAGTACACGGAACGCAACCGCGCGAAGCAGCGCGAACGCAACGACCGGCGGCGTGAGCCCCTGCTTGCAAAGATGGACGCGTCGCCTCCTGTTTTGCCTATACCTTCAGGCGTATATCGGATTAGTCCGGCGCCACCGTCGGGCATTGCAAAGATGGACGCGTGGACAGTGGAAATCACCCTACTTTCAACCCGATACCGTCAGGGAGCCGAGCATTGCAAAGAGACGACGTCATAGGCACAACAAAGCGCGACGAGTACCGTGGCGCACTTTGAGGTCCACAGTTCGATCTTCTTGCACGCTGTCAAATCTTCGAGATGTTTCCCGCGCAGCTGTTGCTCCGATTACGGAGTATCTCGATGTGACGTGACATCTCGATACCGATAAGTGAGCGACCGATACAGATGCCAGTAGACATCACAAACGTTGGAGGGTCCGCGCAGCCCGCGCTGTTCAGGGCGGCCGAATACGTTCGGATGTCGACCGAACACCAACAGTACTCGACCGAGAACCAGCGCGACAAAATCCGCGAGTACGCCGCCCAGCGTGATATTGAAATCATTCGCACGTACGCCGATGAGGGTAAGAGCGGCCTTCGCATCGACGGGCGACAAGCTCTGCAGCGTCTGATCAAGGACGTTGAAGACGGCGTTGCCGATTTCCAGGCCATCCTCGTCTACGATGTCAGTCGCTGGGGTCGGTTCCAGGATGCCGACGAGAGCGCCTATTATGAATACATCTGCCGGCGTGCTGGCATTCAGGTCGCCTACTGCGCGGAGCAGTTCGAGAACGACGGTTCGCCGGTTTCCACCATAGTCAAAGGTGTCAAACGGGCGATGGCGGGCGAATACAGCCGCGAACTTTCCGCCAAGGTATTCGCCGGCCAATGCCGGCTGATCGAACTTGGCTACCGCCAGGGTGGTATGGCGGGATTCGGGTTGCGCCGCGTATTGATTGACCAACACGGATCAGCAAAAGGGAAGCTCGCCCGAGGCGAACACAAAAGCCTGCAGATGGACCGTGTCATCCTGACTCCTGGTCCTGTTGACGAAACCAGAATCGTCAACCAAATCTATCGCTGGTTCATCGACGAGGGCTTGGTCGAATCCGAAATCGCCGGACGACTCAATGCAATGAACGTGCGGACCGACCTCGACCGACAGTGGACCCGCGGCACAGTACATGAGGTGCTGACTAACGAAAAGTACATCGGCAATAACGTCTACAACCGGGTTTCTTTCAAGCTCAAGAAGAAGCGGGTCGTCAACACGCCCGACATGTGGATTAAGAAGGAAGGCGCGTTCGATCCGATTGTCCCGCCCGACGTGTTTTTCACGGCGCAGGGCATCATCCGGGCTCGCGCCAGGCGCTATACCAGCGAGGAATTGATTGAACGCCTCCGTTCGCTTTTCAAGAACCGCGGCTTCCTGTCGGGGCTCGTCATCGATGAAACCGAGGGGATGCCGGCTGCATCGGTTTATGCGCATCGCTTTGGCAGCCTGATCCGGGCTTACCAGATGGTCGGCTTCACCCCGGACCGCGACTACCGCTATCTCGAGGTGAATCGTTTTCTGCGTCGGCTGCATCCCGAGATCATGGTGCGGACAGAGGCGAAAATTACTGAGCTGGGCGGCACCGTCCTGCGAGATCCCGGCACCGATCTGTTGCTGGTGAACGACGAGTTCAATGTATCGCTGGTGCTCGCCCGCTGCCAGACCCACGATTCAGGCCGTAACCACTGGAAAATCCGATTCGACACGAGCCTCGCGCCCGATATCACCGTTGCGGTTCGGCTGGATCAGACCAATCAGGCAGCCCTAGACTACTACCTCCTGCCGCGCCTCGACTTCGGACAGCCGCGCTTGAGCCTCGCCGACCAAAACGCAATCGAGTTCGAGAGCTACCGCTTCGACACCCTGGACTATCTATATGGCATGGCGGAGCGCTCACGCATAAGGAGAGCGGCATGACAAATCATCAGCCCAGCAAGATTCAGATGATCCCCGTGGAAAAGGTCGATGTGCTCAATCCCCGGGAGCGCAACGGCAAGGTTTTCGACGAAATCGTCGAAAACATCAAAACGATCGGCCTCAAGAAACCCATTACGGTTACCCCGAGAACCAGGCCAGACGGCGAGGAACGTTACCTGCTGGTCTGTGGCGAGGGCCGCCTGAAGGCGTTCAAATCATTGGGTGAAGCCACGATCCCCGCCCTTGTAATCGAGGCGAGCGACGAGGACGCTTTCATCATGAGCCTCGCCGAAAACATCGCCCGGCGCCAGTGCCGGCCACTGGAGTTGCTGGCCGGCATCGAGGCCCTAAGGGACAAGGGGTATGACAAGAAAGTCATAGCTGCGAAAACCGGCCTGACGGTGGAATATGTTAATGGCATCCTGACATTGTTGCGGCACGGCGAGGAACGATTGATCGTGGCGGTCGAAAAGGGACGCATCCCCTTGAATGCGGCTTTGGCCATTGTCGGCGCCGGCGACGACGACAAAGCGGTTCAGGCTGCCCTGCAGGATGCCTATGAAACCGGAAAACTGCGCGGCAAGCAGTTGTTGGCGGCAAGGCGAGTTATCGAGCGCAGGCAAAACCTGGGCCGCTCGGTGGCGCGAGGCACCCCACGTAAGCGGGCCGATGTCAGCACCTCGAGTTTGGTCAGAACCTACCAGCGGGAAGTAGAACGCCAGCGACTAATGGTGAAGAAGGCGGAATTCAGCCAGCAGCGCCTACTGTTCGTTGTCGGGGCACTCCGGCAATTGCTGGCCGATGAAAATTTCACCAACCTGCTGCGTGCTGAAGGGATAAATTCCTTGCCAAAATATCTCGCTGACAGGGTGGCTTCGGGTGGGAGCATGACGTGACAAGTATTTCGCTAGGCTTTTCCCTTGAGCCGCTGTCGGTACCCTTGGATCAGATTTTGCCGTCGCGAAAAATGCCGTCGGCACTCGACACATCCAGAAAGTTCAAGCAAATCCGTTCGTCAATCGCGGAGATCGGCCTGATTGAGCCGCTGTCGGTCACGCCGATAATTCGCAAGTCAGGCCAGCATATGCTCTTGGACGGGCACATGCGCCTCGTCGCCCTTCGGGACATCGGCTATGCCGAGGCGCCCTGTTTGGTTGCCACCGATGATGAGGGCTACACCTATAACAACCGAATCAACCGGCTCTCGACTATCCAGGAGCATTTCATGCTCCGCCGCGCGATCGACCGCGGCGTTTCGCCCGAGCGCCTGGCGAAAGTGCTTAGCGTCGACGTAAGCTCCATCATCAAGAAAATGACGCTTCTCGACGGCATCTGCCCCGAGGCCATGGAATTACTGAAGGACCGGCAGTTTTCCCCCGAGATTTCCCGGGTCATTCGCAAGATGAAGCCGACGAGACAGCTGGAATGCGTCGAACTGATGGTCTCGGCCAATACCCTGACCGTTTCCTATGCCGAGGCCATGCTGGTGGCCACACCACCCGATTCATTGGTAGACGGCAAAAAACCAGAAAGGTTAAACGGAGTGACTCAGGAACAGATGGCAAAGATGGAGCGCGAAATGGCGAATCTTCAAGGACAGTACAAGATGGTTGAGCAAACCTACGGGCAGGATGTCCTCAATCTCGTACTCGCGCGCGGATACCTTGCCAAGCTTCTGGAAAACAAACAGGTCGTGCGCTACCTCAAACAACGACAGCCGGAGGTATTGGCTGAATTTGAAACCATCGTGCAGACGGTGTCGATCGATCAATAGCCCGGTCCCGGGTCGCCCCCACCCGAGACAATTACCCCAGATGACTCACTTGTTCTTCTTGACCAGCTGGTCCAGGGTCTCGACACCTTCGCGCTTGAGCACTGTGCCTAGCTTTGTGTCCGACCGGTACCTACCCAGAAAAGACATCCAGCATGCGTGGGGTGTTAGCCCAGGTAGACGCGCTCGTTGTGCCAGCGCAGGAACTCGGCGGAAGGTCGCTCGTCCGATCGTCCTGGAAACGTTACGAGCGGCTGGCCCCGATGCTGGTAGTACTCCCTCCCGTTTTCGAATTCCTCCTTGATGCGTTTACTCACCTCCACGCGTAAGTCCTCGGTCACCGTGACATACCCATCGTCAAATAGGATATGAAGGTCCGATCGCAGGAGTAGCCCGTTCGAAACCACGTGGGGGCCAGTGTCCGAATAGGGTTTGATGTGTGCCGCCTCCAGAACCGGGAGCGTTCGTTCACCCGTGATCGCACAGCGGCGATCATAGGCGTCGGTAACGAGAACCCGAAACGCTCCCTGGCCCAGGCGCGCCCGCGTCAGATACTCGGCGCCGAACCGCGGTGGCTCCTCGGCGCCAGTTGCGTCTACTGGCAAGGCATGCAGTCGCTCGTGCACCGCGTTCCAGAGCCGTAGCCCAACAGCGTCTTCCGTGTCGAAGGTGCGTCCACGCACGATGTTCGGTGCCCAGTTCTCCGGCACGGGAATCCAATCCGTCTCCGCGAAGAAGAAGGGGCTGTTAAGAATATTGCAGCCAATCTTTGGATCGCCTCTCATGACCCCGCGGTATTGCTCAATCCTCTTGCGTAGCGCCGCGTAATCGGTGACGCCGTTCTTCTCTTGGAACGCCTCCCACGCGAGCCGCGCAGGGAGCGGGCTGAATCTCACGAAGAATCCGCCGCCGACGATGAAGTTGTTTGGCGCATGAAGCTTGAAGAGAAATGGCACCCCAGGGTCCAGAAACGAGGCCAATCGCCGCGAAGAGGGCTGCCAAAAATTGACCTCGTCCGGCGCCCGCAGGCGCAGAAATTCATACCAGGCTTTATCGGTGACGCCGACCCAAAATCTCATGTAACTGGACCTGTCGCGCTTACCGCACGCTCAAGGATCTCCAGATACCTTGGATCGTACGCTTCATCAACATGGTTATTGTTCCATAGACCCGATTCCCGTACACGCTCCCGACCTGAATACCTGCCGAGCCACGCGGGCGATGCCGTATCTATGAATTCCCGATGATAATTGCTGAGAAGGGCAATGCTGTTTCGCTCGATGGTGCCTCGAATACTAGAGGGCCCGGCCTCATCCTCAGCCGCGACGAATAGAAATGGCAGATCCCCAATGTAATGACTTACGCCGCTCTCAAGGTCGCGCTCGCCAGCCCGCACGTGGGACGCTGTGAGACCCAGGCGCTCTGCTGCAATCCCAGGGTGGCTCCCAATGCCCCAGGTCTTCGGCTCATGCTTCATGTCTCTAGCCTTCATTGCCTCACCGACAAGCAATCGAAATATCGAGCCTCGGTGATTTCCGCTGCCGGATGTCCGGCTCCCAGCATGCTGCGAAAGACGATGCCATAGACTCGTGCGCGAGGTCGAGCTCAACGCATGAGTGCCCACACGTACTACTCGATCGCCAGTGCCGCTTTCTGTTCGACGCTCTCCCGGTTCAAAGAAGAAGTACACCCCTCGGGATGGCCAGCGCAGCCGCCCAGTGCAGTTGCGAAGGGTTGCAGTATCGCCTAGGCGTTCGCGCAGGATGTCCATCAACGCATAGAACCGCTGGACATCAACCATGCGGCTCATGAGCGCGGACTCAAGGCGTGTGCGTGCTAAACCATGCGAGCTGCTCGCCGATCCGCAATCCATCGAGCGGCACCTCGATGCGGTGCGCGCTGTGGCGCAAGTAATCGATGAGAAACTCCCGATAGCGAGCACCGGCAAAGATGACAATCTCCTCGCACTGCGGCATTTCTGCTTCCATCTGGCCGATAACGCGGTTCGCCCATGCTCTGCGAGCATCGATACCCATTTGGTTTAGCGTCTTCTCATATGGCGCAATTACCGTGTCCGGATGAACAAGACCGTACTCTGCTGAGAGAATGAACCACGATGCGTGGCGTGTTTCGACGTAGTTCTTAGCTTTCTGGAACCAAGCGGACGTATAGAGGGCTGCGGCCCTCGTAGGAACGCTAGCCTTCTGACCGACGCATGACACCAGATAGCATGCGCGGGGGTCAGCGCTCATTGTAGTCATCTCGCCCGGATCCAGCCTTCGTTAATCGCTAATTGGTCAAGTTCCTTGATTTCCTCGTCAGTCAATGGCGCTTCGTTGCACAAATTCATCGCGGCTTAGTGGTTATTTGCATGCCCGTCGGGCGAAGCTTTATCGGCTTCGGTGGCTTTAGCCCTAGCTAAGCGCCGAGGAGCAGTGCCTTCGCTAACAAACCATAACACGGCAATTTCATAGCGTACTTTCAGACTTCCCGCATGTTCTGCAATTAGCAATTTCTAAGCCCCCGCTAAGTCGGTCAACTTATGGTTATCTAGTGGCATCGAAGTTCGAGGACTAATTGCCACAACCCGGTCCGCCATAAATTTCCGGATGCAGTCAAATTCCTGTACCTGGACGATCCCATCAGCAATGCCAAGAACGACGCGGGGTTCCGGGATGACGCCGGGGACATAACAGAATGCCCCGACGCGCAAGTCGCTACCCATTTCGAATCCTCTAGACCAGGCTGCCCCAAACTGCCAATGGCGATCCAGCCAAAGCTTGGCCCTTCCGACCGCTTCCGGGACTTGGCGAACCGTACGCGATATGCTTTGCTCAAGATCGCTGCGCGCGCCGTCGTCTGAAACGATTGGCGGAATCAACTTCAGAAAGACCGCGTTGGCACGAAGCCGGCTTTCGGTCTTCTCAAGTTCCCAGATTTTGCTGAGATGTTCGGTGAGTTCTTCGCCCAAGTCCCAAGCCAGCCAGAGCAGGAGAACCCTCAGTTGAACGCCCTCATCCGTGTCACCCGCAACTGAATGATCGATCTTCTCAAGCAAGCGTGAAGACGAGCCAAGCAAGTATTTCAAAGATTCGTCGAGCAGGAATCGACGATCCCGCTCTTCCACGAGAAGCTGCCCTGTTCGTTTCCATCGTGAGGTTTGATCCAGATGCCGAAGTTCGCGCAGGAGCGCGAGGACTGCAATCAGCTGAAGCACTGCCGACGTATTGCGTTCATCATCGGTTGTGGCAAGCTTCAGCTGCTCCACCATCCGTCGCGTCAAGGTCCTGACCTTGTAGGCAACGGCCTTGGCAATTTCAGGATCACTAAGGGTCGTCGCTGGCAGTGGTGGTTCAGGCGGGTCCGTCGGTTCGACACCTTCCGTACCTTTTTGTCCCTCTTCGGTTCGTCCCGATGTATCGGTCTGTAGCGGGGGACCATCCAGACCCTCCGACAGTCGGCGCAACAAAACATCGAGAAGGTAAGCCAAATCGCCGGATTTCAACAAACGGAGCTTCCTCCTTTCCTTCGGCAAATCGGCAACGCTGATCGCCAGAGACTCGGGACCAGGCGCTGGCGCCGCGCCCGGATTCTTCTGTTTGTGTTCCCGCAAGGCGACATCAATTCCTTTGACCGTGTCGTCAGCAAAGATGACGCGTTCCACTGAAGCGATGACTTTAGAGATGTCCCCGTCACTTGCACCGAGTGAGGTCAATGCAGACCGTATCTGGTACTGGCGTGAGGATTGAGAGTTTGCTGAGATCACCGACGGGTGATGAATCATTGCCCGCGCAACCAATACATCCTGTGAGTAGAAGCCACAGGATCGGATACGGGCAACATCGCTGTCCGGTTTGAACGCAAATGCGCCGCCGACGAGTTCGGGAGATTTCGCCTCGTCAAGGGACTGCATATCCGGACCCAAGAATACGGCCCGGTCTATGGCTACCTTATGGCTTCTGACTGAGATCCGAATTTCCCCAGAATTGCTATCAGCAGTACCCGTCCACAAGGGAACCGGAATAACCTCGGACGCGGCTATCTCTCTGGCACTCCGTGAAGAAATCGAATCAAGAATCGCGGCATCAAGTTCCGCAAGCTTAAAAATTCCATCCAGCCCGGTTGCCTCCGCAGACTCTTTGGCATCTGGCCCTATTCGCAGCAGGACGGCTTCGACATTGCAGGACGACGGAGTCCCCATCCATGCCGGGCGACTGGGGTTCGCACTGCCACTTATAAATGCACTGTCGTTCTCGTCGTCTGCCACGAAGTAGAGCGCTTTGGCATGCAGATAACCATGGTCCTCCGGCCACAACTGGCTGGCATCGACGTATCGAGCTACTCTCGCTGTCGGTATTGCGGAAAGCTGCACCGAGTCCGGATCAATGCCAATCACCAGTTCGGCCGATGGCCAACGCTTTGCGATTTCGTCGATGAAGGCCAGCTCTTTGTCGAAAAAGGCGCCGATGACACCGATTCGAGTGATGTTCGGCGTAATGCGCTCCGCAAGCTGATCGATCAGAGGTATGCCTCCGGGTGCCTGCGCCAGAGCGTATGCAAATTTCGATGCGCCCGCGTTTGTGATGAGCGGGCTGACAAAATTTGAGAGGCCCAGCGCCGCCTCAAGCAAGGCGTCGCCGGACTTGCCGCGTTCCATCTCGATCCATTGACTTGCCATCCGCCAGGCTTCAGCCAGCAGAGCGGTGCCTTCCGCATCCTTGGCGCCCCCGACCTCAATCCAGTTGGTCACCTCCCGGTTATAGCCGAAACCGGATAACGACAGATTGTGGCTGCCGATCAAGATCGATGCCTTCTTGGGGCCGACCAGAATGCACAGCTTGGGATGAAATGCGCCCGGTGCGCCGATCGGAAGCAATGTGTAGGCATGACCCGCCAGTCTTGGCCGTGTCGCCTCGCTGGCCCACGAAATTGCACACTGCGAGCGGTCCATCAACACCACGTTGTGCCGACATCCGGCACCGACCAGTTTGCGCAAAACAACCTCTTCGTAAAACGGTAGCGTCGCATTGAAGGTGGTAATCAGAGACGCCTCGAAGCCGCCGCGTTTGATTACATCGAGAATCGAGATGGGCTCAGACACTGGCTTCCTCCATCAGCTTCACGCCAACGCCAGACACAGTCGTCTGGCGGTTTGGTTTCGACGGATCGCGTGTCAGCGCGCCGATGTCGCGCAGGATCTGCACCGCCTGATCGAAACGCGGCGTCGTGTTGGCGGGTGGGGGTATTTCCCCGACGACTTCAAGGCCACGCTCGGATGGCCTCATGTGGAAGGTTGAGCGTCCAGTCTGATTCAGCTTTCGCAGCGCTACTCGCAGATGCGTGTTCAGACACCACAACACCAGATCTGCCACGACCGCACGAATAGTCATCGTCCGCCACGTAGCAACACGTGATCGAAAGCTTGCCAAGTTGATGGGGTAGTTCGTCAGCGCTTCCGGCGGCATGGCGACTCCACCATAAGGCGACTGGGACAGGTCGTCCCGGCACGCCAGCAAAGCAAGTACGGTCAGCGCTAGCCCAATGAGCGTCTGCGCGTCGTCCCCCCGGGCCCAACATTTCATCATTCTCCCTGCCACCTGGATTTCATGCTCATCGTTTTCCCAGTGGTCGATGGATGGGGCCGTTCCGTTCAGGCGATCCAGGAGATTTCCAAATAACTCAGCGTTCAGGATCTTGGCGACGGCAGCAACTATCGGACCATTCGAAAATGCTTCGGCGAAACTCTCTACCGAGCCATAGGTGATTTTGTCAGCAGCGCTTTGGGGCTCAAGTTCACGGAGTGACGTTCCAAGAACCGTCTGACAGGCAATCGAGAGCAGATCATTGCGCTGGTAGATCGCCCAGCAAGCCAGCGTTGCCTGCAGTGATTCAGGCACCACCCAGTGCTGCCGTCCCGGAAGCGTTCCTGAATAGGTGCAGGCCCGGAAAACCGTCTCCTTCAGATCATGGCCACCCACAAGGGAGCGGGTCAGATTCAATATCAACCCCAGGGAGCGCTTGCGTTGGAGGCCCTCCTGCTCGTAAGCATTGTTCCGATCAAAGTACAGATCGGTCAGTGTCTGGCACTCACCCAAACTCTCGGCCAATCGACACGCGCAATACGCATCCAGAGCATCAAGGTCGTCGAGCTTCACGTCGTCGCTTTCAACCACTCGCCAGAATCGATCCGCTGGTGTGGTTGAATTGACCTGCGCTGCCAAAGGAGCGCCATGCTCTTTGGTGTACTTGATCCACGGCTTGGCGGAAGTGTCCATCAATTTCAGGTCTGCCAAGGTGCCTGCGTAATACTGCGCAAGGCCGCCCATGGGGTTCTTGAAATATCGATGTGCGGATTCCTGCGATGTGTATTCAGATAGCTTTAGCGCCTCGCCCGCTTCAAGGCGATCCAGCGCCTGAAGTAATTGCACCCGGCCGACCATGGCGGCTCCATGGAGTTCGTTGTCACGATCTGTCCTACGCGCGTGCCGTTCAGAAATCAGGGTGAACAGGCAGTCAGCGCGCCTAAAGAACTCAACGAACTTGGTCTCGTCCTTCGGATATCGCTGATCGAAGGACCAGATCAGCCAAGGGTAAAAGGAATAATAGCGTGCACGATCGGTAACGTTGGTAATACCGGGCAAGAGCTGGCTGTAGATCAGAACACACGGTGCTTGGGTGCCAAGATGATCGAGACCGCCTATTGATTGCGGGGGTGAGACCCATGAAGTTTCTACTTTCAACTTACCTCCCTTACGTCACTTCCATTCCTGCCATGATTGGCAATCATCACGACGCAAAGTTATTTACCGCAAAGATAGACTATCCCTCACGGGCCACTAAATTTCAGCCTTCGGCGATTCATCTATAGCCGATTCAACCCACTGCGCCGGCAATGCCTTGGTGGGCTTTACGCCCAGCTTCTTGAGCATCTCCGCCTGACGGATGACATTACCGCTGCCATCGCTGAACTTCTTCCTGGCATCGTTATAGCTATCTTGCGCCTGTTGTATGCGTTCCCCAACCTTTTGCAGATCAGCAACAAAACCAACAAGTTTGTCGTAGAGCTCTGCACCTCGATTGGAAATGTCCTTTGCGTTGCGGCTTAAGTCCTCTTGCCGCCACAAATAGGCGACTGTCCGCACCACAAATAGCAATGTGCTCGGACTAACTAGCAGCACATTTTTTTCCCAGGCATTTTGAAATAGCTCCTGGTCGTTGGTGACCGCCAGCGTGAATGCAGGCTCCAAGGGCACAAACATCACGACAAAGTCCAGCGACTTCAAATCATAGAGCGTCTGGTAATTCTTCTCGGACAGACCCTTGATATGGGATCGAATCGAAGTTAGATGCCGCTTGAGCGCTGCGTTGCGGTCGTCTTCGGTATCAGCTGTAGAAAACGCCCGGTAGTCTGGAAGGGTCATCTTGGAGTCGACGACCATGTAACGGGCCCCGGGCAGGTTTATTACCACGTCCGGGATGACGTGAGTTTTTCCGTCGTCTGTCTTAATGCCGCCCTGGCGTTCGTAGTGTTGGCCGCGGATCAGGCCGGCCTTTTCAAGCACGTCATCGAGAATGATTTCGCCCCAATTACCCTGGGCTTTCCGATCGCCCTTCAGGGCGAAGGTTAGATTTTGCGTGTCCTGGCTCAGTGTGCTGTTGAGATCCACCAGGATCTTGACCTGACCAGCCAATTCGCTTCGGTCCTTGTTCTCTTTGTTGTAAACCTCTTCCACCTTCTCTTGAAACGTCTTCAGCTTTTCCTGAAGGGGATTCAGGATCTGGCCCAGATTGACTTGGTTTAGGTTGGTAAATTTCTCGCTTTTCTCTTCAAGGATTTTGTTGGCCAATAGCTCGAATTGATCGGATAGCTGCTTGCGCGCATGTTCGATCAATTCAAGGTCTTTTTTGGCTTGGCCGCGAGTCGCTTCCAAGTCCTTTTCAAGGTCGGCAACTGTCTTTATCTGCTCGCTTTTCTCTTTAAGCAGGATTTTGAGCTCGTTTTCAGCGGTATCCAATCGCTCAACGCGTCCAGCCAGGCGATTGCGTTCCTGATTTGCCGTATCGAGATCGTTTTGCTTGCTCTTGGTTTCTTCATCGGCTTTCTGCAATCGCGCTTTGAAATCCTCCACTTCGCGTGATTTGGCGTCCAGCTTTTCCGTAAGTGATGTTCGGTCGATTTCGCCCGCCGCGCGTGCGTTCGCATCGGCAATGGCCAATTTGCCTTTCATAAAAGACCAAAGCACCACGGCGCCGAAAATAAAGCCCACGGCCGCGAAGGTCAGACTGTCAAGTGATAGTTGCATCATTAGCCCCCATGCTTAATCTTGCATTTGCGTGATGCTCACGCCACGCCTAGCGCGCGAAAGTGCTCTGCTTTCGATTTGGCCCATGGGTCGTCCGGAACCGCCTTCTGGTATGCACGTAGGAACGCCGCAGCCTTACCGGTGTCACGCATCTGCTCATACACAGCCACCAGGCGCCGAAGGATGGCCGGCTTACCCGGGAGCCGGAGATGGAGCGCGAGCAGTTGCTCGGCGGCCTTTTCGTACTTGGCATCGAGCGCGAATATCGACGCCTGCTTGAGCAAAAGGTCCGGTGCGTCCGGAGTGTCGACAAGGCAGCGCTCCACGAACCTCCGGGCATGGTCGACTTGGCGCACCTCGAGGTAGGCGGCTAGCGCAAGCCGGCACAGCTCCGCTCCTACGGGCGTAGGTGAGCGCACCACATCCGGACGCGCCTCGATGTCTCGGATACAGTCAAAGTAGCGCCCCTCGCGGTAGGACGCCTGGACCATCATCAGGAAGGCCTGCTCGTCGCGCGATGACTCAAACTCAGCGCGCGCCACGAGTTCAGCCTCGCGGTACTCACCCCGCTCAATGAGGCTGACCGCCTGCGTCGACCAGTCCTCGTGGGCGGCCCTTGGCGTCGCGACCGCTCGGGTTGGGGTGAATTCCAGTTGCGCTCGCCACACGAGCCGGAACGTATCCAGCATTCCGTCCACGCTTGGCCAGCGATCTTTGGGCTCCAGCTGGAGGCAACGGTCGATAAAGTCGTCCAGAGCCTGCGATACCGAGGAGTTCAACTCACGAGCGCGCGCAAACGGTACGTGTCGTGCGACCTGGCTCAGGGTGTCGTGCGGCAGCCGGGCCGTCACCAAGTGGTAGAGCAAGACACCGAGGCTATAGATGTCGCTCAAATAACGCGCCGAGGCATCGCGCGCCGCGAGGGTCGCCCCTACGATTTCCGGCGCCGAGTAAAGAATGGTGCCGCCGTTCTCACGCGTTCTGGCGTACATGTCCTCCGGCAAAATGCTCGATCCGAAGTCGGTTAGTTTTACGCGTTCGGCCGATACCAGGATATTTTGCGGCTTGATATCACCATGGGACATCCCGACACGATGCAGATGGGCGCAGCCCTCCAGAACCTTCTCGAAAACGCCAAGCAGTCTGGCGTAGCTCGCAACAAAGCCCTCCTCGCCTTGGTCCAGCATCTGCGCAAGCGTCACCGAGGGAAAGTACTCCATCTCGATTGCATACCACTCGCGCTCTGGTGGAACGCGGCCCATCCAGTAAACATCGACTACGCATTGGTGCGGGGCCTGTCCAAGCAGGGACGAGCCCTCGGCCAGTTCCTCATTTCGCTTGCCCTGCGCTTTCGGAATTTTCACGGCAACGATGGCGCCGTCCGCCACCCGTTGTGCCTTCCACACCCAGCCATAGGAACCGTCGCCCAGGCACTCGACCAACTCGTAGCGGTCGCCCAGACGCCGATCGGCACGGGGAACGAAGAATTTAACTGTCATGATTCGCCTCGTCGAAGGATGCTCTCGAGTCGGAGCAGGCCGTCTTGCCCAGCGCGAACAACAAACTGGTAGAAAATGAGTTTTACCCGGGAGTTGCCTGGAACGCGCACGCCACCGGTAGCGCTGTAGCCTCCTCGCACGATGTTGCGCAGACCATCGTGCTCTGGCAGGGACACAAGGCCCACGCTCCAGTAGGCCAACAGCAGTGTCGCTTCTTCACAGCCCCATCGGTGGTGGGCAAGTAGGAGCGTCTCTACCTTCGGACTGAGATCTTTTTGCTTTCCTGCGTAGCGCTCGAATTCGGCGACAAGCGCCACGCGTCGGGTAGACCGATCAAACCATACCGAATCGGAGCGAACGTCCTCCTCGACATGTGCAAGAGGACCTTCGCGCGGGGCAGGCACCTCGCAGACGGAGGTGAAACCAACATCGCGCCCGACGTCTGTCAAGAACGTGCAGCCAAGGCTGTGAACCAGATGCCCGATGTCGCGCACGCCCCACACTGTCCACATCGGAAGGTGGGACGCCGCGGCTTCGATGGTGAGCCGGCTCTGCACGTCGCTGACGTTAGCCACCAAACCTTCCCCAAAGGTTAAGTACTTCGGGCGACTCGCCACCATGAACGAGCGCCTTCGTTCCGACACGAACCAGGAGAGGGGCCGGGATTGAGCGACCACAGATCAACGCTTCACCCGTTGAGAGCCCAGGAAGCTGGTCAAGGTCCGCAGCACTCACCATGTCCGACGTCTTGGCAATGAATCGTTGGTCGTCCGGGTTTCGCAGCCTCATGGCGATCAGTGTGTTGCACTGTGAGGTCACGTCCGGATCGAGCTTAGACGGACGCTGGCTCACGACGGCAAAGCCAACACCGAACTTACGGCCTTCGCCCGCAATCTTCTTGATAATCCGGTGGCTGACCGCCGGCTCCCCGGCCGGCGCAAAGTTGTGTGCCTCTTCGTAGACGAGGAAACATGGTCGGATACGATCGGTCTTGCTCGATGCGGCGCGCAGAATCTCGCTCGATATCAGGGCGGTGATAACCTGCTTCGCAGTGTCGCTAAGGCCTTGCAGATCGACGATCACAAGGCGACCAACGCGGTCCGTTGGTCGACCCACCATCGCGTAGACGTCTGTCGCACCCGGCAGACCTGAGTGATAGAAGCTCTGGGCTTCTTGCAACACGCGGGAGAGTTTCATCGAGGCAACGGCTGCGCTTCGCCCATTGAGTGCTGTAGCCTCCGCCGCGCTGAGTTCATCCCAATGCCGCACCTCATCGATTCCATCACCAAGGTAATAACGGAGGCGGTTGATGTCGCGAGGCGTTGCTACTTCCTGCGCAATCCAATAGCGGATCGCGACATCGAGCACGCGCTGCTGCGGTTCGGTCAGTCCAGGAAGGATTTCGCTGAGGTCGTCCATTTCGAAATGGTCAAACTGCAGGGCAAGCTCGTGATTTACTCCAGCATACTTCTGGCGAAATGACGCGTTTTGGGGACTGTAAATCGAAATCCCCGCGCCGGCCTCGCGCATCCGATTGAATGCCTCCCGAATCGCCGGCAGGGCAGCTTTGTCGCGCTGGTCGTCGAGCTCGTCGGGTCGGTCGTTAAACCGCATCTCCCCACCCTGCAACGCACGGCCGTACTCGCCATGGGGATCGAAGACGACGACGGTGCCATTGTTCAGGGCAACGAGCCGCTCGATAATGCGACCGACCGTGTACGACTTACCGGAACCGGTCATCGCGAGGACGGCAAGGTGCTCGGTCACTAGACGATTCACGTCCAGATAGACGGGCACCGCAGTTGCGCCCCGCTCGTATCCGACCAAATTGCCAATGTGCAGGCTCGAGTGCTCCTGAAATTCGTAGAACGCACTCAGGAACTGAAAATCCACCGGTTCGACCGGCGCGCCCGGGTCGAGTGCGCGACGGGGCATCTTGATCTGCCCGGTAGCCGGATCTCGAAATCCGATCGATTCGAGCTTGCCGAGCATGTGCTCACCAGTTACCTGTGCTCCCGGCAGAAGTTCGAGCTCGGTGACCGCCTGCCCGAGCCCGGAGTTGTAAAGCACGTTGCTGCGGCTAATGCTCACGATACGCGCGAGCACATCCGTTTGTGCATCGTCCTCTTGCTCACGATGACGGATCCGCACGAATTCGCCACGTCGACCGGCGAAAGACGAGATCAGCATCATAGTGAGATTCGTAGGGTCGCCGGTGTTACCGACGAGTCTGCCAAGTACATGGGTGGGCATAATCTTTGCTCCTTACGTCGAGAGGTCCCAGTCGGAGAGCCAGATGCTCTCGAGCTTGCGCTGCTTGAGCTCACCGGCGACGCTTCGGCTGTAATGTTCAAGAAATGGTCCGAGGGCGTTGAGCTCACGCTCAGCCAGTTGAACCGGAAGAGGCGCTGACGCCGCGCCGCCAACGGCGGTGAGCGCCATCGTCAGCCCAACAATTTCATCGATTGCCGAAGCGGTCCATGCCGGGGCATCGCCGATCAACTGCATCAGGCGCGGTTGTGTCGTCTGCCCGGCGCGGAAATGCAGCCCGATGACGCCAAGATCGACGACGGAGCCGGGTTCCATGCGTGGCGTGTGCACGTTCATCCGGAACGCGGCCGTTCGGGTAAAGCTGCCGAGAATGCCGTGCACGAACCGGCGCTCCCCGACACTGAGAATCGCGTCACGAATGCCGTCAAGCGCCGACAGCTGTTCGCGGTTGATGTTCTCCGTTGGGAGCAGCTGACTTCGCCCTTCGGGGGCGCGCAGATCCTGCTGCGCCGAAAGAACGATTGCGCCGAAACGCTGGGAGGCAAGGCCTACGATGACAGGGCCCTGCGGATTCCATGGGAAAAGATGCTCTCGGTGGCGCGACCAGAACGACTCGATCATCTCAAGCGTCGCGGCATAGGCGGCCTGGTAGCCTTCGTCCCCCGCTCGTTCCGACGGTGGAACCATTCCCCGGTCCATGACCAGCGGGGTGTCGAGGAAGATTAGCCTTGCGCGCTCTTCGGTGACGGCCCTGTCTGCCAGTTCGTACGCCTGCCGCATTGATGCGAGCGCCAGGCGCTTGGACTGATTCTCGAAGTTGATGTCGTCAATTTCGCAGGCACTGTCTTGCCCAGCCGTCGAGATGGCATTCTGCTCCACGAGCATGTCGCAGCGGCAGGCAGCTGCGCCGTAGAGAAAGCCACCAATGGTTTTTGTGGTCGAGGCATGAGTGGCGATACCGGATGCGCGCGTATTAATCGGATTCGGGCGGTCTACAGCGCGCACAAGACCCGCCTTCACGAATAGCGGGGCGACGCGCTCAAGGTCGCGAATCTGCTTGAGCAGTCGGCCAACCGTTCCCGGAAGATGAATCTGTGATTGAACCGCAAGCGTCTGCGCGAGCGTTCGATTTGTTGTGGTAGTCATGATTGGGACACCTCGCGGACCGCGCTAACGTAGAGAGCGTACGGACTTTGCATGACGAGTTCCCGCGCTTGCGGGGTCGGTGCAGCACCCACAACAAGTCCTCGGTCATGTAACTCCCGCAAAAGTGAGCGACCTTTTTCGACGGAGAAGCGGAAGATCGTGGAGGCACTCAGCCCAGCCAGTGCCTGCTCTTCATTTTCGAAGGACTGGCTGAGAAGAAAAACGAGAAGACCATAATGGTCTGGGCGAAGGGCTGCGGGCTCTGGCGACTGCGCAGCGCGTACTTCGCCGGCAAGATCCACCAGATGTGCGAGCCACGCTTCGACTTGCGGCGCAACGTCAAGCACGGCGAGCGACCAGATGGGAAGACAAGTGACGGCGAACATCCCCGCAGCCGGGTGCAAGCGGTACGACCCGACGCAAACACTGAGATCACTCCAGGTTGCCCCCGGAACAGACGGTGTTTGCAAGCGTCCTGTGAGCCGGTAAGCGACTTCCGGGGCCAACACTTTTGCAATGCCTTCGCCGCCTTGAGGGGCCCGTTCAATGCGCTCCGCACGCCAGGCCACCGGACGCTCGCACAGTGTTCTGCCAAATGGGGGCACGAGGAGGAGCAGGTGCCCCGGGGCGCGCGTCCATTCAACCAGGCGGGACTGTTCCTCGGCTTCGGCGGCCTGAAAGGTATCCGCGAACACGAGAACGACCGCGCGGCCCTCCGGCAGGCTCTGGGCCGGCGTGGCCGACAGAGCCTCCTGCAGGACCTTGCCCCGGCGGTGCGTCGCCAGCGCGCCGTGAAGCAGAACGGGAACGTTCACGCCCGCGCTCCCAGCCGGTAGGTACGCTGGACGAGACCCCGGCTAACCAGTGCATCCGCTTCCTGGGTTTCGAGAGCTGGGTCGCGGCCCCCATCGAGCGCCACCACGATCGCGCACCAACGATCAAAACTCACACTTGTCGAACCAAGCGCCTTTCCGCCAGCGACAGTGTTTTCTTGCACGCGCGTTTTAACGAGCTTCACGGCTTCAGCAAGCGCGCCCACGTCCTCTACATCTTTGATGCCGAGCGTCTTCGGCGTTGCGCTGCCGGTGGCCGTAGCGAGCGCTTCGAGCCCACGCTGCGACCGCAGGAGGTCCGCGCCCTCGACGAGGTTCTTCCGATAATCGGCCACGGCATTCTCAATAGTGAGGACATAGCCCAATAATTGCGCCAGAGCGTTGCGTGGTTCCTCAAGCAGGTCCTTCGCACGCGACATCAAGGGCTCGAAATTACCCAGACGCGCAGGGCCATCACACTCGGAGCGCAGGCGGTCTACGTCGTCCCCGCGCGCATTTTCCAGAGCGCCCTCGATAAGCGTCGGCCGGCCCAGCAGTTTGTCGAGTGGAAGTGCGGCTGACGGATATTTGAAATCCGCCGGCGCGTTGGCGAGTACCGTCGAAAGCGTCGTCAGCCGTGTCACCGCCCCGGACAGGTCCGTCCGTAGTCTCTCGTACACCGACTTAAGGTCGCGGAAGGCTGTAACGATCTGGCCGTCGCATTGCTCAAGCGGACGCTCCACCCAAGTCGAGAGGTCAACACCCGCCTCGCGCGCCAGATTCTCCAGCTGGACCGTTGCTTCGGCGACCTTCAGGTCGCGCAGGTTTTGCCGCAGCGTGCCGGGCTCGTTCGCCTGCACGAGTTCCGTTTCCCCTGGCATTGAGGCCGGAGCAACGGCGCCGTCGAGGATGTGGGCGATTTTTTCCAGCGATAGCGTGAAGAGGGCGATCGGGAATCCCTGAAGCGCTGTAGCATCGGCGCGCATCTCATCGGCCAGCGATACGGTGCGGGTGCGGATACAGCCTTCCGACTTACGCACGAAAGCCACGAATAGCGATGCACGGCGAATGCGATGCCACAGGGGAACATTGTCAGATTCGAAGTCGAGCGTCTTGACATTGGGATCCTGCTGAATCGCAAGATATCCATCCCGGCGATAGACCCAATCGACATGGCTCAAAACGCGCTGCCGCCGCAGTGCGCTCAAGCGCAGTAAATCCGCGGTAACAGTGGCTGACTCCGCTGTGTCGAGCGCATTGAGGTCCGTAACGGAGGCATTCAACTTGCCGCGCGCCGTCAGCGTCTTGGCACCGGGCTGTTTTCCAGCCTCGGGCGCGAACAGTTCCTGAACGCGGCCGGCGCCGAAGACTACCTCCATCTCACGTACCAGCGTGGGATATTCTTTCGTGAGCCAGTTGTCAGCCTCTTGTACCGAACCCCGCAGCTCGGCGCGCGTACGCGCGGTATACGCGTCGGCGGTCTTGGCCCCTGGCTGCTCTTTCGCAAAACCAAGAGACCGGATAATCGCCATCCATTCGAAGTAGATGTCCTTAGGCTTCAAACCCTCCCATGTGTAGCCCCAGAACCATTCACGCTCGGCCAGCGCAAAAGTCCAGTCACCGTTCAGGACACGCCGAATCGCCTCGACGAGGAATGCCGGAAACAGGGGTTCCGCCGCATCGTCCAAGCGCGAAAATAGCCCCGCGCGCTCGGTGTCGATGTACCCGGCGGCGCGCGCCTTCGGGGTCACCCCCAACTTTGCAAGGAGCGCTTTAAGCTCTTCAACGTCCACGCCCGATTTTTCGTCAAGGTTGGCGAGCGTCGCGGGCTGCGTAGTATCGATGGCGAGGATCCGCCAGGCTCGAATGAGAAGCTCCTGCTCCGCATCTTTGAGTTTCCCGGACGAGCGCAGAGGCCAGGCGATCCGCCCGAGATCGTTAAGTTGCTGCCGGAAGCGGCCTACCTCGTCGGCGAGTGGGCGCACCAGACTCTGAAGGCGCCCGGTGAACGCGGTCGTAAACCCGTGGCCGTCGAGCCGGAAGCCAACGCTCGCAGCGGTTGAAACACCTACCTGATGAAGGACGTGTTCTTCCGTTGAGGTGAGTTGATACAGCAGCAGGTAGCTCTTGGCACCTTTCAGCGTGTCGCCGGCGGGATTCGCCATGATATCGACCAGGGCCCGGGACGCGGTAAAGGCAACCACGGGCGTCCGCCCCTCTTCCCCGAACTGCGCACTGACGGCCTTACACAGCCGCTGCAACTCGTCTTCGTTCTTGACCCATGCGAACAACACCCGACCCTTCGGGTGGAGCTTCAGTCCATCAAAAGTAACCAGCCCGCCCCCGGAAGCGCCACGGCTCCCCGGGGGGGTCGAAATGATGTTGAGCGTCTCATCGCGAATGCCGGAGGCGGCGGCATCGTAGGTCCAGTGCTGGTCGATGACGCGCATTGCGCCCGTGAGGACCTGCCGCGCACGATCGCGCTCGCTCTGCGAACGCAGCGCCGACAGCACCTTCTCATGCGCCGCATTCTGATCGGGATCGCGGAAGATGAGGGACGTCTGTCCCTGCTTGCGGTGTCTGAGGTCGAGACGCGCAATCATCTCAACGCTGGGTCCGACGTGCGTCGCGGTATCGGCGCCAAGGTCATCAGCACCAAGGAACCGGCGCCAAAGCGCGCGCGCTGCGTCCTCCGCCGCAAGATGCGGGTAAAGCAGAGCGACAAGGTGAACGAAATCTGCCTGTCGCAGTGGCACGAGCAGTGTGTCCTTGCCGTCTGTGCGCCGCACGCCCTTCGTTTCGTGGATCGCGTAGGTTCCGAGGTTGGAGAGCAGCTGGCGAAGATCGAGCGGCTGATCGACACCGCCCAGACGCCACATACCGCGGTCTCGGGTGAATTTTGACGTACGCAGCGCCTCCGCGGCCTCAAGCTCGTCCCACTCGACTCGGCGAAACAGGGTTGCAACAGGCTCGTCGTATTCGTTGCGCGCCGAGAGCACGGCCGCTCGCGTTTCCGCCGGATAGGTGTCGAGCGGCACTGGAAGCTGCCCGTACAGGAGATCTCGTACGGTTGCGAGCTGCGCGCGGTCCGGAATTCTAAGCATCTCGATCGCGTGGTGGTCGAGCACGTGCTGCTGAATGCGCCCAGACACCTTCACCAACTCGTCGAAAAGCGCACCCACCGTAGGCGCGTCCTTCTCGCCGCGCGCACGCTTGTCACGCAGGCGCTCATCAATGCTTGCCATGACGACGTTGAACCAGCCGAAATTGCCGGCGCTCATTGCGTACGCCGCTTCAACTAGCCCTTGCGGATAGGCCTCCGCCAGGCGGCCCTCCTTTGTCAGGGTCTGCACGAAGTCGCTCACATCGGAGAACGCGTTCGACTGAAGTTCGGTCAACTCGAAGCGCCGGGCAGTCGACTGGATTTCGCGCAACTCATCCCCGATGGCCGGCGAACACAGCGCAACGTAACGGAGCCACGGCAATTTCCTGCGCGGATCCTCTTCCTTGATCGCCTTTCCCATCAGCTTGATGGCGCGTCCGTCAAGGTGCTTGATATCGGTGGAGTCGAGCCCGAACGTTGCGGCTTCCGCAGCGGTCTCCAGCTCATCCAGCACAACCAACACGTATTTGATGCCGAGGGACTGCAGGTAGGTATACGCCGCTTGGCAAAGGCGCGTTGCGAGCTCGGGGTCTTCATAAAGCTTTTCGTCGGAGTAGTTGGCCGACGCTTCGAGGGCGACGGCTAGTTTTTTCGGATCAAACCCCGCGACAAAAAGGCGGTCGCCGGCTTCCTTCGCGATTTGCCCCTGAATCGAGCCATCGAAAGTGCCACGCGCAAGGGGCAGCAGCGCTTTGTAAAGTCCGTACGCAAACCAGTTGTCGACATTGTTGTAATCGTTTGCGACCTGGCTGTAGCGAATGTAGAGCCCCAGGTATTGATCGCGGTCTTTGTCGTCATGGAAGAGATTCGCCTGCGTCAACGCCCCGTCTTCCCCGCGTACCCACCAGCCGCGCGAGGTGTCGTTGATCTGCGCCACGAGTTCGTAGCCCAGCCGCGATTTACCTACGCCCCACTGAGCGATCACGGCGAAGACATGGGCAAATTTCTCGGCCTCGTCGTCGACCAGGTGGATGAAGTGCCGGAACGCCTCATAGAAGCGTCCCTGCCCGACGATGGGATGCGTCAGCGGGTAACTCGAAACGCCTGTTGCCGCCCATTGGTGTTTGGCTTTGTCAATCATCATGTAATCTCCTTGGCGGGGCTAGCGTGTTGTGCGGTGCGGTGGCCTTCAAGGGCAGCCCATGCACTCTGGAAGCAGTCGTTAAATTCTTGGTGAACTACCCAGCGCACAAGCTTGCGCGCCGGATCTCCGTGCAAGCCACGACCGTGCCGGGACTGGCCAGGCTCGGCCGACAAAATCTCAAGCGCACCCGTCGACACAGAGTTATCCATCAGCTGGTCCATCCATCGGCCAAAGTCCTCATCGGAGGGGTTGGCTCCAAACGTGGTGAGCAGCTCCCGTAGGACGAGTTCTGCAGCGACAACACCGCGGATGTCAGCGTGACGACTTGTGATCTCGGTCAGCGCTGCTGCCGCGCTCAGCTGGCCTACGAGGTCAGCGACCAGCACGGACGGCAACTGCAAGACACCATGCGGCGTCATCCATCCTACAGTCTCAAGTAGATGAAGCGGTGCGGTGAGCGGCGCAAGCGACAAGTCGTCGCGCCGGCTATCCCTGCCAAGAACGTCCGGGTGAACGGCGACGTCAGAACAGCCCGTGCGCACGAGCCAGCGCGATGACGTGCGCTGCTCAAGTCCTTCTAACCAATGTTCCGGTTCTGTAAAGCGGTTAAGGATCAGAGAATCACCAGGAGAGATGCCGCGGCGGCGCGAGCGGACGTGCTGCCAATCCGTGAGGACCCAGTCCCCATCAAGGAGCCGGCACAGCAAGCAGCGCAGCCACACGCTGTTGCGCACGAGAAATTCGGCAAAATGACTCAGGAAATCGGGAGACTGCTGCTCCCAGCGCGAAACCATATCAGCAGCGCCTGCATCGAGCTGCCACTTCGACTCGTGCTCGACCATCAGCCCGGCACCATGCAGCAATGCACCATCGGAGGTGGTGGCGGCACCGAACAACCCAAGTGCGGTCCGGCGCGAGAGCGTCTTGGCGAGGGCATGCTGCCAGACGACGCGCGGGCTCCCCTTACGCATTGCGGGATCAGCACGCTTCAACGTGGCGAGTGCACGAAACCATGCTTCGCCATCGCGCGTATCAGTCCAGAAGGACGGCCGCTCTAGATAAAGAACGCTCATAGCGTCGCGTCCTTGCCAGAGAGACTGCCACCGGCGCGAGCAACCTTCCCGCGTGCCCAGGTTTCTGCGACACGGCGCACAGCTGCGGTGATGTGTGAACCCAGGCGGTAGAAAGCGCGGCTGCCAAGGGCGCGGTAGCAGGCATCGGAAAATGATGGGTGGATCACGTACCCGGGACGCCTGCCACCGGTTCCGTGATCGAAACGCCAGACCTCACGCCGCACGAGTGCCTCGATTACGCTGGCGAGACGGTCATCAATCACAGTGGCAGAAACGCGGTGAGCGAGAACGGTCACGCCCAGCTGCGCTAGCGTTTGCAGCACGAACTCGCCGAGCGAACCACAGCGAACCTCCTCGCCGGTTGGGAGCGTCACAACGACATCGACGCGAGGCGGGTTCTGGAATAACGCGACCTGCGCCTGCTCCAATTCAAACGCCAGGCTCCCGGATACTCGCTCGGCTTCCCATGCCTCTTTCGTGAACACCATTTGGCTGAGTAGGAACGCCCAAGGCCGTTGAAGTACCCATTGCATCGAATCGCCGTCGCCTACGCTGTCGTCAAGCGCACCCGATAGCACCGCAGACGCCGGCGCCCTGTCATCCACCGATGGGAGTCTGATCAACCGCCCCGGCTGCCATGTTTTTGAAGGGTCATCCCACACCACATCCGAAATCGGACCCGTAGATGCAGCCGGCGATTCTACAAGGCTGGAAGTCGCTGCGAGGGCGCGCAACAGAACCGGAAACGCCTGCGCCTCGTGCGCAGCCGCCGGCAACACCAGTCGCTCGAGCTCGCCGGTTTGTGTCGGTGCAAGCGAAGGAGTGACTCCCGCGACAAGCTCTGAGGCAAGACGGCCCGACGCTGTAACCGCTTCGCAAAGGCCTGTTAAGTCGTTCCGCTCACCGATCTCCTTGATCCGCGCAAGGAGGATCCGCAACCAAGCTGCCCGCTGGTCAGAAACAAACGAAAGGATCGCGGGCACCGCTTCGGAATAGCTCGGGAGAAGGTTTGCCAAACTGATAAGCCGCGATGTCGCGACAAACCGGACACGGTCGTCAAACCATAGACCGGCAACCTGCGGTACGGCTAGCGTCCGCAGCGATTGGCCTACGACCTGGCCCGAGGCGAGAAGCGTCTTGAGATCGTCAACCACGCGCACGAGGGTGCGCCCCTGGAGAGCAGAAAGATCCATCAGACCCCGCCTCAATTTCTGTCCGTTTCAGCGAGCAAGGCGTAAAGCGCATCGAGATCCGGGAATAGTGGCAGAGCCCCGTCACCTTCGCCACGCCGGAGGGACTGTAGCAGCGTACGGTCAAGTGACCTGTCACCTGCCTCTAGCGCTGCATGTGCCCGAGATAGCGTCGCTCCGTCAACGGCTCCCTGCAGCAACAAATCGACCAATAACACCGCCGCCCGCACAAGTGCACCTGCGAAAACCATCAATTCATGATGTTGCCGAACTCTATGTGCGACTTCGCCCTCTACCGGTAGACGAGGAATCTGAATCTGCGCGATCCACTCTTGGGTAATGTGCGGTTGAGCCATACCGGTTGCGAAGCTCGCTATTTGTATCTGCCCGACGCCGTGGTTGATTACGTGCTCTAGGTAGTAGGGCGACAGCCCGGACCGTTCCTTCGTTCGCAGTCGAGCAACTGTTGACCCAGCTGCAATTTGGCGTGGCAGGTGAGGAATGACGATTGCCTTTCCAATTGTTCCGTCCTTGGTCATCGCCACATCCCCCTCCTTTAGATGGATCTGTGGCTGCTCGTCATACTTTCTTTGTTCTACGCAAACGAGATCATCGAAATGGATGACGCCGTCGTCGATCTCTACACCCCGTAGAAGCCACGGACCGACATCTACATAGTTTTCGGTGGTGAGACCTTTCCAGCCAATCATCGCGGAAACTTCAACCAGTTCATCGATCTCATCCGTGGTTATGCGTTGGGATAGCAAATGATCCGCAAGTCTCGCCCGCGACGGAGAATTGAAGTTGGCATCGAGCCTCTTACCTATCGTTACAGCTGAAATTAGGCGACTACGCAATGGTGTTGCAAGGACAGAATCCCATCTCAACGCCCCTTCGAATATTTGGTTTGCAGTAGCCTTCGCTGCCGCCGCCCGCGCGCGTAATCGTCCTGCCTGTCGAACTTTTTCTCCGATGTAACACTGAGCAGATGGATCGAGCAACGGAATTAGAACGGTCCGTGCATCAACGACGCCGAGGTATTGGATAATGCTTCCGAGAGAACGGCGCGCCAGCTGACGCCTGCCGACAGGCGAGAATAGAACGGCTGCCACATAGTCCATGTCCACACTACCGTTCGGGCGTACTCCGATAATGTGTTGGGTAATGTTTCCTCGCGCGAATCGCGATGGAAACCGACAGACCTTCTCGCCCACGCTTGCCTTTACGATGAGAAGATCACCTGGTATTACCTCTGACGCAGACAGCTTCTCGTGGGTCTGCTCGTCGAGGAAGACAAGATTGGATTCGATGAGATCCAGCGATCCAACGTTGCCGACCCGCAAAAGCGGCACTCCGGAGGGCCGATACACTGACCCTGGTAGCTCTGAGCCAAACGGCCCCGCGAAGAAGCGACCGCAATCAGCTAAATCAAAACATCCGAGGCTGCGCAGACGGGCTTCATCCTGGATGTGAACCGGAGCGTAATAGTCAGGGTTAAGGCGCCGTGTGTGGAGCAAGCGCGGCGCCGTACGTGTAGTAAGCATTACTCGCCCCGCACGTAGGCGCCGACGATCGCGGCAAGGTCGTTGGGAACGCCAGCACTGTAATCCTCGACGTTGTTTCTTACGACATACCCGAGCGTGTCGGCCACCGCCATGAAGACATCAGTCTGCGGCTCATCCTGGAACTTCTCGGGGTCATCCTTCCGCGCATGGCGCTTCTGGAGATAAAGGATGCTTGTCTTTGCGCCTGTGCCCGACAGCTTGAAGGCATCCGCTGGCAAGCTGATGACCGCTTTTACGATGGCTTTGCCACCATGAAATTCACCGGTCGCCTCGTCTTTTGTGCCCATGATGTACTCGCGCACGTAGCGGTCGCCGGAGTTACAGAGCACGCCATCAGGCAATATGATCAGGAGTCGCCCCCCCGGCTTCAGCAGCTGGAGGCAACGGTCGATGAACAGAACCGCCGGGTCGGTATTCGTTGATGCCTTGTTCCAGACACCCTTGCTGTTAGGTGATCCGCCCATCGCGAGGCCGGTGACAGAAGGCGAGTAATCGAAACCGCCACCGCGAGCGTTGCGTGGTGTGAGGTCGGAACGGTAGGTCTCGAGGATGCGCTCCATTGCTTCCTCGTGGTTCTTCTTCGCTTCGTCCTGGCCTTTGCTGAACTTGGGCGTTCCGAAGGGCGGATTCGTGCAGATGAGGTCATAGCTGCCAGGTTTAAGTTGTCGGCTGGTGAGGGAGTTTTGGGTGTAGAAGATTCGCGCTTTCGGGGCACCGAGTAGCGCCATATTCACGCGGGCAAGCATCACCATCTGCGGTGACGAATCAGCGCCGACAAAGCTGTGCTCACAAAGGTCGGCAAAAAGCTTCTTGCGCGCTTCATCACTCGCGGTGGCCTTGCCACCAATCTCGTCCAAAGCGCGCTTCAGATGGCTGAGCGCAACCGAGACAAAGCCCGCGCTCCCGCAGGAGGGGTCGCAGAACTGAAACAATGGCCGACCCTTGCCATCGCGCGCAACGAGACCGGCAGCGTCGGTGGTGCTCTCCTTGATGTCGTGAAATGCCATCGCCAGCATCGCCTGCTTCACCGGCGCGGGCGTGAGGTAGATGCCGAGCCCGCCCTTTGATTCGAAGTTGGCGCGAAGGAACACGTCGAATGCACGACCCAGCACGTCGGCGGCGACGTCTGCGAGCGTGCCCTGCTTTTTCACAATGCCGCCGCGGTTGTCGGTGACAGGCCCGAGGTCCTGGATGAGCGAGAGCACCGCTTCGTAGTTACCTGGCTGCGCCAAACGAAGGTGTGTGTTCTTGTCGAAGATTGGGTGCTTTTCGCCGGCATCATCAGTGACGACATAGTCCGGGTGACCCTTGACGTGCTCGAACGCGGAATGAATAGCGGCAACCGCAGCCGCGCCCTTCGACTTCACATAGGAGGTATTGAATACGTCCCGCAGATCGAGCTTTTTGCCCTCGTGCTCAAAGGTTAGATCGCCTTCGTGATGCAGCCGGAACGATTCAAGGAAAAGAAGTTTCGCGACCTCCTCGATGATGTCGTTCTTGCCGTTTACCCGGTCCTTGTGCGTTTGGTAGATGCGCTCGTGCAGGGCGTTGAACCCCTTCATCAGGCGGTCGTACATCTTCATCGACCAGCGGTAGGTCGGGTCAGCCTTGATCCGTTTGTATTCGTTGATCTCGCGAAGCCCCGGCAGTTTGTCGATCTGATGGGGCGGGTAGGCGAGATCAAAGAACGCCTCAAGCTTGCCCTCGGCGTCGCGAACGGCGGCGAACTGCGGGAACTGGTCTGGTGCGGTTTCGGCTGGCGGTAGCGTGTAGGAGAGCATTTGCACCGAGTCGGCGTTGCTGCGATCCCAAGCGCCCGACGGCAGGATCAGCGCCAGAACGCGCGGGGTCTCGACGCCCTCGTGGCGCCCCCACACAATTGCCGCAGACATTCCCGCTTCGCTCGGCTTGAGATCGATCTGTTTCTGGAAGCCGGCTGCCGATAAGGTATGCAATAAGCTCTTGAGGACTCCCGTCTCCTCGGAGACAACGGGGCTCGTGTTCGCTGCTGCTTCGGTCTGGGCTTTTTTGGGTCGTGCCATGGGATTCTCCTTTGGTCCTACTGGGCGATACGAATCAATTTCGGGCCAAACACCTCGAGCCCAAGGGTGCGCCGCGCGACGGCAACAATCTGTTCGTCTGTTGTGATGAACTGGTTGGGGAGGCGGGCGCGTACCTGCTCTGCGGGGACAGGTCTTCCGCCGAAGGAGCGCACCGCCTCGATGATAGCGTCCTGCAGTTCTTCGTCCCCGCCGCGCAATGCAATATGAAACATGCCGGCGGCCTGGTCGTGCTGAACACCCGGCGCACAAAGCAGGAAAAGCCGAAGTTGGTCCGGACTCCATGCGCTGCCGGACATCCTTACCCGCTCGTGCAGCTCCTCGAGCGTGAGCGACTTGTCCTTCAACGTGCGAAGTAGCTCCTGTGCTTGATTTGGGGTCATTGCAGCACCTCGTGGCTTCGGAGGACACGACTCGCAGGTATTCCGTGCGTGTCGTCAAAAACACGCGCGAGCGCGGTCGAGAGCGTGTTCCAGCGGTGGCCGAGCTGGCGCCGCTGGGCATGGTGGCGTTCGACGGCCCGCTGCCACCGGTCGCGAGTCTCGCGCTCCGGCGTGGGGACGTGAATGGAAAGGAGGGCCTCGGGTGGGACGAACTGCCGGACCGTGCCAATTGCAAGGCGGGCAGTTTGCCAACGAGTCTGAAGTGTGGAGAGAAGCAAGGCCCAAGCGGCGGGCGTCTCGCGAAACCGGAGACGAACCCAGCCGTCGGTAGGGAACGTGTTCGGCGGAACGCCGTCATCGACATAGGCGACGCGGAAGCTCGCGCCGAGCGTGGAGAGGAGGACCTCGCCGGCTACAAGGGGCCTGCCTAGGGTGCGCCCCGCCGCGAGGTCGACGGGATCTGTGATTTCTTCAACCGAACCGACGAACAAGTCGTCCGCAACGTCGCTTAGACGGAGGGCGCGGGCCCCTTCAGGGGCGGCCAACAGTCGGCTTCGGTAATCCGCGGTGGCCAGAGACCGAACGGGCACCCAATCCAGTTCTTCGGCAAATGCGGATTGGTCCGAGCGTAAAGCGACAGCGGCCGGCAGCCAGCCATCGCTCGACATGGATTCCGGCTCGAAAAAGGTTCCCTTATGGAGGTCGCGCTGGCCGGATGGAGCGACGGCCACCTGCTCTGCCTCGGATTTGACCCGGTGAATGCTCTCACCAATAAGGAGGATCTCATCGAGCAGTTCCCGCAGCGTCAAGGAGAGGGTATCCATCTCGGCCGGGGCTGGCGGCAAGCGAAGGTTTGCGAGGGTGCCGAGGCCGACACGGCGAAGTACCCCGGACTCGATAAGGAGCAGCTGTTCATACTCTGGACGATTGAGACACAACGCGAGCCAGGTTGCGGTCGCCCCTGGGAGGCCCCGAACGATTAGCGAGTTGCCATCGACAGGATGACGCCGTGCCGCGGGCGAAACCAGGGCGGCCCGCACGGGCGCGAGTTTATTCAGTATCACGTCGCCGGGCTGAACGCACCAGCGCTCCGCCATTTGCGGTGGATCCCAGTACGAACCAGCAAGGAGCAGGCGCAGCTGCCCGATGCTGGACTGGCGGTATATAGGAGTCGTAGCAGCGCGGGGGTCGTAGGTCAGCGAACCAGGGGTCTCGCTCACGCGCCAGCCCTCCAGCACCCGGCCACCAAGATCTACGATGGTCGATCCGCGTTGACCAGCTCGCAGAGCTACCGCAGCGGGGCCAGCAAAGTACGCCGGAGACCAACCGGGAGCGGCCCGAAGTAGCTCTGGCGAGATGAAAATTGTATGTACGTGTGAAGTCACATTAAAATAATACATAAAACAATATAATTTGTCAATTTATTGTGATGTCACACGTACAAACATAAATTTGACCATCTATAAGTTGTGGCTACTCACTGACCTCCACTTGCTTATCGCGCGGCACCGGCGGCGTTCGCTCACACATTGGGGGCATCCGCGACAAGCTTGCGGTATTCGATAAACGTCGAGACGTGATGCAGACGTGGGTAAGTTGTAAGATTGATGGCAAGACGCACGAGGGAAACTACTGGGTCGCCGGGAAGATTCTGGTTGTGTCCACAGCCATGGACGGCAAGAGCACCAGCTCGGCGCTATATCGCCTGAAACTCTGGCAAAGCAGCTACTTCTGAAACTGGCGAAGGAAGGCAAGGCGTAACCAATCGCCCCTGATTCGCTAAACGCAGTGCAAGTAAGGGTTCATTGCTCAGTACCGCCCCTTGCCTGGGATGATGTTGCGAACCCCGCCCTCTACCCCGAACTTGAGACGATGATCGGAGTCCCTACTCTGCCTCCTTGGCTCAGCCGTTTTCGTCCGGCACATCGGCGTACGCCGGCTCAAGTCTAATCGCCGTGGCTCGGTCCCGTGCGGCGAGCTCATGCATATCAAGAGCCTCATGGACAAGGCTACGCAGGAAAAAGCCGCGCGCGTTCGAAGGATCAATCGCTAATGCGGCGTTGATGTCCGCCAACCCCCCGTTGAGATCGTCGATGCCCTTGGCTTCGGCACGATCGAGAAACGCCTCCGCATTGCCCCACCGCGACACTGCTCGTTCGGCCAACCGTAGAGCGTCTTTGTGGTCACCCAGCGCCAGGTAATTGTCGAACAGCGCGACATAGCGACCCTCCTCGTCAACAAGGCGAAGCATCGCGTCAATCCATGCTTCTGCGGCGGCGTCACGAATACCAACTTGAGCTGTCGCAATCGCAGTCTGGGCGCGGTCGCTGAGTTCCGGCGACAGGGTGAAGAGATTCAACTTACCTTTTGCAGGGATTGGCTCTACAAAGTGGCGCGCATTTTCAATCCGCCAACAATAGGTTCCCCATGCCCAAGGGTTGGATTCAAGCTCGTCCGAGAGCGGTACGATGTCAAGTACATCAACGACCCCGATAAGGGCGCTGTATGTAAATGGTGGTTGCGGAAGAGGTTTGCGCGCCGAGCGGGCAACATCGTTAACAACGGTCTTGTTAGAGCTCGCTTGAATCACAATAGGACCACGATAGGTGGTCGTCCACGACCGATTTTCGATGTCCTTCGCGCCCATTACAAGCGCCCACGCCCAAGGTTGGCGAACTGACAAACACCGAAGAGGCTCGCTCATACCGTCAACGATGGCATGGTGCGCGTCATCGCAGTGCCGGAATCTGGAATCGGCCCGAAGGAATACCTGCTGGGACTGCTGCGTTCTGGCTTTATCGAAGACGCCCTGCCTGGCCTGGAGGCGATGTACGGCATGATGGACGACGCCGATATTGACTACAACTACGGCGTCGCGTTGTCCGAACTGGGGCGGGTCGAGGAATCCCTGGATCCTCTGAAACGATGCGTGAATCTCGACCCGGATTACACAAACGCCGCCATTGCCCTTGGCGTTTCCCTGTCCAAACTTCGACGTTACGACGAAGCCGAGGCCTCCCTTCGGGAGGCAGCGAAATCGCAACCAAACAATCCGCTAATCAAACAGAATCTGGCTGCGACAATAGCCCGGGCAGGAAAGCCTCTCGAAGCCCTGCCGTTCTTTCGTCAAGCGGCGTCACTGGCGCCGAATAATCCGGCAGTTCAGATGGGACTCGCGCAATGCCTACAGGAATTTGGCGGCGATCACCGAAAAGAATTCCTCAAGGTCTATAAAGATGTGGCCAAGCGGTTCCCGGATACCGATTTTGCAGAGGCCGCGAAGAAGATTCTGAACCAGAAGGCGCGTGATGATCTTCGTGGAGTGGTTAATGACGGCATCCGGCCCGACGCCGTGGAATACATGTCCGCAGCCATAAAGCGGTTTTCCGAGCAACCCAAAGACCAGGTCGGAAAGATCGTGCTCGAGATCGCACGCCTCGGGGAGCAAGGTCTCGCGGTCAACGATCCGTCCAAACGCTACACGCTCAAGACTCTCGAAGGCGAATTTTCCGGCCTGCAACTCCTGTCATACATGCACGTCGGTATGAAGATGTTCAATCCGGATGCGGATACCGGCAGCGGCCTTGACCGCGAATACGCGATTGCCAAAGGCATGACAAATTGAAGCTGCCTGAAGCGCCAATCAGCAATCCACCCCAAGCCTATCTCGATATCATCCTGCCTCTGATCGGCTCGGCGCGAGGTTTCATGGAGAACGGGGAATCGCTGGTCCCTGTGGCATTCGCCGGCAATCTGACGACCCAGAAGACTATGCCGGTGATGGTGAAATCCGGATCGGATGAAACCAAAGACGAATCCGCGGCTGCGATTAAACATGCGGCGGTATTGATCGAGGCGGACTTCGTCTTCGTGGTTATGGAGGCGTGGAGCCTGCGACCGGACAAGCTGCACAGATACAACGAAATCCTCGACAAATACGGCTCCATCGGCAACAGTCCATACGCCATCGACGTTGTCACCCTGTCCCTGGAGACGCGGCACGGCATGTGGCTCGCGCAGATGCCGATCAAGCCCAAGGGGCACAGCAAGAAGAAGCGCACTTTCGGGCAGCCCGAATTCCGGTTCTTTACCGAAGCCAAAGGTCGATTCGTGGATTTGCTACCCGCGAAAGACAGTGTGCCGCAGACCTTGCAGTAATGACGCCATTCGTTGCCGGTTCCATGGCAGTTCGATCCCTGGTCGGGTAGCCGACATAGGCGCGAACGTACAGCTAGTGAGTGTCGGATACCGGCCATAATTGCCGATTGTCGATGGTCGCTATTTCCCCGCTCTTCGCCACTCCCACGGCGGCACCGGCTCACTCTCAGCCCACAGTCCGCGCCTTGCAGCCTTTGCCCCGTCTTGAAGGCGATAGAGAGGGCTGCTCGACTTACTGTAGCGGTCATATACCCAAGCCATGCCGGTGGCGACTTGATGCGCTCCAGCGTCCACTCCGGCGCATTCAACCTTGCCGACTGATCGGCCGTACCGATCGCGGGCAATTTGTTCGACCTTGGCCGTTACTTGAAAGCATAGCTCAGCGAGTGATTGCTTGGAGCGATTGCCGAATGGCTGCTGCAATTCAGGTGCATCGATCTCAGCCAACCTTACCTTGATCTGCTGTTTCTCTACCAGAACGGTCAGGGTGTCGCCATCGTGGACGGACACGACCAAACCCTGGGTGTCGGCCCATGCAGGAAAAGACAAAGCCAGCGCAAAGACGACGGACGAGAAGCAAGAGGTGGACAAGAGTCCCTCTACGACGCAAAGGCAACTACTGGATCGCCGGCAAGATCCTCACCGTCTCCGCGGGCATGGGCGGCAAGAGCAAACAGGTTGGTACGACTCCGGCTGAGACTCTGGCCGAGGAGCTGCTACTGCAGCTCGCGCAGAACGGCAAAGCGTAATTTCTTTGCCAAAGTGTAGACGAGTTAGCGACGTGCTGTGCTGCGCGGCGCGCCGGGGCTGTCGATTACAATGGCGCGGTGCCGCCCGCCCCCGCCTCGACTAACGCCGCAATGAGCCAACCCCAACCCGGTAATCCGCTGCACGGCATCACCCTTGAGCGGATGCTCATTGAACTTGTCGATAGCCTGGGCTGGGAGGAGATGGGACATACGGTCGCTATCCGCTGCTTCACACGTGATCCCAGTATCGCTTCGAGCCTGCGTTTTTTGCTGCGAACGCCCTCGGCCAGGGCTAAGGTGGAAGAACTCTACCTACGGCACAAGCGCGTCTGACGCCGCGACCCCGCAAGTTCGTGGTCGAGGACGTGAAACGGCTTTGCGACCAGCTGCGGAAACGGGATTGTTAACGATACTTGAAAGTGGACGTTATTGGTCTATACGTTATTGCAATATGAGCCAGCATTAACCATCGTGCGATACTTACGCTGACGAGCCCTCACCAACCATCCTAGGAATGCCCTGAATCCCCGCTCACGCAGCCATCACGCCGCTCACATTGACAAGGGTCCGCAAGACGACGTTCCGGAAATGGAACTGGTTCACCGTGGCGAGGCCATCCTGGTAGACACCGGCGCAAAGCTTGCGCGCTTGATCGAGGCGCTGCGCTCGGCGGGTACGCTAGACGCAGCCGAAGGCGTGCGTTCATTCATCGAGCGGCGCAAGGCACATTTTGTCGGACAATAAGGAAATGGACAGCATGCAGATACCGACCCCCTTCGACAACGCACGCAATGTCGTGCGCCCAGAATGGATCGATTACAACGGGCACATGAATGTCGGCTATTACCAGGTGGTATTCGATTTCGCGGCGGACACGTTTTTCGATTTTCTTGGACTTACACAGGAGTTCCGCACACGCTGTGGTTCGACCACGTTCGCACTTGAATCGCACGGAAACTATCTGCGCGAAGTCAAGTCCGGTGATCCACTGCGCTTTGAGGCGCGCCTGCTCGACTTCGACGCCAAGCGCATCCATTTCTACCAGGAAATGTTTCATGCCACCGGGGGCTATCTCGCGGCCTCGCAGGAATCCCTGTCCGCGCACGTATCCGTGGCCACGCGGAGAATTTCACCGTTTCCAGCGCAACTGCTTGAGCGACTCACGGCAATCAAGGCTGCGCACGCTGTGCTCGTGCGACCCTGGCAGATCGGCCATGTGATTCAGGCTGCGGGATTGAAGCGCGCCGGCGGCTGAAACAATACGCTAACCAAGCAACCCCTGTCAGCGGGCGCCGTGCTTGGGCAGAGCGCGCGATTAGAATCCCGAGCAGCCCGGTGAATGCAGACCTTGAGCGGCCGCTTTCCTTGGTTGTGACCGGCTGCAAAGAGTCGATTGTGAGCCTTGAACAAGTCAAACTCCGAAGCCGTAAAGCTGCCGTTGAATTTCCGCAGCCCTGCGGCTGAACCTGGTCAACTTGTCCGGAGGCATCGAGCGGACGTTCCCACCCCTAGCATCAAGACCTCGTCAACATTCAGCCCCCGGGCAGTTGGTGGCTGATGAACAAAATCGTTATCTTCCCCTTGAGCTGATTAATGGTTTGCGCGAATTGTTCTGCGGTGGTGCAGTCGAGGTCACTAGTGGCTTCATCGAAGATTAGAATCTTCGGCCCTTTGAGCAACGCGCGCGCAACGGCTAGGCGCTGCTTCTGCCCGCCCGAGAGCCCGGTACGGTGCTCGTCAATTTCGCTTTGGTAGCCTCGCGGGAGCCGCTCCACAGTTTCGTGGATATCCGCCCACTCGCACGCCTGGATTAGCTGTTCGACGCTGGCCGCGGGGTTGGCGATGATGAGGTTGTCGTAGATCGAGCCCGAGAACAGCGCGGTCTCCGGCCACACCACGGCGATGCAGCCGCGCAATTCCTTTGCCGCCAGGTGTCGGATATCGCGGCCGCCGATTCTTATCTGCCCCTCGATGGGTAAATAGAATCCTTGTAGTAGTTGGGCCAGCGTGCTCTTGCCGCTGCCCGAAGGGCCCATCAGCGCCACGCCGGCACCCGGACCACCTCCGTCTTTGCACTCCAGACGCTTTTGCACATAACTCGACACACTACCTTGCCGCGAGTACCATCGCCGTGTCCGCTTTCCCCTGAGTAAGAGGATCCGATCATGAACGCTCCCCGTGCCCTAGCGCAATCATTGTTATTGTTGGTGTTGGTCTTTATTGCCGGGACCAGCGCCGCGCAGCAGTATCCTGATCGGCCCGTACGCCTCATCGTCCCGTTTTCTCCAGGGGGCGGCGCGGATTTGGCAGCGCGCGTGATCAGCGAGCGCTTGGGCAAGCAGCTCGGACAATCGGTCGTAATCGAGAACAAACCTGGCGCCGGCGCAACCATAGGAGCGGACTACGTGGCCAAGTCGGCCCCGGACGGCTACACGATACTCTACTGCACGCCGGGTCCGCAGATCATCAATCCGTACCTGATGAAGAAGCTGCCTTACGATCCGGCCAATGCGTTTGCGCCCATCGCGCATTTGGTGGTGATCCCGAATATCCTGGTCGTGTATCCCGGCTTGCCGGCGAAATCGCTCAAGGAATTGATCGAGCTTGCGAAGGCGCAGCCGGGAAAGATCAACTTCGCCAGTTCCGGCATCGGCGCAACCAGCCACCTCGCAGGCGAATTGTTCAAAGCCAGTGCTGGGATCCAGATCGTGCACGTTCCCTATAAAGGAACGGGTGTCGCGGTGCAGGACCTGCTTGGCGGAAATATCCAGATGGCGATCGACAGTATCAACGTATATCTGCCGTATGTGAAAGCCGGACGCCTGCGCGCGCTTGCAGTGTCCATGCTGAAGCGCTTGCCACTGCTGCCGGACCTGCCTACCATGGCGGAAACGCTGCCGGGGTTCGACGCCTACGGCGTGAGCTACGCGACTGCCCCCGCGGGAACGCCGCGCGCTATCATCGAGCGGCTGAACCGGGAGTTCAATGCCGTGCTGAACGCGCCCGATGTTCGTGAACGCCTGGTCGGCATGGGGGCAATTCCGGCCGGAGGTACGCCGGATGAGCTCGAACAGGTGATCAGAAGTGAAACGCAAAAATGGAAGAAGGTAATCGAAATTTCGGGTGCAACCGCCGATTGAGCCCAGGTTTCTGGTCAGTCGTGCATGCAAGCTGCTGGCTGATTTCCGCACCTGCCCAAGAGTAAAGCGGGTCAGAGAGTAGAGCGGGTCAGTGTGAGATTTCAGGGGCGCGCATGACCCGTTTTGCCCTGTCCTCAGACAGAACATCACTGTGGATTTTCGGACTCCTGTACATTTGGGGAATCAATGGCATGTTCGGACCTATAGGCGTTTACATTCCAGAGGTATTTCCCACCAGGATTAGGGGCACAGGGACCGCATTCAGCTACGGTTTTGCCCGAATAATCGGCTTAGGCTTTCCCTTTGTAGTAGTCTTTATCAAAGAGACTCTTGGCTCATACACTATCGCATTCCTCTCTATCCCTGTTATGTTAATTATCACGATATTAGGATTTTGGCTGTTGTGTCCGGAGACTGCTGGCAAAGACCTGGACCAGATAAGTGTCTAAGCACTAACAAACAATTGGTGATAGTTTGTAATCTGTAGAAGGAGGATTTGAAATGGCAATTAGTATTCTCAGTGGGAATGAAGTGGAACGTCTCCGAGTAGGCATAAATAACGACCCAGAATTTAAAATAATCGGTCGTTATATGACGCTGAATTTAGCCATAGAAGTAGGCAGTGATAAGCGTTTGTTCAAGGTGCTTGAAGGCGAACTTAAGGAAATAGGTCCCATTCATCGAATGGTTGACTCCGTAGATGTCTATATCAAGGGAAGTGAGGAGTTTTGGGAGAAGTTGCTACTACCCATCCCTCCCCCGCGTTTCCAGAATATACACGCCGGAATGCGCGCCGAAAATTGTGAAATATCGGGGAACAGTGAGTTGTATAGTGCATATTTCCCGGCTATCAACCGAATAATAGACGTGATGCGAGAACTGCAAAACAACTAGGTGTCTAGTCGTAGTGTTAGGAGGCTTAAGTCATGGCACGATTTGAATCCACAATATGCAAATATGTTTATCTTGAAGTTCAGGGAATAGAATATCGTGTGTATTACGAAGAGAGTGGCAGTGGGATACCGCTAGTTTGTCAGCATACCGCAGGAGCCGATGGCAAGCAGTGGCGTCACTTTTTGACGGATGCTGACATTACTTCTAAGTATCGGGTGATAGTTCCCGACTTGCCGTATCATGGCAAGTCTTTACCACCAGAAACTGTGGAGTGGTGGAAACAGGAATACAGATTGACCAAGAGTTTCTTTATTGACTTTCACTTGGCGTTTAAGCGTGCTCTGGAGCTTGAGAGGCCGGCATATATAGGAAGCTCTATGGGTGGAAACCTGGCTCCAGATTTAGCGTTAGCATGTCCAGATGAGTACAGGGCTGTAATTGGTTGTGAGGCAAGTCTCAGAAGCGGAGTCGGATCCAATGAAGATATCAGTTATAGCTGGCGTTATCGTCGCCATCCAAGGGTCAATGGAGCGGAATTGTTCGGTGCTTCCATGTATTGCGTAACAGGACCTTCAAGCCCTGAAAGGTACAGGCGAGAGGTTACCTGGACTTACAGTCAAGGAGCCCCCGGAGTTTTCCCTGGTGATCTTAATTACCACAGCATTGAGCATGACTTAAGGGAGACGGCACATCTAATTGACACATCTCATTGTGCTGTGTATATCATGAACGGTGAATATGATAGTGGGGCATCATTCAAGGAGGGCGAAGAGCTGGTTGCGAGGATTAAAGGTGCAAAGTTCATTCCATTGTATGGTGTAGGTCATTTCCCAATGACTGAGAATTTTCAGGGCATTAAGCCATCTCTTATGTCAGTTTTGGAGGAGATTGCTGCTAAGTCACTCCGTGGCGAGAGGGTTTCTGCCTAGAAGCCAAAGGAAGGAAAGGATAGGAAATTCAATCCTGCCTCTTTTCGCGCCGGGTCGAAGGCAGTGGTTTGCTGCCTATTTCGTGCCACCGAGCATCGGGTTCGTAGGATATTGCGCCTGCGTCCGGCCGATTGCAATGCCGATGAGGTCGAGATGAGGTCAAGAGGGCGCTAATTCTGAACCGCGTGGGGCGATTATGATGTCGGAGAGAAATCGAAGTTTTCCCGACCCGACTCATTTCCAGTAGCGGGGTGTTCGAATGTCTGCTGCCTACGGAACCAGCCACTCGGCGAACTTCGCAGCGGGCGTCGCCTGTGGGTCGAGAGTGAGCCTTGAAAACCTCAAGTTCACAGCCGAAAAGCGGCCATAGAATTTCAGCAACCGGTGACTTGCCGATCGTGACCATTTCGTGCTTCCGGCCATGACGAGCCAATGGCAAATCTTCTCAGCACCGGCCGTTCATTGTGTTTAGTCACCCGGAAACGGTCGCCGAAAAGCGATCGCTCGATTTCTTGAATTGTAGGTCGAGTGTGCAGCGATACCTGCCGCTGGCGCTGGCTGGACGTACTTCGGCACCCGGCCCTCTGCTGCCAGTCCCTGTTACTTTTCGCTTTAAAGGCAATGCTCGTTAAAGTGGCCCTTTGTGTCCGTGCGTCCCAAGTCAGGGCAGCGGATCCGGTTCGCCGTTCTTGGTTGGCATGCGGTACGCGACCAAGGTCAGGCACACCGACGTGTAGAGGCCAAGTAGCCCCATTATCTCGTTGATACGCCGCTCGCCGAGCAATGCCTGCGCCTTTGCCCACAGCGTGTCGTCGACCCCCTCCCCTGCGAGCAACGCCTTGCTGAACGCATAACACAGCGCATCGTCCTCGCGCGCGAGCGGCACGGCAGCGCCGGTGCGAATCGCCTCGACCACGTCCGCTTCGACGCCGGCTTGCAATGCCGCCGACGCATGTGAGGACCACACGTACTGCGATTTCCAGTGGCGTGCGATGACGAGCACGATGAGCTCGACTTGGCGCTCCTCGAGTGCCACACCGTGGCGCAGGAAGTCCTCGACCGGCTCGATGCGATCGGCGAAGCCCGGCGAAGCAAGCCAGAAACGGTACGGGCCGGGAACGTAACCCCGGTCGCGCAATATTCTCTCGTAGACGTCTCTGGCTTCGCTCGAGAGCGTCTCGGGGTGAAAGGTGGTGAAACGCATGGACATGGAGGGGCTCCTTTCGCCAACAGTTCGTTGCGTCCGTGGTCGATGACCGTCGATCGTGAACGGTCGGAATGCGGCCAAAGCATACTCGCAATTGAAGAACCCACAGTGAGCGAGCGCAACCGCGCTTCCTTCTGTCGCGGGTTGTTGCGCGATAAAGCAGCGCAGATTAGCTTTAGGTTGAGCGGCCACTTTTCAAGCCGGTCTACTTCCGCTTAGGGTCAAAGCCGGCACACGGGCCGATTCCGCCACAGTCAACAAATGCGCAGTTGACGCCATGGCGTCGGCAGCGGCAATCTCTCGTACCGTGCTATCGTAATGCTGGCATTTCGCCCAATCAATAATCAAAGGGAGCCTACTACCATGTCGAAGTTAATTGCCTGCCTATTCGCAGCCGGTATGCTGTTTGCACAAGTTGCTACTGCTGCATCCGATTGTGAGTCTAAAGCCGTTAGCAAGGCCGGGAAACCTTTGAGTGGTGCGGCGAAGGCGTCCTTCATCAAGAAATGTGAGGCAGATGCAAGAGGCCCTGCTGCGGCATCAGGCTGTGCGGAGAAAGCGATCGGTAAGAACGGCAAACCGCTCGCGGGTGCGGCGAAGGCGTCATTTATGAAGAAGTGCGAGGCAGACGCTAAGAGCGGCAAATAGGCCGAGTCCAACAGGGAGGATGAGATGGGCTCATTTCTGCGAATCGCAGGGACGTTTCTTGCGCTTGCAATCGGCTGCGTGGGCAATGCACTGTCGGCGACCACGCCATTTCCCGATCGACCGATTCGTCTGATCGTGCCGTTCGTGCCCGGGGGAGCGGCCGACGTGGTCGCGCGTCGCCTTGTTCCTGGGGTAAGCACAAGGTTAGGTCAGACCTTGGTCATTGACAATCGGGCAGGTGCAGGCGGAATTCTCGCATCCGAATTGACCGCGAAGGCCGCCCCCGACGGATACACGCTGCTCCTGGTGACGCCGTCGCATACTGCCAACCCAGCTCTATACAAGAAGCTCTCCTACGACACGCAAAAGGACTTCGTTGCGGTAACACTCATTTGCGATGCTGCCGGCCTGTTCGTCGTGCACCCCTCCGTTCCGGCCAACACTATCAAGGAATTCATCGGATATGCCAGGTCCCACCCCGGCGCCCTGTCTTATGCGTCGCCAGGTTCTGGTACTTTTCCGCATTTAACAACGGAAATGCTCAAACGTAAGGCAGGCATTGACGTGATGCACATTCCCTACAAAGGCGCCGCGCCAGCGATGACCGATTTGATCGCCGGTGTGGTACAGGCGAAAGTAGATGCCTACATTACCGCCAACACGCACATCAAGTCAGGCAGGATCAAGTTGCTCGCAGTCACCAGTAAAGCCAGAGTGCCGCAGTACGCAGACATTCCGACGATCGCCGAAGCCGGGTATCCCGGATTCGAAACGACATACTGGATAGGTATTGTCGCGCCGGCTGGTGTTCCGCGGCAAATCCTCGCCAAGATCGAAGCCGCTTTCATCGGGGCGGTGAAGGAAAAGGAAGTCGCGGAGCGGCTGGGCGTCGATGGTATGCGGGTTATAGGAAGTTCTGCAGCCGAACTCGATCACCTGATGGCTGCGGAATTTCCCCAATGGCGCCAAGTGGTGAAGGAAGCCGGAATCACACCTGAATAGAGTACACCTTGAAATCTCGGGATTCGACTACTGCAGTGGAAAGGGCCGAGCAGGTGTATTTCGGCAAGAGCAAAACGATCGAGGCGTAAGTCTTTGTCGGCTTGGCGCGCGGGAGCAAGCCTTTAGTAGCGCACCCGAGAACTGCGCCCGCCACCATCGCGCCAGCGGCGTGTATGCTTTCGGCAACTATGGACTTCCTTGAAGCCTTCGCCCTACTGCCCTTCGAGCGACCGCTCATCTGGCTTTTCCTCTGGCCGGCGCCCTCTCTCTATGCATGGGCCGAAGGGGCCGGCTCGAAGCGCGTCTACTGGGCCAACTTTCTATTCGGCTGGTTTCCACCATTTTGGTTATTGGTCTGGTGGTTAGCGATATTCCCACCATGGCTAGAGCGTAATACGGCCAAGCTAAAGCAGCGGATGAAGATGTGAGGAACGAGACAACCAGCGCCGCCAATCTCGCGCGAGAGGTGTCCGATCCGGCCAATACTTCTCGGACCGCACCCGGGCCAGAAGCGGACTCACAGCCATCCACAAAAACATCCCGCCAACTTGCTGCGAGCTTCGGCTGCGCCAACAGCAGACACCCAGAAGCAAATCAAATCCATCCTCTAAAGAGCCGTTTTGCTGCATTAACAGCCGCCAAGATAGCGGTCATGTCTTCCGTTGACCATCGACAGCATAAAGGGCTGAACAACCGGGCTGAGAATTCACACCAGCCGACCCGAGAAAGAGAGCGGCGCATACGGGGATTCAAGTCGCCTGGACATGCCCAGCGCTTCTTGTCGGTCTTTGGCGTAATTATGTAGTTCTTCCGTCCGGCCGACATCTTCTGCGGGCCAAGAGTTATTGGGAGCTCATGCGTCGCCGCTTCACGCAGTGGCGTGAAGTCTCGAGTCTGCGTCCGGCCATCTAATCCAGTGGCATGGTCTTCAGCAATCTGTGCCGAAATCGTCAGCTTGTCTCGGCGATCTCGACGCTAAGTTGACAATGCCGTGTGAGATCCAGGACGCGGATGTTATCGAGCGGCTTGCTCACGAAACGCTCCTCCATGCTACCCGCGCACGGTGCCCCAGCGGATGACCGTGCGCTTCTCGATCGGTCTCAAGATCAGGCTGTCCAGAACGAGCCACAGAGTGCCGATGACGACCATGCCAAGGATAACGACGTCGGTGCCGAGGAACTGCCGGGCGTCGAAGATCATGAAGCCGAGCCCGGTCGAGGTCGCAATCATCTCGCCGCCGATGAGCGCCCGCCAGCCGTACCCTATGCCGAGCCGCACGCCCGCCACGATGGACGGCAGCGCGCCCGGAAGGTAGACGCCGCGGACGAGCACCCAGGGCGATGCCCCGAGGCAGAGGGCGGCGTTCGGCATGTTCTCGGGTATCGAGCGAATGCCGAGGATGGTGTTAAAAAGGATTGGGAAGAAGACCGAGTTGAATATGATGAAGATGACCGCGGCGGGCCCGAGCCCGAGCCAGAGGATCGCGAGCGGCACCCACGCGAGGCCGGGAATCGCTTGGAAGAACGTCACCGGCGGCATGAACAGCGCGCTCGCCGTGCGGTTGACGCCAATGAGGATGCCGAGCGGCAGCGCCAGGACGAGCCCGGCGACGAACCCCACACTTAGGCGAAACATACTCGCCGCGATGTGACGGAAAATCTCGCCACTCAGCGACATCTCCACGCCCTTCGCGAACACCTTGCTCGGCGAGGGGAACAGGTAGTCAGGGTAGAGCTCAAGCGACGCGAGGAACGCCCACACTCCGCCGATAATCGCAAGCGGGAAGAGGAAGGTGACCAGCGCGTAGATCAACGGAATGCGCCGCTTGAGAACGATCTGGACCCGGTAGATCGCGCGCACCAGCGCGGAGAGCCCTCGTACGCGTCCCGCGATCTCGCCGAGGTTCGTGCCCGTCGCGCCGGTCATAGCGCCTCTCCCGCCACGACCGCGCGGTCCCGCGCCTGCACGAGGGTGAGGATCTCCTCCCGGAGCTCGCCCATGCGCGGGTTGGACGCGAGCTCGGCCCAGCGACGCGGCCGGGGCAGGTCCACGGTGACGATCCTTTCGGAGCGCGCCGGGCGTGGCGAGAGCACCACGACCCGCGAGGAAAGGAACGCGGCCTCGTCCACGGCGTGCGTGACGAACACAACCGTCAGTGGCTCTGCTTCCCACACACGCATGAGGAGTTCCTGGAGGTTCGAGCGCGTGAGCGCGTCGAGCGACCCGAAGGGTTCATCCATTAGGAGCACGGCCGGCTTGTTAGCGAGCGCGCGGGCGAGCGCCACGCGCTGCTGCATCCCGCCCGACAGCTCCCGCGGGTACTTCCGCTGGAAGCCGTCGAGGCCGACCATCTTGAGGTACTGGTTAGCCGCATCCCTCCGCTCGCGCGGCGGGATGCCCTTGATCTTCAACCCGAACTCCACGTTCTCGGTCGCCGTCTTCCACGGGAACAGCGCATAGTCTTGGAACACCATGCCGCGGTCGGCGCCCGGCTTAGTGACCACCTTGCCGTCAACCGAGATCGAGCCACCCGTCGAGTGCCTTAAGCCGGCAAGGATGTGGAGGAACGTCGTCTTCCCGCAGCCGCTCGGTCCGATGATCGAGACGAACTCGTTCTTCGGCACGTCGAGATCGAGGTCGCGGATGGCCACGACCTCCTCGGCTGTCTCGGGGTCCACGTACACCTTCTCGAGGCCCCGGACCACCACACCGGTCGCCGGCTGCGTGCTCACTTCGGGAGGTCTCGCATGAGTTCCGGGAACTTCTTCTCCATCTCATCACTAAAGGCGCTCGTCGCGCCCAGCAGGATCCCGAGGTTGTCGATCATCACCCATTTGACCTTGTCGGCGATGTTCCCGGGGATCACCTCGTAATTCAGCACAGACAAGAAATGGGCCAACGCTCTCGTGTAAACGTCCATGGACCTTCTTGTCCCTCCCATACGTTCTGGGCCCTTCGTGGAACGAGGTTGGTGAAGGGACGGCCGGATGTGTGATACCCGGCGATCACGATCCTTCGTTTGTAACTACTCAGGCAACTAATACCCTGCTGCCACCAGCAGAGTAATACACTACCTTTACCCCCCAAGTCATGCGAAAAGCTGTTTGTTCATTCGTTGAAAATGAAGTATAGGCGAAATGGGCGGATGATGCGTAAGAGTCCGCTAATTGATCCTGCGCGCGATCGGCCGGATGATTAGGGTGCTTGCTCCGGATCAAGCTGGATCTCTGCATAGCTCACCCACCAATATTGGGGCGGATTCTCAGCCAGTATCAAGAGCTAATCGGATTTGAACTTCGTGGTGCGGCTCTGCTGCATTCGATTGTCACGCAGCTTCCAGACGTGGATTTCCTGGCCGACACGTAAGCCTTGGCGAATTGCGAGGATGCGCTTCGGACCGTCTAGCAGGTGATCAATGCGGTTCGCAGACGCAGTAGATCGAGGTTCAAAGCCTGAATGTCGTCCCGCAACTGGGTTGGATATTCCCCTTCGTATAGGAAATTGGACCGGCCGAGCGATACTGTCGTCTTCGTAAGTACCTCTGTCAAGCGCCCATTTTCACCATGCGCCCATGTTCATCAGGGAACAAGATAATTTTTGGCTTGACTCGCGGGGGAGGAGGGGGCCACACTATTAGTTGATTGGCGACATCATGATAATAGTCGCCTGATTAGTTATAAGCGAGGATCGTGATCGCCGGGTGTCACAAGTCCGGCCGTCGCGTCACCGACGCCGGGAGGATTTGATGGACACGTATACACGGCAGCTGGCGGCTTTTTGCTCGGAGCTGCGGTTCGATACGATCCCCGCACCCGTCGTGACGCGCATCAAGTGGTTGATCCTGGACAACCTCGGCGTGATCATCGGCGCGACACCGCTCGAGTTCAGTCGCCGGCTCGCCCGGTTTGCAAAAGGCCTCGGTGATCGGGAAGAGGCGTCCATCCTCGGCTTCGGTTTCAGGTCGTCCATCCGCAATGCGGCGTTGGTGAACGGTTCTCTGGCCGAGACCGTCGAGATGCAAGACGGCTATACGAAGGGCGCGTATCACCCCTCTTGCGGCACGATTTCAGCGGCGCTGGCGGTGGCCGAATGGCAAAGGCAGGACGGACGGGCGTTGCTCGCGTCAATCGTTGCCGGGTACGAGATCGGCAACCGGGTCGCGGAAGCGATCCATCCGAGCCATCTGACACGCGGATTTCAGCCGACAGGCACCGTGGGGACGATCGGTGCCGCGGCCGCGGCCGCGAAGACGCTCGGACTGGACGAGGAACATACGTTCAACGCCCTGGGAATCGCGGCGTTCATCCTGCCCATTTCGACAGGCGACAACCTTTGGGGCGGATACAGCGTCAAGCCGATTCATGGGGGAGCGGCGGCCAAGAGCGGAATCGAATCCGTGCTCCTGGCTCAGCTCGGCCTTAAGGCCGCGCCGCTGGAAGGCGACGCTCGCGTGCAGAAAGGGTTCTGTCGGATCGTGAGCGACGAGCCGCCACGCTTTGAGGCGATGACCGACGGGCTCGGAGAGCGCTACACGATCGGCGACGTCTACGTGAAGCCCTATGCGTCCTGCCGTGCCAATCAAGGCGCCGTCGAAATCGCGCTGGACCTGCGCACGCGATATGGCTTAAACCACCACAATATTGAGGATGTCCTCATCAAGACGTACGACTTCGCGGCAAAGCGGACCGGGTCCGTCATCACCGACATCGACAGCCCGTTCACACTGTGCCAGTTCAGCATGCCCTATGCTGTCGCCAACGCGCTCATGTCCGGCGACGTCGGGTTGAAGCAGTTTACGGAAACCGCAGTGAAGAACCCCGACATTCACGCCTTCGCCGCGCGAATCAAGGTCGTCGCGGATCCCGAACTGCAGAAGGCGTACCTTCCCGCCCGGCCTACCGCCATGGAGATCACGCTGAAAGACGGGACCCGCCTCACCGGGAGAGTCGATTTCCCGAAAGGGGATGCCCGAAACCCAATGACGGAACAGGAACTGCTCGCGAAGTTCACGGACCTCACGGAGGACGTGCTCGGAACAGCGCAATCACGAGCGGTCGTCGATCGCGTTCTCGATCTCGAACACCTCGACTCCACAGAAACATTGATCCGCCACCTGGTGTCGCCTCATGCGCCCTTGCTATGAGCGCCGGCGATGCCAAGCCGAGATATTACGCACACGGAACGGCCATGACAGGCCGGCAAGAGGAGCACGGAGATGAATGACACCGAACTCAAGGATCTGAGCACGTCGAACGTCGACAAAGCGCTCGCCGCGCTCGAGGCGGGGGACATCGCCAGAGCGAAAGAATGTATTCTCGGGATGGAGAAGGAAGCGAAGACGATTCACGATTTCGCCTACGATTTCGTGGGAGCCTTGCTGACGTACATCGGGCGCACATACGGCGACGACGAAGTTGTCAAGGCGATGCGGTTCCGCCACGGTGTGCAGGATCAGGTCGCAGAAAAGATGCTCGGCATGAGCCCGGAGGATGCCGTTCGGTACAAGACCATGCTGCACCGCGGGCATCACTCGACGATGACGTTGACCGAGGAACCGACTCGGTACGTCCTGAAACTCTCGCCGTGCGGCACCGGGGGCCGTATGCTACTTGAGCGCCCCACGCTCGGCAGAACGACCAAAGCACTTCCCGAGTCGTGGGGGCAAACCGGAGTGCCATACTACTGTGCGCACTGCGCGGTGAATTCGCTGATCAGCGTGGAAAAGGGGGCACCGCATCCGACGTGGGTGATCGAGCGCCCGAAGTCCGCGACAGACGCCTGCCACCAGTATTGCTACAAGACGACGGGTGACGTGCCGAAGGAAGCCTACGCTCAGTTCGGCTTGAACAAACACCAGCGACCCGCAAAAGAGATCGCGCGGACAAGCGAAGAACGCGTAACACCGAACCCCAACCAAAAGGACGTCACATGAGAAAGAGCTTATTGTTGCTAGTGTTCCTGATTGCTGGCGTGTTCCTGATCCCTCAGCCAGGGTCCGCCAAGTCGCCCGAGAAGGTAAAGATCCGCCTCGGAGTGGGATCCACTATCGCCTATAGCCCGATCTATGTCGCGAAAGAGAAAGGATTCTACGACAACGAGGGCTTGGACGTGGAGTTCGTCTGGGCGCAGTCCGCACCGGAGGTGATCCAGGGAATCATCGGAGGCAGTCTCGAGGGTGGCGTCGGAGCTTCGTTTGGCGTCATCGCGGGGATCTCCAAGGGAGTGCCGGTAACCACCGTCGCGATCTACGCCTACGGTGGCGACAGGATGGCCCTAGGCGTCCGGAAGGACGCCGGCATCAAGACGTTGAAGGATCTGTACGGCAAGAAAGTCGCCTTCCAGTCTGGTTCGATGGGGCAGCAGATGTTTATCACGATGTCGTCTGTCGAAGGTCTCGACACGTCGAAGATCGAAGCTGTCTACCTCGAAAACGTCAACATGCCGGCCGCCCTCGCCAGCAAGTCCGTAGATGCGATCGTCACCTGGGAACCGCTGCCGTCGCAGTTGGAAGCCAAGGGCCTGATCAGCGTCATCAAGCGCGGGAGTAAGTATCTCCAAGGTGTCGGCTGCGTCGTGTTCGGCACCTCCTACATCAAGAACAACCGGGATGTCGTGCTTCGGTTCGTCAAAGCGCATTTCAGGGCTGCCCAGTTCGCCAGGCAGAATCCCCGCGAGACGTCCGTCATCAACTCCAAGTACCTCAAACAGGTCGACGCAGGGCCCGAAGTCATGGCCAAGATCTTCTCGTACATGGTATTCGATCCGCGCGTGACCCAGCGGACGTTCCACGACCTCGAGGAGGACACGAAGTTCATGCTCTCGCTCAAGAAGATCGAGACGACCGTCAATCCGACGAGGCTCGCCACAACCGAATTTTCGGATGAGATTGCCAGACAGTTCCCCGCGTTGGTGAAAGATCTGAGATAAAGGGCCAGCACAAAATGGGTCACGATACAATCGGGGTCATTGGCATCGGTAGCATGGGCTGGCAGATGGCCGCGCATCTTGTGCGCGGTGGCCTTCAGGTTCTCGCCTACGACGCGGATCGTGAGCGATGCGAGCGCTTCGCGCGGGAGTTCTCGACCCGTCAGCCGACGAGCGTTCGTGATCTGGCGGGGGCATCCGTCGTCATGACGATGCTTCCGACTGGCGCGATCGTGCGCCAGGTCCTGACCGACGGCGGAGAGGCGAGCCTCGTGAACACGCTGCTGCCTGGCAGTGTGGTCCTCGACACGACATCATCGGTGCCTGCGGGCACGCGCGAGCTGGGAGCGATGCTCGCGCGGCGAGGCGTCGCCATGGTCGACGCGCCGGTGTCCGGCGCGGTCACTGGTGCGACGGAGGGAAACCTTGTCTTCATGATTGGCGCCGATGACCCCGCGTCGATCGAGAAGGTCATCCCGCTCCTGTCGCTCCTCGGCAAACGTATGTTCCGGACGGGGCCGCTCGGCTCTGGCCACGCGATGAAATCCATGAACAACTTCGTCGCTGGGGCCGCGTACGCCGCCTCGTGCGAAGCGCTCATCATCGGGCAGAAGTACGGCCTCGATCCCGGTACGATGATCGACATCCTGAATGTCTCGACGGGGCGAAACCACGCGACCGAGCGAAACATGAAGAAGATCGTTGAACGCACGTTCAACGGGACTTTCCAACTCGGCCTCTTCACCAAGGACCTGAAAATCGCGGCGGAGATGGCGGACACAATGGGCGTGGCCGCGCCAATCAGCCACCTCATCCACGACTGGATGGCCGAGGCGCGCGACAATATCGGCGGCACCGGTGACCACACGACCGCGTACCTCTACTGGGAGCAGAAAGCCCGGGCGTCGGCGAAGGAGTAGCCGTTAGACACCACGCGAAGCCTCTCGCTTTTCCTCCGCCAAAGACCAGCAGATTGTTGTCGTTTGCGATTCCGTCTCAATCGCCACCGGCGATATTTCGGAAGTGCTGTCCTCGCTCAAAAGTCTCTCTGGCGACCGCTCTTCCGCCATGACTGCCGAGGGTGCTGTAACGCTGGTGTTCAACGGCTACGACGACGACCCCCGCGAGCTTGAGTCCATTCCAGAAGTGAGGGAATGGTTTGCCAAACTGTTCAAGGCATGGCCGTACTGGTCTTTCTTCGCTAGCCGGATCGACCAGACTGTGCCGCTTGTCCTAACATGTTTGATGTCGGGTGAGACTGTGGCCGGTGAGCCTGGCATGGTGGGTTGGGAATTTGATGGGGACAAATTGAAGCCGTTGCTGTTCGAGATGTTCGGATACCAGAACGAGTTAATCGAAAGGTTCAGATCGTGGCTCGCTTCGCGATCACGATCTAACCTTATTCGTTGGGGATCGGTGAGGATGTGAACGAGCGGTCTTCCCGTGACTTCCTTGAGGCGGTGCAGGCGTTCTTCAATTAAACATGGCGTCTTAGTGCGTGTTTGTCCATGTTTGCGCTACATTCTGCCCATGACTGGCATCGCCCCGTACGTTCTCTGCCCAGAATGACCAAATCCGAATTGATCGCTAAGTTGGCCGGGCATTACCCGCAACTGGTCGCAAAGGATGCTGAGTTTACGGTCAATGCGATACTCGATGCCATGACCGTGAGCCTGGTGAAGGGCAAGCGCATCGAGATCCGTGGGTTTGGCACTTTTAAGATCAACTACCGCCCCCCGCGCACTGGCCGCAATCCGAAGTCCGGGGAGAAGGTGCCAGTGCCGGAGAAGTTCGTTCCGCACTTCAAGCCGGGCAGGGAGCTGCGTGAGCGGGTTAATAGTTACCCGGTCACCGACCATAGGATTAACAAATGAAAGTACGTTGGACTGCAATAGCCATGATTGCTGGCCGTGGCGCCGCCTGGTTGTGGTGATTACGCCTTACCTTCCTTAGCCAGCTCCTGGAGCAGTTCCTTTGCCAGGATCTCAGCCGGCGTCGAGCCAACCTGTTTGCTCTTGCCACCCATGCCGGTGGAGACGGTCAAGATCTTTCCTGCAATCCAGTAGGTTCCCCGATGCGCCTTGCCGTCAATCTCGCAGGTTACGGGGTAGCGCGGTGGATTATTGTCCATGGTGCAGTAACGGCCGGTGACAAAAATCGTTGACGTGTACAACGTGGAGTGCTGCACGCTGCGCTTGAGCTGTACGGCATTCTCTCCATGGGCGGCAAGAGCATCCAACTTGGCGCTATATCGCCTGAAACTCTGGCTAGGCAATTACTTCTGAAACTGGCGAAGGAAGGTAAGGCGTAGCAGCCTGCTACTGCGGTAGCCGTCGGGCGGGGCTTCGTTTTTGCCGCAAACAGTTTGCGGCTTAGGTACTGGCGGGCCAGAAGATACGCCAACACAAACCGTCTGAAGCCGCGATCAAGCGCCCGCCTCTACCGATTGCCAATAATCGTTGATGATCATACCAATTGATCAAGTCAGGCGAACTGCAGTTCAATCTTGCCAGCGCGGCGCCGTACGGGTCCCACGACAATCTTCACGTCGTGACCCAACTTGGTCACCAGTTCCAACAACTTGGCTTCGCTGACGCCGCGAAACTGTCCCCGGGTAATGCGCGATATCTTTGACTGATCGATGCCGAGCAGAGCGGCGGCCCCGGCTTGCGTCAAGCGGCGCGCCTTGATCGCGCGGGCAATCTCCCCGGCAAGCTGCGACTTGCGCTGCATTTCGGCCGCGTCGGCATACCCCAAGTCGGCATAGACGTTGGTGCTGCCCTCTTCTATCGTGACTTCGTTGTGCTTGCTCATCATCGCCTTCCTTGCTGTGCTTGCCAAACCTCGTAATCTTGCTTCGCTGCTTTCAACCGGACGTTGATCAGTGCCAGATCTTCCTTAGGCGTCATCAAGGCCGCTAACATCAAGATCGAGTAAGCATCTTACTCAGCGGCATTCTGTCGGGCTTGAGCAAGTCTTGCCCACTGCACGGAGAAGGATGCAGGCCGGTTTGACGCACCGAGCTACCTCGGTCAGGTATCGAGGCCAGTCAGTCGACAGAAAGCGCGCCACATCGAATCGTTGGCGACGCCCAGAATAAGCGGCCGGTCAGCGGTGTCAAACGCCTCATTAGGGCACAAGGATTCATGCCCGACGCCGTATCTTTTTGGTTCGGTACCGCGCTCCCAAAAGTTCCGCAGCATATACGACAAGAATCCGATGGCTGTGTCGAACAGGGAAACTTCGATCGCAGCACCCTGTCCTGTCACGTCGCGCCCGTGCAGGGCCGCGAGTATGCCGGCGAGCGCATGCATGCCGGTACCTTGGTCGATCAGCGAAAAGGGAATTCGGACTGGGCCGCCTTCGCTTTCGCCCGTGATGGACAACATCCCTGAGAATGCCTGCAGAATGATGTCGTAGCCCTTGCCATCGCGCATCGGACCTTGCGTGCCGTAGCCCGAGATGCTGCAGTGGATGATCCGGGCATTCACCGCCCGCAGCGTGGCCGCGTCCAGGCCCAAGCGCGCAGCAGCACCGGGGCCTATTGCGATATCGAATGTGCTGACGGTTTCGTCGCGGTCCCGCGGCACGTTCTCGAACACGCACCTCGCGATCGCATACCACAATTCCTCAGCGGTCGATTGGGCCCAGATCAGTGGCTGCTTGAGCGCTTCGTCGCAGGGCACTTCGCGGTAGGCTAGCTGGCGTGCAGAAATTGGGCCGGCATAACTGTCACGTGTACTACGTCTGCGTAGTCAAGCGTCGAGCCTCGGTACGGTCGCTAAGAGAGTGGGGCGAGTCTGGTGAAACACCATCAACTGGTCGATGTTTGTCCGTCCCCGCCATTCAAACAATTTGCGAAAGTCCACCCACTGCAGCGTGATCACCAGATTTAGGTCGGAGATCGAAAATCGGCCGGGGACAAAGCCTTCCGGCGTGGCGCGCTTCTCTAGCCAGTCTAAAATGAGCTGCACCCGTTGACGTTCCTTGGCGAGATAGGGCGGATCGACCATCGCCCCGCTTGACTTGCCGAACCGCAGCATGGTTAAGCCGCAGTTGAGCACCGTCTCGATGGCGGCCAGCGTTTCCCAATCGTCCCAGCGTTGCTCGGGGCGCACCAAGCTGCTACCGAGTGGTGGCTTGGGTGCATTCGGCGGCGTATCGGGGTACTCGGTCAGTAAGTAATCGATGATTACGTTCGATTCGAATAGAACGCGTCCATTATCGTCAAGCGCTGGTATGCGACCGCAGGGATTGATCTTCGTTGCGTAATCGGTATTGATTTGAGGATCAACCAGCATCCGATTGGTGAACTGGTAATCCGTGTATTCCAGCCCTTTCTCCGCTAGCACCACGCGCACCTTGCGCGTGTAGGGCGAGATTAGACTCATGTAGAGTGTTCGCATGGCAACGTCTCCTGGCTGATTGTTTTCAAGTGCTGCATGGGAATACCTCTTTGTCGGGGTACGACGATCATGCGCACGTCGCACGCCGATGGAAGTGCGCGCGCAATACCCGGTCCGGAGCACCTTCGGCGAGGAATGCCATGGGCGTATCGATGCTTTAATCCTCCGCGCGCTTGATGAAATCGCTGACCCAAGCGTGATGGCCGTTCGGCAAGTCGCACTGGATGCGTGGGTCGTCGATCTCGTCGTAAGCTTTGACTAGCGGCATTGCAGCCGTCCTGTCGGATGTGTGTTTATCGCAGTTGAAAGGTTTCCGCTTGTAGTGCTTCCTCCTTCCTTGGGCTTGTCCTGGCGCAATCATTCGGGCTTCACCTTCGCGAACTTGATGACGTTTGCCCATTTCGTCACTTCGTTATGCAGAAACGCGGTGTACTGTTCGACCGAATTGCCGACCATATCTGAGCCTTCAGCTTTGAGCTGCTCCTGCAATTTCGGCGAACTCATGACGTTCACGGCATCGGCATTGATCTTCGCAACGATATCGCGGGGTGTCTTGCCCGGCGCGTTGAGGCCGTTCCAGGGGACTGCTTCGAAGCCTTTGAGGCCCAACTCATCGAGCGTCGGTATGTCCGGAAGCGCGGCCGATCGCTTGAGACTCGTCACTGCAAGCGGACGGAGCTTGCCGGTTTTGACGAGCGCAATTGCCGAAGTAATACCGTTGAAGACCACGTCGACGTGGCCGCCGAGAAGAGCGGTCAAGGCCGGCGCATTGCCGCTATAGGGAATTGACACCATCTTGACGCCCGCCATCGCGTTGAAGAGCTCGCCCGCGAGATGGTTCGTTCCTCCCACGCCGGTGGAACCGAAATTGAGCTGGCCCGGTTTAGCCTTCGCAAGCGCGATCAGTTCCTTGATCGATTTCGTCGGCGCGCCTGGATTCACCACGACGACGAGCGGTGTCGTATTGAGCAGCGTGATCGGCGCAAAATCGTTGAACGTATCGTAAGGCAGTTTCGGCATCATGCTTGGATTGATGGTGAAATGGGTCGTCGTGAGGAGCAGCGTGTAGCCGTCGGGCGCTGCATGGGCGACGATTTCGGCGCCGATGACGCCGCTGGCGCCCGGCCGGTTATCGACGACGACGGGCTGGCCCCACTTCTCGAACAATTTCTGCGCAACAGCGCGCCCGATGATATCGGTGCTGCCGCCTGGCGGAAACGGCACGATGAGTCGCACGGCGCGCGCTGGGTAGTTTTGCGCCAGCGTTGCGCTCGCCGCGGCGAATAAAGCTATCGCGAGCAGTGATTTGCCGAGCATGATCGTCCTCCTCGAGCTGAATATTTATTACTTGCCCACTTTTGCCGCTATCCCAGAGGGCGCGCCTACGCCTTGCCACGTTGGTATCGATAGCCGCGGCAGGCTGGACTCGGAGAAGCTTGGCACCTCGGGGAGTGCGGCCATGCGCTTGCTGCCCGTGAGCCGTTGTCCGATCAGGCGTATCGGCGATGCGGATAGTTCGCCCCTCCACGATTGGTCCGTTCACATTAGATTGTAAAGCGAAACGTAACACCAAGTCTCTTACGGGGCAAGCGGGCGCTACGTCATGGCACGAGAGGTCTTGAGCGCGGTGTCGCGAGTCCGTGGCGCTCGGCTGCCGACGTCTCCTTGTGTCGCCAATTTCAGGTAGTGACCGGCCCCTACAACGCGATCGAAGAATCCCACGGCCTGGCTGAACTCTTCGGACAGTTCAAGCTATAATGATATTGCTCTCCATCGCTTGACGCCGCTCGCAGTTGAAGTCTTAAACTTGCTGTAATTTCGAATAGGGACGCATCCTTTGGTTGGACCGTTTGAGCGCGTTCGAATCGATCAACCAGAACTGAGCATCCCCTATGACAAAGGTATCTGCATCGAAGGAAACAGAACACGGAAGCGCTTGGAGCAATCATTGATGGACGTGGCGCTGCAGAGGGAAGGGACCTTATGGCGTTAACCGAAAAGAACGTGATCGTGACGACTAAGTACGGGCACATGCCGGCATTCGCAGCATGTCCGGATGCGCCGGGACAGTATCCCGGAATCATCATCTACATGGATGCGCCGGGCTTTCGCGAAGAACTGTGCAACATCGCAAGGCGCGTCGCAAAGCAGGGTTATTACTGTCTGCTTCCAGACCTCTACTACCGCTACGGCGTGCTGCGTTTCGACATCCCACGACGCAACGACGCGATGTCTGCGGTCATCAGGCCCGCGTGGCACAACCTCACCAATGCCGATGTGATCGACGACACGTCGGGAATGCTCGCGCACTTCGATGCACAGGCGAGTGTCAAGCCAGGCCTCGTCGGATGTGTCGGATTCTGTATGGGCGGGCGATTCGCGATGACCGCGGCCGCGCGTTTTCCGCATCGCTTCGGCGCTTCGGCCTCGATGTATGGCGTATGGCTCGTCACAGACAAACCGGATTCGCCACATCTACTCGCCGACAAGATCAAAGGCGAACTGTACTTTGGCTTTGCCGAAGTCGATACCGCGGTGCCTCCCAACGTGATTCCGGAACTCAGGGCTTGCCTCGAAAAAGCGGAGACCAAGCACAAAATCGAGATGTTCGCCGGTACGACGCATGGGTTTTGCTTTCCCGAACGGCCCGATTATCATCCGGCCGCGTGCGATCAGGCGTGGTCGAGAATGTTCGAGCTTTGGGAGCGAAGCTTCCGGTAAAACGGATGTGGTGTGGCGCGTCCGGATAGTAGCTACACTCCTGTAAGGGGTGCGTCGAAATTGTCCAAATTGACGTAAGAGTTTTCTGTCAATTCTTTACCGTCAGGTCATTTCCAGCTTGCGGAACAACGGTGGCGATAGCCAGGCGGGCAACTGCCGAAGCAGTGGTGGGATCGTGACCACAGTTGCCGTCAGTGGCGACCCATCGCTTGTCCCTACGCGGTTGCAAGGATCCGAAAATCTGTCGCCTTGACCACCGGTTTCAGGTGCGTCTTCTCCCGCTTCAAATCGACTAGTCCATACCGGGACATCGTCTTGAGTGTTCTGGAAAGATTGCTTGGCTGACGCCCGGTGATCTTTGCAAGCACCGCGACCGAATCGGGGTTCGTTTCACGAATGACCTTGAGCAAGGCACGGTTCTGGTCGCTGAGAACCTCCGCGACAGACTTCATGGACGTAAACCAAATCTTGGGCTCGCCAGGCTTCGGCTTGTACTCCCCCTTGGCGATCGCAATCATCCGCACCCGGATCTGCTGCTGCGGCATCACACCGATAACGATAGCTTTCATTTGCGAACCTCTCTGATAACCCGATCAGCTTCAGCGAAGAAGTCTTCCAGCAAACGCTGAGGAGACTCGAACAGATAGGGCACTCCCGTATTGTTGGAGGTACGGTGGCGGTGGTCGTAGGGCAAGCGGCGCCCCGCAAATTCGAACTTCCTCGGCAGCTTCACCGCATGCGCGTTGTCGTAGCCGAGCACCCTTGTACCGTATCGTGAAGGGTCAGGCTGTACCGTATCCCATGAGGATATGCTCTGACGCCTCCACCGTCCTCACCTCGACCTTGATCCAAAAACCATCCTCCTGCTCCAGGACGCTGCCATCCAGTTCAAGAAGGGTCTTAAGACCATCGCTACGATGGAAAGTCATTGAAAGTTAACAGACCTTTTTTTGAGATACGTTCTAGTAGATTGCTTAGTTGACGACAATAGTTTGATAGTTTGATGACGCTTGACACTTCGCATATGGCTGTATACATTTGTCGACTACATGGTTCTCTAGTGAAAAAATATTCGATGCGGTCGTTCTCGTGTGAGTCGTGGGATGACTTGCAGGCGGTTCACCATACGAAATTGGTGCACGCCGCGCTGACGTTCACGTGCGTATCCAGATGTGCTTCGCCACACCCCGTCTTGCGCAATTTTCGGCGCAAACCGCGGTTGCCCTTCGTGTCAGGGACCGAGGTCTCAGGCGTGGTGATGGAAGCGGCGCAGGATGTCTTCGGATTCTGCCCCTGTGATCGCGTGGCCGCCGTCCCGGACTGGGGCGGCTTCGACGAAGAACCTTACAACGCCGTCACGACTTGGCGCGTGTCCGCCGACGTGAACCATTTCGCAGCCTTGCATTGTGTCCGTAACCTACGGGACCTCATGCTTCGAGCCGTGTTGGCGCGCACGCATGAAAGCAGTGATGGACTGTCCTTTCGATAGCGTCCACGCCAAGCGGCTGCGGCCCTCGCCTTCGACCATCCCTCTCTTGGCGCGCAGTATCGGCAGGCCTACGAAACCATCTCGCGGAGATCCTCCACCGGTCGCGCGGTACTCAATGTCACGCATTAACTTCATTACCTCAACGAGGAGATACGAAGCATGTCACCCCAGGAACTCGTCACCGCGTTCACACGCGCCGTGGAGACTCGCAACGGCGAAGCTTTTGCCCGGCTCTTCACACCCGATGGCGTCTACCACGACGTATTCTACGGGCAATTCCAGGGCCCGGAAAGAATCGCCAACATGGTGAACGATTGGTTCTATCGTCATGCGAGTGACCTCCGGTGGGACATGTTCCATCCTGTGAGCGACGGCGAGGTGTTGTATACGCACTATCTCTTTAGCTATGTTTCCTTGTTGCCCGTCGCAAAGGGCAAGCGCGTTGGCTTCGAAGGCATCAGCATGATGCAGATCAAGGACGGCCGGATCGCTCACTACCGTGAAGTGGCAAATACCGGTCCGGGCCTGCTGGACATGGGCTTTGCGCCCGAACGTGTGGCGAAGGTCCTGCTCAAGCAGGGCGAGCTTGTGAAGGCGCAACCCGCATACGCGCGCCACCTATGAAAACCCTTCCTCAAGGCATTGTCGTGACCGGCGCGGCAGGCGACCTCGGGCGCAACCTGTGTAAGAGCTTCCTGGAAGACGGCTACCAAGTCTATGCCGCCGACGTGAAACCGCAGGTAGCCGCCGCGCGATTGGTGCCCGTGCACCTCGACATCACCGACCGGGACGCGGTGTTTGCGCTGGCGCGGCGCGTAGCGCAGGAAAGCCGGCCCGAGGCCTGGGTCAATGCCGCGGGCATCTTCCGGAAGGGCACCGTTTCCACCGCCGGCGCGGCAGAGTGGGAGCGTATCATTGGCATCAACCTCACCGGCACCTTTCATTGCTGCGCAGCCGCGCTTGCGATGTTCGCCGAGGCGGGCGGCGGTCGCATCGTAAACGTGAGTTCAGTCGCCGGCCAGGCCCCCGGTGGCGGCGTACACCCGGCCTACGGCGTTTCCAAGGCAGGCATGCTCCAGCTCACGCGCCTATACGCGATGGAAGGCGCGAAGAATAATGTGCTTTGCAACGCCGTGGCACCTGGCATGCTGGAAGGCGAGATGATCACGGCGTACACGCCCCAGCAGCTTGAACGCATTTTCCGGGCGACCCCGCTGCGCCGCGCCGGCGCGATGGACGAAGTCAGCTCGGCCATTCGGTTCCTGTGTGGGCCTGGAGCCACATTCATTACGGGCGCGACTTTGCAGGTGAATGGTGGCGCGCTCATGCTGTAGAAAGTTAAGCGAGCCAGAGGCTGATCGGTGAGCTCGTCACGCAGGCCTCGTTTAACCTTGGCACGTCTTCGTCTTGCCGTGGCCCGGATCGAGTACTGGGACCGGAGTGCCATCAGCATGCAGCTTGCCACCCGCGCCACCGCCTGTCGCGTTATCTGTCACGATACAACAAAGAGGCTGGACGGTTCGACTAACGGGGACTAATCGACACCATTCAGACCATATCATCGGCAAGACTTACCCGCGGATGTGGGCAATAGCGGCAAGACTGGGCACGAGCAGATTGTGAAGCGTGATTGTCACCCACAAATGCGCTATCGCGGCGACGAAGAGGTGCACAAGAAGAACGGGACCAAGGCGTGTCTTTCGAACTCTTGTTGGAATTGAGCTCGACGTTGATCCGGGTTATACCGAAAAAGAGGAGGTGTGCAGAATGCGAGCGTTGGTTAGACCAGATGCATTCTGCTGTATACTAACCTCATACTTCAAAATACCGGAGGTTAAGTAATGGATCACAATGCAATTGGGCGTCTTCCGGCCGACGTTATCACAATTGCGTCCGAAGGCGGAACCTTGCGCCGAGAGCAAACGTACAAGACGCTGCGCGAAGCGATCCAGAGCGGCAAGCTCAAGCCGGGTACCCGCCTACGAGAAAACGAGCTGGCAGAGTGGCTGGGCATCAGCCGAACACCCATCCGCGAGGCGCTCAACCGCTTGCAAAGCGACGGCCTGATCGTAAACGAGGCCAACCGTGGCATGATTGTGACGGTGCTCGACCAACGCATGGTGTGCGAGCTGTATATGGTGCGCCAAGCTCTCGAGGGCACCGCGGCGGCCCTGGCGGCGCGACACGCCTCCGACGAGGAAATAGCGGTTCTGCGCGAGATTGCCGACCGAGATAAGAACTGCCGCGACAACCCGAAGATGATGTTGGCCAACAACCAGTCGTTCCATGAAGCCCTCTACCAATTCTCGCATAACCGCTACCTACTCAAGTTGCTGAACACGCTTCATGAGTCCATGGCCCTGCTTGGCAAGACCGCGCTTAGCCTCCCGGGCCGTTCGGAATCCACGCTACAGGAGCACCAGAAGATCGTCCGTGGCATCGAACGGCGGGATCCGGAAGCCGCCCAAGCCGCAGCGGTGGTGCACATCAAAGAAGCCTATCGCGCCCAGCTTCGCATCCTGCCCAAGAACGAAGCCGAAAGCCCACAAGGATCTGCTCGACCACTGGAAGCAAGAAGGCCTCGGACAGGCGCCCGCAGGCCGCGGCGATCTCATACTGAGTGATGCATGCAGTCCACGGCGTTGATGTAATCTTGGTCCAGTGGGCTCGGGTCACTTGGTAGCCGGCTTGGTGACGCGGGTTATACAGACAGGTGGGCCACCGACAGCGTGCCGATGCGCCTGTAATGACCATGATTTTCGTACCCTTGCCGCGCTTGGTCTTTCCCATTTTGGAGCCCCTTTATTGGCCATCGCGTAGGTGCCGTCGATGAAGCGTTCAGCTAAGTCGATCCATCCATGCTCGTCCAGATGTGGAGCCAGCGCTTCCAGATTCTGTCGTAGGACGCCCGTCTTGTTCCAGCGACTGAAGCGCCGGAAGCACGTCGAGCCCGAGGGGAACCGATCTGGCATGTCTGCCCAGGCCGCCCCCGTGCATAGCACCCAGAGAAATCCGTTGAGCGCCGCTCGGTTGTTGTGTTTCTCGGGCCGACCTCGACCATCCGCGCGGCGCACCATCTCTGGGATCAAAGGATGCAGAATCGCCTATTGCTCGTTTGTCAGTTTTTCTTTTCTAGCCATGCACAAGAATTAACACAGCCCAAAAGAAGTTAACAGCCCCCATTCATAAAATGACTTCTAGTCATTGCACGGCTAAACCTTATTGTATACACTAGTATCCAGTGATATCAGCAGACGCCGTCCCAATGTACGAACACTTCGCGATCAAGTACACGACCAACCAGAAACGGATGGCGCGCGACGAGTTCATCTCTATGCACGACATGCACGACGGGCTGCTACCCCTGGATTTCCTTGTCTGGGCGGCGCACGTGGACGGCCGAGTGATCCTAGTCGACAGCGGCGCAGACGAACAAGTCTGTACTTGGCGCGGTCACGATTTCATCCGTTGCAAGTCCGAAGGTTTGCGAATCCTGGATTTCCATCCCCAGCGGGTGACCGACATTCGTCACGCACATGCACGGGAACCACTGCGAGCCAGGCCATCTATTGCCCAGCCCCGACGCCCAACCACGTCGTGGTGGGCGACGACCCCATCGTACTCGACATCTAATTCGCGCCATCCGCGGCTACGCAGAGCGTCGCTGTGCGGCTGTGATAGGCGCCCAAACCCAGCGGAATGAAATGACCACCAGCGCCGACTTTGTTGTGCAGGCACGCCGACGAGGTTCCCTTCGGCGGCTTAAAATACCGCAGCTTCGGCCACAGTGGGGCGGCCTACGCTATTCGGGAAGTGACCGGGAAACACCTCGTCAGTTTCAACCCATGAATCCCCCAGCATGGTGGCGTTTGACTGGACGCCCCGCGTGCGCGGCACAGGCACAGGCACAGGCACAATGATACAGACCATGAGCGACCGACAACCCGTCGCCGAGCCGGCCGTCACCTGGGCGCGCGAGGGCGCCGTAGCCGTGATCCACATGAACCGGGCTGCCCGCCTGAACGTCCTTAGTCGCGACCTGCTCGCGCATCTCAACGACGCGCTGGCAGCGGCGAACGGGGAACCCTCCGTGCGCGTCGTCATTCTCAGGGGGCTGGGCCGGTCTTTTTCCGCCGGCGGCGACCTGACCGAGTTCCGCGAAGATTTCCGCCAGGCCCCAGACATAGCCGAGCAGATGGTCGGACGATTTCACCAGTGCATCCGCACCATACGGGGCATGCCTAAGCCCGTCATCGGGTGCCTGCAAGGCGCGATAGCCGGCGGCGGCTTCAGCTTGGCAATGGCCTGCGACTTGAGCATCGCCGCCGATGACGCAACGTTCCTCTCCGCGTACACACGCCTGGCCACCAACCCGGACGGGGGAGGTACTTTCACCCTTACGCGCCTCTTGGGCACGCGCCGCGCCCTGGAAGTGATCATGCTCGACGACAGCATTCCCGCCGCGCGTGCCCTCGAGCTGGGACTGGTCAACCGAGTCGTGTCCAGCGACGCGCTGGAGGCAAGCACGATGGAGATTGCCTGGCGGTTGGCCCGCGGGCCCGCAGCGGCGCTGGGTACCGTGAAGCGCTTGGTCTATGCTGCGCAAACGTCGTCGCTTGATGAACAGCTGAACGCCGAAAAGACTGCATTCATCGAGGCGTCGCGCAGCAGCGACTTCGAGGAAGGCATCGCTTCTTTCTTCGAGAAGCGCCCGCCCCGGTTCGGGGGCGCGAAAACCTGATGAAAGTCGACACGTTGCTGATCGAAGGCGGCAACGACGGGTTGTTGCTACTTAATGGCGCACGAGGCCCCGCGCCAGCATGCTAATACTGTGGCGGCGCCCCGACAGTGGCGCGTTTGAGGTGTTTTGGCCCGCGCGTATTTCGTCTCATCAGCCGGGCTTGATGAAACGATGGGCACAGCGCACATCCGCAGAGTCGACTATTACTTCGTCAACGCCGCGTAGGCTGTCGTACCTCCGAAAGTTCGCCAGTGGCACTTCCTTGAGTTGCAAGCTCGTTTCTACATCCATCGCCTGTCGCTGCGTTCTTCGACCGGGGACTGTTCGCTTCAAGTACTGCGAGGAGCGCTGATCAATACAAGGAAGACGATTTTGAGACGCGAAAGGGCAAGCGGTCGGCCGCTGACAACTTAGTGGTTCGGAACAATTTCGTGCAGCCGACGTCGCTTCAAAGAAAGAGTTTCTCCTTCGAGCCCTCGCCGGCAGAAACGGCTCAAGACAGCCTCGACCCAGTTTTGGCCCGCAGTTCTTCACAGGTCACACCTGGTGCCATTTCAACTACGCGCAACCCGCTTGGCGCCACATCGAGCACTGCTAGGTCAGTAATGATGCGGTTTACCACGCCAGCGCCAGTAAGCGGCAGGGTGCAGCGGGGCAGAATCTTTAGGTCAAAGCTACCGTCCTCTTTTGTTACCACGTGTTTCATCATCACCACTATCCTTTTCACGCCAGCTACCAAATCCATCGCGCCGCCCATCCCCTTGACCTTCTTGCCAGGGATCATCCAATTGGCGAGGTCGCCCTTTTCGCTAACCTGCATGGCGCCCAGGATCGACAGGTCAATCTTGCCACCGCGAATCATCGCAAAGCTCTCGTGTGAGCCGAAGAACGACGAGCCGGGGATGGCGGTCACGGGCTGCTTGCCGGCATTGATCAGGTCCGCATCGACCTCATGCTCAGCCGGTGCTGGACCAATACCCAGCAGGCCGTTTTCGCTTTGCAGCCATACGTCCATGTCGGGACTCACATGATTGGCTACTAGCGTGGGCAGGCCGACACCGAGATTCACATAGAAGCCGTCGTGCAGTTCCTTTGCCGCGCGGGCAGCCATCTCTTCATGAGTCCAAGCCATGTTCAGACTCCGGCCTGTTGAGCGATCGTGCGTCCCTCGATGCGCTTCTCGGGGTGCTCGTTCATCACGATGCGGTGCACATAGATGCCAGGCAGATGCACCGCGTCAGGGTCGAACGTGCCGGTTTCAACAATCTCTTCCACTTCCGCCACGGTGACGCGACCGGCCATGGCTACTACCGGGTTGAAATTACGCGCAGTGCGGCGAAAAATCAGGTTTCCGCTCTTGTCGGCTTTGTGTGCCTTAACCAGCGATACGTCAGGCACTAGAGCGCGTTCCATCAGGTAGGTTTGACCGTCGAACTCGCGAGTCTCTTTTCCCTTGGCCACCAGCATGCCAACACCAGTACGGGTGAAGAACGCGGGAACGCCAGCGCCACCGGCACGCAGCTTCTCGGCCAGAGTACCTTGCGGCGTGAATTCGACCTCGAGCTTGCCGGCGAGGTATTGGCGTACAGCTTCGTTGTTTTCCCCGATATAGCTCGAGATCAGCTTCACGATCTGCCGCGTTTGCACCAGTTGGCCGAGGCCGAAGCCATCCACGCCCGCGTTGTTGGATATCACGGCCAGATTCTTCACACCGGAATCGCGCAACGCTGCAATTAGCGCTTCTGGAATACCGCACAGACCAAAGCCGCCCACCGCTAGAAGTTGCCCGCTGCGGACGATGCCATGCAGCGCCGCTGCCGCGCTGGCATACACCTTGTTCATTCAAAATCTCCAGCGCGTGCCAAAATGGATTCGGGCAAATCGGGGTAGCGTCTCGGCGCCTTTGTGAAAGGAGAAATGCCTTTGTAGCGATGCGAACTGCGTTTCAGCATGGTGATGCGCCACGGTTAATGGTTGTTGCCAATGCCGCAAGCCCTTTCGCGACTTCTGACTGGACGAAGTATCGAGCGGAATAACCTCCTGCTGTACGAACTCCATCAACTGGTGGTGAAAGTCTTTGAGGTCACCCGATAGTCCAAGATCCATGAATCCCCCCACGAAAGTATTGGCTTCAAGACGTTCGTGCGGCGAGCATCAGGGCGCTTGCGTCAAATTCACTGAGACAGACCAAGCCACACGACGCCGCTTTTCTCTGCAGAAATCAAGCCGAAAGTCGATCGATGGTTTCAGTATACAGAAGTATACATAATAACTCAATGAGACGGCATTTTAGACGCTCCTCCGCCTGAGAGACCCGCTATGCTACGGAAGGTGGCCAACGAAAATAAGAAGACGGGCGCGTAGTTCCTAATGTTGGGACATGAGGCAATCCGCCTCGTTTCCTGACAGAAGCGCAGCCATAACTCAACCGACTCAATCCACCTGTGGGTTGCGTCATCGCATGATCGTGGATATGCGCATGTGCAAGCTTTCCCCCAAGATACAGGGCAGCTATATTCGCGCCATGCGGCAGTTTGCGAAGTATCATGGGCGCGCGCTAGTCACAGCTACCGTTGTGGATCTGCGCGGGAGATTGCAGCGCGTGGGCACCGCAACGAAAATACACTGCCGGGCAGCATTGAGCACGGCGTTACTGTTTCGACCGCCGGCGTAGCAGAGTGGGAGCGCATTATCAGCATAAATCTTATCGGCCCTTTCCGCGCCTGCGCGACCGGTTTCGCCATATTCGCCGAGGCGTGCGGAGGGCGCATCGTCAACGCGGGTTTGGTCGCCGGGACGCTCCCCATGGCGGTGTGCATCCGGCCTACGGCGTTTCCAAGGCAGGCATGCTCTAGCTCACGCGCCTATACGCGATGGAAGGCGCGAAGAATAATGTGCTTTGCAACGCCGTGGCAACGGGCATGCCTGGAAGGCGAGATGATTTTTTCTTCCACGATATCGAGGAGATTATAGCCAAGCTTGGCATTAAGATTACTCCTTCAGACCAAGCTCGCTCGCCGCCTTCGACCATACACCAATCTGCTCGCTAAGGAAGCTCGCAAGCTGCGCCGGTGAGGAGCCCGACGCTTCAAAGAGCTGCATGTCCAGCTTTTCCCGGATATCTGGACGATTGAGCACTGCAGTCGCGTCGCGGTTAATACGCTCAACGACTTCGACTGGCGTTTTAGCAGGGGCGAACAGCGCATTCCAAATAAGGACGGAAAATTTCGCATAGCCAGCTTCCGCCGTCGTAGGTACCTCCGGCATCGCACGCAAGCGTGCGTTGCTTGTCGTAGCCAATGCAACCAGCTTTCCAGCCTTAACGAATGGCAAGGAAGTAGTCTGTGTAGCAATCATGAACTGGATTCGACCAGCTATTAAGTCAATCAGCGCCGCAGGCTCGCCTTTGTAAGGAATGTGCATCATCTGGATTCCACTTAAGCTCATAAGCTTGGCCGTTGAGATGATGCCGGTCGTGTTACCAGTACCGTAGTTCAGCTTTCCCGGATTCGTTCGCGCATACGCGACGAACTCTGAAAGCGTCTTCGAAGGCACGCTGGAGTTGACCAGTACGAAAGAATCGAAATAACCTACCAAGGTAATGGGCGAAAAGTCAGACACCGGATCATACGGTCGCACCTTGCGCATCGCAGGTACTGCTGCCATTGGGCTGGCCGAAGCCATCAAAAGCGTGTACCCATCAGGAGCGCTTCTGGCGACCTCTGCTGCAGCGATCGCGCCGTCCGCGCCCGGTTTGTTATCAACGACTACCGGCTGAGAGAAGTTTATGGAAAGTTGTTGCGCAACGATCCGTGCCACCGTGTCGGTTGCGGATCCGGCCGGGAACGGCGCAATCATTCGAACTGGTTTGGAAGGGTACTGAGCAGCGGCAGGCCAGGACAGAACCAGAAGACTCACAATGACCGCAAGATTTCGAATAGCGCAAGACATAACATAATCCTCCTTTAAATTACCTCTGGCAAAGCTGGGGACCCACCTCATCTAGTTAGGTTAGCGAGACTTCTACTTCTCCACCGCCGCTGTCAATCTCGGTCTGTCGTCATTTGGATTGGCCTGTTGCCTCCGCTTGGCCACTCCAGAGCATCGTGGTCGGGGCAGCCGGTGCGTTCAAAGTAATGCAGTCGAATTCGACTGTGCAAGCAGCTCTGGCGTCAGTGACCAAACAAATTCGCTCATACCTCAAGTTTCTCGCAGGACTCGCCCAATATAGGCGTGCATTTAGACTTAAAGGCTGACGGAACACGTCCGGTGCAAACGCCCATCAAGAAGCATGCCGGTCGATCTTCTTCCATCCCAGTTCATCCAGCCCCAGCAGGTTCTTCATGATGTTGCTGGAGCCCTCGCCCGTACGCATCATCTGGGCACAGGTAAAGTAGCGAAACACCGGGAACTCTCGGGCAAAACCGTAGCCCCCATGAATTTCCAGGCACTTTTCGGCGACATCCTTTACCGCTTCTCCGGCGAAATACTTAGCGACAGAAGCCTCGCGCCCGAAAGGCAGCCCCTGATCAGCTTTGGCCGCCGCTCGATAAACGAGCCAGCGAGTCGCTTCGGTCTTGGCTAGCATATCGGCGATGGTGTGCTGGACCGCTTGGAATTCGCCAATCTTCTTGCCGAAGGCCTTCCGATCGTTGGCGTACTGAACCGCCATGTCCAGACAAGCCTGGGCAAGACCCAACTCCCGCGCTGGAACACACACCCGCCCATAGTGCAGGGTGTTCATGGCCGCCTTGAACCCATCGTTTTCCACTTTGCCCAGTAAGCTGTCTGCAGGAATTTCCACGTCCTGGAAGGATAGCTCTGCGGTCGGAATGCAGCTGGTGCCGATATCACAGGAAATCGGGCGCGCGCCGAAGCCTTTCAGTCCCTCGGTCTCCACCAGGAAAGCCGATATGCCCGCGTGACCCTTATCTGGGTCGGTCTTGGCGAACAGCACGATCAGATCGGCCACCGACCCCAGGGTAATCCACATCTTGCTACCATTGATGATGTAGCGATCGCCTTTACGCACCGCACGTGTCTTCATCGCGGCAGCATCAGATCCCCCGCCGGGTTCGGTCAGGGCAAAACACCCAATATACTTGGCCGAGAGCAACCCTGGAACATACTTGCGTTTCTGCGCTTCGGTGCCCCAGCGGAAAATCGCCATGGGGACATTCACAGCCTGATTGTTGAATGCTTGGCCGCTTTCGATGGAGGCCCGCGTCATTTCCTCCATGATGAGTACCTGAGCGACGAACCCCAGCCCGCTTCCGCCGTATTCCTCCGGAAAGAGGCAACCGAACATGCCCGCAGCGGCCATCTTTTCAAGCACATCGCGGTGAAACACACCCTCGGCTTCCCGTCGGCGCCAATTGGGAACGATTTCCTTGCGGGCAAAATCCACCGCAATTTGCCGGGCTGTGAGCTGATTGGGAGTCAATTCGAAATCCATTGCAGCTCCTTGTATGAAATTCAACCGCGCTGCCGCGCTTGCAAATCACTACTCAGTACGTCAAGGAAGTTCTAAATTACCCACACCGCTGGCGCCATCGGGGAATATCTGGTTGGTGCCGGTGTCGCGGCGGGCGAGCGTATTGAGCTTTCCCAACTCCATGTTAGGGAGCTGGTTGGGCGCGAGCAGCACGCTGAGCCAGTCGCGCCACTTCGAATCCGGATTGGTCTCAGCCAGCATGGCTGTCACCGCATTCTTAGCCCTGGAGCCCGAACACCATTGTTTGAGCCCGGTCAGCAGATAGTCGTCACCGTCCCGAACCGCCCGCGTGCGAACCGAGGCTACATCCGAGCCCGCTTGCGATTTGGAAATGGAAATGCAGAACCGCACCTCTGCGCGCGGGTACGGGCCGAGGTAACGTGCGACTTGTTCCGGTGTGCGGTAACGAATAATCGTGTAAGCGGCATAGACTGAAACACCGAGCGCCGCTGCAGAGAAGTCGGTGTTGTGTTTTGCCGTCGCGTCGAAGAAGCCCCCCCACTCCATCGAGGCACGACCGATGCCGCCGTGTTCCTCCGCCATCATCAGACCAAAGCCATCCCTACGCCGCGACCTTCTCGTAGGCCTCGAAGTGTAGTAATGGGCGCCTTCCATATCACATTTGCCGCTGTACTTGCGCGTGACTTTCCAATCCATGAAGCGGCGACACGTATGCCGCGATATCTGCTGTTCTTCAGACAAAGAATTGTCAAACGCCATGACCACAATCTGCCAATGATCCAAAAGGTGCGAGAACTATTCTAGTGACAAACACGACGATAACCACTAGAATGTATTCAAATGTATACATATTCGCCCACATTGTCAACACACCGGCTTTACCATGTCGGTAGTAGATTACTAGTCCGTTTCTGTAGAACGTCATGTGTCCGGTTTTGAGGTTGGTAAAGGAAAGCACCTTGAGCCGGGCGAACTTGCTAAGGGAGACCTGGAACATGTGGTTCGAAGAAGCTTACAACCACTACTTCCTTCTCTCATCTTCGATCTCTTTCGCCAAATTGGGTGAGGACAATTCCTTTCCCACAGCCAAATGGGAATTGTTGAATTCCTACTTACAAGAAGCGCACGTGCGCACTACGTCAAGGCGCAGGTGCGGGTACATCGCTATGTGGATTGAAACTTGGCGCTATTTCACGCCCCGCGCAAGCTCGCCGCAGCGGGCGCTACGGGGTACGGTCCCGGCGCGCTGCATCGCGCCCTGCACTACCAAGAGGTACGCAAAGAGCGCTACGGGAGACACGAACGACGCGGCAGCATCCCCAAGCAGATATCGATCGAGCAGCGCTCGGTCATCGTCGATAGCCGCAAACGCTTCGGCGACTGGGAATGCGATCTGTTCACCGGCGCCAGCCAGCAACAGGCGCTCGTGATACTCAATGAGCGCAAAATAAGACAACAAGCAAAAGGACAATAATCGATGGGACCTCTCGCAGGCGTTAAGGTGATAGAACTTGCAGGTATTGGACCTGGTCCGATGTCCGCAATGTTACTGGCAGACTTAGGAGCAACTGTGCTTAGAATCAGTCGGAAAGAGCCGGCTGATATTGGTATCCAACGTCCGCTCAAATATGACCTACTATTGCGAAACCGCAATTCGATTGAGCTCGACCTGAAACAACCCGATGCGGTCGCTCTTGTATTACAGCTGGTTACTAAGGCAGATGCACTTATAGAAGGCTTCCGACCGGGAGTTATGGAGCGGCTCGGCCTCGGCCCCGAGGTATGCCTCGCAAATAATCCCAAACTCGTATACGGACGAATGACGGGCTGGGGGCAGGACGGTCCGTTGTCTAGCGCAGCTGGACATGACCTCAATTACATTGCTGTAACCGGAGTGCTCAATGCGATAGGACGTGATGGCCAGCTACCGACTATCCCGCTTAATTTGATTGGCGATTATGGCGGCGGTGGTCTATATCTTACGTTGGGTGTGCTTGCCGCTATCATTGAAGCTCACTCGTCAGGAAAGGGCCAAGTGGTCGACGCAGCAATTGTAGATGGAACGGCATCACTTGCCACTATGTTGTATGGCATGCATGGTGCCGGAATGCTGAGCGACAAACGGGGTGACAACATCCTAGACACAGGGGCACATTTTTATGATGTGTATGAATGTGCAGATGGCCAACTTATCTCGATTGGGCCGGTTGAGCGTAAGTTTTATCTGGATCTTTTGCGACGACTAGATCTCGATTCAAAATCAATCGGACCGCATCTCGACCGTGTCAATTGGCCAAAGGGGCGAGCGCTTCTTGCCGAAACTTTCAAGACCCGAACCCGCTCGCAATGGTGCGATTTACTGGAAGGTACAGACGTTTGCTTTGCGCCAGTACTTTCGTGGTCAGATGCACCGAATCATCCTCATTTGCGAGCGCGCAAGACATTTGTAGAAGTGGATGGTGTCGTACAACCAGCGCCTGCTCCGCGGTTCAGCCGGACTGCGCTGGATTTACCGCGTCCTCCACAGCCGGTTACCTCTGCCAATACTGACATCGCGCTTGGGGCATGGATCGGTGAAGCCGAGATTGCCGCACTACGTGCAGCGTCGACAATCAACTAGTCCTCGATCACCACAAACTCGCGACGCGTTAGACATTGCGTATATTGAATTAGCCATGCAGCATCAATCTACCCGAGCACGGACCCGGCGCGGCCTCTGCGATCGCTGTTGTCGGCGCTTCGCACCGGATGTGATTTTTCTAACTTGACCACTGCATCAAGGAGTATCCATGCCCCGCCCGCTTTCGCATATTCGCGTG
>Ga0082335_1000457_pt1 | contig 103843 bp, 94 predicted proteins | sample Subgrocontami58m_FD_72375 | JGI IMG/M metagenome (GOLD analysis project Ga0082335, IMG submission 72375) | Subsurface groundwater microbial communities from S. Glens Falls, New York, USA - GMW37 contaminated, 5.8 m (SPADES assembly) (version 2) ... | reverse complement strand
GGCAAAGCCGTCATAGGCCGGCGCCGGCCTGCGGGCCCTTTCCGCCAACCGGGGCGACCCGGAAAACGGTGCCGTCCACCGCCACCACCTCCACTTTGGTGCCGATGCCGCAGTCCTCGCCGCACACCTTCCAGATGGAATCGTCAACCTTGATCTTGCCCTGGCCGTTTTCGACCGCCTCGTAAAGCTCGAACACACGGCCGACATATTGGGCGCCGCGTTTATTGAGCAAAGGTTTGTCTGATACAATCATGTTTTTCTTGGCGAATATTTTCCAGCTTGCTATGGCGATAATCGACAATAAGGAAAAAACAAAAAATTGCACCTCTATGGTGAATGAAGGGATGAGCCAAACTAGGATGCCTGTGGCCAACGCAGATGCGGACATCCATAAGAAGAAAAAGCCTGACACTAGCATTTCAATAACTAGAAAAATAATTGCCAGTATCCACCAATACCAAAAAACAAAGATAATATTTTCCATATTATTCACCAGCTTGGGGGCTTTTGTTCAAGGCTTCTTTTGCCAATTCGCCGATCCCACCCAATGCACCGATGACACTGGAAGAGTCCAATGGCATAAAAATCAGCTTACTATTAGTGGCTACGCCTATCTCTTTTAACGCTTCTATGTATTTTTGTGCAACAAAATAGTTGATGGCGTTGATGTCGCCTTTGCTAATGGCTTCTGAAACCATGAGGGTCGCCCTTGCTTCTGCCTGAGCCAAACGTTCCCGTGCATCTGCGTCACGGTAAGCGGCTTCCTTACGGCCTTCCGCATCAAGGATAGCGGCTTGCTGCGCGCCTTCTGCGCGTAGGATTTCTGATTGCCTTAAGCCTTCCGCTTCAAGGATTGATGCGCGTTTTAGGCGTTCAGCCTTCATTTGGCGCCCCATCGCCTCGACCAAGTCTTTCGGTGGGGCAATGTCCTTGATTTCTATACGGGTGGCTTTAATGCCCCAAGGCGTAGTCGCGTCGTCAACAACCGTCAATAGGCGGGCGTTAATGTCGTCACGGCGCGACAATAACTCGTCCAAATCCATAGAACCCATGACGGTCCGGATATTGGTCATCACTAAATTCAAAATTGCCCAGTCTAGCTTACTTACTTCGTAGGCCGCTTTCGCGGCGTCCATCACCTGATAAAAAACCACGCCATCTACGGTGACCATTGCGTTATCTTTGGTAATGACTTCCTGTGAAGGCACGTCCATTACCTGTTCCATCATGATCATTTTTCTGCCGACACGGTCAATGACCGGGAAGATGATATTTAACCCTGGCGTTAACGTATTGGTGTATTTTCCAAACCGTTCCACAGTGTATTCCATGCCCTGGGGGACGGATATGACGCTCATCAGGAGGAGCAAAATGGCAAATATAAACAACACTAAGACAAAAATACCAAAACCACTCATAACGCCTCCGATTGTTGATAATTAAAGGCCCTTGCGGGCGATTGGCGCAGATGCGCCAGATGATCCAGCGTGATGCAATAAATTATAGGCCCGGAATGACAAATCATTCTGAACATTGCCAGAGTAACGATTAAAATAACGGCATTGCGGCCGCTGTGTTGCAAAAAATTTAACACAGGTAATACTGTACTTCTTTCAACCAAAGCTTAACAGGTAAATATAATGATAACAGCCGCTTTTGACTTGGCCTTGTGGACAATCCTTTTCTTTATTATTGGAATGATCAAACCCAAGTGGCCTTTATTTTTTCTAAGTAAACCCGACCGGTTTCTTGTGGTGGTGATCACCACTGTGCTGGTGATGATTTCCTTGACGTTGTGGGGGGAAGGGAACCGTCGCGAAAAAGCAGAAAAAGAAGCTAAGACAGCGCCCGTTAAAGCTATGGAATCCCCGGCAACAGCCCCAGTTCCTGTCCCGCAAGCTGCGCCTGCCCCCGTCCAAAAATAACGGGTGGCAATAAAAATATAGGCAATTGGCTATGATGCTGTTAAGTGCATCGCCTCAACTGCCGCTATCGCGTATAATTTTGCTAATCCTACTAATTTCCTAAGAAGATTTAGCGTATGTCAATGAGCTTAAGAAAAATTACCCATCAAGTTTTGGTCGGCAATGTCAAGGTCGGTGGCGGTGCCCCGATTGTCGTGCAGTCGATGACGAACACTGATACGGCAGATATTAATTCTACGGTTAACCAAATTATCGAATTATCAACCGCAGGTTCTGAATTAGTCCGGATTACCGTCAATACCGAAGAGGCTGCTAAAGCGGTGGCCCCGATCCGTGAGCAATTAGACAAAAAAGGATATTCAGTCCCCATCGTTGGTGATTTCCATTTCAACGGGCATAAATTGCTGGAAAAATTTCCAGATTGCGCCCAGGCATTGGATAAATACCGTATCAATCCAGGTAACGTAGGCCGTGGACGCAGCCGCGATCCCCAATTCCAGCAAATGATTGAATTTGCCTGCCAATATGACAAACCTGTCAGGATTGGCGTCAATGGGGGCAGCCTTGATCAAGCGGTACTGACACGTTTGCTGGATGAGAATAGGGGCTTAGCTAACCCTGAGCCGCTTGCCGCGATTACCCGCAGGGCCATTGTCCTGTCCGCTTTGGAAAGTGCGGCGAAGGCCGAAGAATTGGGTTTGGGCAAAAATAAAATTATCCTGTCCTGTAAAATCAGTAACGTCCAAGAGTTGATTTCAATCTATCAGGATTTGTCCAGCCGCTGCGATTATGCCCTGCATCTGGGTTTGACTGAGGCGGGAATGGGTTCCAAAGGCATAGTCTCTTCGGCTGCCGCCCTTTCCGTGCTGATGCAACAGGGTATAGGCGACACTATCCGTATTTCGCTGACTCCCGAACCCGGGACTTCCAGAACCCAAGAAGTTATTGTCGGGCAAGAAATCTTACAAACCATGGGGTTCCGCTCGTTTACACCCATGGTCATATCCTGTCCGGGTTGCGGCCGGACGACCAGCGATTATTTCCAAAAACTGGCCATGGATATCCAAGGCTATTTGCGTGACCAAATGCCCGTCTGGCGTACCCAATACCCAGGTGTCGAGACGATGGAGGTGGCGGTGATGGGCTGTGTGGTTAATGGCCCGGGTGAAAGCAAGAGCGCCAATATCGGCATCAGTTTGCCAGGGACAGGCGAAACCCCCGTCGCACCTGTTTATGAAGATGGCGAAAAAACCGTGACTTTAAAAGGCGATCGGATAGCAGAAGAGTTTCAGGAGATTGTGCAACGGTATATAGAAAGCCATTACAGCGTGAAGGAAGACGCTTCCGCCTGATTTGTGCGGCCATACCGAATTTAATGAGGTTTGTGTTTAACAAACCGTAAAGACCTGTCCTAATAAAAGGAAAATCGCTGTGAGAAAAATAACCACAACTGTTGCTTTATTTGCAATGCTGACGTTGGTAACGGGATGTTCTTCAATCCCAATTAAAGGGGTGGTCCGCGACAAACCAACCGGCAACCCCATCTCTTCCGCCACGGTGACTATTGGTGACAAAACCACCGCGACTGACGCGATGGGAAGTTATCACCTGGACATTTCAGATACCACCGCGGCCATGATTGTAAACGCCCCTGGCTACTATATTTTTACAAAGACCATTGGTGAGGAAACCATTCACGATATTGATTTGGTTCCCCGTAAGGGCGAATAGCTTAGCGCCCAAACGCAGCTACCCTCCGTGCGGTGGCTCCGAGTACATTTCAGGCTCCGGCGCTGTCCGGATCACCTGCCCGCTTGAGGGGGTTGGCGGCTAAAACCCAAAGCCCGCCAACCCCCACTGCCTAGCCTTTTTGTCAACTGGCAATCACAAACCTAACGGCGTCCAATCTGAGTTGTGCGGCCTGGATGCTTTCGTGCGCAAGTATGGCCAAATCTTTTAGTTGCTCAATTTCTTCAGCCCTGATGCTGGGATTGACATCCTTTAGCCTGACCATGCGTTTGATTTCCGCTGACATGGATTCTAGCATCAATGTGTTTGCGTCGGCGGCCAGCTGTTGCATTTTGTTTCGTGCGAGCTCTTCGGCATTGCCCAACAGTTTGCCCAGTGGCGCCCGCTGGCTGTTCAGGAATGCGGCGATCTTATGTTTGTCAAACGCCTTGCCAGTATCTGGCAATTCCTGATGTCCGATCACGTCCGTCAAATCCTGTTGGTGCTGGTCCACCAATATCCTGATTGGGGTGTGCGGTAAAAAGCGGCCGATTTGCAGTCCGGCGGGCGCGCTGCATTCAACGATAAACAGGCATTCCAGCAAAAATTGTCCGGGCCTTAAAGTGCGGTGTTTGACTACGCTCACCACCGCATTGCCTGTTTCGCTGGACAAAACCAAGTCCATTGCGGCTATGACCATAGGATGTTCCCAGGTCAAAAACTGCATATCCTCACGTGCCAGCGCAGAGCTACGGCTGATGGTAACGGTCATCCCGTCTTCGTCCAATCCTGGAAAATGGGCTATCCTGAGATGGTCGCTTGGACGGATGATATAGCAATCCACCGAATGGAATTCGGTATCCACGCCATAGCATTCAAATAGGGTTTCCATATAAGGCCATAAGGAACCTTCCTTTTCGTAGCCTTTTATTTGTGCAACCAATTGTTCGGCGGGCTCTTTACGGTAAGAATTGAGTTCCAGCAGCTGGTCGCGGCCATTATGCAGTTGCGCTTCAATGTCCTTGCCAAGGCTTTTGGTTTTGGCGACCAAGGCGTCAATTTCGGCATCGTTGGGTTGGCGCAATAAGTCCGCCAAATCATCGTGCAGCAAATCGGCGACGGGACGTGCGGCGGAACAATTGATCTTGAACGCATTCATGCCTTCGTCATACCACCGGAACAGCACCGCTTGCGCGGTATTTTCCAAGTACGGGATGTGGATCTGGATGACATGCTGTTGGCCGATCCGGTCAAGACGGCCAATGCGTTGTTGCAATAAATCCGGGTTGGTAGGCAAGTCCCAAAGTATCAGGTGATGCACGAACTGGAAGTTACGGCCTTCGCTGCCTATCTCGGAACAGATCAACAAGCGGGCGGCACTTTCCTGGTCGGCAAAATAGGCTGCCGCTCGGTCACGTTCGATAATGGACATGCCTTCATGGAACACCGCCGATGCAATACCGGCACGGGTCCTTAGGGCCAGTTCAAGATCAATCGCGGTTTGCGGTTGTTTACAAATTAGCAGGGCTTTTTGGTCGCGTAAAGGGGATGCCGAAGCTGTCAGTTTTTCAACTAGCCAGAGATAGCGGGGGTCGTGTTGTAAATCAAGGGAGTTTTCTTGCCCGCTTAAGGCGTAGCCATGGCGCTCCCGTTCGGGAAAGCCTTGTACGGTTTGCCTGGAATTGCGGAACAGGATCCGGCCCGTGCCGTGATGGTCGAGCAACACCTTTATCAAGGCCTCGCGGGCGGCCGCTGATTTTTCAGGGTCATTGAGGTTGCCCAAGAGGCTCCCTACATGGTCATCCTTAAGCAAGGTGGCCAGGAGTTTGGCATCATCGTCAGCCAGGGGTTTATCGGCCAACAAGCTTTTTGCCGCATTGGCAACGGGCTCAAATTGCTTCTCTTCTTCGAGGAAAGCAGGGAAGCTGTAAAAACGGTCAGGATCCAGCAACCTTAGGCGGGCGAAATGGCTTTCTTTGCCGAGCTGTTCGGGGGTCGCCGTCAACAGGATTAAGCTGGGGGTGGCCATTGCGAGTTGTTCGACAAACAGATATTCGGGGCTGGCGGCTTGTTCGTTCCATTCCAGATGATGGGCCTCATCAACGATCACCATATCCCAGCCAGCTTGCAAAGCTTGTTTTTGTCGGGCCGGAAAGCGTGCAAAAAACTGTTGGCTGCACAGCACCAGTTGTTCGTTGACAAAGGGGTTGCCGTTACTGGTTGGTGTTTGCGGGAGTTCCATGAGGTTGTCTGCATCCATGCCGTCATCGCCTAATTCGCCCAAGCAACGAGCTTCATCAAACAAACTAAAGCGTAGGTTAAAGCGCCTAAGCATTTCCACCAGCCATTGGTGCAACAGGCTTTCCGGGACGATAATCAAAACCCGCTGGCTGAGCCCGTTGATCAAACGGTAATGCAAAATCAAGCCCGCTTCGATGGTTTTCCCCAAACCGACTTCATCCGCAAGCATAATCCTTGGGGCAATGCGGTTGGCGGATTCATGGGCAATGAACAATTGATGCGGGATTAGCGATGCGCGGCTTCCCAGCAAGCCTTTGACCGGGGATTGTTGATGCTGCTGCAACCTTTGCCAGGTTTCATAGCGTAAGGAAAACCATTGGTTAGGGTCAATCTGGCCAATGAACAAGCGGTCTTGGGGTTTGTTGAACTGGATCCGGTGGTTGAGCTCCACTTCTTCAAGCGCAGTTTCCATACCCTCACTGTTTTTACCGACATAAGTTATCAGGCCATTATTTTCAAGCAACTGCGTCACATGCAGTTTTTCTTCGTCCACCGATTCAATGGTGTCGCCTACGGAAAAAATGACCCTGGTTAAGGGGGCGTTATCACGGGCATATATGCGCCGCTCACCGGATGCCAAATAAAGTACGGTGACACGGTTGAAGCTGACATCAATAATCAGGCCTAATCCCAATTCTGACTCGGTGTTGCTGATCCAGCGTTGTCCTGAGATAAATGGTTCCATTAAATTCTAAGTATTAAAGTTAAACAAAACACCATCAAAGCATGAAATTTAGCGTCACTGCTTGATGCCGGTGCCTTTATATAAAAGGTATAGGCTGAATATCGCCAACACGGCAATAAAACCGCCCGTCATTAAAAACGACAGCTGGATATCAATGTCTGATACCCCGATAAAGCCGTATCTGAAGGCATTGACCATATACAAAATCGGGTTGCCCATGGAAATTGTTTGCCAGATGCCCGGCAGCATATTGACGGAATAGAACACGCCGCCGAGATAGCTTAATGGCGTCAAGACAAAGTTGGGGATAATTGAAATGTCATCAAAACTTTCCGCCATCACGGCGTTGATAAAGCCCGCCAAGGCAAACAACGTCGCAGTCAAGAAAGCCATCGACACGCTGATCCATATGCTGTGGATAGTCAAATCGGCAAACAGCATGGCAATCAGGCCCACCACGCAGCCGACCAATAGGCCACGCATGACGCCGCCACTGACGTAGCCGGCCAAGATCACCCAATTCGGCACCGGCGCGACGATGAGTTCTTCAATGTTGCGCTGGAATTTGGTCGAATAAAAAGATGACACGACATTGGCGTAGGCGTGGCTGATGACCGACATCAAAATCACTCCGGGCACGATATAGTCCATATAGGGTGAGCCGTTGATGCTGCCGATGCGGTCGCCCATTAGCTTGCCAAAAATCAGAAAATACAATGTGGTGGTGATGGCGGGCGGCAACAAGGTCTGGGGCCAAATCCGCACAAAGCGATAAATTTCTTTGACGATAATGGTGCGGAAAGGAATCCAATTGTTCATGCGGCCTCCCCGGCGGTTTTGGCGTCAACTAAATCCATAAATAACTGTTCGAGGCGGTTGGTTTTATTTTTCAAGCTCAACACGCGGATGTCCTGCCCGCTGAGTTGTTTGAACAGCTCGTTAAGGCCGCTTTCCTTGGGCACTGCAACTTCAAGGATCTTGTCGTCCATCAAGTCGATTTTAAAACCGTCAAAAACCGGGGCGGCCGCTAGCGGTTCCGCCAAATCCAGGACAAAATGGTCGACATTCAGCCGTGCCAGCAACGATTTCATATCCGAATTTTCGACGATGCACCCTTGGTCAATGATCGCAATATTGCGGCATAGGCTTTCGGCTTCTTCCAAATAATGCGTGGTCAAGATAATGGTCGTGCCTTGCTGGTTGACCTCTTCCATCATTTTCCACATGGAGCGGCGGATTTCTATATCCACCCCCGCCGTGGGTTCGTCAAGGATCAACAGCTTGGGGGCATGCACCATCGCCCGCGCAATCATTACGCGGCGTTTCATGCCGCCGGACAAGCGCCGTGAAATGGTGTCGCGCTTGTCCCATAAATCCATTTGTTTAAGGCATTGCTCCGTGCGTTGGAGCGCCAACTGCCGGGGCGTGCCGTAATATCCCGCCTGGTTGAGTAGGATGCTTTTAACCGTATCGAACTGGTTAAAGTTTATTTCTTGCGGTACAAGGCCTATACAGCTTTTGGCTTGGGACCTTTCTTTTTTTAAATCGTGGCCAAAAATACTGACCGAACCGCTGCTGGCATTCACCAGCGAGCTGATGATGCCTATCGCCGTGGATTTGCCCGCCCCATTAGGGCCTAGCAAGGCGAAAAAATCGCCTGCTTCAACATCCAGGTCGATGCCTTTTAAGGCCTCATGGCCGTTGTTATAGGTTTTTCTAAGGTTTCGAATAGATAATGCTTTCATCAATAGATTTTACTGTTTTAAATGATTGGCCTACGGACTGCTCCTGTGGCAACATGATAAAACTAACGCTTAACGGAAACTGGCAAATAAGTTAAATTAGCTGGTGTATCTGGCAAATGCCGTTGAAATGGGCTGCTAAATCCTCGTGATTTTAGCAGAAATTAACAAGCCCCGTAGACAAAACTGGAAAACCTGTGCAAAAGAAACCACCTGAAATTGTTGCCGCTGTAGACCTCGGTTCTAACAGTTTCCACATGATTGTTTGCAGCTTAAACAATGGTAAACTCATCACCTTGGACCAACTAAAAGAAATGGTCAGATTGGCTTCGGGGTTGGATAAGAATAATGTCCTTGATGCCGCGACCCAGCAACGGGCCTTGGCATGTTTGGAGCGGTTTGGCCAACGTATCCGCAACTTTCCCCCTGAAAGCGTCCGTATCGTCGGCACCAATACCTTGCGTGCCGCCAAAAATGCCCAGCAATTTCTGGTCAAAGCGGAACAGGCGTTGAACCATCCTATCCATATCATTTCGGGCATTGAAGAGGCGCGTTTGATTTACCAAGGTGTCGCCTTCAGTTTGGCTGCCCAGGGCAATTTACGGCTAGTCATGGACATTGGCGGCGGCAGCACGGAATACATTATTGGTAGCGGCGAGACGCCACACAACAAAGAAAGCTTGCACATGGGTTGCGTTTCCGTCAGCAACTGGTTCTTCCCCGATGGCAAATTGTCCAAAGAAGCGTTCACAAAAGCCGTGCTGTTTGCCCAGCAGCAATTGGAGCCTTTGGAAACCAAATTTGAGCGCGGCAACTGGGACGAGGCCATCGGTGCGTCGGGGAGCTTACGGTCAATAGCCAGGGTGTTGGAACTGAAAAATTGGAGCAACAACGGCATTACCCGTGCCGGGCTTGATCTGCTGGTCAGCCACCTTAACCAATGCACGCATATCAATGAGCTCAATCTGCCGGAGCTGGACACTGAACGCCTACCGGTGTTTCCAGGCGGCCTTGCCATCGCTTATGCCACTTTCAAAAGTTTGAACATTGACCAGATGACCCTCTCCGACGGCGCGCTAAGGGAAGGCCTGATCCAAGACTTATTGGGGCGTATCTATGACCAAGATATCCGCGCCGCGACCACGCAGTTGATCGCAGAACGTTACCATACTGACCAGCGGCATGCGGCACGGATCAAACAAACCGTCCATTACATCCTTGAAAACGCCACCACGCAAATGGCGTTTGCCGGCGATGAAGATTGCCGGCAATTTATTGATTGGGCGGCCGACCTGCACGAAATTGGCCAAGACATTGCCCACAGCCAATACCACAAACACAGTGCTTACATTATTGAGAATGGTGACTTGGCGGGGTTTTCCAAGCAAGACCAAATCTTGTTGGCGACCATTATCCGCTCACACCGCCGCAAGTTTTCCTTCTCCCGTTTTTTAAATTTGCCCGCGCCTTGGAACCAATGCGCACCTTATATCACCCTTATCTTAAGGTTGGCCGTGTTGTTGCGGCGTAACCGCCATGATGATGACCTGCCAGCGTTTAAAATCAGCCTAAGTAAAAGCAAAATGGTGCTGGCCTTCCCTAAGGATTGGTTGGCGCAATCGCCGTTGACTTATACGGATTTGACACAGGAGGCCGATTACCTAAGGGATGAGGGCTTTACCCTGATGTTTTCCTGACCGCTGGCATGATCAAGCACATATTACGCTTACCGGCTTACTGCCTTGGCGCATTGGTTTTGATGTGTGTGGCCATTGTATTGTTTGCTGTCAGTGACCACCCCGATGTTAAATTGGGGTGGTCGTTAAGCCATAAAGATGTGCTGCGGGCACAAAAAATACTCCGTGAAGGTTCAAAAACTAAGCCTGACGAGATCGGCACCTTGGAACTGAGTAAGGAAGACCTCAACCTTGCCGCCAACTACTTGTTAAACCGTTACAGCAAAAGCGCCGTCGACATTTCCCTGAAAGACAATAAGCTCAAGTTTATCGTCACCGCCACATTGCCGGAAAACTCCCTCGGTAAATACCTGAACATCACGTTGCGCTTAGGCAATGTCGATGGCAACCCATTGCCTACCATCACCAAATTTAAGGCGGGCAAATTGTTGCTGCCTTCAAGTTTGGCCAGCCACCTTATTGATTACGGCATCAGGCATTCATCGTTGAACAATTACTTCCTGCTTGCTACCCGCCAGATCAAAGCCGTAAAAATAGCACCGGAAAAAATAACCCTGCAATATTTTTCCGACATGGAAACACTGATACAGGCCCGCCAATTGCTCACGCCTGTCTCGGACGACACGGTTTTTAATGGCTATCAAAAGAAACTGGCGGAAGTGGTCAGCCAACACGACCATAAATGGCTGTTATCCCTAGCGGATTTGTTAAAGCCCTTGTTTGCCATGGCGTATCAACGCTCAAACTTGGGCAATGCGATTGAAGAAAACAAAATCGCGATTTTTGTGATTAACGACTACGTCAACAAGCACCAGACCCATCGGTTCCTTTCCTCAAAAACGGTGGCGGGCCACTACTACCCGGTCTATATGTATAAAAGGAATGATTTGGCGCAGCATTTTATTGGTTCGGCGGCGCTTACCGCCTCAATGAACGGCCAACTTTCTAAAGTGGTTGGTGAGGAAAAAGAGCTCAGTGACGCCGAAGCGGGCAGTGGTTTCAGTTTTGTCGACTTGGCCGCCGATAAAGCCGGCACCCGTTTTGGTGAACTCGCTACGGCATCACCCGAAAAAGCCCGGAAACTGCAAAAAGCCGTTTCGGAAATTAAGGATTACCGTGACATCATGCCTGACCCGACTAATTTGCCTGAACACATGAACGCCAGCGAGTTTAAAAGCCGTTACATTTCCACCAGTAGCCCAATTTATCAGGATTTGTCAGAAAAAATAGACGGGAGCATTGCCGCGATACCGTTGTATAGCTTGGATTGAACGCAAAGAGCTTGGCTTTGGGCTAGTGCTCAGCCAATGATTTTTTTGTCGGGTCAATAACCCCGGGGCGGACGGTTGTCCGCCTTTTTTAGGAGCCGTACTGAAACCCGCCGCGATCAGGCGAGCAACCGCTCGCCCCCTACGAAAATAATGCCGACCATTCAAGATTGACTGAGTACTAGCCCCGTAATCTGCAATGCAATAGGCGCCATGCAGGGAAAGGCCATTGAAAAATGGGCGGCGTAAATCCAAGCCCAAATAATTTCACCGCCCCAAAATGTGATTGTTCCCGGTGTTTTAACGCGTTTGCCCTTAGCCATATTCCCCATAAACCCGGAACATGCCCATCATTAACACCTGACACTTTTTCTGGGCATATAATGGCAACAATTATTTCAAGCTGTGCGTCTTAAGGATTTAAATCATGCAATCATTTTTACTCAATGGGTTAAAGCGCTTTGCCACCCTTACTTCCGGTTTGGGCGGGCAAAAAAAACTGTTCACCCTGATTTATCATCGGGTACTTGACCAACCTGATTTTATGCGTCCCGGTGAAGTTGATAAAAAGGCTTTTGCTTGGCAGATGCAATTATTGGCGGATTATTTTAATGTGTTGCCGCTGGATGAAGCCTTGGGGCGTTTGCAGGACGGCACTTTGCCATCCCGGGCGGTCGCCATCACCTTTGATGATGGGTATGCGGACAACCTTTACAATGCCGTGCCTATCCTTAAGCAGCATGGTTTGAACGCGACATTTTTTATCGCCTCCGGCTATCTCGACGGCGGGCGTATGTGGAACGACACTATTGTCGAAGCGGTAAGGCTTATGCCCCAAACGGCACTCGATCTGGGCGGCATTGGTTTGGGGACATTCGCCATTGCCACGCCTGCCCAAAAAGCCGCGGCTGCCAGTGCGGTCCTAAAAAAATTAAAGCATCTGGAGCCTTCGCGACGTTTGGCATATGCCCAATTTATCGGCGGGCAAGTCGCGCAATTGCCTAATGACTTAATGCTGACCTCCAGCCAGTTGATAGAATTGCATGGACATGGTATGGAAATAGGCGGGCATACGGTGACCCATCCGATTTTAGCCAAATTGGATGGCGAAGCTGCCCGGGAAGAGGTTTGCGGGAACAAAAAAAGTTTAGAACAGTTGTTGGATGCCCCATTGCGTTATTTTGCATACCCTAACGGCAAATTGGGCGAAGATTATCTGCTTGAACATAGGGATATGGTTAAACAAAGCCAATATTTGGCGGCCTTTTCAACACATGCCGGCGTTGCCGGCCAATGCGGGGATTTATGGCAATTGCCTAGGTTTACGCCGTGGGATCAAAATCCGGTAAAATTTATGTTTAGAATGGCAAGCATGTATTGTACAAAAGCCAATCAATGTTAAGCCGATCAAAACCGATCAGCCATTGGCCATTATCCGGACTGGTTTTTTGTTGGCGGGGTGCGGTGATAGCCGGTGATTTCTGGCGGCCTTTGGGTCAAAAATCAGTTTTTTGGGTATTGTGAAAACCAACGTCCCGTCATTGCCAAATTCGGATGGTTGTGACAAAGTCCCTTATTATTTTCTGTGAGCCCGACAATGATCCCGCGCAATTATTACGTTAAGTGCCTACCTTGGCTTTGTTTTTTAATTTTTGTCAGTGTTAACAATGCTAAGGCCGACTCAATGGCGGCCCCTTGGGTTGGGGTGTCGTTTTCTGGTGAATCCTGCGATGGGGGGCACCAGGCCTATGGCCCCTATGATTACACTAATGCCAAGCATAGGGCGCTCAATCTGCCGATTGTTGAGGAATATCACTTCACCAAGGATGTGCAAATGTTGGTCAAAGGGAACACGGGTTACCTCAGGGACGACCTCGACTATACGTTAAAAGCTTTTCCAAATCATCATAAGGCATTAAATTCAATAATAAATTATCAATTGATTTATAAGTATGACATCGAAAAAAAACGGAAGGATGCCTTAAATTCCCCGGTCGAGTGTTATTTGCAAAGGGCGCTTCGTTTTTCACCCAATGATATTGTCAGTTATATGCTTTATGCTTCCTATCTGAAGAAAACCCGCCATATCCCTGAAGCTGAGGCGGCTTATAAAAAAGCGCTTGGGATTGCCCCCGATGAACTTGCGGTTAAGCACAGCTACGGTTTATTTTTGTTTGAGCTAAAAAAATACCCTGAAGCTTTGGAAATGGCCAAGGCCATCTATGCGAAAAACTATCCCAAGCAAAAACTTAAGGAGTTGTTAGTAAAATCAGGGCATTGGCAAAAGTAAACCTATGAGGGATATTTTAGTCACATTATTATTTTTTGTCGGTGCCTGCTATACGCTAAAGAGGCCCCATATAGGGATTCTGGTCTGGTCATGGCTGGGCTATATGAACCCCCATCGCTTATGTTTTGGCTTTGCGTATAACCTCCCTTTATCTTACATAATCGGCCTTTTGACCAGTGTCGCTTATTTGTTCTCCAAAGAACGGAAAACCTTGCCGAAAGATAAGCTGGTCGTGTTGATTATCGTTTTTATAGCTTGGATGGGCATCACAACCTTATTTGCTTTCAACAGCGAACTTGCGGGGGATTATTATTTTAGGGTGCTCAAGATTCAAATCCCTATCATCTTGACGCTCATCATGTTCAATAACAAAGAGCGTATCCATCAATTGCTTTGGGTGATTATCCTGTCCATAGGCTATTTTGGGGTTAAAGGCGGAATATTTACCATAGCCAGTGGTGGCGGCTATCGGGTTTATGGCCCTCCGGAGTCATTTATAGAAGAAAATAATGCTTTAGCGGTTGCCGAATTGATGGTGACGCCATTAATGGTCTATATGCGTAACCAACTTGACAAAAATTGGCAAAAACAATTGATGTCGTTGTGTATTGTGACCATGGTCTTTGCCGCGATAGGTTCGCAATCCAGGGGGGCTTTTTTGGCTATCAGTGCCGTAGGCGGGTATTTCTGGTTGCAAAGCAATAAAAAAATACCTGTGGCTTTGGCATTGGTTGTTTTTGTCGCATTATTGGCGGCGTTCCTTCCTGAATCCTGGTATCAAAGGATGAATACCATTGATACTTATGATCATGACGAATCGGCATTGGGGCGGATCCGCGCTTGGACGCTCGCTTTCAATGTGGCCAACCATAATTTGTTTGGCGGCGGGTTCCTATTGTGGACAAAATACACTTACCTGCAATACTTGGAAGGCTTTCAAGAGTCGATGCCTGCGTATGTGGCCCACAGCATTTACTTTCATGTCTTGGGCGAACATGGTTGGATAGGTTTGTTCCTGTTCCTGCTAATATTTTATTTGGCTTGGCTATATTGCTCACAAATCGTCAAACTTTGTAAAAATAATCAAAGCGCCCAATGGATATCTGATTTGGCAAAAATGCTTAGGCTGAGCATCCTTGCCTACTTATCTGGCGGCGCTTTTTTAAGTTTGCCATATCTGGATTTGCCTTGGCATCTGGTCGCTATTGTCATTTTGCTGAAAGAGCAGGTTTCCCAACCGGCCAAACCCCAATAAAAACCGCCTGTAGTGACGGCCTGCGCAATTGGAAAAGCTTGCAGTTGTACGGCCTATTACGATAAATTAAAAATAACAATGAATTTGACACTTGAGTAAAACATCATGGCAATCGAAAAACTGGTAAAAAATATCCTACGGCAACATCTTCAATTAGGTGATGTTGTGGATAGTTTCAATGCGGATACTCCCTTATTAGGGGCTTTGCCTGAGCTGGATTCGATGGGGGTCGTGAACATCATAACGGCTATTGAAGAAAATGTGGGTTGCGTGATTGAAGATGACGAAATTAGTGCCGACTTATTTTCCACTTTTGGTAGCCTCACCGCATTTGTTGAGTCTAAGGTATGAGCCCTAGTTACCTCGCGGTTCAGCTGGCCCCCTTTTTTTTGCAGGGGACTCAAGGCAAGCTGTTTTGCCTGTTTGTGCCCCCTAAAAACGAACAGGCTGAAGTTCTGGTTTTTTTGCCGTCATTTGGTGAAGAACTCAACCGTTGCCGGGTGATGGTTGCGATGCAGGCGAGAATGCTTGCGGAACTTGGTGTCGGCTGTTTGTTGCTCGATTATTATGGCACTGGCGATAGCGAAGGGGATTTCGGTGAAACGCGCTGGGAGCAATGGCGGCAAGATGCCGAAACGGCATGTGCATGGCTGTCCAGCCAAGGTTACCAACATATAGGCCTTTGGGGTTTACGGCTCGGTGCTATCCTGGCGGCTGAAATGGCCGAAGAAAATCCCGGCCGCTATACGCGCTTGTTGTTATGGCAACCCGTCCTTGAGGGCAAGGTGTTGTTGAACCAATTCTTCAGGATACGGCTGGCCATGTTGATGGATAGGGGTGGGGCTAGGGAAACGACCCAGCAGATGCGTGAGCAATTACAACAGGGCCAGAACCTGGAAGTTGCGGGCTATGAAATCAACCCGCAATTGGCCTTGGCCATTGACAGCAAAAGCCTAATGGATATTGGGCGGCTCCCGGAGACGCTTAAGGTGGATTGGTTTGAAGCATTAATGGATGGGCAAACCGAGCCGGGCATGGCTAGCCAAAAAGTGTTAAGCAAGTGGCGGCAACTAGGTTCCCCTGTCGCCGTGCATCCTTTTACCGGGGTTGCGTTCTGGCAATTATATGAACGGGGATTGACCCCCGATTTGTTGGATAAGACAACCGCCATATTCCGTTGAGTCAGTATTTCCACATGAAAGCAGAAGAAATCCCCTTAACCATCCTTTGTGAAGAGGCCGCCCAAATAGGCATTTTCCATCAGCCAGAACACGCCAAGAAAACCGGAGTGGTGGTGGTGGTGGCGGGTGGCCCGCAATATCGGGTCGGATGTGCAAGGCAAATCATTTTATGGAGCCGCCGCCTTGCTGGCGAAGGTTATCCTGTGTTGCGTTTTGACTACCGTGGCTTTGGTGATAGCGCAGGGGAGTTTGTCGGCTTTGAAGGCATCAATGACGATATCAAAACGGCAATTGATAAGCTCATGGAATTGGTGCCTGGCCTGGAAAATGTCGTCCTCTGGGCCGAGTGTAATGCCGCTTCCGCCGTGATGATGTACGCTTGGCGGGATCCCCGTGTGTCAGCCTTGATTATGCAAAATCCTTGGGTGCGTCATGTGGCAACACAGGCCAGGGCCTATATGAGGCATTATTATTTAATGCGCGTCATGCAGAAAAGTTTTTGGCTGAAGTTGGGTACGTTGCAATTTAATCCTATTACGGCCATCGGCTCGTTGATGGTGTTATGGCGTAATGCCAAACAGCTCAATGGCACGCAGCCTACGGCGGTGATACGGGAGTTTGATAATTTGCCGACCTATCAGGAAAAAATGCGGGAAGGCTTGGCGCGTTTTCCGGGCAAAACCTTATTGTTCATGAGCGGTTATAGCATGATAGGTAAGGAATTTGATGAATTGGTTTCCTTGTCCCCACAATGGCAACGGGTGTTGGCAAGCAAAACAGTGACACGGCTCGACCATCCTGATGCGGACCACACCTTTTCCCGTTCACAGGATAGGGACAAACTCGTCGATGATGCGCTTTCTTGGTTAAATCAAGAGTTTTTATGAATTCCAAACCTGTCATCAGTATTGTTGTACCCACCCGCAACCGTGGCGCATTATTGGAAATATGCCTAAACGGCATACAAGCGCAAAGTTACCCGCACTATGAGGTGTTGGTGATGGATGACGGTTCTAGCCTGGAAAACCGCCAAATTTTAAAACGCCTCATGCCATACTACGGCAGCCGGGTGCAATGGCATGAAATCAACGCCCCTGATAGCCATGGCTCTGGCGCGTCAGTGATCAGGAATAAGGGGATTGCTTTAGCAAAAGGCGAATTTATTGCTTTTTGTGACGATGATGATTACTGGTGCAGGGAAGACCATTTAGAGGCCGCCGTTTCGGCGATGCGGCAAAATAACGCCCAAGCCTACTTTACGGGTATGCGTATCCTAGATCCTGAAGGCAATACCCTTGTTGAGAATATGATGCCCAATGTCCGGTGCTCATTAACACCCGGGCAAAAACTTTCCGATGCCGGGGTCTATAGGGTGTCACATAAACAAATATTGTTTTATCCGGATTATGCCCATCTGAACATCACGATTGCCAGCAAGGCCTTGCTGGACAAGATAGGCGGGTTTTGGGAGCAAACCTGTTACGCGGAAGACATCGACCTGTTTGTGCGCATTTGCGATGCGGCGGACACCATATTGTTCAGGCCGGACATATGCGCCGTCCATAATGCGCCGGCCAAACGTTTAGGCCTTTCCGTGTCAAACGGCCTGGCGCAACAGGACAAATGCTTATTGGAAGCTAACGTTTACCAACATTTATTGATGGTTTGCAGCCACCCGCTGGCGTTAAAGTACGCACGCATCAGCTTGTCTTATCTATACAAAGTGATAGGCGTGGGATTACAGGCGGAAGGCAAAAAGAAACGCGCCCTTTTTTATGCCCGATGCGCATTGGCGGCATACCCCACCTTAAAATGGTCGGCCTATTTGGCGTGGATGTATCTGCTGTTTTGGGTCAAATGACCTCAGGCCATTTGACCCAGTCGGCGGATGGCCGAGGCCAGCCTCTTGAAACACGTTTCATACACGGCGAAATCTTTATCGTACGGATCCGCAATTTCCACGTTGTCCGGCTGCTCGGCCGTCAATGTGCCCAATAAAAAAGTTTTCCGGGCGGTTTCCGGAAACTCCTTTTTTAACCGCTCAAGCTGCTGCACTTCCATCACAAAAATAAGGTCAACTTGCGAAACCATCGTTTTGTCAACGGTTTTGGATCGGCAATGGGACATGTCAAAACCCTGCCCGGCAGCAATTTTCACCATATTGGCGTCAGCCGGACGCCCCGCGACCCCATGGAACCCTGCTGAATTGAAGCCCAGCTTGCCGTTTGCCAGCAATTTTTCAGCCAGGACTTGTGCCGCCGCGCTTCGGTTTATGTTCCCATAACAGAGGAACAGCACTTTGTTGGCTAGCTTGAGCTGTTTGGCGAGGCGTTTTTGCATGGCGGTCGAGCGATGTTTCTTATGCTGCCATTTAAGGTAAAGCAAACCTGAAAAACGTTGGTGGTAGTCCCTGGCGATTTGTATCAGGTCCATTAGCCCGGGCAGCGGGTCGCGCCATTGTTGCACATCAAATGCATGGCGCGTGGGGTGCAATGCCCACAAGGCATCCTTTAGCAGTTGCCATGTGCCGGGGTAAGCAAACAGGCGTGGCTCCTCCGAGCGCCTGATGATTTGTTCATACCAGTAAATGTCATTCCCCAGTTTGCGGCAATACATATTGTCCTGGTAATGCGCCGATGGCGGGCGTTGCTTCATGACCCATAACTGAAATAACAGCCATGGAAAATCTGCGCCGGCCGCACAAGCCAAGGGCAGCGACCCCCAAAAACGCCCGTTAATTTCCATCAGCGCGTACTGCCCGGTATCCGCCTGCCATTTAAACTCGACCATCGCCACGCCGTGCCATTGCAGGGCTTTGATTAAACGCCCCGCCGCCGCCAACAAGACAGGCTCCAAGGCAACGCTTTTACGGAAACAACTGCCCCCCCCGGTCAATGGCACTTCATGCAAACGTTGATGCTGGAAGGCATAAACAATTTCGCCGTGGTCGGCCAAGAGTTCAATGCCCGTGCCCACGCCTTGGCTATATTCTTGGAGCAATAACTGGCCATGTGCGAGCAACTCCGCACCTAAGCCCAGCAATTCGGTTTCGCTAAAGGCGTAAGCGACGCTCAATTGCTTGCGGGTGCCGCCATTCGGGATAGACCTGCCTGGCTTTAACACAACCGGAAAATTTAATTTAGGCAATAAGCCATGGATGCCGTCAACGGAATCAACGGCATAACTGGACGGTACCGAAACCCCGCACTGCACCGCCAGCTTCATGGTTTCATGTTTGTCCAATACCTTGTTTAAGCTGGCCCTGGGGGCGATGGCCAAAATGGGCGTCCATTGCGCCAATTTATCGGTGGTGGCTAACGGCACTAAGCTGCGTTCGGTAACGGGGATGACCAAATCATAAGCGTGCTGTTGCAAGTGCCGGCCGATAAAGTCAATAAAGGCTTCCGCTTCCGTCAAGGGGTCAGGGTGTTCAAAAACCTTATTGACATGGCGCGAATACTCCGTAAGGGGTTTTCTTAGGCCTGCGCTGGCGGCAATATCACAAACGATATGATGTTTGGCCAACGAACGGACGATGCTCAAACACGAGATCATGTCCGCATCCAGGACAAGAACACGAAACTGAAGGGGGGTCATAGGTATCCTAGGTTAACAATTTGCCAAGTCCGGCGGGTTACACAATCGCTTTGTCCCGTCTGGCCATTACGGGGTTTCCGCGCCGCTATTGATTGGGATATCGTCATGGTTGATATGGCGGATGTGGTAAAACCATAGCATTTTTCTAAGCAATACCATAAACCAAGGCACTTTCCGGTTGAGGTCAGGCGCACCGCCGTGGCCCAGCAAGCCATCTAGCCCGCCCAAGAGACAGGCGTCCGCTTTATTTTTAGCCTCCCCGCCATATAACAGCTTATTCGCTGAAAACACCGCCCTCTCAAGTAGCCGTAACCATATAAAACGCCGGTAAGGCTTTGGCGTGTGCCGTAACCAAAAGAAACACGCGTTTCTTGCCATTAAATAATAAAAATAAGGGGGGCGCGTGTTAGGTATTTCATGTTGGAACCGGGCATTGGCATCGACGATGTTCCGCCATCCGGCCGCCAGCAACCTTGCGCTTATATCGTTATCTTCATAGTAAGCAAAAAACGCTTCGTCAAGCAAGCCAATCTGTTTAATGGCCTTAACCCTAAATAAAACGGCCGCGCCCACCAACCAGAGCTCCGTGCCAGGCATTGCCATGGCGTTGCCAGCTTCCCCCACGTTGTCAAAATAAGTCGGCATCAACTTTTTCCAATCATGGTAAGCGCCACAAAAGTCTATCCGGTCTTTGTCATCAAGCCCGACGATTAAGGGGGAAACCGCGCCACAAGAGGGGGTGCGCCCGGCCAGGCTGGCCAGGTTGGCCAGGGTTTCGGGTAAAGGGACGCCATCGTTGTTGACCAGCCAAACATAATCAGCCGCATCATCAATCGCACGCTGCATGACAATGTTATGCCCGCCACAGAAACCTAGGTTTTGCTCTAAACGGATAACGGTGGCCAGCGGGTTGTTGATATTTTCTGATAAATGGCTCCAATCCTCTTGCCTTGAGCCGTTATCAACAACAAAGACCTTCATCGTTAAATGGGGGGGTAACTTTGCCTTAAACAAATGTTCAAGGCAGGCCAAGGTCGTTGATGCCTTGTTCCAGTTTAGGACGCTAACGTAAACGAGCACTTCGTGGGTCATAGTCACAATCCGGCCATCCTTAACGCAGCAAAAGGGATGCTAATAGGTTTTTCCAGTGTTCGGGTTTGGTAAAATCAAACAAAACGGCTTCAAAAGCGGCATGGATTGCTTTTAGCTTGTTGTTATTTTTTCGGTAGAAATACGTTTTATCGAGTGACCATAAGGCGACTTGTTGCCTAATGTGGTTTTTATAAAGCTTAAATTCAGGCGAGCGGAGCATTTTTTTATAAGCAATGACACCGTAAAAACCAAAAGGGATGGTGCGGGTCAAACTCCCTGACCTATGTAAGTAGGTCATCAAGGGCCTGGGCACATAGACCATATAATCGACATGCGCCGCCAATTTGAAAAACCAAGACATGTCAACGGCGGCCTTTAGTTCTTCATCACAATAGCCAACTCGCCCGACCAGCGCTTTTCTGATCAAGCAAGTGCCCGTGCGCATTAGCACGCCCTCTTCAAAAAAGATGCGGATTGGATTATCAAGCCGCAATAGGCCGCCTGTTTTGTTGGCCGCATTAAAATATTTATGCCAGACCGGATCCGTTTCGCTCAGCAATTCCTTGTCGCCTTGGTTAACAATTTCATATCGGTCAGAAATGATGATGTCCGCATCAGGGTATTCGTTTAATGCGGAACTTAAAGAGGAGAGGTTGTTGGTTTCCCAGGTATCATCGGCATCCAAAAAAGCAATCCAGTCGCCCTGCGCATGGTCAAAGCCGGTGTTTCTGGCGCCGGCAACGCCTTTCTTGCGCTGGTTTGCCAGCACCTTAATCCGGGCGTCTTTTTGGGCGTACCCGTTAATGACAGCGAGGGTGTTGTCAGTTGAATGGTCGTCAATGACGAGGATTTCAAAGTCACTATAATTTTCTTGGGCGAGTATGGAGTCAAGCGCGACAGTGACATAGTCTTCAAGGTTAAAAACAGGTACTACGATGCTGATTGCAGGAGTTTTGGTGGTCATTTTTGCTGCTCATGAAAATATGTTGTGGGGTGCGGGGCGAAGGTGGGTTTCCCCTGTTGTGGCCACAAATATTTTGGGATTTAGAAAGGCGGTAGGGGTTGGGCGGTTATTTTTTTTCCGTAGTCAAAATGGCGGCCCCCTCTACTGCAAAATAGTCTTTTGCCTTTTTGATACGGCGTATCATCAATAAGGCTTTGACCAATGCTTCCAGTCTAGGGATAAATTTGCTGAAGTCCCTTAGCAACAGCAGATAGCTAAGGATGTCCAGTTGCTCTTTGACAACGGTCACAAGGTTAAACATAAATGAATTGGGATAGGTTTTAAGCCGGACAATATTGTTAATGAATAGGCGGTTAGTGTCCCAATCCAATTGGCCGAAAGCGTCACCCATACGGTCGTGATATATTTTTGTGTGGGGGACTATGCCAATTTTTAGGCCATGGTATAAGGTGCGGTTCAAGTAATCATCATCCTCACCGTAGTGGGGGAAAATGGGGTCAAATCCGCCTACTTTGGTTAGGCACTGGCGGCTTATCAGCCAAGCCGCCGCATTGACAAATTGGGTTTCATAAATGGGTTTAAGGTTGTCGGTGACCCAATCCGAAATGAGTTTAGGGCAGGCCCCTGGGCTTACATAATAAGAAAAATTGAGGTCTAAAGCCGTACCGGCTCCGTTCATGTGCAGCGGGCTTAGGATGCCAAACTCAGGCCTTTGCTGGCTAACCTCGATTAATTTTGCAATGGTGTCGGGCTCTATCCAAGCATCTTGGTTCAAAAGGAACACATAATCGGCATCGTTTTCCAAGGCCTTTAACAGCCCTAGGTTATTGGCTTTGCCAAAACCTAGGTTTGACCCCGTCTCAATTAACTCAACGCCAGGGAAGCGGGTTTTGATTTGTCCGGGGGTGCCATCGGCCGAGGCATTATCAATCGCTAATGTGGTGACAGGAATGCTGCTGCGGGCCAGGCTATCAAGGCATTTTTCAATCCAAGGGGCGCCATTATAGGTGACGACGACTGCGTATATTTTCATCTGGCTTTAAGCGTATGATCAATAAGTTAGTGGGTGGTATAAGGTGGCTTTTAGCCTTGATTGGTCAGTTTCTTTAAAAACCTACCCAAAAAATTATATTCAAGGAACAATTCTTTTTTTAACGACCGGTGCAGGCACCAAAACAAGTGTTTGTATACCAGCTTAGGGTAGTCTTGATAATCTGAAATAGCGGTTTTATTGTTTTTGGCCGTGGCTTGATGCTCATGCAACCGGAAAGCCGCCAATTCAGCGTTTAGGTAGCCCACTTTGAAGTGCTTGAATACCCGGTACCAAAACTCATAATCCAAGGCTTGCTTTAAGTCGGTGTTGAAATAGCCAATTTTATCGAAAACGGATTTCCTTAATAAAACCACGGTAGGTTCACCGACTTTGTTATTGGGATGGGATAAAAATTTTATGTCCTTTAATAAGGCCCTCCCGTGTTGGATGGGGGCAATTGTTGTCCACCCGGATTGTAAATCCTTATATTGCGCCAGCCAGTCTTTATGCTTGCCATGATCCCCTTCAATCAGGATTTCCCTTTTACAAAAAACCATGCCTATTTCTTGGTCTGTTTCAAGCAAGTCCATCATTGACTTTATGCACTCGGGCTTTAACAAATCATCCTGGAACAGGAACTTGATAAATTCACCTTTAGCCTGGGCAATAGAGTAATTCCAATTGGCCCCTATCCCGCAAGGCGTGTGGTGGAAGACCGTTATAGGGATGTCCGTTTTTTCGGCCAGTAAGCCGGTGATAATAGCCAGCGTATTGTCAGTGGAAGCATCATCGGAAACAATGATTTCTAAGGGCCTATAAGTTTGCTGTAGCGCAGATTCAATGGCCTGCCGGATAAACGTTTCACCATTATAAGTAGGTATACAAATAGAAACTAGCGGCTTATGCATTAATTATCACCCATTAAATTATGTTAACTGACGTTACGCAGTAACCTGTTTTTGTCCCCATTTGCCGCCAGGCACAGCCCGCAGGGGCGGCATGGATGCTTCCTGCTATTTGCGGTTAAACCGCCATAAAACATATTTATCCAGAAATGCGGATATGTCCAAAACTTCGTGGGTACGCGCCTGGAGGCGGTTGGCAAACTTGGGTAATTCAGAAAGCAAGCTGGGCTCATGGGGTTGCCCTAGCAATCCCTTAAACGCTTCAACGAACTGGCCAGATCCGTTTTCAACGGAATATCGCCCAAACACTTCTTGCCGTGCGTTTTCAACCATCGCTGATGTTGCACTAGGGTTGGCCAATAAGTGTTCCATAGACATCAACCAGGCGTCAGCCGAGTCCTTTACCAACAGCCCGGTTTCGCCATTCCTGACGGATGAGCTGTACGGCGCCATATCGCTAAAAATTCCCGCTATTCCTGCCGCCGAATATTCCAGCCATTTTATGTTGCTTTTGCAGCGGTTAAAGGGCGTGTCTTCAAGCGGGGTTAGCGCGGCGTGGACATCGAGTTTTTTTAAGGATGAGGCATAACGCTGATAGTCCCGTTGAAAATCAATGAACCGGGCCGAGGCGCAATTAGAAAACCTTTTTGGCAATTCCCCAAAAAACACGGCGTTTACGTTAGGGTGCTTGTGCAAAATTTCTAGGAGCGGCTCTTCGATGAGCGCCCAGTCTTTCCTATGCGTTGGGGTCCCGGATATTAGAAAATTGAATTGGTCATTGGCTGGCCTGGGTTGCGCGGCAAACAAGCCCCAGTCCACAAGATTGGGTTTTACCCGTATTGGGCGGGGGGTGTGCTTCTGAAGTGAGTTTTGCAAGCCTTCGGTGGAAACGGTAATCAAGTCGGCTTCATTCAATATCCATTTTATATAAGGCGAATGCCCTTTTAATCGCTGGTAATTTGGGTGGGAGGCGGGGACATCGAGAAACATATCATCAAGGTCATAAACCAAAGGGATCTTAAGGCCTATTATTTTCCGTAATATTTTTGCGGTGGACACCGACGGGAAGTGCCTTTGGATAATAATTAAATCCGCACGCCGGGCCGCATCAAGATCGTACCAAGGGGATAAGTGGTTTTGGTTCGCCGCCCAAATGACCTGCCAGTTTTGGGCCAACAACGGTGCAATAATCCGAATGACGGCGCACGCGTGAGTTTCTTTATCAGGTGAAAAAACGGCGACGCTGGGTTGTGCGCGGGCAGTGATATTGTTCATATTGCCGCCCTAAACGGCAATAAAAATGCCTGTGTCAGATGTTGTTTTAGGTCGTACATAGGCTGGATTACTTGTTGAAGCGCCAGAGGACGTATTTGTCCAGAAAGTTCGTTAAACGCCAGGCCATCCGCTTTTTCAAGCGGACGGGAAGGCTCGGCAGGCCTGACAAAAATGGGTGATCATGCTTGCCGTGCAGGTATTGCCCAAACAAAGCGATAAAGCCTTCGCCTGCCATTTCGATGGCATATTTCCGATAGGCTTCAGTTTGGGCATTTTCAACTAGCGCAAGCGCAAGGTTAGGGTTTGCCAATAGCCCGCTTATGGCCGTAAACCAATCCTTGGAGGTGTTTGCCACCAGCAAACCGGTTTTGCCGTGCGTGATAGAGTCCCGATAAGGGGTGATGTCGCTGTAAATGCCAGGGATGCCTGCCGCCGAATATTCCAGCCATTTTATGTTGCTTTTGCAGCGGTTAAAGGGCGTGTCTTCCAGAGGGACTAGGGCGAGGTGGACATCCAAACCTTTTAGCTGGTCGGCGTATTCCCGGTAACCGGGCAGGAAGCCAATCAGCCGTACCGAAGGGTGGTTGACAAACCTTGCGGGCAATTCCCCAAAAAATATCGCCTTCACTTGTGTGTAAGTGTTAAGTATTTCTGCCAAAGGTTCTTCAATAATTTGCCAATCGCTTTGATGGGTCGGGGTGCCTGAAACCAATAGGTTGAATGGCGCGGTATGTGGCCTTGGTCGGTCATAAAACCAGCTCCAATCCACTAAGTTGGGCTGGACATGAATGGGGCGGCGGGTGTGTTTGCCTAGGGATTTTTGTAATGTTAAGGTGGATACCGTTATGGCATCGGCTTCATTCAACATCCATTTGATATAAGGGACCCTTTCATTTAAGGCTTTGTAATGGGGGTGGGAAGGGGAGATGTCCAAAAACATATCATCCAAGTCATAAACAATGGGCACGTTTTGGGCAATGATTTTCTTTAAGGCCTGTTCAGTGAAGACCGCCGGGAAATGGCGTTGGATAATAACAAGGTCCGCTTGTCCCAAGGCCTCCAAGTCAGTTGAAAAACCTGCCCCGGTTTTTTTGACGGCCCAGGTGACATCCCAACCCTTTGCCAGAAACGGGGCGATAATCCGGATAATCGCGCAAGCACGCTCTTCTGTATCTAACGAATAGACAACAAGCTGAGGATGACGGTTGGTACGGTCATCTTGGTGCACATTGTAATTCCCTTCCATCATCTGGCCGCCTAAGTTTCGGGTGTTGTTATGAGGGTTACTGAGGTTATGCGGTAACGTGTTTGGCTCCCGTTTGCCCCACCAAACGGAGCGTCCCCGCTGCGGTGCCGTTCGACAAGAAAATCAGGTTGTTTGGGGTGCGCTTTATGATATGAGGCCCCACGTCACGTCTAACCCTATGAAGCCTTCGTTGGAGCCGGAGTTTATTGAGCGGCTAATATTGGGTGCGGTGACTTGTATGGGGAACAAATTTTCGGCATAAAAGACAGGATGGAAAAATTCCCCCAATACCACCCCGATCCTGATCGAGTAGATGCCTGGCAAGAAGGGGAAGCGGCTTACCTTAAACTGGACTTGATGGGTGCCTGGCATTAATTCTTCGCACTCAAGGGCGTTAATGCTTTGCATGGTGGCAAGGTAGAGCATGTCGGTGGTATGGAAACCAAAACCAAATACGGGTTTTGGCAACCGATTTTTCACGTTGAAGGTTAGCCGGAATTCAACGTCTTCAAAATATTGTACCGATGATGTCGCAAGCCCTTTCCCGTCAAAGGCTTCGATAGAGACTAAGTCGATGTCATTGGAGGACAAAACGTTTTGCCGTAATTTGCTGTTGCTGTCCTGGGTATTTTTGATTTGCCGTTCGCTAAGCGAATAGAACTGGTTGCAGACGGTTTTGGGGTCGCCGTCCATTAACAAGTGCCCATGGTCCATCAATAACACCCGGCTACATAAGTGCTCAACTTGCCGGATATTGTGGCTCACTAACAGGACTGTTTTTCCTTGCTTTTTGATCAGGCTTTCCATCCGGTCAAAACATTTGCGTTGGAAAGCAAGGTCGCCTACCGCCAACACCTCATCAACAATCAAAATGTCGGCATCCATGCTCGTGGCAATCGAAAAGCCTAACTTAACGGTCATGCCGGAGCTATAGCGTTTGACGGGGGTGTCAATAAATTCTTCTATTTCCGCAAAATCAATGATTTCATCAAGTTTCTGCATGATGGTTTTCTTGGGTATGCCTAAGATCGCCGCATTTAAGAAAATATTTTCCCGGCCGGTCAGCTCCGGGCTGACGCCTGCGCCTACCTCGATCAATGGGGCGACATTGCCACGGACAATCACTTGCCCTTTAGTGGGTTTGCTGATATTGGCCAGATGTTTCAGCAAGGTGCTTTTGCCTGCGCCATTGTGGCCAATGATCCCGACGACTTCGCCTTCTTCGATAGAAAAATCGACATCATCAAGGGCTTTAAATGGCTCTTTTTTGTGCGTGCCTTTCCCGGTCAGGAGCCTTAACCCGTTCAATGCGGTTTCTTTTAGGCTGGCGATATGACCAAGCTGGTATTCTTTGGTCAGGTGCTTAACTTCTATGATGGGCATGATTGCTGTAGGGGGTTAACGGATGGTTAAGGCAAGAAAAGGGTGGAATGGAGCCTATCAAATGACGTCGGCAAACCAGTTTTCTGCGCGTTTAAAAAATAGATAGCTAAAAGGCAGGATAGCCACTATCAAAATGGCGCCAGGATAAAGGGCATTAAAATCAGGTGGTAAATTTTTGAATAGGACGCGTTGGAAACTGTCGATGATGCCCGCCAATGGGTTGAGGGTATAAATTGTGTACAGCGTGTTTGACCACTCGCCTGCGGCTTGTTCGACAATCAGTTTCTTATGGACCAAGGCAAGGGGGTACATCACCGGGGAGCCGTACATTAAAAGGGACAGCCCTACCGGCAAGGCCTGCGCAATGTCGCGGTAATAGACATTCAGTGCCGCCCCGAAAAAACTGATGGTCAGTGCGACTATCATCGCGTACGCGATGATGGCGGGTATCCATAAGGCATAAATGCTGGGCAGCAAATGGTAATAAGCCATCATAATGGCCAAGATTGCCAAGCTGATGACCAGCTCCACCAGTTTGGTCGCCATGGCTGTCAAGGGGAAGACTTCCCGGGGGAAATAGATTTTTTTGATCAGCGGGGCGTTGCTGGTCACGCTGATGACGCCTTCGGATGTCGATTCCTGAAAAAAGACCCAAGGGATTAGCGCGGCAAAAGTGAGGACGGGATAAGGGATGTCCCCGGTTTCGATGCCGACAAAACTTCTGACCAAGGTAAATATCAGCATCAGCATCAAGGGCTTTAGCACGGCCCACACAATGCCAAGATAGGATTGCTTGTAGCGGACGATGATGTTTTTCCAGGCAAGTTCAGAAATCAGTTCGCGGTATTGGTAAATGTTTTTGGCGACTTGTAGCATAAATTAACTCGCTTGTGTTTGGGGCATTTTAGGGTATTTCTAAAAAAAGTGATGGATTTTAGCCCATAGGCCTTTAGCTATACCAAAACTTCTTCCGTTTTAGGCTGGCTTAAAAAATCCCTGGGGCTAGCGGTGTAGCCGTATGCGCCGGATTGGTAAACTACGATCAAATCACCGATTTCGGCGACGGGCAGCAGCATTTTATCGGCGAGAATGTCAAGCGGCGTGCATAAAGGGCCGACGATATTGACAATTTCTTGCGCATCGCTGTGCATTTTATTGCCGATGGCAATGGGGTAATTTTTGCGTATGACTTGCCCGAAGTTACCGGAAGCGGCAAGGTGATGGTGCAGGCCGCCATTGGCCACCAAGTAGGTTTGGCCACGGGAGATTTTTTTATCAATCACTTCACAGACATAAACACCCGCTTCGCCCACCAAATAACGCCCTAATTCTATGATGATTTCCGCTTCCGGGTTGGCGGACTTGAATTCAGCCATGGGCCCGGCAAGTGCGTCACCAATGGCTTGGGTGTCCAGGCGGGGCTCTCCGGGAAAATAGGGGATGCCGTAGCCTCCGCCAATATTGAGTTTTTTGATGGGGTTAGGGCAATGCTTGGATAATTGCATGGCTAAGGCGATGCTTTTTTGTTGTGCCTCGATAATCGCTTCGGCTTTAAGGTTTTGTGACCCGCTGTAGATATGGAAGCCTTTGAAGTCCAGCTCCAGCTCTTTGATGCGGTTTAATGCGTCGGGCAGCAATTCTTCGTCAATGCCGAATGGTTTGGAGCCGCCGCCCATTTTCATGCCGGAGGCTTTCAGTTCAAACGCGGGATTGATACGGATAGCGACATGGGCTTGATGGCCCGTTTGTTGGGACAGTTGCGCGATGGTTTCCAATTCGTGAGAAGACTCAATATGGATGGTAATGCCCGCCGCAATCGCTTGCCGCAGTTCCGCCGGACGTTTGCCTGGGCCCGCCATGCTGATGTTTCCGGGGGGCATGGTGGTGTCGAGCGCCACTTTCATTTCCCCGGCAGAAGCCAGGTCAAAACCATCGACAATACTGGCCATGTGCTGGACTACCGCAGGCATAGGGTTGGCCTTCATCGCGTAATGGATTTTCAAATCCGGCGGCATGTGCTGGCGTAGCCCGTGCACACGTTGGGCCATCACTTGCCGGTCATAGGCATAAAAGGGGGTGCTGCCGACCCGTTGGGCTAGGCGCGATAACGGAATGCCGCCGATTAGCAATTCGTTGTTGGCAACGGCGAATTGCGTCATGGGTGTGTGTTGGGGGCTGCTTGTGTTCATGGATTGGTTTGGAAAAGCGTGGCGAATTGTTCCGTGAGGGCTTTGCGGTCAATTTTACCATTGGGGTTTTTCGGTAAAACCGGCAATACCAGAATTTTTGCAGGTACCATAAAATTGGGCAGCTGCTCTTTGCAGGCGGTGATAACAGATTGCCCATCAAAGTTTTCGGGCGCTTCCACACTGGCTACCACAACCACCGCTTGCCCTAAACTGCCGTGCTCTATGCCCAGTGCGGCGGCTTCCTTGACTAGCCCTGAGGCATACACCACTTCTTCAATTTCGGTGGGGCTGACGCGGTAGCCGGACGTTTTAATCATATCGTCCTTACGCCCGACAAAATACAAATAACCTTCTTCATCCCTAGTCACGGTGTCCCCAGACCACACGGCGATTTCGGTCAAGGGCAATTGCGGCAACTGCCCCGGCGCGGGTTTGAAACGCGCCGAAGTGGTGGCGGGGTCATTCCAATACCCCATCGCCACCAGCGAACCGCGGTGCACCAGCTCGCCGGCCTCGTGCGCGTCGCACAAACTGCCGTCTTCGCGCACCACTAAAATTTCCGCATTCGGGATGGCCTTGCCGATGGAATCAGGGCGCAGGTCGATTTGTTCCGGCGGCAAATAAGTGGATCGGAACGCTTCGGTCAGGCCATACATCAGGAAAAAACGGCTGTCCGGCACTTTGGCGCGGATGTTGGTCAGGATGGCTTTGGGCATTTTGCCGCCGGAATTGGTCAAGTAGCGCAAATGCCCGTTGATACCCTCAGGCCAAGTGACGTTAGCCAATTGCGCCCACAGCGGCGGCACGGCGGCCAGCCCCGTGATCTGGTAAGTTGACAAGGCAACGACAACATCCCGTGGCAACAGATAATCCAACAACACGCAGGCCGCGCCTTTCAGCAAAGCCGTGGTGAGTTGGTTGAGGCCGTAGTCAAAACTGAACGGCAACACCGCCAACAAACGGTCGGCGGCGGTGATTGACAAATATTCGCTGACGCTGGCCGCGCCTGCAATCAAGTTCCGGTGCGAGATCACCACGCCTTTGGGTTTGCCCGTGCTGCCGGACGTATACAGTATCGCCGCCATGTCGGTGTCTATGGTTGGCGGTGTTGGTAAGGTGTTTGCCGCATTCGCCATAAACCGCTGCCAGCTTATAACGCTTTTGCCCGCAACGGCTTCGTAGCCCGTATCTTCCGCTTCGGTGATGACGACGGTATGCAAATCCGGGCATTCCGCCAATATCCCGGCAAGCCCCGGCAAGCGGTTTTTTGAGGTGACCAGGATATTGACGTTACAGTTGCCCAGGATATAGCCGACTTGCGCCGCCTTTAGCACTGGATTGACGGGGACGAACACGCCGCCCGCTAGGCTAACCGCCAAAAAACTGCTGACGGTTTCGATTTGTTTCGGCAGATACACTGCAACCCGTTGCTGCGGCTGCAAATTCAGGGCTTGCAGGGCGCGGGCTTGTTGCTGGACAAGGTTGTTAAGTTGGGTGTAAGTCCATGAGGCTTTTTTATGGACGATAGCTACGGCATCGGGGCTGATGGTTTGGGTTTCGGTGAGCAGGTGGTGGAGTAGGGTTGGCATGGTGGCTCTACTATTAACAATCGTCTATTTTAATGATGGGTAGCCCGTATGGGGCGATAGTGCAATACGGGGAACATAGCGACATGCCGTATTTCATTACATAAATATAGCAAGAAGTTTTCAAGCATGGTCTTGATATGGATAGGATGCGGTATTGAATCCCGTATTGCGCTATCACTTCATACGGGCTACTTGCTTGTGGCCTATTTTCTGAAATAGGCGCCATTAAGTGATACACCAAGCCCACCACAATATCCATTATCTAAGACATAAATTGCATTATTGAAATGAATGAAAAACGCACCACATAACACCTCATTGTCTATAGCGTAAGCCTGACGTCCTTCGGTATGGAGGGGGGCTTCTAAACTGCCAATATTATAGCCAGTCATTTTGTCCATCTCCGCATATAAAAACTTACCTTGGGTTTTGATGGTTAAGTTTCCTTTGTAATAAAGCGAATCGCCGTTACTCACCCACTTTCCTTTCCAGTCATTTAAAGAGGGCAACTGCCCCGCCCAAATTTTGGAGAGCTTTAACATGGATTTCATCCATTGAGTATCTTCCACTTTATCAATATAGCCAATTTCGTCAAAACCCGGCAATTCACGCCGATCAAAAACTTGCAATTCCGTTTTGGATATCCAGCCTAGCGTAGTGGATTTTTTGCCTTGATAACGAATACAGGCAAATCCATTTTGGTTATCGCCAGCTATTTCAACATAGTCTCCCGCGATCAAGTAGGTATTCTGCTTTTGGGGGCATAAATCGGCACTACAGGTGATCGGTTCTTTGAATAAAAAAGCTTTTTCTTTAAGGGGATGAACTACAGCGAGAGTATCGATGAAAGTTGAATGTTCGTTGCAGGCTTTTCCTAAATGGGCTGCCGTCCATTTTGCCACGGTTTTAGTGACTCCTTCAGCCAGACACGCTTTAGGAAAAACAAATTTCGAAGGAATTAAGGATGGGACAGGATGTTGGAATGCCTGATTATTAGGCTGAAGAGCCGCTATTTCATCCAATAATCCTTTTATTTCTTTTGGTGGGTGTTTGGCCAAATCGGGATCATTAGCAAAAACCTCAAGCTTTACACCACCGTTTAGGAGGACTGCCACAAACCTGCCATCTTTTGACATCCATACACCAGCTTGCTCAGCATCAGCAACGTGGGCTATAAAGCCAGAGATGAAAATGGCGCCTCCTTCATTTAAAGCCTTCAATAAAAGACTGGGCGTCTCCTTAAAAAGGCGGTTGGATAAGGCTTGCACATTTTCCTGCCCTATAGATTGTTCTAGTAGGCAAGAAATTTGGGGTATGTTGGTAAATTCGACGGAATCATCATTGCCGTTGGATATACTGTATAAAGTGTTTTTCAAGCTATCAAAGAAATCTTTATCTCCCGTAGCATATGTCTTAGAGGATAGCAGCAACAAAGCAATGCCGATAATCCATGCAAATTTGAAAGTTTTTTCTATCATGGTTGGGAAGCCAAGCAATTAGCTTGTATAAAGCGATAGTGTGAGACGGGCAAACCATTAATTATTTTATCTGCCCAATAATCCCATCCAACTCGTCCAAGCTGGTGTAGGTGATGACCAGTTTGCCGCCGCCGTTTTCTTTGTGGTCGATGACGACTTTTGCGCCCAGTTTGGCGGTCAGTTCATTCTGCAAACGTAAGGTGTCGTTATCTATCTGTTTTTCGACGGGCGTTTTGGGTTCGGCGTGGCATTGTTTGACCAATTGCTCGGCGGCGCGGACGGACAGGCCGTCTTTGACGATTTTTTGGGCGATGGTGAGTTGTTGGCTGTCATTGAGTGACAATAAGGCGCGGGCATGGCCCATTTCCAATTGCCGGTTGACCAGCAGCTTTTTGACCTCGGGGTTCAGTTCGATCAGGCGCAGCAAATTGGTGACGGCGGCGCGTGACCTGCCCACGGCATCGGCGATTTGCTGATGGGTCATGCCAAATTCGTCGAGCAGTTTGCGTAAGGCATCGGCCTCTTCCAAGGGGTTGAGGTCTTCGCGTTGGATGTTTTCAATCAACGCAATCGCCATGGCCGCGCGGTCGTCGATTTCCCTGACCAGCACCGGGACTTCTTGTAAACCAGCCAATTGCGCGGCACGCCAGCGGCGTTCCCCGGCGACAATCTCATATTTTTCCAGATCCAGTTGGCGCACAACGATGGGCTGGATAATGCCTTGCGCCCGGATGGAATCCGCCAGTTCCTGCAATTTCTCAGGGTTCATGTCTTTGCGCGGCTGATATTTGCCGCGTTGCAGATATTCTATCGGCAATTGTTGGGTTTGATTTTTTGCCGCGGCAATGCCTTTATCTTCCGCTTCTTTGCCGGCATCTTTGCCGGCAACTTCACCCAATAAAGCATCTAGCCCACGACCTAATCCACGTTTTTGTAAAGCCATCGCTTGCTACTTGTGTGTTCTTAATAAAGGCGATTAGATGGAACCGGGAACCGGCCCATGTAGGGTGATCAATGCAAATCGGCACGCATGATCAGTTCAAATTCAAGCATCAATATCCTGAGCGCTTCGGCTTCTTTTAACAGTTGCAGCCGTTCGTCATGTAGCGTGCCATTTGCCGCTTGCGCCACTTCCGGAGTGCTGGTGGCTGCCGCCGGTTTGGCCGATGATGATTGTGAAGCGTCCAAAGGTTGCGTATCCGCCAGGAGCACTTCAAGGCCCCTGCCCAGTCCGCGTTTTCTATCAGTCATGTGGTTAGTTTTTTTCATTGTTAATCATTTCTTCGGCTAAGGCTGTATAAGCTGTGGCGCCGCGCGAGGTTTTGTCATAGGCCAGTATCGGCAGGCCGTGGCTGGGCGCTTCAGCCAGACGGATGTTTCTGGGGATGCACGTCCGGAACACTTGCTCGCCAAAATAACGGAGCAATTGTTCGGACACATCTTTGGTCAAGCGATTCCGGTCATCAAACATGGTGCGTAAAATCCCTTCCAGGTACAGCCCGGTGTTGACGGTGTTCTGGATATTTTTCAGGGTTGTCATCAAGGCGGACAGCCCCTCCAGCGCGTAATATTCGCATTGCACCGGGATCAACAAGCTATTGGCCGCAACCATGGCGTTTAAGGTCAACATATTTAACGACGGTGGACAGTCAATTAAAATGTAATCATACGCTGAGGTGACCTGGGCTAAGGCATCACGTAGCCGTAATTCTTTCCGGTCAGCGTTCATGAGCTGCACTTCGGCAGCGGTTAGGTCGGCATTGCCAGGAATGACCGAAAAGCCTAGCTCAGGCCGCTCCAAAACGGCCGCCAGTACCGGCACGTCTTCCATCAGCACATCATAGCTGGAATAGCTGATGTTTTCTTTATCAACGCCACAGCCCATTGCCGCATTGCCTTGCGGATCCAAATCCACCAGCAAGACGCGCCGGTTGGCCGCCGCCAATGAAGCGGCTAAATTGACGCTGGTTGTTGTTTTTCCTACGCCGCCCTTTTGATTGGTTACGGCAATTATTTTTCCCACTGGCTTACCTCTGTTGGTCTAGCGTTTTCTACCCGTATCAGGCATCTTTCGGCGGCAATGCCAGGCACGTTGATCGGAATAAGCGTTGTTTGGGCGGCGGTTTGCGCCGATTCCGCCAGTGCTTGTTGGCCTTTCATGGCTAATAAAACCCCGTGTTCCGCCAGTAAATGTGCTGTCATATCAATAATATCCGGTAAGCTGGCAAAGGCCCGCGTGAGGATGGAGTCAAAACCTTGGGCGGGCCGGTAGTCTTCCACGCGCTGGTGGCAGACAGTAACATTTTTAAGTTTGAGTTCCAAGACGGCTTGTTGCACGAAGCGGGTTTTTTTTGCATTGCTATCGAGCAAGGTGAACTCGCGTTCAGGGCAACAAATTGCCAGCGGAATGCCCGGCAGCCCTGCGCCTGTGCCAATATCAATAATGCGCTTGCCATGCAAATGCGGCAGTATTGCCAAGCTATCCAGCAAATGCAGCCCGACCATTTCCTCTTTTTTTCGGATGGCGGTAAGGTTGTAAGCCTTGTTCCATTTTTCAATCAGGGCAATAAAAGCCAGCAAGGCTTGGATAGTGGATGCTTCTAGGGGCAGGCCCAGCTCGTTTAAACCTGCCCGCAGTTCTGTTTCGCAATTGTCCATCAGGCCGATTTCTTCTTTAAATAGACCAGCAACAGGGAAATTGCCGCCGGGGTGATGCCTTGGATCCGTGATGCTTGGCCCAGTGTTTCAGGGCGTTGCCTCCTAAGTTTCTCACTGACTTCATTCGATAAGCCAGGGATGCCTTGATAATCCAAGCCTTCCGGTAGTTTCAGATGGTCATAGCGCAAGGATTTGTCAATTTCGGATTGTTGCCTGACGATATAGCCTGCGTATTTTGCCTGTATTTCCGCTTGTTCGCTGACCGCTTCAGGGATTTCCCCGCCATCAGGCAAAAAGTCCAGCAATTGCAAAACGTCAACTTCAGGGCGGCGCAACAATTCCATCAAGTTGGCTTCTTTTAACAAGGGCTTGCCCCAGTATGCCTCCACTTGTAAGGCTTCTTCGCTTTCTGCCCTTATCCAGGTCTTTTTCAGGGTGTCCTGTAAACGGGTGACCGCTTCACGTTTGCTGGCAAACGCTTGCCAACGCGCGTCATCCACCAAGCCCAATTCGCGCCCCTTTTCCGTCAGACGCAAATCGGCGTTATCTTCCCGCAACAGCAAACGGTATTCGGCGCGGCTGGTGAACATGCGGTACGGCTCTTGGGTGCCGCGTGTGATCAGGTCATCAATCATCACGCCGATATAAGCCTCATCCCGTGCCGGACACCAGCTTTCCAAGCCCAGCACTTGCCGCGCCGCATTCATGCCTGCAATCAGGCCTTGTGCCGCCGCTTCTTCATAGCCCGTCGTGCCGTTGACTTGCCCTGCGAAAAACAAACCATCCATGTGTTTGGTTTCCAAGGACATTCTCAAGTCGCGGGGGTCGAAAAAGTCATATTCAATCGCATAACCGGGACGGATGATTTCGGCATTCTCAAAGCCTGGCATCGAGCGCACGAATTCATATTGCACGTCAAACGGCAAACTGGTGGAAATGCCGTTCGGGTATATTTCGTGCGTGTCCAAGCCTTCCGGCTCGACAAAAATCTGGTGGGAATCACGGTCGGCAAAACGCACGACCTTATCTTCTATCGACGGGCAATAACGCGGGCCTATGCCTTCGATCACGCCGGAATACAAAGGTGAGCGGTCTAAGCCCGCACGGATAATATCGTGGGTTTTTTCTGTAGTGCGGGTGATATGGCAAGGGATTTGCCGGGGATGCTGTTCGCGCGTGCCCATGAAGGAAAACACGGGCACGGGCGTGTCGCCATGCTGTTCTTGTAGCTGGCTGAAATCTATTGTGCGCCCGTCTATACGCGGCGGCGTGCCGGTTTTTAAGCGGTCGATGCGGAACGGCAACTCGCGCAAACGCTCGGCTAAGGCAATCGACGCCGGGTCGCCCGCACGTCCGCCGCTGTAATTTTCCAAGCCGATATGGATTTTGCCTCCTAAAAATGTGCCGGTCGTCAATACCACCGCCTTGGCTTTAAAATCCAAGCCCATTTGCGTTTTCACGCCCGCGACGCGGTTGTTTTCAACAATCAAGTCGGCGACGGTTTGTTGGAATAACGCCAAATTAGGCTGGTTTTCCAAAACAGCCCGGATCGCTTGTTTATACAACTTGCGGTCGGCTTGCGCACGGGTCGCCCGTACCGCAGGGCCTTTGCTGGCGTTTAAGGTGCGGAACTGGATGCCGCCCACATCTATGGCTTTTGCCATAACGCCACCCAGCGCGTCTATTTCTTTGACCAAATGGCCTTTGCCGATACCGCCTATCGCGGGGTTGCAGCTCATTTGCCCCAAGGTGTCAATGTTTTGCGTCAGCAACAAGGTCTTCGCCCCCGTCCGCGCCGCGGCCAATGCGGCTTCTGTGCCCGCGTGGCCACCACCGACCACAATCACATCAAAATTTTTTTTGAATTTCATGGCTAATACTTTACTCTGTCCTGTGCGCCAAACGGCGCCGCCCAATAATGTTTTATATTATAAGAGGTAATCTATGAAAAAACGTAAAAATCAACGTCAATTGGAAGATATTCCATTGCAAAATCCAGTTGCCAAATTCGCCCATCAGTTTAATAAGGCCCAAGCCTATTGCGACAAGACCCAATACCGCCGTAAGGCCAAACATCCGAAGCAGGAGGCTTCTTCAAGCATTTTTACGATAAGAATGTTTGGACAAGCCTCTTGGCTACGGTCTATGGCTTTGGGGTTTTTAACCGTTATGGCCGGTAGTGGCCCGGCACAGGCCTTTGGCCTTTAGTAACCTGTGGTGGTGGTTTCCAAGCCGGCGAGCGCTTCGCTAAGGCGGATGACTTGTGAGGAGATGCGTCCATCGGCATGCAGTTGCAGGTGCCGGTAAGCGGGTGAGGTGTCATCCAGTGCGAATTCCACGCTCTTGGGTTTAAACTGGAAGCAGGTTGACGGGGTACCGAGTATGCGGATGGATTGCAATTGCCTGTCCATAGCCTGGTGGATATGCCCATTGATGATGATTTTAATTTGTGGATGGCGTTTGACCACCGCCAAAAACTCATCGCTGTTTTCGATCATCATCGTATCCATCCAGACGCTGCCTGTCGCCAGGGGATGGTGGTGCACGGCAACCAGGGTGTTTTGGCCGGGATGTTGGCTTAAGCACCCTTCCAGGAAGCACAGTTCTCCGGCAGGTAAATACCCGCCTTCTTCACCGATTATTTGGCTGTTCAAGCTAATGATTTGCCAACCCTTTAAAAACACCTGTTTACGGCAATTAACCAAAGGGGTGTTCAGGACTTTTTGCATCAGGGCGTAATCATCGTGGTTGCCGGGCAGGCAAACACACGGGACTCCGTAGCTGCTGATGTGCTTTAAAATGTACCGGTAGCTTTGGGTCGCTGGCTCTTGCGCCAAGTCACCTGTCAGCATGATCAAATCGAAGGCCTGTCGCTGGGCGAATGCTTGCGCTAAGACCGCCCGAAAATAATAGGCAGTATCAATGCCCAGCAAGGTTGCGCCAGGGCTAGCGAGGATATGGGTATCGGATAACTGCAATATTGACAGGCATTCGGAAGCTGATGTCATCGTCAGGGCTATTCAATGTCTTTACAAAGAATCTTCGAATTTCTTTGCGGATTGTAAAGGGCCTTAAGCGGCTCGGGGAGATTCGTTATATCTGACGATAAAAAACCTCGTTCAATAAACCAGTGTACCGTTTGTGTCGATAACACAAAAATCTTTTTCAAGTTTAGCTGTTTGGCCTTGCGGGAAGCGTAGTCCAGCAGGCGGTTCGCCCGCGCCGAACGCCGATAATCGGGATGCACGGCAAGGCAGGCGATCACGCCAAAATGCCGTTGCAGATCCGCGTGTAAGGCAATGCAGCCGATAATCAGGCCATCGCGCTCAATGATAAAATAATCTGCGATCTCCATCTCAATTTTTTCACGCGAACGTTTCGCCAAGACGCCTTGTTGTTCCAGAGGTTTGATCAGTTCCAAGATGCCGCCGATGTCGTGAAGGCTGGCCGGGCGCAGATCTTCGAACGGGTTGGAGCTGATCAAGGTGCCGATGCCGTCGCGGGTGAACAGCTCCAGCAACAATGCCCCGTTTTGTGTCCGGTCGATTAAATGTACCCGGGCAATACCCGAATTACAGGCATGGATTGCGGCTTTGAGGGGCTGGCTCATGGTTTCATGAAGGTTAGGGTGCTTGTCAAGGAAGGCCGATATTTCCGCTGTCGTCATTTGTTGGATGGGCTTCCCGCTGTCGGGATGGCAACAGCTTTGTTCAGTCAGCAAAACCAGCTTTTCCGCTTTTAGCGCGATGGCCACGGCCGTCGCCACTTGCTCGGCGGACAGGTTAAAAATCTCTCCGCTGGGCGAATAGCCAATCGGCGAAATCAGCACGACATTGTCTTGATCCAGCTGCTGGTGGATGGCCTCGCTATCAATCCGGCGCACTTCACCGGTGTGGCAATAATCTATGCCGTCAATCACGCCCAAGGGTTTGGCGGTGACAAAATTGCCCGACGCGACTTTGATTTTTGCCCCCGCCATCGGTGAATTCGCCAAGCCTAGTGACAGCAACGCCTCAATTTCAACGCGCACCAGCCCCGCCGCTTCCTTCACGGCCTGCAAGGCCAAATCGTCAGTAATGCGCAAATGATTGTGGAAACGCGGCGGCGCGGAGTTGTGCAGCCGTTGGTCGATTTGCGGACGGATGCCATGCACCAGCACCAAGCGGATGCCCAAGCTGTTGAGCAAGGCAAAATCATGGACATGGTGTTCAAAATCAGCCGCCAACACCGCTTCGCCGCCAAACGAGATAACAAAGGTCTTGTTACGGTGGGCGTGGATGTAGGGGGACGAGGAACGGAACCAGTTGACGAATTCGTTGGGTGGGGTCATTGTTTGTGTGGGATGGTTCATACAAATTGCGGTGCCCGTATGTGGCGATAGCGGGATACGGGGTTATGGCATCGAAGCCCAGCCGTTACCTTCCTGTGGGCTTCCTTAACATTAATTGGGGGTGCCGGGGAACGATGGGCATCAGTTGCGCGGCTTAAATTTCTTATTTATTCATCAAAGTCGGGATATTGCACAGGCCTTTCGCCTATCTCGCTAATGCGGCGAGGATAGCTGATACCTTGCTGTTGCCCGTGTGGTTTTTTCCTGCTTTTGGTGATTTTAAATAACCAATTATCGCCATAATCAAATAAGTAATACAGGCTTTTGCCTGTTTCCAAGGGGTATACGTTTTCTAAGGTAACAGAAGAATAAAAGCCCTCTTCTTCATCGTCAAACCGAATTGCGCTAGGGTGATAACTGCTTTCTGTTTTAGAAATGTAAAATTCATATAGGTGGTCATTCTCAAATTCCACCGCATCTTGAATGGCAAGATGCAATTCCTCAAGCGTTGCCGAGCTATCAATTTCAATTTCTGCCGCCCACGACTGTTCAGTAAAGGGGGTAAAAGCTAATTTTATTTTAAATGTCCAGATCATATTCGGAAGGCCATTCGTAATGTGTTGGATGGTGAAAAATAAAAAGATTGGGGTTGTGTTGCCATCAAACCGTTTTTAACTCCTCTCACGTTATATTTTGTAGGATGGGCTGACGACAGGAAGCCCATCACTCCCCGGCAGCAAAATCAAATTCACCCACAAAAGCCTAATTGTCCTGATAAACTCCTTGTCCGGCAAATTGATGGAAACTGGAATGGGGCCAATCAGTCACGCGCTCTACCCGGCCATGTTTGACCGGATTCCAATGGATGTAATCGACATGCCGATTCCAATCGTCTTGATCACGCAGCAAATGTTCCCAAAATCGCCGTTGCCATATACCATGTTCCCTTCGTCCGATACGGCTGGCTGAAATTGGCTCACCTTTGGCAATCGCCCGTGAGAAATGGCCTTTCAGCAAATTCCAGCGCGTGGAAAAATCCGCATCGTCCGGCGGCAACGTCCAAATACAATGGATATGATCCGGCAAAATCACCACCGCATCCATATGGTAAGGATGGCGTTGTTTTACATAACGGAAAGCCGCGCGTAGTGGGCCGATGTGTTCAACCAACAACGGATTGTTATGGCGTTCGGCAAGATTGACGGTAAAAAACCACGAAGCCCCAGGCACATAAGCACGGCGGTAGTCAGTCATGGATTTTCCGATAAGTTGATGTTGGGTAAAAATTGAAATGTAGGATGGGCTGACGCAAGGAAGCCCATCAAATTCGGCAACACCCCATGATGGGCTTCCTTGCGTCAGCCCATCCTACAATCCTTGACTAATCCCGCCAAGCCAGCAATCAATTATCCGTAACCGCCCCCAACGAAGCCGAACTCACCAACTTGGCATATTTCGCCAACACGCCACGGGTATATTTCGGTGCAGGCTGTTGCCATTTTTCCATCCGCCGCGCCATTTCATGTTCATTGATATGCAAGGTCAAGGCGTTGTTTTCGGCGTCAATGGCGATGGTGTCGCCGTTTTCGACGATGGCCAAGGGGCCGCCGACGTAGGCTTCGGGGGTGATGTGGCCGACCACGAAACCGTGGGTGCCGCCGGAGAAGCGTCCGTCGGTGATCAATGCGACTTCCTTGCCCAAGCCTTTTCCCATGATGGCGGAAGTCGGGGAGAGCATTTCGCGCATGCCAGGGCCGCCTTTGGGGCCTTCGTAGCGGATGACGATGACATCGCCTTTGACGATGTCGCCGTGCAAAATGCTGTGCAGGGCTTGTTCTTCGGCATCAAACACTTTCGCCGTGCCGATAAAACGTAAGCCTTCCTTACCGGTGATTTTCGCCACCGCGCCTTCGGGGGCGAGGTTGCCATAGAGCACGACCAAATGGCTGTCTTTTTTGATCGGGTGGGCGAGGTCGTGGATCATGTCCTGACCGTCTGGGTAAGGTGCGACTTCGGCGAGGTTTTCCGCCAGGGTAAGGCCAGTGACGGTCAGGCAATCGCCGTGCAACAGGCCGGCGTCCAGCAACACCTTCATCAAGGGCTGGATGCCACCGATTTCGACCAGTTCCGCCATCGAGTAACGTCCGCTGGGTTTTAAATCGGCCAGCATCGGCACGCGTTTGCCGATGCGGGTGAAGTCGTCCAGGCTGATGTCCACCTTGGCGGCATTGGCCATGGCCAAAATATGCAGCACGGCGTTGGTGGAGCCGCCTAGCGCGATGGCGACGGTGATGGCGTTTTCAAACGCTTCCTTGGTCATGATGTCGCTGGGCTTAATGTTTTTTTCGATCAGGTTCATGACCGCCGCACCCGCGCGTTCGCAGTCCAGGCGTTTGTCGTTGGAGACGGCGGCTTGCGCGGAACTGTTGGGCAAGCTCATACCCAATGCTTCAATTGCCGAAGCCATGGTGTTGGCAGTGTACATGCCGCCACAAGAGCCTGCGCCCGGAATGGCTTTGGCTTCGATTTCAGCGAGTTCGGCATCATCGATTTTATTGTTGGCACGGGCGCCGACGGCTTCGAACACGGACACGACATCAAGCTTTTTATCTTTGTGGCAACCCGGCAAGATGGTGCCGCCGTAAACAAAAATAGCCGGACGGTCCAAACGCGAAATGGCGATCATGCAGCCGGGCATGTTTTTGTCGCAACCGCCGATAGCGACCACCCCGTCAAAGCCTTGGCAACCAACCACGGTTTCAATCGAATCGGCGATGACTTCGCGCGAGACCAGCGAATATTTCATGCCTTCCGTACCCATCGAAATGCCGTCGGAAATGGTTATGGTGTTGAAAATGACGGCCTTGCCGTTGGCTTGGTTGACACCGTTGGCCGCATCATCGGCCAGTTTGTTGATGTGCATGTTGCAGGGCGTGACCATGCTCCAGGTGGAAGCAATGCCGATTTGCGGCTTAAGGAAATCTTCGTTGCTGAAGCCGACCGCGTGCAACATGGCGCGGCTAGGCGCGCGTTCCATGCCGTCTACGACTTGGGAAGAAAAAGTACGGGTGGTTTTATCGCCTGTGTGGGACATGTAAGGATTCCTTTTGGTTTTAGAGTTGGTGGAATTGGGGTGAGGGGGAGTGTTAATCAAGGCTTGTCGCTGTTTTTCGCTTCCGTCCAGACCTGCCGAGGTAAAGGGAGGCGCCTGTAGCCCAGCCCTGCGTGCTTTGAAAGTCCAGTCAGGGCTGGGTCGGGGCTAGGTGAGACGCGCTTAGGGCTGGCCTGATAAGCGTTAGTACATATCCCAGCTGCTTTTACGCCGCCAGCCCAGCTTGGGCAGGATAAACCCTAGGATCACACTGAAAAAGACCAGGATGCCGCCATATAAAAACCAATCTTGTTCGCTGGTGTTTTTGAGCCCGGCATTTTCCCGCTCAAGCTGCTCCAGTTTGCGTTCTGCATTGACCACGCGTTCCTGAAGCTCGTCACGCTCGTTTTTAAGCTGGACGACGCCTGCCGCCGCTTGTTTGAGTTCGCCCAATTCCAGGCTTAACCTGTCCCGTTCTAAGGCCAAGGATTTTTCCAGGGATGTGCCTGGCGTAATCGAGTCTTTGACGATTTTTAACTCGGCTTTTAAGGAAAGGTTTTCGGATTGTAAGGATCTCAGGGTCTTGTTATTGGTTTCTATCACGTCCCGTGCAGGTGGCTCTTTCATGGTCTGGCGCGTTTGGATGAAACCTTCGGCACCGTCGCTTGTGCGTACTGGCGTGAAGCCAGATTTGGTTTTTTCACCGATGACGGTCAGTTGCGTGCCGGTCGGCAATAATTTGACCACCCTCGCCTCGTTGTCCGGCGCACTTCTGAGCGATAAATTCAGGTTGTCCGTGACATAAACTGTTTCAGCCCGCGCTATACCAGCCGAGAGCGCTATGATAACAAGCGAAGTTAGTATTTTTTTCACAGAAATCCCTACAGTTAGCCATCTAATGGACTGATTTTAACGTTATTTCCGGCAGAGGAGAAATTCCAGTAAGGCTTTTTGGGCATGCAAGCGGTTTTCCGCTTCCTGGAAGACTACGCTTTGCGGGCCGTCGATAACGTCGCCGCTGACTTCCTCGCCGCGATGGGCAGGCAGGCAGTGCATAAATAAGGCGTCGGTTTTTGCGGCTGACATGACCGCGTTGTTGACTTGATAGTCTTTAAACGCAATTTGGCGTTGCCTTTGTTCTTCTTCGTGGCCCATGCTGGCCCAAACATCCGTGACGACCAAATCGGCATCTTGGGCGGCGGCCACGGTGCCGGCAAAAAATTTCACGCGCCCGCCCGCCGCGGCGACAATGGCGGGGGATGGGCAGTAACCGGCCGGGCAAGCGATGTGCAGGGTAAAATCCAAGAGCATGGCCGCATGGATATAGGAATGGCACATATTGTTGCCGTCACCGATCCATGCCACGGTTTTGCCTTGGAGGTCGCCGCGCAATTCAAAGAACGTCTGGATGTCGGCGAGCAATTGGCAAGGGTGTTGTTCGTCAGTCAGGCCGTTAATGACGGGGACGCTGGAGTGTTCGGCAAAAGTGGCGACGGTGTCGTGTTTGTCAGTGCGCAGCATGATGCAATCGACCATACTGGAGATGACTTTGGCGCTGTCGCGCAAGGGTTCGCCGCGCCCCAATTGGGTGTCGCGCGGTGACAAGAACAATGCGCTGCCGCCAAAATGCGCCATGCCCGCTTCAAAGGAAATGCGGGTACGGGTCGATGATTTTTCAAAAATCATCGCCAAGACGCGGCCCTTTAGCGGTTGGTAATCAATGTCGCGGTGGTTTTTGAGTTCGATGGCGCGATGGATTAAGGTGCGTAATTCGGCACTGGAAACATCGAGCAAGCTGGTAAAGTGTCTAAGGGTCATGAAGGTGCTACCTACAACTGTGCGGTAAACGCGGAGATGAGTGATGATAAGGTGCCAACAAGCTGCTGGATTTGCAGTTCGTCCATAATTAATGGCGGTAACAGGCGGATGTTTTTTTCGTAGGTGACATTAATCAACAACCCGGCCTCCAAGGCTTGGCCGACCAGTCCGGTGCAGGGCGTGTCGAGCTCGATGCCGATCATCATGCCTTTATGGCGAATATCCACGATATGCGGGTTACCTTGCAAATGGCCGGTAAAGCCCGCACAAATCGCCGCGCCTTTGCTGGCCGCCGCCGCCAGCAAACCGTCGGCGTCCAGGGTCGCCAATACCGCCAAGGCCGCGCTACACGCCAAGGGGTTGCCGCCAAAGGTCGAGCCATGGGTTCCGGCGGTCAGCACCTCGGCGGCTTTGCCCCTCGCCAGGCAGGCGCCAATCGGCACGCCATTGCCCAAGGCTTTGGCCACGGTGCAGACATCCGGCAAGATGCCGTTGTGTTGGTAGGCGAAAAATTTCCCTGTCCTGCCTATGCCTGTTTGGATTTCATCCAGCATCAATAACAGGTTGTGCTGGTCACACAGGCTACGCAGTTGGTTGAGGTAGTCCGCTGCGGGGATATTTACGCCGCCTTCGCCTTGGATCGGTTCGGCCAATATGGCGACAATGTTGCCGTGCCCGCTGATGGCCGCTTCCACCGCGCCGATGTCATTGTAGGGCACCCGGATAAAGCCTTCGACCAAGGGCCCGAAGCCTTGCTGGACTTTGGGGTTGCCGGTCGCGCTGAGTGTCGCCAGCGTCCGCCCGTGGAAACTTTTTTCCATGACGATGATGGTGGGGTTTTCAACCCCCAAACCATGGCCGTATTTGCGCGCCAACTTGATCGCCGCCTCATTGGCTTCCGCGCCGGAATTGCTGAAAAAAACATTGTCCATGCCGCTTTTTTCAATCAGGCGGTTAGCCAATTGTTCTTGCAGGGCGATGCGGTAAATGTTGGACGTATGCACCAGCTTGCCGCTTTGTTCACAAAGGGCCTGATGCACCGCCGGGTGCGCGTGGCCTAAGTTGCAAACGGCAATGCCGGATAGCGCGTCCAGATAACGCTTGCCTTGGTCATCCCAAAGCCAAGCGCCTTCACCGCGCTCAAAAGTGACCGCTAAACGTCCGTAAGTTGGCATAATGTGGCTGCTCATAAGGTCTGTCTACCAATAAAACAAGGGGGTGTGCCGCCCGATAAAAAAATGGTCGATTATAGGTTTCAATTTACCCCTAAGCAAGACTTGCATTTTAATAATTGCTTTTTTAACGGGCGCAATGTTGATAAAATCCCTAGGTATTTGTATTTATTTAATCAGTGAGCGATGTCTACTATGAACGTGATAGAAAGAATTAAAGATCAGCTTGAGAATAATCCGGTGGTTTTGTACATGAAAGGTACCCCTGATTTCCCCCAGTGCGGATTTTCCGGACAAACCGTGCAAGTGCTGGACTTGTGCCAGGCGAAATATATGTACGTCAACATTTTTGAGGATCCAGAATTGCGCGAAGCCCTTAAAGAGTATTCAAACTGGCCGACTTATCCGCAATTGTATGTCAATGGCGAATTGGTTGGCGGTTGCGACATTGTTGTGGATTTGTATAAAAAAGGCGAGCTTGTCCCCATGCTGTCCAGCGTCGGCGGTGTCGCCCAGTAAGCTAAGTTTGCCCGTATAGCCTGACAAGGCAAATGTTTGCCTTGTCAGGCTTTTTTGTGGGCGTAAAGTTGGCTTTAAGGGTTCAAATCATACAAACCATGGAGGATAGAAAAGCACTTGGCCATAAACCCGTTGGTTGTCATCTTGGTTTGGTTCGAACAGGCTTTTTCTGCCTAAAGGTGTTTATGCCCTTTGCGCCCAAATCCAGCAATAAAAATACTTTGAAAATAATCGGGTTAACCAGCAATTCTCATTATGACCTCAAGCTACCTTATTTCAGGCTTTGGGGCCGGTCAGTATCGTAGGCTGGGATGAAGCGGTAGCGCAATCCCTGCACCACAAGCCACTCTGCAGGGGTTCCTTGCGTCACCCCAGCCTACTTTGCTTTAAAAAGAATCGGGTTAACTTGACATACTCAATTAATTTACTAATGGGTTATAATGCCCCGTTAACTTATAGTTTCACGGCTAACACCCTGAAACACATCCAAACTTTACACTTGTAGCAATCAATAATGGCAGCGAACGCACACCCTTCTTCGAACGTATCGACCCCTATAGACTTTGATTCCATCAAAAACTTAACGGAGGCCGAAGCCAAAGCGGTTGATCAACTTATTGTCAATGAGCTAAGCTCCGATGTCGTGTTGATTAACCAGATGGGGCATTACATTGTCGGCAACGGCGGCAAACGCCTGCGGCCGATGCTGTTGTTATTGGCGGCTAAGGCTTTGGGGGGCGCCAGCGACAATCACTTGATCCTTGCCGCCGTCATTGAGTTTATCCATACCGCCACCTTGCTGCATGATGATGTCGTCGATGAATCGGATTTACGGCGTGGCAAAGAATCCGCCAATGCCGTGTGGGGCAATGCCGCCAGCGTCTTGGTCGGGGATTATCTGTATTCGCGTGCTTTTGAAATGATGGTGCGGACGGGCAATATGCGCGTCATGGAAATACTTTCCAAAACCACGACGGCGATAGCCGAAGGTGAAGTGTTGCAGCTGTTAAATTGCAATAACCCTGAAACCACAGAAGCCAAATATCTTGAGGTCATCGCCAGAAAAACCGCCATCTTGTTCAGTGCCGCCACCCGTTTGGGCGGTGTCCTTGCGGGCGTTTCCGCTGAGGTGGAGGAAAACTTGGCCCGCTATGGCCAACACCTGGGCATTGCCTTCCAATTGATCGACGACGCCTTGGATTACAAGGCTAACCAAGAAGATTTGGGCAAAAACCTCGGTGATGACCTGGCGGAAGGCAAGCCCACATTGCCGCTGATTTACGCCATCCAAAACGGTACCGACAGCGAAGCCGCCATTATCGTTGAGGCGATTAAAAACGGCGAACGTGACGCGTTTAACGCAGTTTATGCAATCGTCCAGCGTACCCAAGCCATCACCTATACCGAGCAACGCGCCGATGAAGAAGCGCAAAAAGCCATTGATGCTTTGGGTTGTTTACCGGATTCCGAATATAAAGAAGCCCTGACCTTATTGGCAAAGTTTTCCGTGCAACGCGGTTATTAAGGCCGCGGTAGCGGCACTATATTTTGTTGATGCCTGTTTTTGACCGGACATTTTTGTGAATGCAACGCTGACAGCCATACTCTTGCTCTGTTGCAGCAATGTCTTCATGACGTTTGCGTGGTACGCGCATTTGAAAGAATTGAACAACAGGCCCTGGATAATCGCCGCATTAATCAGTTGGGGCATTGCCTTGTTTGAATACCTGCTCCAGGTTCCGGCGAACCGCATCGGCTATACGGTCATGAATGTGGGCCAGCTTAAAATCTTGCAGGAAGTCATCAGCATTTCGGTGTTTGTGCCGTTTGCGGTTTTTTATTTAAAAGAACCGCTAAAATTGGATTATTTGTGGGCCGGGTTGCTGTTGTGCGGCGCGGTTTATTTTGTCTTTCGGGAAAAGCTTTAGTTTGGGTTTTTGGCTTCGTCTTAACAGCCGTATGCGTTGCTATTCCTCCATGTCTACCATCCCCGTTAAAGGCCGGTTCCCGTAAAGGCCCTAAAGTTGTCCCTATAAATCTGGCGGTCAAACCTTTTTCCGTGCCATCCAGGCTTCCCTGCCTTAATAAACCACATCACATAGCGACTAGCAACCCTGGTTTTGCTGCCTTGAATAAAACCACATCTGATAAATGCTGACCAAGATTTGCATCCCCATTGAAATGCCCATCAAGGCCCCGCTGATGACCACGACATAGGCAAAAGACGGGGTGGACTTGGTGATGAACCATGACACGATGTCCAGCAACATCGCGGCAAACGGGATGACCACGGCGATGCGTTTGATATAAACGTTGATTTCACATAGCAGAAAAATTTTGCCGATGAAAAACAGGATGAAGGCGATGCCGAATAAATGGATATGCGAGACGCGCACTAAGGTCGGGATGGTCGCGCCGCCGCCGTGGGCGACTTCCGCCACGCCTTTGTAATGGGTCAAATCGGGCAAGGAAGGGTTGACGCTGGGCGTGTGGCAGATGATGCAATCGCGGTTTAAGATCGGGGCGATTTTTTCGATATAGCCGGGTTCGTCCGCGCCGGAATTGATCCATTCCATAATGACATCCTGGTCTGACGAATATCTCAGGTTGGGTTTCATAATGCCTTTAATCGCCGTGCCTAAACGTGTTTGGGTATTGGAGCCGTGATAACTGATGACGACGTCTTCCACCGACAGCCCGGCCTTCCCGTCCAGCCCCTGATGGGTGTAATAGAGGTTGGCTAGGGCGGCCAGATAGCCGAGGCCTATGGTGAGCAGGAATACGGTGTTTAAAATACGTTCGCTGACGGAAATGTCTTTAAAGCGTCTAAAGCGTTCGGGAGCCATGGTGTTTGCCTGAAAGGTGTGGAAGAAAAAGTTATGGGATATCCAAAGCGATTAACGTAACCCATCAAAATTTGGGTAAGTCCGGACAGCTTAAGTTAATGATTTTGGCGTGGGATGGATGTTGAAGGCTTTGGTAATGCTGGTTACGGTTTGTTCCTTGGCGCTGCTGATAGGTTCAGTAAAATAGATATTACAGGTCAATTTAAGGGAGATGGCCACGGAGGGATGGGGCGCACGAAGGGCGGTAAAGGTAAATGCTTGTGCCCTTCGTGGTTTGGCCAGTTTGTCCTGCTATCCCTTAAAACGCCAACCAGCCATTTAGCATAAAGGTATTGTTGCCGTTGACGAATTGAGTGGCGCCATCAAATTGCGAGTAGCCAATATATTGCAAGCTGGTGCGCAAGTTGAGCCAAGGTGCCCAAGCCGAACCGGATTTGCCGAAAGGCACATAAACCAATTCAGCCGTGTAGTATTCGCTATTGGGTTTAAAAGAGACTGAATCAGGGTAAACGTTGCCATTACGCGACCCGTAAAGCTTGTTATAGGCAAAGGTCACACCGTAAGTTTGGTCGAACGTGTAAGCGCCGTTGAACTTAAAGGTGTCTAATTCCGTGTTGCCTGTGCCACCATTACGGCTGACCGAAAGGTTTTGGTTTTCGTGGATAAACGTCGTTTTGACTTCAAAGATATGTTTTGGATTTGCCATGTATTGGTAGGTGGCATCAAAAGCGATATCCGTGTAATGGTCAGCCCCATTGCTGGCGTCACCCAAGGTGTTTGGCAACAACACATCCGCGCTCATGCCGTAATGGCCTACTGCGAAAAAATGGCCTTTGGTGTCGTATTGCAAAGCGGTGCGCCAGTAAGGTGCCGGGCCGTCCAGCTTGATATAGCCGCCCGGAACCGCCCCTGCCAATGCGCCTTGTAAGTCATTTGAGAAAGAATCGTAAGCCCCTGCTTCCAGATACAGCAAGTTGTCGATCATGGTGTAAGCGGTCGCCCCGCCAACTTGTGACGTCCCCAAGGCGCCGTCAATCAATGCGGCGGTCGCTATGCCTGGCTGTAAGGCCGAGCCATTGTAAGGGAATCCCCACGCGGCAGTCGTGTTCCACAAATCTTGCACGGTCGGGCTGTTGTTTAAGGAAATGCCGTAAGTGATGGGTTTGTCCATGAGTTCAGTTTGGTCCGAGTACCGGATGTCCGCGTTATCCCACGCCACGCCATCGGCATAGCCATCGTAAGTGAATTGGCTGAACGCGCCGACTTTTCCGTAAACCTTCCCTGCGTAAAACAAAGAGGCTTGGTCAAATGTGAAGTTATCGTTTTTGTCATAGCCTGCTTGGTCAAAATTTGCAGGGTCTTGGTCTTTATCGGTGTGTGTCAACGAGCCTTCTATCATCGCGCTGATGGGCGGTAAGTTTGCATTGGCGCCACTGCCGCCCGTCATTGTATAGCCACCGAGTTTAAAATCCCGCCCAAAGGGAGTCAGATTGGGGCCAAAGGATTGGGTATGGCACTGGCTACACGCTGCGCCAGTTTGCCGGGTAAAGCTCGGCACGGCTTGGGCGTCAGTGAAACTGATGGCCGTGGTTAACAGGAGCAGGGCCCAAGCCGCCAGAAACGGTTTTGATTTGCGGGGGAGGTGAAGAAAATTTTGCATAGCTTTGCCTAATAATTAAAAATTGATAAGTTGGTTTCAGCAACAAACGTGCCGTGCTATTGGTTGTGTTTAATTCATTGATTTATAAATTTTTTAAAGGTGGCTTTCTAAGTAAGTGGGGGTTTTTAAAACAAAAAACCCCGCAAGACTTGTTAGATTATATTTAACAAATATTGCAGGGTTGTGTTGATGTAGAAATGAATTTTTAGGTGGTCTTTAAGCGGTTAGCCCTAAAGGTGACAGGCATCGCCTTTAGGGCTTTGGTTAAGATTACAAAATAATATCGGTGGCGGAAAGGTTGCTGACACCCGTCAGCTGGATAGAAAACTCAGCCTGGGCATCGGCATCCGTACTGCCTGACAAGACATGGGTGACGGCGTCAAAATGCAATTGCCCCGTAGCGTTGGTGTTGCTAAATGCTTGGCCGCCAATAAAATTAAAGGCTTCGTTAATGCCGGGTGTCGATGTATGGGAGTCTATCGCCGACAAGTCAATTTTGTCCTGGCCATGAATGAAGTCCTTGATGATGTCTTCAAGGTAAATGGCCTCATTGGCAAATTTGAAGGTGTCAGACCCAGCCCCTCCGGCCAGTTGGTCATGGCCGGAATCGCTTATCAACAGGTCATTGCCGTTGCCGCCTTGCAGGATATCGTCACCTAAGCTGCCCGCCAAGATGTCATTGTCGTCACCACCGAAAATGGCATCGTTGCCGGCTCCGCCAAAAAGTTTGTCCGCCCCGGCCTCACCAAATAGCGTGTCATTGCTGTCACCGCCAAAGAGCGCGTCGTCACCAACGCCAGCATAGAGCCTGTCAGCACCCGCCTCGCCGAATAAGGTGTCATTGCCTAAACCGCCGAGCAAGGCATCATCGCCAATGCCGCCATAGAGCCTGTCTGTGCCTGCGTCGCCGGACAGGGTGTCATTGTTGTCACCGCCAACTAAGGCATCATCGCCAATGCCGCCATAGAGCTTGTCAATGCCGGCATCGCCGGACAGGGTGTCATTGTTGTCACCACCAACTAAGGTGTCGTCGCCAGAACCGCCATAGAGTTTGTCAATGCCTGCATCGCCGGACAGGGTGTCATTGTTGTCACCGCCAACTAAGGTGTCGTCGCCAGAACCGCCATAGAGTTTGTCAATGCCCGCGTCGCCGAACAGGGCATCATTGCTGTCGCCGCCTCCAATGACATCATCGCCAATGCCGCCATGGAGATTATCAATCCCAAAGCCGCCAAACAGGCTGTCATTATCTTGGCCGCCATTGATCGAATCGTCGCCATTGCCGCCGTAGATAATATCCTTACCCAAGCCGCCGACCAAGTCATCATTGCCTTCACCGCCATTGAGGCGGTCGTCGCCATTGCCGCCATCAAGATGGTCGATGCCCAAGCCGCCAATCAGGTCATCGTTGCCTTCACCGCCATTAAGGCGGTCGTCGCCATTGCCGCCATCAAGATGGTCAATGCCCAAACCTCCGGTCAGGTCATCATTGCCTTCACTGCCACTGAGGCTGTCATTGCCATTGCCGCCATCAAGGTGGTCGGCGCCCAAACCTCCGGTCAGGTCATCATTGCCTTCGCCGCCATTGAGGTGGTCGTTGCCTTCGCCACCATCAATATGGTCATTGCCTAGGCCGCCAGTGTGGTCGTCATCGCCTATGCCACCGTGATAGTTGTCAGTGCCATCGTTGCTGTCGTCTAATAAGTTAGTTTTGTTGCTCATTGTTATTGCTCCATTTATTTTGGGATGGGGTGTGTTGCAGGCGGGTCAGTCCCCGCTGGTTTCATTAAAAGCACTAACCGTGCCATCCGATATTTGTTTAATAACAATTTGTTTTATATAGAAAAATAGAAAATATTCTGGTGTTAAAAATACTTTGGCGGCTGACGCTACAAATTTTGCAGGTGAATTTTTTGGGGGATTACAGTTATTGCAGGGTGAAGCCTTTTTATTGGGCCGGTTTTTTGCAATAGGGTTTTAGTGTGTATGGGGTGGGCAGTTTAAAAACCACCTGCACCCTCTCATCCAAATGGCATGGCAAGATATAGCCGATGGCGCCGCGTGTGCCCGTGACAAAACGCAGCATGGCTTCTACGGAGGCGACCACATACGGCGGGGTGATGCCCTGAAAATATTGTTCGTTCCAGTAAGATTCCAATGCGTCTATGTGGCGGTGGAACAGGGTGTCTGAAAACGCCTGCCGGATGGGGTTGTCTGGATTTAGGTTCAGGGGGATCCAACTGATGCCGTCTTCATTCAACAGGGTTTTGCGCAAAAAGATGTTTTCCACGCGTTTGCTGGTGGCGTTGGTGAATGGCGTGCCCGCTCCGGTGATGATCAAAATGTCATCCGCATAGGCTGGCGGGCATGCCATCAGCGCCCATAAAACTAATGTCCGCATGTTCATCATGATTAAAAGAACATGGAGATGGAAGTAAAAAAACCGCTAGGCGCTATGGCCCCGTTTTGTGCGCCAAAGCGGTATTCGACTTTGAACACTAGCGGCACAAAGGGTCTCCAGGCCAAACCTGCGACACCGACATGGGTGTCCGTGGTGGTGAAGTGATGGGTGCCATTCAGATATTCATAGCGGCCGATTGCAAAAACATGCTCTGCTAATGGCGCGATGCCTTGTAAGTAAAATCCCTGCTCCTGCCCTTGGCTATCGCCGGCATGGCGGTAAATCGCCTCTGCCGAAACTTCGTACCCCTCCTTTTTCCACAGAAAATCCACCCCCACCAAATCATTCCGGTCCGCGTTAGGTGACACTTCCGTATTGAAATCAATAAAAGACAGGCCGATCTGGCTAGTTTCTGACAGTTCAAAATTGACACGCCCGCCGAAAGCGGAACCAAAGCCAGTGGTGCTGCTATCGAAAATATCAAGCCTGGCCGAATGGTCAGAATAAATGGACACATCCAGATTATGCTCGTTGAGCTGGAAGCGTTGGGTTAGCATAATGCCATTTAGATGGGGGCTAAATAACGTTTCGTCGGTGACCAGGGGGCGGGTGGTTGTCCAGATTAACGGCGCGGCATGGATGATGTTCCAGCGGCCTATGGGGGTCAGGAATTTGCCCAGCCGCACCGTCGTTGTTTCCGAGGCTAAAAGGTCGACATACAAACGCTCCGCCCTTAAGGCGTGGCTGAAGCTGTCGGATTGCCGGGTGGACAGCCAATCATCCACTTCGATTTCGGAAAAAAAACGGATGCGGTGATGGGGTGACCACGTCAAGAACAGGCTTAGCTCATCCAGTTTGAGTTGATTGGCTAGTTTTTCAGGGTGTTGGTAGGAGACATTGACATAGCCGCCCAGGTTGAAGTCGGCATCCGGCCAGCTTATTCCGCGTCCCCAGTGGTACGATGGCGGTATACTGGTGTCCGCCCAGCTGGCATGCCATGTGCTTTGCCACAGCATCAGCAGCGACAATGTGATGCCCGGATGTAAAAACTTGACCATATTGCTTTTGCGTTAACTTAATAGAGACTACGAATGACAATCCGCTATACCTTGTTGATGTCTTATTTGCTCATCAGTCTAGCATCGGCATTATTGATCACCGCAATGATTTTCGTGCATCTTCGGGAAATTTTACGGCTGGAAATTGACAACAAGCTCCAGTCCCAAGCCACCACTATTATGCAGCAAATTGACACCACATTGTTTGAGCGTTTTGAAAATATGGCCATGTGGAGCCAATTGGAAGTCATGCAGGAAATCCGTGTCGGCGATGTCGACAAACGCCTGGCGCATGTCCTTAACGAATTGCACAGCGGCTATGGCGGCATTTATGAACAAATTTTTGTTGTCAACCAGCAAGATGAGATTGTCTCGGCGAATGACAAAAAGCGCATAGGCCAGCGTTATCCGCATACGGAGCCGTGGTTGAGCGTCACCCATAAAGACCATACCCATTCGTTGGATTATCTCGATACCCGGCAGGAACAATTGTATTTCTCGATTCCTATCCCCGATGCGTTCGGTTCGGGTGATTTGGGGCGCTTGTACGCCAGCTTTGATTGGCGGGAGATGTCCCGCCTATTGGATGCGCCGTTGCCCTTTAGCCCTAAGGACTCACCCTCGTATGCTTTGCTGATTGATGGCGCGGGCAAGATTATCGCCACGTCCTCCATCCTTCGTAGCCGGCCTGTACAATTTGCCCATTTGCCGGAGCTTTTACTGCAAATGACTGGGAGCACCGGTTCGCTGACCACCACCGCCGGTTTTCTTAACGATGAAGAAGTGCTGGTCGGTTACGCCAACGCACAAGGTTACCGCTCGTTTAATGGCTTTGGCTGGCGCGTGTTGATTTTGCAACCCAGCAAAAATGCGCTGGCCCCTGTGTGGAATTTATGGGCGGCGATACTGGTGTTTTTAAGTTTGACGGTGTTGCTGGGGATTATCGTGTCGTTTTGGATGTCGGCGAAAATCGCCCGGCCTATTGTGCAGTTGGCGCAATTTACCCGTGACTTTATGCAGGGCAAGCCAGTGACCCCGCCATTGGTCAAATCCAGCCGGGAAATCACCGAGTTAAGCACCCAGTTTTCGTTGATGATCGACCACTTGGAGCAATCGCGGCAAGATTTGGTGCGGGTTGCCAAACTCGCGGTGATTGGCGAAATGGCGGCGAGCATGGCGCATGAAGTCAGGACGCCGCTCGGCATTTTGCGCTCTTCCGCGCAAATCTTGCAACGTGAGCCTGGCCTCAGTGACATTGGGCAGGAAGTGGCCGGGTTCATTTTAAGCGAAACCCAACGCCTGAACGGATTGGTGACGACCATGCTGGAATGCGCCAAGCCCCGGCCCCCGCAATTCACCCGGCATGACCTCCATGGCATTATCGGCCATACGCTGGAATTGGTGCAAAGCCACGCGGAAGCCCGGCGGGTGCGGATTATTACCGGACTGAATGCCAAAAATTCATTTCTGGATTGTGATAAAGATCACATCATTCAAGTGCTTTTAAATTTATTATTGAACGCCCTACAACACGTTAATCTTGGCGGGCATGTCGAAGTGAGCACAACGGCCCATGCCCACACGTTGGAAATTTGTGTCAACGATGACGGTGCTGGTATCAGCGATATCAACAAAAACAAAGTGTTCGAGCCATTTTTTACCTTGCGTAAGGAAGGTGTCGGCTTGGGTTTGACCGTCGTCCAGCAAATTGTGCTGGCGCATCAAGGTAAAATTTTTGTTACCGACAGCCCTTTGGGAGGCGCGTGTTTCCATGTTGTTTTACCGATTATTCATCAGGAACCTTAATTAATGCCCAAACAAACCATTCTGGTCGTCGATGACGAACCGAAAATGCGCCGTGTGTTGGAAATCATGCTGACACAAATGGATTATTGCGTCTTGCAGGCGGCGGATGGCCGTGAAGCCTTTGACATCCTCACCGAGCGCACCGCCGACTTGGTGATCACTGACTTGCGGATGCCAAATCTGGACGGTATCGGCTTGTTGCGGCAATTGCGTGAAAAAAACAACGATATTCCGGTCATTGTCGTGACGGCTTATGGTACGGTGGAAAGCGCGGTGGATGCGATGAAATACGGTGCTAGCGATTATATCGTCCGGCCATTTGAACTGGACGCCGTGGAAGCGGCGGTGCAACGCGCCTTAAGGTTAGGTAAGGTGCAACGTGAAAACCGTTATTTGCGGCAGCAAGTCGATCAGGGTTGGCGGGGGTTTATCGGCACCAGCCAGGCCATGCAACAAGTTTATAAGCAAATTGAGCAAGTGGCCGCGACGAAAACCGGCGTGTTGATCCAAGGCGAAACTGGCACCGGCAAAGAGCTGGTCGCCCGCGCCATACACAATGCGTCATCACGGGCTAAGGCCCTGTTTGTCTCCATCAATTGCGCGGCGATTCCGGCGGAGATTTTGGAAAGCGAATTGTTTGGTTATAGCAAGGGTGCATTTACCGGTGCGAATAAGGAGCGCATCGGCAAATTTGAATTGGCGGACGGGGGGACTTTATTCCTGGATGAGATCACCGAAATGGACATCAATTTGCAGGCCAAGCTACTGCGGGTGTTGCAGGAGCGTACCCTGGAACGCTTGGGCAGCAACCGCACCATTTCGGTTGATGTCCGGGTGATCGCCGCGTCCAACCGCAACCCTCGCCAGGCAATTGTTGACCATAAGTTGCGTGAAGATTTGTTTTACCGTCTGAATGTGTTCACCATCGCGCTTCCCCCGCTACGCGAGCGGCGCGAAGATATACTGCCGTTGGCGCATTTTTTTCTGGAAAAACACGCCCGCGATTTTGGTTTTAGTTTTAACGGCATCGAGGCGGATGCCGAAGCTTGCCTGACCGCTTACAGTTGGCCTGGCAATGTACGGGAATTGGAAAACATGATGGAGCGCGCGATTGTCTTGAGTGGGGGCAAAATGATTGGCATTGAACATTTGCCTAGTGATGTGCTCGAAGACAGCACACCGCCACAACCGTTATGGGTTGACCAACCCATTGCTTGTGCGGGGCTGAACCGGCAAGTCGAGCAACTGGAAAAACAATTGATACAACAGGCTTTGGCCAGTACCGGTGACAATAAGGCTAAGGCCGCACAATTGTTGGAGATTAGTGAACGTTCGTTGTGGTACAAAATTAAGAAATATTTTCCGTCTTGACTTGGGTTGCACGCACTTTTTTTATCAGTAGGCCATTGTTGTCTTTTCGGCTGACTGGCGGAATGTGGATGTTTGATAAATAAAAAATGTGTGGCTTGTAAACAAGATATGGCGATAAACCCATCTGATGAGGCCTTTATGATAAAGCTGTCAAAAATAGTTTACATGGCGATAGTGTGTTATCTGCCGCTAAATATCGCCGCTGCGCCGCTGACGGGCGAAGATGTCAAATGGCTTAACCGCGTGACTTACGGCGTGGATAGCGCAAGCTTGGCCGCTTACGCCGCTGAGGGCCGGGCGGCTTATTTGAACCGGCAGCTGCAAAATACGGTTGATGACCGTCTGCCTGCCAGGGTTATGGAAATTATCGCCCAGATGCGTATATCGGTGGAGCCCGTGAAAACGTCGGTCATTACTTTCCAAGAAGAAAACAAGAGGATCAGTAAATTACCCATAGAGCAGCATCAGCAAGAGAAAAAAATCCTTAACCAGGGGCTTAACCAATATTTAACAGAATCCATGCAGCGGCTGTTGCTGCGGGCGATGTATTCCCCCGCGCAATTAAAAGAGCAATTGACTTGGTTTTGGTTTAACCATTTCAATGTGACCAAGGAAAAGGGGCCGGCCGCTAAAATGCTGATCCCGGACTTTGAAGAACACGCCATCCGTCCGTATGTCCTCGGCAAATTCCGGGATTTGGTGATGGCGACCCTACGTCATCCGGCGATGCTGGTTTATCTGGATAATGCCCAAAATGCGGCCAAGAAGATAAATGAAAACTACGCCCGTGAACTGATGGAATTGCACACTTTGGGCGTGGATGGCGGTTATGCCCAAAAAGATGTGCAGGAATTGTCGCGTATCCTGACGGGTGTCGGCGTCAACTGGTCTGATAAACAACCCAAGCTTAATAAAAAGTATGCCTCATACTACCGGCATGAGGGTGGTTTTGAATTTAACCCCAACCGCCATGATTTCGGCGACAAGGTTTTTCTGGGCAAAAAAATTACCGGCGACGGGTTCGCCGAGGTTGAGCAGGTGGTCGATATGTTAGTCCGCCACCCATCCACCGCACGGTTTATCAGCACCAAGTTGGCGACTTATTTTGTTGCGGACGTCCCGCCTGCGGATTTGGTGGCGGACATGAGCAAAACCTTTCTGGCAACGGAGGGTGACATTTCGGCGACGCTGCGGGTGATGTTTGGCTCCAAGGCGTTTACCGATTCGTTAGGCCGTAAGGCTAAAGATCCCTTGCACTATGTCGTCTCGGCTTTGCGCTTTGCTTATGATGGGCAAGCGGTCGCCAATATGCAGCCTGCGATACATTGGTTGAACGAATTGGGCGAGCCCCTTTATGCCCATCCTACGCCTGATGGTTATGGAATGACCGAAAAAGACTGGCTCAGCCCCCAGCAACTGACCCAGCGCTTTGAGATAGCCAAAAATATTGGCGGAGGGAAAGCCAAGTTAATTGGCAGCGATGTCGACCCGAAAACCTTAACCGCCCCCGTGTTGGCGAACCCGCTGTATACCCAGTCAATAGAGCCGGGTTTGTCGGAGCAAACTAAAAGCGCCTTGAAAAAAACAGTGTCCCGATCAGAGTGGAATACTTTTTTGCTGTCATCGCCAGAATTCATTTACCGTTAGGAGGCTTTTATGGAACGTCGTATTTTTTTAAAGTCACTGGTGGCCGCCGCCGGACTGTTATCCTGCCGCTCCGGTTTTTTTGCCGCACCGGCTAGCGACTCGCGCTTTTTACTGGTGTTTTTACGCGGTGGCTATGACGCCGCAAATATTTTGGTTCCCCATGGCAGCGATTTTTATTACCAGTCGCGGCCAACCCTTGCGATAGCCAAGCCCGATCCGGCCAACCCACATGCGGCACTGCCAGTTGATGCCAATTGGGGATTGCATCCGTCATTAAAAAATAGCCTTTGGCCTTTGTTCCAAAAAGGCCAAGCCGCGTTCATCCCTTTCGCCGGAACCGATGATTTGTCACGCAGCCATTTTGAAACCCAAGACAGTATTGAATTCGGCCAACCCTTAAGTGCAAGGGATTACCGTTCCGGCTTCCTTAACCGCTTGGCCGGCGTTTTATCAGGCAGCCATGGCGTCGCTTTCACGAATGACCTGCCCATCATTTGCAAAGGCAATGCGGCGATTCCAAACGTCTCCCTTAAAAAACCAGGCAAGCCCGTGTTTGCAGATAGGCAAGAGGCGATAATTGCCGAGATGTATCGTGGCCATGCCCTGAATGAATATGTCCAGGAAGGCATGCAATTGCGCGAGGAAGTTTCCCAGGATTTGGCGCAGGAAATGGTGCAAGCTAACCGGGGGGCGATCCAGTCCAAAGGTTTTGAAGCCGAAGCGCAACGTATGGCGACGCTTATGCGGGAAAAATTCAATATTGGTTTTGTTGATGTCGGGGGATGGGACACCCATTTCAACGAAGGTGGTGCGGAAGGGCAGCTTGCCAATAAAATGGGCAACTTAGGTAACGGGCTGTCAGTTTTTGCCAATGCGATGGGGCCGGTATGGCAAAAAACCGTGGTCGTGGTCATTTCCGAATTTGGCCGTACATTTAGGGAAAACGGCAATCGTGGCACGGATCACGGGCATGGCACGGTGTATTGGGTGTTGGGCGGCGGCATAAAAGGCAAGCGAGTGCTGGGCGAGCAGCTTCATGTCGAACAAAAAAACTTGTTTCAAGACCGTGATTATCCGGTATTGAATGATTACCGTAATATATTGGGTGGTTTATTCCAAACCCAATTCGGGCTGTCCGCCAAACAACTGCAAGCCGTGTTCCCGAATGCCAAACCGATGCAATTAGGCTTGCTGTAAGATACGGTGACCCTAAACAATTCAGGCCTCTGGCTTGCGGTATGGATAATCCTTAATGGGGGATACCCCCATTAAGGCCATTTTTAACAGGCTAGTTTAGAAGAAAAATTTGTGTCTAATCAACTAATTAAACGATTAGTTGGCGTGGTTTTAATAACCGCAAAAGGTTCCTGACGGTGGTTTAAATAATTTATTGTTAGCTTTGCATCCCGTGTAAAATACTGGACGCAAAGGTTTTTTAACTTTTTGTGGCAAACTTAGGCCTTGATAGCCGCCAGTTTCAGAAATCCCCAACAAACAAACATTTCCGCATCCTTCGATGAAAACAAAAATAGCTACTGTATTGGCTCTTACCTTGCTGGTTATGATTAATTTCAGCATTTGGAGTTTTGTCAACAACCCCTTGCAGTTACAAACGTGGACGAAAACCACGATGGGCTTGACTTACGACCCTACCCGCAAAACCGATGACCCCCGTGACAATAAGTTCGTCAATGAGGAGGACATCGACAAAGATTTGGCCTTGCTGGAAAACAAAGTCCACGCCATCCGTACTTACAGTATGTTGCGTGGCCAGCACAAAATCCCTGAAATTGCCGCCAAACATAATTTGAATGTGACCATGGGGGCATGGATAGACGGGAATTTGGAAAAAAACCGTCAAGAATTGGAAACGCTGATTAATGTCAGCCGCCAGGACAACCCCAAAATTATCCGGGTGATGGTCGGCAACGAGGTCATGTTGCGGGCCGATATTCCTGAGGATGCCCTGATTGAATACATCCGTGAAGTCAAAAAACGCAACTGGCGGCCTGTCAGTACCTCAGAAACTTGGGCGGAATGGTTGAAACACCCGAAACTTGCCGCAGAAGTTGATTTTATCGCCGTGCATATCCTGCCGTATTGGGAAGGCATTGCCGCCGAGGATGCGGTGGATTATATTTTTGACCGCTATCATGATGTCCAGAAAGCCTATCCCAATAAACCTGTCATCATCACTGAGCTGGGCTGGCCTTCTGATGGCCAACCCGCCCGCCACGCCACCGCTTCAGTCTCCAATCAAGCCAAGGTCTTGCGTGAATTTTTAAACCGCGCCGACCAAGAAAAAATTACTTATTACATCGTTGAAGCATTTGACCAACCTTGGAAACAATCCATCGAAGGTTCGGCGGGTGCGTACTGGGGGATTTTTAATGCCGATAGGCAAGCGAAATACCCGATGGATGGCGATGTCCTGACTTTGCCAAGCTGGGGCAATTGGGCTACAGGCGCGGCGATTCTGAGCGCGGCGTTGATGGCCTTGTTCCTGCTGACCCGCCGGAGCATGAAATTGCCGGGCATGGTGTTCTTTGGCCTGATCACCAACTTGGCGGTATCGACCATTTTCTGGTCGCTGTCGATAGGCGCACAACAATACCAAACGCCGCTGACTATTATCTTTTGGGTGGTGTTGATTTTGATGCAGGTGCTGGCGGCGATTATTTTGCTGATCGAATCGCTGGAAATTGCCGAAGTGATCTGGCACCGCAAAACCGCCCGCACTTTCCAGCCGTTAACCCCATCACCGGAATTTAAATACCCGAAAGTCTCCTTGCATTTGCCTATCCACAACGAGCCGCCGCTGATGGTGCGCAAGACCTTGGAAGCCTTGGCAAAAGTCGATTACCCCAACCTGGAAGTGCTGGTGATGGACAACAACACTAAAGACCCGGCCGTGTGGGAGCCAGTGCGGGATGACTGTGAACGGCTGGGGCCGATGTTCCGGTTCTTCCATTTGGAAAACTGGCCGGGCTTTAAGGCGGGCGCGATCAACCACGCGTTGGAGCAAACTGCGGCCGATGCGGAAATTATCGCCGTCATCGACAGCGATTATATTTTGTCGCCGGATTGGCTGAACTGCATGGTGCCGTATTTCGATAATGAGAATGTCGGTTTTGTGCAATCCCCGCAAGATTACCGTGACCGCCATCAAAGCACGTTCAAAGACATTTGCTACTGGGAATATGCCGGATTTTTCAACATCGGCATGGTGCAACGTAACGAATACAACGCCATCATCCAACATGGCACGATGACCATGATCCGCAAGTCGGCGTTGCTGGAAGTTGGCAAATGGTCGGAATGGTGCATTTGTGAGGACAGTGAATTGGGTCTGCGCCTGTATGAAGCCGGTTATGATTCAGTGTATGTTAAAGACTCGTTCGGACGCGGCCTGATGCCGGACACTTTCTCCGGTTACATGACCCAGCGTTTCCGTTGGGTGTATGGCGCGATGCAGATCATCAAAGCCCATTGGCGCAGTTTCTTGCCGACCAAGAAATCCCCGCTCACTTCCGCACAACGCTATTACTTTGTTGCGGGTTGGTTGCCCTGGTTTTCGGACGCGCTGGCCTTGGTGTTCACGGTCACCAGCTTGCTGCTGACCGCGATCATCGTCTACGACCCTATCCATAGCGAATTGCCGATCAACGCCTTCTTGTTGCCGACCATCGGCCTGTTCACATTTAAGGTCCTGCGTGGGCTGTGGTTATATCAGGCGCGTGTCCCGTGTTCGTTCTGGCAATCCTTAGGTGCGGCCTTGACGGGCTTGTCACTGACCCATACCGTCGCTAGGGGCACTTGGCAAGGTTTGCTCACGTCCGGCAAGCCGTTCATGCGCACCCCCAAGTACGAAAAACAAGGGCCGTTGTTCGCAGGGTTGATGGTCATCAGGCAAGAAGTGATCTTGCTGCTGCTATTAGGTGTCGCCATACTGGCGATGGCTTCGTTGGAGCATTTTGACAATCTGAGCGGCAGGTTGTGGATATCCATCCTTTCCGTCCAGGCCGTGCCGTATATTGCGACCTTGGCCACGTTGTTGGTCAGCATTGCCCCGCATTATGGCAAAAATGCCAAGCTTGCCGAAGAATTGGACGAAGCATAGGCCTGTGTAGTTTTGGGGCTGAGGGTGTTCCGGGCCTGGTGTCCGGTGGCCTTCAACCTCCGGTCGTCCCCAGAAGCCGGCCATATTGGCTGGGTGCCGTCGAAAGTATTTTGGGTCGGATTGGGTTTGGATAGCGATGCCAAATTCCGGTCCGGCCCATTATCACATCTTACAATTGCCGATAGGCAGCCTGGCCGCGAAGCCGGCCATTAGTGATTTCTTATTTGGATTGGCGGGGAATGCTGCCTGCGCATCTGAAGGGATGATAGTGCCAAGGCCAACGTTTCCAGGCACCTAAATATCTGGACGGGGGGGCAAGCTTAGTGCCCACCTTTTGCCTGAAAACTTTTGTTCAATTACTGGCGGTTTTTGACTTGTGGATAGCGGCGTGCCGGGCACGTCGCTATCCACGTTGCCTTAATTGAAGGTTTTGCCTGGGGTGCCCGGGAGGGTCGGCATGGTTTGTTTAGGGAATTCACCGGTCAAGGCATTTAGGAAGGCGACAATGTCGGCAATTTCTTCTTTTGACAGTTCTTTGCCGAGCTGCACTTTGCCCATCACCATGACGGCCTGTTCTAACGTTTTGACAGAACCGTTATGGAAGTACGGCGCAGTCAAGGCAATATTGCGTAACGTCGGCACTTTGAACAAATGCTCATCGGCTTCGTTTTTGGTGACTTCCGCCAAGCCCTTGTCTTTTTTGAGGTGGAATTGCGCTTCAAAATAGTCATTGCCCATAACGGGGAATTTTTGGAACATGCCACCGCCATTGAAAGCCGGGCCGCTGTGGCAGCTTGTGCAGCCGAGCTCGGCCATTTTTTCCATGCCGCGCACTTGTTGTACGGTCAACAGGGCTTTGTTGCCCTCAACGTATTTGTCGTAAACGCTGTTGGGCGTGATCAGGGTGCGCTCATAAGCGGCGATGGCTTTGGTGGCGTTTTCCTTGGAGATGGAATCTTTACCGAATACTTGTTCAAAGGCTTGGTTATAGCCTTCGATGGTTTTTAGGCGGGCAACGACGTCATCCCAGCTTTTCATCCCCATTTCAATAGGGTTGGTGACAGGGCCGGCGGCTTGTTCTTCCAGGCTGGCGGCGCGGCCATCCCAAAATTGGACTTTATTGAATGCGGCGTTCCAGACTGTCGGAGCGCTACGTCCGCCAGTTTGGCCGTTAACGCCCATTGAATTAGGGCGGTTGTCTTCGCCCCCTAGCATGGTGTTGTGGCAAGATGAACAGGACACTGTCCCTGTTGAAGATAGGCGCGGGTCATGATAGAGCATTTGGCCTAGGGCGACTTTTTCCGCCGTGGTGGGGTTGTCAGCAGGTGCTGGCGCTTCTGTTGGTAGGGTTTCCCATGCGGAAGCCACTGAGATTGAACTGGCTAAGGCGAGTGCGGAAACCAATAAACGAATTTTAAACATACCATCCTCCAAATATTATTTTTATAGATTGACGTAAGGGCGGTTGTTGCCCTTAGCGCTAAAGCAAAGGCATAACCACCCGTGAAACTTATTATACCCGTTTGAATTGTAAAATATTACCGATACTGCTTACAATCGGATTACGGTTACAGTTTGGCATTTAGTAAGGGCGTGGCAGCGGCATTTGTGGTTTTTTAATGTTCAAAATCCAACATGGCCAGCATTTCGTCGTGTATTTGCTGCTGCCTTAAGGCATCGGTGATGGGTTGGTTTTGCTGGTCGGTCACATAAAACATATCTTCGGCGCGGCTGCCGATAGTGGTGATTTTCGCGCTATGCAGGCTGATTTGCTGGTTGATGAAGGCTTGCCCGATTTGCGAAAGCAAGCCGGCACGGTCTGTGGTGACCAGTTCGATGATGGTGTGGCGGCCCAGCGGGTCGTCAAGGAACTGGATGCTGGTCGGGATAGGGAAATGTTTTGCTTGCCGTGACTGGCGGTGCAGGTTTTTGTGTTTTTTAATAAGTTGCTGGCGTAAATTGTTTTGTAAGGCGGTACGGATATGTTCTTCACGGTAATGGTCGTGGATGGGCTGGCCGGATTGTTCAAGCACTTGAAAGCTGTTGAGGATATAGTCATTCAGCGTGGTCATGATGCGCGCGTCCAATATGGTCAGACCCAGCTGGTCCAGTGTGGCGGTGCAAAGCGAAAAGATGGGGCCGGCGTTTTGGGTGTAAACAAACACTTCCGCGCTGCCGCGCTGGGTTTGCGGTTCCAGGAGCACTAGCGGCAGGTCGTCTTCGGTGGCGCTGGCGATGGCGCGGGTGTGCCAGGCGATTTCATCAGCAGAGTAACGCAGAAAATAATCGTCGCTTAAGTTTCGCCACACGCCGTCTATGGTGTTTTCGCACAACCCCAGTTGCCGCAACTCGTCTTTGGCTTCATTTTTATTTTCCAGCAGGCGTTCTGCCAGGGTCACCGGATTTTGCAAGCCTTTGCGCAAGACGCCATGGGTTTTGTTGTAAAGCTCTTTTAGCAACACGTCTTTCCACGAATTCCAAAGTTCCGGGTTGGTGGCGCGGATGTCGGCTACGGTCAGCAAGTAAAGGTAATTCAAGTATTCGACGCTGCCGACCACTTGCGCAAACTCATGGATGACGTCGGCATCACTAATGTCCTTGCGCTGTGCGGTCATCGACATGATTAGGTGGTTGCGGACCAGCCAGGACATCAGTTTGCAATCATGGCTAGAAAGCCCGTGTTGGACGCAAAATTGCTGGGCAATTTCTTCGCCGATAGCCGAGTGGTCACCATTGCGGCCTTTGGCGATGTCATGGAACAGGGCGGCAAGATAGAGCAATTCCGGTTTGGGGATTTGCAGGAAGACATTATGGCAAAACGGTAGCTCGTTATAATGCGCTTCAATTGAAAAACGGCGCAAGTTGCGGATGACAAACAGCGTATGTTCGTCCACCGTGTAGATGTGGAACAAATCGTACTGCATCCTGGCGACGATGTTGGCAAAACTGGGTAAATAAGCCGCCAGCACACCGTAGCGGTTCATACGCCGCAGTTGCGTGGTGATGCCGCGGGGTTGCCGCAATAACTCAATAAACAGTTGGTTGGCGGCTTTATTGGTGCGGAAAGCGTCGTCAATCAAATCGAGGTTTTTGCGGATCAGGCGGATGGTGGTGGCGCGGATGCCGCAGACTTCGGTGTTTTTTTGCAGGATTAAAAATATTTCGAGCAGCAATAGCGGCTTACGGGTGAAAGCCTCTTCGTCAACGGCTTCCAAGTAGCCATTGATGGAGACAAAATCCTCGCTGATGTCGATAGGCCTACAGCCAGTTTCGCCACAGACAAAGCGCTCGTTAAAGAGCTGCAACAGCATTTCGTTCAAGCGCTCCAGCCCTTGTACGGTTTTGAAATAAAACTGCATGAAGCGTTCGACGTCTTGGTTATATTGCTGGTCATCGCCGCTAAAGCCGAATTGCTGGGCGAGGTCACGCTGGTAGTCAAAAATCAGGCGGTCTTCACCGCGCCGTGTCAACAGGTGCAAAGCATAACGGATACGCCACAGCACTTCGCGGGCGGCAATCAGTTCGTTATATTCCGACTCCGGCATAAAGCCGTATTTGATCAGTTCCTTGAGTGTCGAGGAATGGTAGTGGCGTTTGAACACCCAGGCGATGACTTGCATGTCACGCAAACCGCCAGGGCCTTCTTTGATGTTGGGTTCCAAGTTATAAGCGGTATTGTGCGCTTTTGCGTAACGTTGCTGCTGTTCGGCCATTTTGGCCTGGAAAAATAAGTCTGACGGCCAGATATGGTCGGGCGAGGTCTGTTCTTTCAAATCGTCAAACAGGGTCGGGCAGCCGGTAATCAAACGGATTTCCGTCAAGCTGGTCATGATGGTCTGGTCTTTTTTGGCCTCGGCCACGCATTCGGCAACCGTGCGTACGCTTTGCCCGGGTTTTAGGCCGATGTCCCAGAGGAATGTGGAAAAATTTGCCAAGGCTTGCTGGTATAGGGAGATGTCCTCCGAATCCAGGAGCACGACAATGTCAATATCCGAATAAGGGAACAATTCCCGGCGGCCATAACCGCCTACGGCGACCAGGCTTGGTTTTGCGGCGAGCTTGCCCAAAAAATACCCCCAGCCACTGCCCAACAAGTTGTCAATGAAATCGGAGCGTTCCTTGATCAACGGATAAACCGAGCATTGCGGGTCAAATTTATCCTTAAGCTCCGCATCCTTTTGTTTCAGCAAGAGTTTGAACTGATGCAGGTAATCCGGGGCGTTGAAGAGTTCGGCGTACAATGGGCTCACCGTTCTTCTTGGCGTAGGGTCAAAATTTCATGACCGGTCGGTGTGACCAGCACGGTATGTTCCCATTGTGCTGACAGGCTATGGTCTTTGGTGACCGCTGTCCAGCCATCGGCGAGGACTTTGACATGGCGTTTGCCGAGATTGATCATGGGTTCGATGGTGATGATCATGCCTGCGTCCAGTATTTCGCCAGTGCCGGTTTTGCCGTAATGCAGGACTTGCGGGTCTTCGTGGAACTTTTTGCCGATGCCGTGCCCGCAGAATTCCCGGACGACTGAATAACGGTTGGATTCGGCATGTTTTTGGATGGCGTGGCCAATGTCGCCCAGCCGTGCGCCGGGTTTGACTTGTTCAATGCCACGGTACATGGATTCTTGGGTAATTTTGACGAGCCGTTTCGCATGGGGGCTAGCTTCCCCGACACAGAACATTTTGCTGGTGTCGCCGTGGTAGTTGTCCTTGATCACGGTGATGTCAATGTTGACTATGTCGCCGGATTTCAGTTTCTTATCGTTCGGTATGCCGTGGCAAACGGTCTGGTTGATGGAGGTGCAAATCGACTTGGGGAAGCCTTTATAATTCAGTGGGGCAGGGATGGCGTCCTGGACATTGACTATATAATCGTGGCAAATTTGGTCTAGCTCATTGGTGCTGACGCCAGGGACGACATAGGGTTCGAGCATTTCCAACACTTCGGCGGCGAGTCTCCCCGCCACGCGCATTTTTTCGATTTCACTGTCGTTTTTTATAATGATGCTCATAGTCAATTCAATGTTTCCCGCCACGGCGTTGGCAAATGCCTTAGTGTCAAAAGGTAAAAGAACTGAAGAGTTTAACAGAAACCGTCTTGTTGTATAAAGCTAATTATGGTATAAAGATAAGTTCATTTTTGTACCAATACTCACATTTGTCGTCACGTTTGGTAGGGTGCCGGACTGCTGCGTGCAGGCTGGTTTCCAGACGGGATAAGTGGAGGCGTAACCCAACTCGGGGCAAGTGTCCCGAAATTTTAATTTTAGGAGAAATAAATGGCAGCAGTATCTATGCGTCAAATGCTTGAAGCGGGCGTCCACTTTGGACACCAAACCCGTTACTGGAACCCCAAAATGGCTAACTACCTGTTCGGTTCGCGTAACAAAATCCATATCATTGATTTGGAAAAAACGCTTCCTTTATTTAACGACGCAATGAACTATCTGGGTCAAATGGCGGCAAACAAAGGCACGATCTTGTTCGTCGGCACCAAAAAAGCGGCCCGTAAAGTGGTTGCGGAAGAAGCGGCGCGTTGTGGTATGCCTTATGTCAACCACCGCTGGTTGGGTGGCATGATGACCAACTTCAAAACCATCAAAAAATCAATCAACCGCCTGAAAGAATTGGAAGCCATGAAAGCGGACGGTACCCTGTACCAACGTTTCGGCAAAAAAGAAGCCTTAGGGATGGAACGCGAACTGGAAAAATTGGAACGCAGTTTGGGCGGTATCAAGGACATGAAAGGCGTTCCTGATGTGATTTTCATCTTGGATGTCGGTTACGAAAAAAATGCCATCAGCGAAGCCAAAAAATTGGGCATCCCTGTCGTTGGCGTGGTTGATTCAAACAATTCGCCAGATAAAGTGGATTATGTTATCCCAGGCAATGACGATTCAATCCGTGCGGTTAAGCTCTATTGCGAAAGCGTCAGTGCGGCGGTATTGGAAGCCAAAACAGCAACGTTGGGCTTGTCTGCAAAAGCCGATGATTTTGTTGAAGAAGCAAATACGGCGACAGTGACCGAATAAATGATTGGGCTGTTTTTACAGTGTAAACTGTAGAAATGGTTGGCTTAGGCCAAACGACGCCTCCTTAACGGGGGCGTTTTTATAGTGACAATACCATTTAAAAACAGGCGAGGAAAATATAATGGGTATCAATATTAGTGCGGCAATGGTTAAAGAACTGCGGGAACGGACCAGCTCAGGCATGATGGAGTGTAAAAAAGCCTTGGTCGAAGCCAATGGCGACATGGAATTGGCGATTGAAAATATGCGCAAATCTGGTTTGGCAAAAGCGGACAAAAAATCTGGCCGTATTGCCGCCGAAGGGATCATCGGTGTTCAAACCAGTGAAGACGGTAAAACTGTCGCTATTGTTGATATTAACTGCGAAACTGACTTTGTCGCCAAAGCCGATGATTTCGTAAGCTTTGTTAAAAGCGTGACCGATGGCTTATTGAATGCGGATATTCAAACTGAAGAGCAATTAATGGCGATGCCATTGGAAGATGGCGTGACCGTTGACGAAATGCGCCGTGGCTTAATTGCTAAATTAGGCGAAAACATCACCGTTAGGCGTTTTGAAAAGTTTAACACGGCCACTGGCGGCACCGCTTGTTACTTACATGGCAGCAAAATCGGTGTCATCGTTGAATTGGCGGTGACCGACCCTGAATTAGGCAAAGATGTTGCCATGCACATTGCGGCGAGCAAGCCGATGTGCGTCTCCGAAAGCCAAGTGCCAGCAGACACGATTGCCAAAGAAAAGGAAATTTTCATGGCGCAAGCGGCAGAAAGCGGCAAACCTGTCGAAATCATTGAGAAAATGGTCGTGGGCAGGATCAGCAAATATTTGGCTGAAGTCACCCTGGAAGGCCAGCCTTTCATTAAGGACGACAAAATCACTGTCGGTAAGCTGGTTGCTTCGAAAGGTAATAAAGTCATCCGTTTCAGCCATTTTATCGTTGGTGAAGGCATAGAGAAAAAAGAAGAAAATTTTGCCGAAGAAGTGATGGCGCAAGTCCGCGGCAGTTAATGCTAAAGCCCCAATATTGCGGTATTGGGGCAAACCGCGACCTAAACCGTTGTAATCCTAAAGCTGACCCCCGATAAAATTATGACCCAATTGATTTGCCAAAGAATCTTGCTGAAATTAAGTGGTGAAGCGTTAATGAGCGAAGCTGGCGGCAGCATAGATGCCGGGATTGTCCAGCGGCTGGCAACCGAAATTAAAGAATTGTGCGATTGTGGCGTCCAAGTCGGCTTGGTCATCGGCGGCGGCAACATTTTGCGCGGTGCGGAAAAGGCTTCCCAAGGCTTGGACCGGGTCACAGGCGACCAAATGGGGATGCTGGCGACCGTCATCAACGCCTTGGCCATGCAGGATGCCATCGAGCATTTAGGCCAGCCGGTGCGGGTCATGTCCGCACTCAAAATTAACCAGGTCTGCGAAGATTACATCCGCCGCCGTGCCGTCAGGCATTTGGAAAAAGGCCGTGTGGTGATTTTTGGGGCCGGTACGGGCAACCCGTTTTTTACGACCGATTCCGCCGCCAGCCTTAGGGCGATAGAAATCAATGCGCAATTGATGATCAAGGCGACTAAGGTTAAAGGGGTTTATTCGGCTGACCCTGAAAAAGATAAAAATGCTGTGTTCTATCCGCGCTTAAGTTATGACGAGGCGCTAGACCAGCGTCTAAATGTCATGGACACGACGGCATTAGTGTTGTGCAAAGAAAATAACATGCCCATGCGGGTCATGAATATTTTTGAGCAAGGAGCGATTATGAGGCTAATGACTGGCGAAGAGATCGGTTCACTTATTCAATGAGGAACATAACCAATGATTAACGATATTCAAAAAGATGCGGCAATCCGCATGGGTAAGAGCATAGACGCCCTTAAACATGAGTTTTCCAAAATACGGACTGGCAGGGCGCATCCCAGCCTGTTGGATCAAGTGACCGTTTCCTACTACGGCACTGATTCTTCCGTGTCGCAAGTCGCCAATGTTGCGGTTGAGGATGCCCGCACATTGACTATCACGCCCTGGGAAAAAGGGATGGTGCAAGCGATTGAAAAAGCTATTTTAAAATCAGATCTGGGCTTGAACCCAAGCACCAACGGCATGGTCATCCGGGTGCCGTTGCCGTCTTTGACTGAAGAGCGCCGCCGCAGCTTGGTCAAGGTCGTTAAGCATGAAGCCGAAAATGGCCGTGTCGCAATTAGGAATATCCGCCGTGATGCCAATTCGGACATCCAAAAAGCGTTGAAAGAAAAATTGATTTCCGAAGATGAAGCCCGCTCAGGCGAAGACAAAATCCAAAAGCTGACCGACCAATTCGTCAAAGATGTAGAAAAATTACTGGAAGCAAAAGAAGCCGATTTGCTGTCCATCTAAATCGAGATTAAAGCTATGTCCGATGATGAGCTTAACCCGTTGATGGCAACTAACCCACGCCATATTGCTATTATCATGGATGGAAACGGGCGTTGGGCACAAAAACGTTTTATGCCCCGCGCTTTCGGTCATCAGGCTGGCGTCAAGGCGGTCAGGAAAATTGTTGAATATTGCGCCTTGCAGAAAGTTGAAGTGTTGACCTTGTTTGCCTTTAGCAGTGAAAACTGGCGTCGCCCTGAAGACGAAGTTTCAATGTTGATGGGCTTGTTTTTGGCAACCCTCCAAACCGAAATTAACAAGCTCGACCGCAATAATATCCGCTTACGGTTTATTGGGGACCGCAGCGCTTTTTCCGAAAGTTTGCAGAGTAAAATGGCGGAAGGCGAAGCCCAAACCCAAGGCAATGACGCGCTAACGTTGGTCATTGCCGCCAACTACGGTGGCCGTTGGGACATGTGCCAGGCTTGCCAGCAAATTTTGGACAAAATGGCGACGGGCGAGCTGCCACAGCAAGCCATTACCGAAGAGCTGGTCGCCCAACATCTCTCGACCACCGACCTGCCCGAACCCGATTTATATATCCGCACCGGTGGTGAACAAAGGGTGAGCAATTTTATGCTTTGGCAACTGGCCTACACCGAAATGTATTTCACGCCCACGCTCTGGCCGGATTTTGACGAACAATCGCTGGAAGCGGCTATTGTCAGTTTCAAAAGCCGGCAACGCCGGTTTGGCCATACCGGAGAGCAGATCCTCAATAAATCAGTCACCTTATAACTTATCTTAAGTACCTACCATGTTACTACAGCGAATAATCACAGCATCCATTTTGGCATCGTTGATCGCCCTTGGCGTTTTCTTATTGCCCATTGAATATTTCTCATTGCTTATGGCTATCATCGCGCTGATAGGCGGATGGGAATGGTGTAGTTTGATTGGCATCCGTTCGCCAATTAAGCGTGGGCTTTTTCTGGTGTTGATGGTAATCCCTATGCTGGGTATCCAATTTTGGACGCAATTGCTGGAAGTGGCGGCAACCATTTTGGACTGGACGGATATCAGGACTTACTCCGGTGCCTTGGAATGGCTAGTGGTGGCGCCCGTTTTGTTCTGGATCTTGATGATGGTCATGATCCGCAATTCGCCTGGTGGGATTTTAAAGCTACAGCTAAAAATGCGTTATAAGGTATTCATTGGCTGGTTTATCTTATTGGCCACCTGGATGTTCATGTCCCGTTTGCGGTCATTTTATGGCCCGGAAATGACGATGTATTTCTTGCTGCTGATTTGGACTGCCGATGTCGCCGCCTATTTCGTCGGTAAAAAATATGGCACGGTCAAGTTATCACCTGAAATCAGCCCTGGCAAAACCGTACAAGGCATGTATGGCGCGTTGGCTTCTGGTGCCCTGTGCGGGGGCATTTTATGCCTGATTTACCTGTTCCCGATTATGATTTCGGCTGACTTTGTCCTGCTGTCGGCGTTGACAGTGTTGATTTCAATTTACGGTGACCTGTTTTTCAGCGTCGTCAAACGCCAACGCGGCGTTAAGGACAGCGGTTCGATACTGCCCGGCCATGGCGGCATATTGGATAGGATAGACAGCATCGTTGCCGCCGCGCCATTCTTTTATGCGGGCGTGTTTTTGATTTACCGGAGCGTCTCATGAGCAAAACCAAAGGCATTTGTATCTTAGGTGCGACCGGTTCGATTGGGGTCAGCACCTTGGATGTCGTGGCACGGCATCCTGCGTTGTACAAGGTGGTGGCCTTGACCGCCAACACCAACACCGATGCTTTGTTTGAGCAGTGCCTGGAACACCATCCTGAATATGCCGTGGTCGTTGACGAAAAACGGGTGCAGGCTTTCCGGGAAAAAATTAAGGCGTCGATAGTCTCCGACATTAAAGTCCTGTCCGGCGCCAAGGCCTTGGAACAAGTGGCGACCTTGCCCAATGTCGATTCGGTGATGGCGGCCATTGTTGGCGCTGCGGGCTTATTGCCTTCGCTCGCCGCCGCCCAAGCGGGCAAGACCGTGTTGTTGGCGAACAAAGAAGCCTTGGTGATGTCCGGTGACATTTTCATGCAGGCCGTCACCGAATCCGGCGCACAATTGCTGCCTATCGACAGCGAACATAACGCAATTTTCCAATGCATGCCCGCCGCCTATAAAACCGGCCAGCATAGCCCGCAAGCACGGCGCATTCTATTGACCGCATCCGGCGGCCCGTTTCGCACCACGCCACTGGCGGACCTGCCGAAAGTCACCCCCGCCCAAGCCGTCGCGCATCCCAACTGGGACATGGGCAAGAAAATCTCCGTCGATTCGGCCACGATGATGAACAAGGGCTTGGAAATGATCGAAGCCTGCCTGCTATTCAATATGCAGCCCGAACAAATCCAAATCGTCATCCATCCGCAAAGCGTCATCCATTCCATGGTCGATTATGTCGATGGCACGGTGTTGGCGCAGATGGGCAACCCGGATATGCGCATCCCCATCGCCCATGCCTTGGCTTCACCGGAACGCTTTGAATCCGGCGCGGAGCCTTTGGACATCTTTAAAGTCGCGCGGATGGATTTTGAAGCCCCCGATTTTAACCGTTTCCCTTGCTTGCGCCTTGCCTACGAGGCCATCCATGCGGGTGGCATCATGCCCACGGTATTAAATGCCGCCAATGAAATTGCCGTGGAGGCTTTCTTGGACGGGCAAATCCGCTACACCGACATTGCCGTGGTCATCGAGCGCTGCATGAAAGCCATCCCTGTCCGCCCTGCCGACACGTTGGACGTTATCCTCGAAGCCGACCAACAAGCCCGGGCCGTTTCCAAACAACTCCTCGCCGGATTGGATAGTTAATGGACACACTGCATACGCTGTTTTATTTTCTGCTGGCCATTGGCCTGCTCGTGTCCATCCATGAGTTTGGGCATTTCTGGGTGGCGCGGAAAGTCGGCGTAAAAGTGCTTAGGTTCTCGGTCGGTTTCGGCAAGGTTTTTTGGTCTTACCAAAAATCCCCGGATTCCACCGAATATGCGCTCTCGGCCTTACCCTTAGGCGGCTATGTCAAAATGGCCGATGAACGCGAAGGCGAAGTCAAACCTGAAGATTTGCCGTTTGCCTTTAACCGCCAGCCGGTATGGGCGAGGACTGCGATCGTTGCCGCCGGGCCGATTTTTAACCTAGTGCTGGCGGTGATGTTGTTTTGGGCGGTCTTAGTGATCGGCGAAGAAGACATCAGGCCAATAGTCGGCCTGCCAGGACAAGGCACCTTGGCGGCGCAAGCCGGATTTGCAGAAGGCGAAGAGATCCTGACGGTGAACGGCAAAACCACTCCCACATGGACGGAAGCCATGAGCCAGATCATGGCGGCGGCCTTGGATGGCGAACAAACCATCCAAGTTGAAGTAAAAGGCCAAGACCAAAGCCAGCATCAAAGGGCCATCAGCCTGGGCGAAGGTGAGGCGGATAACGCCGAAAAACTCTATCAGCGGTTGGGCTTCAAACCTTGGTCGCCGAAACTGAAACCCATCATCGGCAACGTTTTGCCTGATAGCGCCGCCTTGGCCGCAGGCTTAAAAACCGGTGATTTGGTCATCAGTGCCGATGGTGTTGCGGTTAGTGACTGGATGCAATGGGTGGAGATTGTCAAGAAGCATCCTGAAAAGCCCATTAGCATTGTCTTGGAACGTGCGGGCGCTTCGATGCCCGTGACCATCATACCCAAGGCCGTTGCTGCCAGTCCCGAAAGCCAAGAAAAAGAAGGCAAAATCGGCGCGTCGGTTTTTATACCGGAAGGTTTGCTGGCGTCTATCAAAGTCGATTATGTCCTGTCGCCCGTGGCGGCGATTCCGGTGGCGTTTGAAACCACCTATTATTACGCCGTCACCACCTTAAAAATGATGGGCAAAATGCTCATCGGCAAGGCTTCCGTCGAAAATTTGAGCGGGCCTCTCAGCATAGCCCAGTTTGCCGGGCAATCCGCCAGTATGGGGCTAGTGCATTTCATCAAATTCTTAGGCCTGGTCAGCGTTAGTTTAGGTGTGTTGAACCTTTTGCCAATACCCGTGTTGGACGGCGGGCATTTGTTGTTTTTCGCCATCGAAGCCGCGTGGCGTAGGCCTGTCCCGGAAAAAATCCAATTGGCTTTCCAACAAATTGGTATCGCCTTGCTGTTGTCGGTTATGGCCTTGGCAATGGTATTGGATGTGCAACGGGTATTCCATTAAAACTAAAACGGGTAACCCGCCAGGCCACTGAACAAATGCCCGTTTGAGCTGTCCGAAAACCACCTACAACACTTCGTAACCTTCGAGAGAACCATGAAAAAACTACTTAAGATTGCCGCGTTATCAGTAACGGCCTTGACCTTGGCCGTTGCCCATGCCGATGAAAATGCCATCAAGCAAAGCATCGGCAAGTCCATGCCTGATGTCAAGATTGATTCCGTAAAACCATCGGAAGTGAAAGGCATTTATGAAGTCGTGGTGGGTTCTAACATCTTGTATGCCACAGAAGACGGCAAATATTTGTTCCAAGGGCGTTTGATCGATATCGAATCCCGCACCGACCTGACTGAGCGCAAACTGGCTACCAGCCGTCTGGCCGCGCTCGACAAAATCGGGGAAGATAAAATGATCATCTTCAAGCCCAAAATCAATAAATATACCGTGTCCATTTTCACCGACATTGATTGCGGCTATTGCCGCAAACTCCATTCTGAAATTGACCAGTATATGGCGCAAGGCATCACCATCCGCTATTTGTTCTTCCCACGGGCAGGCAAAGGTTCAGAGTCGTATAACAAAGCGGTTTCGGTTTGGTGCGCCAAAGACCGTAACGCCGCTTTGACCGCCGCCAAAAAAGACCAAGCTGTAGCGACTAAGACATGTGATAACCCTGTCGACGAACACATGGCGTTGGCTGCCGATTTTGATGTCAAAGGCACACCGATGATTGTGACTGAAAAAGGCAATATCTATCCTGGCTACTTACCCGCCAAAGAATTGGTTGAGGCTTTGGAAACTGAGAAGAAAGTGCATTAAGCAGTTAAACCCGCAGGCAAAAGGGACGGCCTAGGCTGTCCCTTTTTTGTTTTGGTGGTTAGGCTTGCGTGGACCTTTTATGGTGGAGATACCATTTCACGCCGGCAAATGCGGCGGCGGCGGCGATTGCAAAAATAATCATATGTTCAACATCGGTGATAGTGCTGAACACTTTATCGGCTAAATGGCCGAAGTGGTACACCACCCAGACAATGCCCGGCACACTGATTAAAGCCGCCAAGCCATCGTATAACAAGAAAATCTTTAACGGCAAATGTAATGTCCCCGCACAGAAAAACGTGGGGGCACGCAAGCCCGGCATAAAGCGGGAAGCAAAAATCACCTTATTGCCATGGTCATGCAGTTTCACCTTAACGGTCTCAAGCCGTTCCGGCGTTAAGAATTTACTGAAAAAAGGTTTTTTAGTGATTTCCCGCCCGTACTTGGCCCCCAACATAAAAATGCTGCTGTCCCCGATCAGCACCCCCGCCATACAGACGATGATCATCGCCCAAACGTTGACCATGCCGTAATAAGCCAACATCCCCGCCACAAACAAGGTGATGTCTTCAGGAATCGGCAAGCCCAGTCCACAGGCCAGCAAGATTAGGAAAATCACCACATAAGGCATAATCCCACTGAAACCCAGTGTGAAATTTAATAAATCATGCACAGTTTAACCCCTCAATTTTAAATAATTATTTGCCAGCAAAAACATGGGTCATCTTGGACTTGCTTGTGATAATGGGCGGTTTTTGCCGGGCGTTTTTAGTATCAAAGCCTCGGAAGAAGCATAGCCTGGAGATAATCGCTGATAGCGGCTAGATTGTCAATTTAGCCGGGGATTAAGTTGCTTAGAATGAATTTAAACTCAAGAAATAGCGAAGAAAAGCGGCGGATTAAAGTAGCATCTAAGCTAAGCGGCTTTATTGTATAGATGGATATAAGCACCCGATTGTAGGGTGGGCAACGTGGTTCTGCCCACCGTATTATCACGCTAAAGGCAGGGTTACGAACCCCGTCCCGCTCAAGAACCTTTCATCGCTCCTTACGGGCTTGCTGAAAAAACCGAAAACTTGACCGATTAAGGTATAGTTTCTATATGGTTTTTTTATAAGGCAACTCCAACTGCTGGCAAGCCAAACCCACAAATTCAGGGTCTTTATGCACCAACACCGCGCCTTGTAATAACGCCGACGCAGCAATCCACGCATCGGCGAGGGATAAGGAATGCGTCGCCTTAATCTCCGCCGCCTTTTCCAATAAGGCAGGATGTTCATGTAACCATTTAATGGGTAGCGACAAGCATTGCCGATAAGCCAAGCGTCCGGCTTGCTCGGACTCGTCTTTCCAAACACGGTAAAGCACTTCCATTAACGACATAAAACAGTCAAAACACAAGGCTTTGCCTTCCTGAGCCTGATAGAGGATGTCCGCCACTTGATTCGCTCCGGCCTCATTATCACGCAATGTCAATAAGGCCGAAGTGTCTAATAAATAGTGTTTCATTCCCGATTCCGGTCAGTGTTGCGTTCCGATAAAAGCCGGGCAACCGAACCGCCAAGTCCTTGCCCACGAAACGCCTCGATAGGGTCGCTTTTGACCGGAACCACCCGAATACTTGAGCCTTCCACAATCCATTCCAAACGGTCAGATGGCAAAAGATGAAAATGCTGGCGAATTTCAGACGGAATAACCGTCTGGCCTCTGGAGGTGATAGTGCTTTTCATAAATACGGCGGCCTGTTGAATTACAATTTATGGAAAATGGTAATTCAAATCAATTTGGGTGTCGAATTTTTGGATCGGGATTTTGTGGGTAAGCGGTAAAGTGGAGTTATAGGATTTAGTTTAGGCTTAGCCTGACACTGCTCGCTAAGCTGGAACGGGTTTGTTGCCCGTTCCATAATATTTCAATAAGTTATCAAAATATTAAAACGGCGAGGACAGGGTTACAAAACCCCGTCCCGATCAAGGATCCTATACAATTTTAGCTATCTCACAATTATCGAAAAACCTTTATCAATGGCAGAACCGTTAAGTAAATTTTGATCTTTTGATACCCTTAAAACACCTCTATCAAATCTAACTTTACCGCTGTAACGATCTCCTAGACCAATTCTTCCTATCATCCGAATAAGTGGTCGCTTAATCAATTTAGGCTCATCTTCGTATTGAAGTCCGTCGTCTTGTTCAAGAACCACAAATACGAGGTGGTGAAATAAACCAGAACCGCCGCCACAGTCTACGGTATGTAACACATGAACGCCTGACTCGGATGTACCCAAGTATTCGTAAGAAAAACTTTCTATACCTTCAATCCACTCTACAAATTTCCTTCCTTCAAAATCTCTAATCTGGATTTCACCAAAGTATCTGTTGCTATTATTTGAGTCCGCAAGATTGATTGATACAATTTGTTGTCCTATGTCTGAAATCCAACCAATAAGATCATTAATGATTTTGGGATGAATATACTCTTTATGCACAAAGGAATATGGTAATTCCTTCCACATATATGCAGTAGGTGACACGTTTTTGATAACTAATTCTGGCCTATTATGTATCTTGAAAAGATATAAAAGAGCACAGGCAATAAGAATAAGAAAAAAACCAAATAATGTTGAAGCCTGATCAAATTGGTCATCAAACTTGATCATTAATTCGAAAGCGTTGGAGCGAATTTCTGCTCGTCCAAGAAACGGAATTAGTCTTGGTACTGCAATCAAGCCAAGACCGGTGGCTAGGGTTCCATATATCACGCGACTCTCAATTTTGGGATTAATTAACGAATCTAACTTTCGAAGAAGAATATCTGCTAATTTTTCAGATGCTTGCATATTCATCAAAATGGCGTTCCTATTTTTAAACTAAAATTAATTGTACTGTGGTAATCAGCCAATCTTGGACATAAACAGCCTTGTAGGTCGGACAATAGCTTTACCGTTGCCCGACTCTGGAGCGCCGGACAGAAACAGCATACCCTCTCGGCTGTGCGTTTTTACAAATTTTCAATGTCCGCCTCGCTTAAATCTGTCAATTCAGAGATGGTTTTTAAATCAAAGCCTTTCGCTAACATGCTTTTAGCCATTTTTTATGCCTTTAGATTCGCCTTCAATAAGGCCTTCAAGTTTGCCTTCGCTAAACGCTGTGTCGCCGACATTCTTAACTTCCGAATATTCCATTTTTGGTAGGCTTCAAGTTGTCGGGGTGTCAGGTGTGAAATTTCCGCTAATTCAAAGCCTTTCTGGAAAATCGGTTCATTTAAAATGGTGGGGATATGGTCAAAATTCTCCAAGTTTTTCAGAAAATAAACCCACTTATCGAAATGGGTTTCCAGTTCATGTTCCTGTTTGTTGAACAAGGGCATTTGCAAGAATTTGAAATGGAATTTGTCGTAAAAAATATCGCCGTCTTGGTCTTTCAGGCATACGTCGCGGCGGAATTTGCGGCGTTCTTCTTCCTCGTCATAATGGAAATTTAAGATGGCGATGCAATACACGGGCATCAGCTCAAAATCCCAGACACCTTTTTTAGCCTGGTCTTTTATCGGAAAGGTGGAATAAAACAATGCCCGATCTTTGAAAAAATTCACTTTGGCCTTTTGCATTTCCACAATAAACCGCTCGCCTTGTGCCGTTTGGCAGTAGATGTCGAAAATGGCTTTGCGCTCTTTTGGAGTGCCGGGCATTTTTTCGGGGTTTTTAAAGCTCAGTTCGGCGATTTGATGATAATCCGGTAAGAGTTGGTTTAAGAAATCCAGCAGCAAATCTTTGCTGGCCTCTTCGCTAAAGAGTTTTTTAAAGCCAAAGTCGGTGTAGGGATTGAGGTATTTTTTTCATCACTTTACGCCGTTAGCTACGGAAAACATCACCCAATTCTGAAAGAGTGGCGGATTCTTAAAAATGTTAAATTTTAACGGCTAATTACCCAATAGCTAGGCAATTTCCAATACTTATGAAAATATATGCCACATTTCCCCCAACATTCCAACCATCCGAGGGCATAAAAATGGGCTTGGCATTGAAAGACTCCCAATATTACTGCTATGGCGATTATCTGGCTTGGCCTGATGATGTGCGTTATGAATTGATCGACGGTCAGGCTTATGTGGTGTCACCGACACCGGATTTGGTGCATCAGGATGTGGTGGGGGAGATTTATTTACAAGCGGCGAATAGTTTGAAAGACAAACCCTGCCGAGCTTTTATCGCGCCTGTGGATGTGCGCTTACCAAAACACGATGAAGCCAACGAGCAGGTTGATACCGTTGTGCAGCCGGATGTGTTGGTGGTGTGTGACAACAGTAAGTTGGACAGGCGCGGGGTGCGCGGTGCGCCGGATTGGCTGGTGGAAGTGTTGTCGCCGTCCACCGCCAGCCACGACCAAATCCGCAAACGCGCACTTTATGAACGGCACGGCGTAAAGGAATATTGGCTGGTGCATCCGGTTGACCGTTTATTGACGGTTTATCGCTTGGATGGGGCGGAATACGGTAAACCGGAGCTTTATGAGTTGTCCGGCGAAACGCGGGTGGCGGCGTTGCCGGATGATTATTAGGGGAAACTTGATGGTATCCGTGTTGTAACTATTTGGGCTCAAGCTGAATAATTTACATTGATTTTATAACAACCCCTTCAAGCGATAAACCAAATCCAAAGCCAACCTAGGGCTTAATTCATCGGGCTTGACTTCCTCCAACAGCGACACCGCCGGATGACATTCGGGTGCGGAGAACAAATCCAATTGGTTCACGCCCGATTCTTTTTGCTGCTCGGCATAGACCAAATTTTCCAGATGCTGCAATTTGGCTTTGGCTTTTTCAATCACCTGCCGGGGCACACCCGCCAAGGCGGCGACTTGCAGGCCGTAGCTTTGGCTGGCCGCGCCTTCTTTCACCGCATGTAAGAAGATGATTTTGTCCTGATGCTCCATCGCGTCCAGATGGACGTTGTGGATGGTTTTTTGCTCTTCTGCGAGTGTGGTCAATTCAAAATAATGCGTGGCGAACAGGGTGAACGCTTTGCATTCTTTCGCCAGATAATCGGCGCAAGCCCACGCCAACGATAGGCCATCAAACGTGCTGGTGCCGCGTCCGATTTCGTCCATTAGCACCAAGCTTTTTGCGGTGGCGTTATGCAGGATGTTGGCGGTTTCCGACATTTCCACCATGAACGTCGAGCGTCCGCCGGACAAATCATCCGACGCGCCGATGCGGGTGAAAATTTTGTCGACCGGCCCGCACACCAAGGCTTTGGCCGGCACATAACAGCCGATATGGGCGATCAGCACAATCAAAGCCGCTTGGCGCATGTAAGTGGATTTACCGCCCATGTTCGGGCCGGTGATGACCAGCATGCGCCGTTGCGGCGAGAACACCAAGTCATTGGCGACAAAGGGAATATCCGAGACTTGTTCCACCACCAGATGGCGGCCTGCGGTGATGCGGATGCCGGGTTTTTCGGTGAGTTCCGGTGGCGACAAGTCCAGCGTTTCGGCGCGTTCGGCGAAGTTGACCAGCACATCCAATTCCGCCAAGGCGGCGGCGCACTGTTGCAGCGGGACTAGCGATTCAGCGATGGTGCTCAGCAAGCCGTCGTACAAGGCTTTTTCCCAGGCCAGGGATTTTTCCCGCGCACTCAGCACTTTGTTTTCAAAGGCTTTTAGCTCCTCGGTGATGTACCGTTCCACGCCTTTTAAGGTTTGTTTGCGGGTGTAATGGGCGGGGATTTTGTCGCTGTGCAGATTGGAAATTTCGATGTAATAGCCGTGCACACGGTTGTAATTGACTTTTAAATTGCTGATGCCCGTGGCGGCTTTTTCCCGCGTTTCCATATCCAACAAGAATTGGTCGGCGTTTTGGCTGAGGTTGCGCAATTCGTCCAATTCGGTGTCAAAACCCGCCGCCAACACGCCGCCGTCGCGGATCAGCACGGGCGGGTTGTCTATCAGGGCCTTCTGCAACAAATATAAAATATCGGGATGTTCGCCGATTTGCCTGCGCAATTGCGTCAGTTGCGGGTTGTCACTGTCCGCCAGCACCATTTGTAGCTGGGGCAGCACGGCCAAGGTGTTGCGCAACACCAGCAAATCACGCGGCCTCGCTGATTTTAAGGCGATGCGCGAACTGACGCGCTCAATATCGCCGACTTGGCGTAACAAAGTTTGCACGCTTTTATAAAGCGGCTGGTTAAATCCTTCGACAAGCTCAGGATGAACGGTAGCTAACTGACCCGGTTCGTGGTGAGCTTGTCGAACCATCAGCAAACTGCCGACACAGGCGTAACGGTTGTCCAGCACTTCATGGTCGCGCAAAGGCCGGTTCAGCCAGCGGCGCAAACAGCGGCTGCCCATTGCCGTGGCGGTTTTATCGAGCACACCAAACAGCGTGTATTGCAGTTGCCCGGTCGGGTGCGTGTCCAGCTCCAAATTGCGGCGGCTGGCGGCATCGAGCATGATGCAATCGTCGGTTTGTTCGATGCGGATGCCTTGGATATGCGGCAACGCGCTTTGCTGGGTGTCCTTCACATATTGCAACAAGGCTCCGGCGGCGGCAATGGCGGTGTGCATGTTGTCGCAACCGTAGCCTTTCAAATCCAAGGTGTTGAATTGGCGTAGCACCAGTTGGCGGCTGCTGGCGGTGTCAAAATGCCACGGTGGACGTTTGCAAAGTCCGCCACGTTGTTTGAGCGGGGCAGGGGCTGGCCAGTCTTCGCTGAACAGCAATTCCGCCGGGTTCAAACGGGCGATTTCACTGATGAGCTGGTCTTGGGCCTGGACTTCCTGCAAGATGAAACGCCCGTTGCTCAAGTCCAAGCTGGCGATGCCGTAGGTCTGTTGGATTTGGGTCACGGCGACCAACAGGTTGTCTTTACGGTCTTCCAGCAAGGCTTCATCGGTGACCGTGCCCGGCGTGACGACGCGCACAACCTTGCGTTCCACCGGGCCTTTGCTGGTCGCCGGATCGCCAATTTGCTCACAAATCGCCACCGAAATGCCGCTTTTTAACAACCGCGCCAGATAATTTTCCGCCGCATGGTAGGGGATGCCCGCCATTGCAATTGGCTCGCCCGCCGAGTTGCCACGGCTGGTGAGGGTGATGTTCAGCAATTGCGCCGCTTGTTTGGCGTCGTCAAAGAACAGCTCGTAAAAATCGCCCATGCGGTAAAACAGCAGGGTGTCGGGGTAATTGGCCTTGATGCGGAAGTATTGCTGCATCATGGGGGTGTGCGATGGGGCGGGTGTTGGGCTTGTGGTCATTACAGAATGCGGGGTGTAAAAATAAACGGATGTAACAAGGAAAATATTTCGTCGCACCCAGGCTTTGGCATCACTATCATTAAGTTTAATGAATCAATAGGTTGCACATGCTTAGGTCGGGTTAGCGATAGCGTAACCCGACATTTTTGTGCTGATTGCGTCGGGTTACGCTATCGCTCGGCAAATTGCTCCTGCATTGCTCTACCTCTGTCCATAGACCACCCTTTAGTGGTGGCATCCATGCAGTCGTAACCCGACATTTGTTTGCCCAGAGGAGCTAGATTACTCTTCATTCAACACCATAGACACTTCGCGGCTTTGCCCATCATTCAGATAAAACCCGCGCATTTCCAAAATCCCTTTGGTATCCAAAGAAATAATGACATACAAGGCCTCTGGATAAGCGGCCAGTTCCAAATCCGTCGCCGAAGGCGTTGCGGGGGCGTGTGGGTGGGAATGGTAAATGCCGAACAAGCTTTCGCCTTGGTCACGCATCGTGCTTAACGCGGCGATTTGTTCCGAAGGCTCAAGCAAAAACCGTTGTGCCGGCAGCGTGGCGATATTACGGATGGGGTAACAATGGCTAGGCGTGCCGGAAATGCCGCCTATCAAGCCACACACTTCCTGTTCAGGTGAAAGCTGGGCAAGATGCAGCAGTTGGTTGGCGATTTTACGGGGAATCTGGATTTCTTCGGTCATCGGCGTGGGTCGGCTAGGATTAACAAGCCGCAAAGTTTACCATTTCAGCCCCCGCACATCGACTGCTGTTATTGGTGATGCCCGTTAATCCGTTTGGGGGCCTTTAATGGCATGGGCTAACCGGGCCGCACATTCATCTGCACCTAACCTGCACAATTGCGTAGAAAAATTCCATATCTGCAACATCCTGTCTGCATAGCGTTTGATTACAGTATTTTCCGATGTCAATCCATTGGAGATACGCTTATGAAGAACCGTTTTTATTTTAAATTGGCCACGATTGTTGCCTTGATATTGGCCTTGCTGCTGCCCCAGGGATTTATGTTGGACTTGGTGCATGAACGTACCACTTGGCGTTACCAAGCCTTTGATACCGTTGAACGCAGTTGGCCTGGGCGGCAGACCTTGGCCGCCCCGGTGTTGGTGGTTCCGTATCTGCTGACCTGTAACAGCATGGAAAAGGTGTTTACTGAGGGCAAAGGCGAGCAGGAAATCGTTAAGGAGGCGACCGTCCGCGAAACCTTGTACATCATCCCTAAACAATTGACGGTACGCAGCTCCTTGGAGAACTCGCTACGCTATCGGGGGATTTATGCCGTGCCTGTTTACAATAGCCGGATTGAGGTGACGGGCGAGTTTAGCACCCAAGCCCTATCAACCTTGCTGGCTAGCCGTAAGGACTGCAAAATCCGTTGGGAAAAACCGGAGTTGTCGGTGCTGGTCAGCGACCAGCGCGGCATTGCCACCCAGCCGGATTTGCTGTGGAATGGCGGGAAAATTGCTTTCCAACCGTCCAGCCATTTGCCGGGGACTGAGCAAGGCATGAACGCGCAATTGCCGGAGTTGCCTAGTGGTGAAGCCGTGCGGCTGCCGTTTGCCTTTACACTGGACTTGCACGGGATGCAAGGCCTGCATTTTGCCTTGGTCGCGGAAAACACCGATGTGCAAACCTCCGCCAATTGGCCGCATCCTAGCTTTACTGGCGGTTTGTTGCCGGAAACGCATGACATCACGGATAAAGGCTTTACCGCACGGTGGCGGGCTTCGTCGTTTTCTTTGAATGTCGCGGGCGCGTTGGAACGTTGCTCGAAACATGAATGCAGTAGCCTGCTTGGGCCAACCGTGGGTTTTGAGTTGGTGCAGCCCGTGGATATTTACCAACAAGCCGAACGCAGCATCAAATACGCGGTGCTGTTGATTGTGCTGACCTTTGTGGCTTTGATTTTGTTTGAGCTGTTAAAGCAATTGCGCATCCATCCTATCCAATATTTGCTGGTCGGCATGGCCTTGTTGGTGTTTTATTTGTTGCTGATTTCCTTATCCGAGCATATTTTGTTCTTATATGCTTACAGCGCGGGTGCAACGGCTTGTACGTTACTATTGACGGTGTATTTTGGCGGTATTTTGCGTAGCGGCAAGCTGGGCTTGTTATTGGGTTTGGGCTTGTCGGTTTTGTACACGGTGTTGTATGTGATTTTGCAATCGGAAGAAAGCGCGTTGTTAATGGGCAGTGTCTTGACCTTCATGGTGTTGGCGGTGCTGATGCTGGCGACACGGCATTTTGATTGGTACGCGTTGACACGGCAATCTGAGCAAGATGCTGAATTGGTTGCGCCTAAATGAGTAAGATCATTGTGCTAGTGGCTTTGTTAATATCAGCGGGCTGGTTGTTACCGGAAGGCCATGCCATTCCGGTGGTAGGTGCTAGCTTTACCGACTGGAATCCTCGCTCATTCTGGCATTCACCGTGGGGACGTTCGGGTGTGCATAAAGGCATCGACATTTTTGCCAAAGAAGGCAGACCCGTCGTTGCCGCTAGTCCTGGGTTGGTGGTTTACACAGGCTATAACGACATCGGCGGCAACGTGGTGTTAGTGCTAGGCGCAAAATGGCGGTTTTATTATTATGCGCATTTGCACAGCACAGTTAGCCATGTCGGGCAATGGCTAGAAACGGGCGATGTTTTAGGCAAAGTCGGTAGCACAGGCAACGCCCAAGGCAAGCCACCGCATTTGCATTTTGCTATCCGCAGCTTGTTACCTTTGCCTTGGCAATATCGGGCAGATAAGCCGCAAGCGTTGTTGACGATGTTTTATGTTGATCCTGGGAGTATTTGGCTGGGGCGAGGCATCGTCTTAAGGCTTCAGTCTAAGCCACTGGTTACCAAGCTCCAGTCCGCGTAGGGCGCATTAGCGATAGCGTAATGCGCCGGATGATTGAAGACCAACATGCGGTGCAATACGGCTATCGCCTATTGCACCCTACGGTATGCGTCTTACGGGTTGAGGAACGAAGCGCATCGGTCGAGTCTTTACGCGAATGATGCGCCTCCTGTCGTCGGCACATCCTATAACTGAGTTTTTGGAGTTTGAATATGCCTTTTGTAAGAGAACATGTATCTGATACCGATGCTGAAAAATATGGCTTTGAAGCGTTAAGTAAAACTTTCCGCACGCCTATATTTCATTTAAAGGATAGTTGGACAATTGACCGTGAACAAAATATTTTTTTAAGTTGGCTACGTAGAGGTAGGGAAGAATATTGGGCTGACCAAGATTTTTTATTGTGGTGGGATGGTGTGCCTATAAAGGTTTTCATAACAGGTTCATCTACAGAAGAGTCATCTGGAAAAATTGTAACAACTTGGGAATCACCCGGCTTGGATATTCCAGAAAATTTCCAGCACACCCGAGAGGAAGTCATTTGTGTGCTCAAAGACGCGCTTAAAGCATTTAAAACTGTTGGATATTATGATGGTCAACAAGGCGAACGCACTGCCGTTTTTAAATTTTAGTCCGCGTAGGGCGCATTAGCGATAGCGTAATGCGCCGGATGATTGAAGACCAACATGCGGTGCAATACGGCTATCGCCTATTGCACCCTACGGTATACGTCTTACGGGTTGATTGGCGACAAAATAAGACCTGCCGACGATAGAAGGCGCATCGTTCGTGTTATAGACGCTCCATACTGGCTACTGGCTATTCTCCGAACTTATCTCCCAAAATAGCCATATTACAACATGTACCTAGAGCTGTTACTTTTTCATTTTTTTCAATGATATGGTCAGGGTATATAAGTCCTGTGTACGGCCCTACAAGAAGTATATCCGTAGGGGTTTCAACAAATACTGGCCCGCCCGACATCCCTGGAGCACCAGCACCATCCAACAGAATTTCAGACTGGCGACCTGCTACTCGGATTGCTGAAACAAAACGCGTTAACAAAATCGGGGTTGGCTGATCCATACCAAGTGCACTGTAGCCATAAGGAAAACCAACGATATAAACTTTGTCGCCCGGAATTATCATATTCCTCAAGCATTTGCTTTCCTCAATGGTCTGTATGTCGCCTACAAAATGATCATCCGGCAACTGAAGTTTTACTGCATCATGCCAAAAAGGCACACGAAGATTTATTGCATTGAGATCAGCCTGTGGAATATCTTGCTTATCTTGAATCCAAAGAGGTAAACAGGGAGTTTGGGTCTCGTCGTAAAGTGGCATAATGAAAGATTGATTACCACCGACCGCAATAACTCCAGGTTGGCGTACATCAGCAGCCTGAAGAGTTACCAATAACGATTTTCGATCCGGTAAGTTGTTCCCAATTCGTAGGTTGTGCATATCGAAACCAGTAACGACATGCCAACAGGTGTAGAGAAATTTTCCTCCAGCTTCTTGGCGCACAAATCCACTTGCGTAGGCGTTCTTAATTGGCTTTTTATCCTTATCTAGGCATTGAATGTGAACAGCCTTTAGAGGCAAACCGAACCTCTGAAAAGAAAGATATTGGTGAGTTGCGCCCATTATTAAACCTAGATAAATATTTGTTTATATTAAAAAATTATTTTTCTTTATCCGGCATATAAACGCCCGACGATAGTAAGGCATAAGAAACCGATTATATATAAATATCAAACGATGGAACGCTTAAGTTCGTATGGCGCATTTTACATCATTCCCACGCTCCGGCGTGGGAATGGCACCAGCCCGCGTAGGACGCATTAGCGATAGCGTAATGCGTCGGATGATTGAAGGCCAACATGCGGTGCAATACGGCTATCGCCTATTGCACCCTACGGTATGCTTCTTACTCTGGCGCTTGGGAACGAACGTAAAAGTAGGATGGACTGACGTTAGGAAGCCCATCATGAGATTGCCTAGTTTGATGGGCTTCCTGTCGTCAGCCCATCCTACATTGACTACGTATTTATCATGTTCAACGAATCGCGCCTTCCGTGAACAAAATCACCACCTCTAAACAATCAAGGATTATGAGTAAAAAAATACTAATCGCTGATGATGACCAGCATATCCGTGACGTGATCAGTTTCGCGTTGGAAAAAGCGGGGATGCAGGTGGCTTTGGCGGAAGACGGGCGGCAGGTGTTGGATATTTTTTCTGTACAAACTTTTGACTTGATCGTGCTGGACATCAATATGCCGGAATTTGACGGTTTGGAAGTGTGCCGGGAAATCCGCAAAACTTCGGAAACGCCGATTTTGTTTTTATCGTCACGCGATGATGAAATCGACCGCATTTTAGGGTTGGAAATTGGCGGCGATGATTATGTCACCAAGCCGTTCAGCCCGCGTGAGTTAGTGGCGCGGATCAACGTGATTTTAAAACGCACCCTCGCCATCCCCAAACCCTGTCCAAGCGAAAGCGTGTTGCAACACGGTAAATTGCTCATCTGCCCTGAACAGCACACGGCAAGCTGGGACGGGCAAACGGTCAACCTGACCGCCACCGAATTCGCGATGTTGTTGCTGATGATACGCCAACCTAGCCGCGTGTTCAGCCGCGACCAGATCATGAACAGCGCCTACAGCAACGCGGTGTATGTTTCCGACCGCACCATCGACAGCCACATCCGCCATATCCGCCAAAAATTTGCCGATTTAGGCTGCAAGGCGATTATTGAAACCGTGCATGGGGTCGGTTATAAACTGGCGGCTTGCCACTGATGCCGTTCAAACGCCGCCTGTTCCGCTTACGCAGCATTTTGTTGCTAGTGATGTTCACCGTGCTGGCTTTGCCTCTGGGCGGGTTGTATTTTTTCCGCATTTACGAAAATGAGCTGGTGCAACAAACCGAGCGCGAGCTGATCGCGCAAGCGGCGGTGCTATCGGCGAGTGTCCGGCAATTGGTGCGTAACCTGCATAAAGATAAACCCGCTTATGGCGTGTTGTTGGCAACCCTGCCGCCCCCCGTCTATCCTTATGAACCAATTGTGCCGACGCTTAGCCTGATCAATCCCATCCAACCACCACGCCCCGATGCGCAATTTCCGCCACTTGCCGCTGATGATTTGGCGCGTAAGGTTGGCGAACTGATGCAACCCGTGATGCGCGATACCCAGCATTTCATGTTATCGGGGCTGCGCTTATTGGATGTTAACGGCGTGGTCATAGCCGGACGCGAAGAAGTGGGTTTGACCTTCGCGTCCGTGCCGGAAGTGCAACAAGCCCTGCAAGGCCAGTATGCTAGCGCCATACGCCAGCGGCTTTCGGACGAGCCGCCACCTTTATATTCGATGAGCCGTGGCACCAATATCCGCGTGTTTGTCGCTTTCCCTATCATTGAAACCGTGCAGCTGACCAACACGCCGCCTTTAGAACAGCGTTATTTGCAAGGCGTGGTGTATTTGTCACGGACACCCAACAACATCCTCAAGCATTTGTTTGCCGCCAAAGGGACTGTTGTCATCGTCTCGCTGTGTTTATTGTTGCTGGTGGTGTTGCTGGTCATGCTGGTGTCGGCGAGTATAGCGCGGCCTATCCGGGAGTTGATCCGGCAAACCGAACGGGTCAAACAAGGCGAGCAGAAACAATTGGAGCCGCTGAAAAATCCCGTCACTTATGAAATTGCCCAACTGTCCGCGAGTTTTGCGGAAATGTCGCAAGCCTTATCCGAGCGCGGTGAATACATCCAACGCTTCGCCAGCCATGTCTCGCATGAATTTAAAACCCCGCTGACTTCCATGCAAGGCGCGTTGGAATTGTTGCAAGACCATGCCGACACCATGCCCGCTGCCGACCAACAACGCTTTGTCAGCAATTTACTGGCGGACACCCAACGCCTGAAACAATTGGTCAACCGCTTATTGGAATTGGCGCGGGCGGATGCGCTAGAACCCAGCCGTCAGCACTGTTTATTAGCCAATGTCATCGCCAGCTTGTATAACCGTTTTCAGGAGCGCGGCTTAAGGCTATATGCCGAAAATCTGCCCGACCTGACTCTGGCCATCGCCCCGGATGTTTTGGAAATGGTGCTATCCAATTTATTGGAAAACAGCTTGCAACATGGCGCCACCGATTTGGTGATCCACGCGCAACGCCAAGCGTCTGTTTTGACCGTCAATTTACAAGATAACGGCTCAGGCATTTCCCCCGCTAACCGCAACAAAATTTTCACGCCGTTTTTCACCACGCGCCGCAATTCTGGCGGCACGGGCTTGGGTTTGCAGATCAGCCTGTCGCTTCTTAAAGCGTATAACGGGGAAATGGCTTTGGTGGAATGTCCGCAAGGGGCTTTGTTTGTGCTGACGTTGCCGCTGGCGTTGATGCCTACAAAACCAGCATAATTGTGCCTAGGACATACGGATAGAAATATTTGATGATAGGATGTAAGCATTGACGAAATCTACTGAGTTAGACCTTCCCATTTAGCGCGGTTGTTAATAATAGACAGCCATAATTAATGGCTATGTCACCGTTAATTGTGGAAGCCTTAAATGACGCGGCTTTGAGCAAAAGCCGCAATCCGCATTAAATAAGGCTTTGCGCCGAACATAAAATTTTTTCAACAACTAACGGTGACATAGCCTAATTAATCAACAAGTGAAAGATAAAAATGTTAAATCAATTCAATATTGTCTATCAATCCAGTTTGCTGGATGCCGTGCAAAAAAACCGGGCCGAATTTGAGCAAGAGGCCAAATTGGCGATGGCGGTCAAGTTATTTGAAATGAAAAAATTGTCATCAGGCATGGCGGCACAGTTGATTGGCATGGACAGGGCTACCTTTTTATTGAAGTTACATCATTTTGGCGTTGCCATGATCAATCTTGATGAAGACGAATTAATGGCTGATGTAAACAATGCCTAATGCAAAAAATTTGGTCATTAATACCAGCCCTTTACTAGCCCTCTCAGCTGCATTAGGTGATTTGAATTTGTTGAGGGACTTATATCATGAGGTATTCGTGCCTTTTGAAGTTTGCCAAGAGATTGAGAGCGGAGGGCGATCTGGATTTTCTGTCATTGAATTTAATGCCGCAAATTTTTTACACAAATTAGACCGGCCTCTTGTTATTTCAGCATTTTTAAACAATAGCTTGGATACAGGCGAAGCATCGGTTATCCAACTGGCATTGGACAAAGCGATTTCCACTGTTTGCATTGACGAAACCGTGGGAAGACGGATTGCCAGGCTGAATAACTTACAGTTAACGGGTTCTATAGGGATATTGATTCGTGCCCACAAAGAAGGGCATAAATTTTCTATGGCTGAAGCCATAAACAATATGCAAACCCGAGGAATTTGGTTGGGCCAAAGCGTTATTGATTTTGCTTTAAGATCTGTTGAACGGTAGCCTGTTATATCAGATGCCCGAAAGTTTTTTAGAACAGGCCAGACAGGCCTAATGATTATTGAATTTTAGTTTGAGAAACAACCCACGATGAGTAACGACTATAACGCCGCCGCGATTGAAGTGTTGAGCGGTTTGGAACCAGTGCGCAAACGCCCTGGCATGTACACCGACACCACCCGCCCCAACCATTTGGTACAGGAAGTGGTGGATAACAGTGTCGATGAGGCAATGGCAGGACACGCCACCAGCATTGAAGTGGTTTTGTTGAAAGACGGCGGTGTGTCGGTGTCTGATAATGGTCGCGGGATGCCTGTGGATATACATCCTGAACAGGGAATGCCTGGGGTTGAGGTGATTTTGACCCAGCTCCATGCGGGCGGGAAATTCTCCAATAAAAACTACCAATTTTCCGGCGGCTTGCATGGCGTAGGCGTATCGGTGGTGAATGCCTTGTCGGCGAAATTGGAAGTGGAAGTCAAACGTAACGGCAAAGTCTACCGCATGTCGTTTGCCGACGGCGAAAAGCAAAGCGAGTTGGCGGAAATTGGTACGGTCGGTAAAAACAATACGGGCACGGCGGTCAAGTTTTGGCCGAATGAAAAATATTTTGATTCCAGCAAGGTGTCCGTTTCGCGGTTAAAACACAATTTACGCGCCAAGGCGGTGTTATGCCCTGGCCTGAAAGTGATTTTAAAAATCGAAGCGACCGAAGAACATGTCGAGTGGTATTACCAAGACGGCTTAAAAGATTACCTGCTGGACAGGATCGGGCAAGTGGAGTTTTTCCCCGAACAACCGTTTATGGGCAACAGTGCCGCCAACCACGAAGCCGTGGAATGGGGCGTGGTGTGGGCGGTGGAAAACGATTCGGAAGTATTAGCAGAAAGTTATGTCAACCTTGTGCCGACCGCGCAAGGAGGAACGCACGTCAACGGTTTGCGGGCAGGTCTGACCGAAGCGATGCGCGAATTTTGTGATTTGCGCAATATTTTGCCGCGTGGTGTGAAAGTCGCACCCGAGGATGTCTGGGAAAATTGCCATTTTGTCTTGTCGGTGAAATTGGAAGACCCGCAGTTTTCAGGGCAAACCAAGGAGCGCCTAAGCTCGCGCGAGTGTGTCGCGTTTGTCTCCGGCGTGGCGAAAGATACCTTTAGTTTGTGGCTGAACCAACATCCGGCGGAAGGTGAAAAAATCGCCGAAGTGATTATCGCCAGTGCCCAAAAACGCCTGCGCTCGAATAAAAAAATCATCCGCAAAAAAATCACCGCAGGGCCCGCGTTGCCAGGCAAATTGGCGGATTGTTCGGCGCAGGATATAGCCCGTACCGAATTGTTCTTAGTCGAAGGGGATTCGGCGGGTGGCTCTGCCAAGCAAGCCCGCGAGCGCGACTTCCAAGCGATCATGCCCTTGCGCGGGAAAATTTTGAACACTTGGGAAGTGGAATCCACCCAAGTCATGGCCTCGCAAGAGGTGCATGACATTGCCGTGGCCTTGGGCATTGAACCCGGCTCGGATGATTTGCAGAACCTGCGTTATGGCAAGGTTTGTATCCTCGCCGATGCCGATTCTGACGGCAACCATATCGCCACTTTGATTTGTGCCTTGTTTTACCAGCATTTCCAGCCTTTGGTTAAAGCCGGGCATGTGTTTGTCGCCATGCCGCCTTTGTACCGGATTGATGTCGGCAAACGGGTGTTTTATGCGCTGGATGAATCCGAACGTTTGGGCGTTTTGGACAGGATCAAGGCGGAAAAATTGAAGGGTACAATCAATGTCCAACGTTTTAAAGGCTTGGGCGAGATGAACCCGTCACAATTACGGGAAACCACGATGAACCCCGACACGCGGCGTCTGGTGCAATTGACGGTGGCCGAAAATGACGAAACCAGCGGGCAGTTGGATTTGTTGCTGGCGAAAAAACGCTCACAAGATAGGAAGGCGTGGTTGGAAACCAAGGGGAATTTGGCGGATGTGTGACCTATGGAAAATAGGGGGATAAGCGTCCAAAAATGGAGGCTGCCCGCTTTGCCGGTAAAACCCCCGGCATTTGGTCTTGGCCTTATATGTGTTTTAAGGCCTTTCGGCTCATCCCCGCAAAACTTAAGATATAGGTTATAAAAATCAAGTTGTTAGATAAATAAGCCTGTGAATATTGGAGCACAAACCTAGTGCCCGGTCACTGATTTTTTGTCAGGTCAATCTAAATCCGTAGGGGCGGACGGTTGTCCGCTCTGTGCCAACATCCGTAGCGATCAGGTGAGCAACCGCCCGCCCCTACGAAAATAATATTGACAATTCGACATTGACTGGGCACTAGGATTGTGTTCCAAAGCCAAGGCATTTGAAGCTTTAGCCGTCATCATTCAAAAGCCCCCGCCCACCCTCAAGCTAAAACCAATAGCGACGAAACCAGATCAAAATAAACCTCCAACAGGGATGACAGGGTATTGCGATACAGTGCCTGGACCGTCGCTGAGGGTTGCGCCATCAACAAACTAAAGAAATCTGCCAAAGCATAGTAACTGCCGGTCAAAACCGCTTCCGCCTCATCGCTGAATGAGCTTAGGTAAGCTGTTATGGGCGCGAAGGCCGTGGCCATAAAGGCTTCAGGGTCTTCCATGAAGGCTTGCCAATACCGTCCTGATTGATCGGCAACCCCCGCCACATAGCGGGTTACCGGTTCAAAAGCCGCCACCGTCACTTGTTCGGGGTTTTCCCAAAAAGCTTGCCAATATTGCCCCGCCTGTTCCTTACCCGCCCCCAGCTTGACTTGCCAATCCTGATAAATGGGCAACACCGCACTTTGGGTTTGGGCATATAAAACCCTGCTGCCACTGGCGGCTTGTTCATACCAAGCGGTCAAGGTAGGCAAAGGTTGCTCGTAGACCTGTTTGGCGGCGTCCGCGACAAAACGATGGGCATCAACCAACGCGCTACGAATATCCTGATGCAAGCTGTTAAGCTGGAAACTGACTTGGCTAAACAGTTTTTGGGTCGGCAAGATTAGCTTGTTTTCCAGATCAAGCTGGCGAAAAGTCAAAAAATCCGGTTGCTTCAACATGAATGTGTTCCTCGGTTAATAATCTGGGCGCAAAACGTGAAACGGTGACTGGCTTGATTCTAGCTTGCCTAAAGGAAATTAAATATGCGGCATGTTGCCGCGCGACAAAATGTCCCAAGCAACGGCGGCACAAATCCCTAGGCAAAAAAAATGCGGTTAATGCAAATTAACCGCACAAAAACTCTTAAACCCTTTTAGGAGGTGCTGTTGCGTTAAGAGTGGGTAGATTCTAGTCCCCGTCTTCGCCAAAGGAAATATGGCATTTTGCCGCGCGGCAGCTTGTCGCAGCCTGGCGTTTAACCCCACCGGCCATCCCTTGTCCCCCTACGGTAACCATTACAAACTGTACGTTTATAAACTGTACAGTGTCCAGTTATTGGACGCTTGGCAAGTTTTTCCGTCCTGCCATAAAAAATAGTCATCCATTTGTTTTATAAGGTTATTTTAAGAAAATAAAGGGCTGGCATGGGGCTTGCTCTAGGCAATTCAGGTCATCGTCCAGCCGTCAGAAACCTTCATTAAGATGTGTCAGTTCCTGTGATTGCCCCGTGACGGTGGCCTATTTAACTTTTGTCCACAACAATAACATCAGGAGTAGTCAGTATGGCTATCAGTGCAGCAACAAAAGCAGCGACAGATGCGTTAGCGGTCAACCGCGCACCTGTTAGCGTAGGGGCGCAAGAAGTCCACAGATGGATGCAAAGCTTTACTTGGGATTTTGAAAAAAACCGCACCAAGTATTCGACCAAATACAAAATGGCGAATGACACCAAAGAGCAATTCAAGCTGATCGCTAAAGAATATGCGCGGATGGAGTCGGTTAAGGACGAACGCCAATTCGGCAGTTTGCAAGACGTGTTGACCCGCGTTGACGCCGCTAACCGTGTGCATCCCAAATGGAATGAGTCCATGAAAGTGATTTCTAACTTTTTGGAGGTGGGCGAATACAACGCGATTGCCGCGACCGGCATGTTATGGGATTCGGCCACTGCGCCTGAGCAAAAGAATGGTTACTTAGGCCAAGTGTTAGATGAAATCCGCCATACTAACCAATGCGGCTACATCAACTATTACTTCGCCAAACAAGGCCAAGACGCCGCCGGACATAACGATGCCCGCCGCACCCGCGCCATTGGCCCCTTGTGGAAAGGCATGAAACGGGTGTTTTCGGACGGTTTCATTTCCGGTGATGCGGTGGAATGTTCCATCAACTTGCAGTTGGTCGGTGAGGCCTGCTTTACCAACCCTTTGATCGTGGCCGTGACCGAATGGGCTTCCGCCAACGGCGATGAAATGACCCCGACCGTGTTCTTGTCCATTGAAACCGATGAGTTACGGCACATGGCGAACGGCTACCAAACGGTCGTTTCCATTGCTAACGACGCGGCGGCTTCAAAATATTTGAACACCGACCTGAACAACGCCTTCTGGACGCAACAAAAATACTTCACGCCCGTGCTGGGCATGATGTTCGAGTACGGCAGCCATTTTAAAGTCGAGCCTTGGGTGAAAACCTGGAACCGTTGGGTGTACGAAGATTGGGGTGGCATCTGGATTGGCCGTTTGGGCAAATACGGCGTGCAATCGCCCGCCAGTTTGCGTGATGCCAAAAAAGACGCTTACTGGGCGCACCATGATTTGTTCATGATCGCCTATGCCTTGTGGCCCACCGGGTTTTTCCGCCTGACGCTGCCGACTGCTGAAGAAGCCGAATGGTATGAAGCCAACTACCCCGGTTGGTACGACATGTACGGCAAAGTCTATGAAGAATGGAAAGCGCGTGGTTGTGAAGACCCAAACAGCGGCTTCTTGCCCTTGCAATGGTTCATCGAAAACAACCACCCCATCTACATCGACCGCGTTTCCCAAGTGCCGTTCTGCCCAAGCTATTGCAAAGGCGCCAGCACCTTGCGCGTGCTTGAGTTCAACGGCAAAAAGCATTCGTTCAGTGACCAATGGGGCGAGCGCATGTGGTTGTCCGAACCGGAGCGTTATGAATGCCAAAACATTTGGGAACAATACGAAGGCCGTGAGTTATCGGAGGTGATTGCCGAAGGGCATGGTGTGCGTAGCGACGGCAAGACCTTGATCAGCCAACCCCACACCAACAAAGACGGCAGGCTGTGGACATTGGATGACATCAAGAAAATCAATTGCGTATTTTCAGACCCATTGAAAGCACTGTAATTGCCTAAACCTTTCACCCTCTTGCCCTTGACGGGCGGAGGGCATTTCAAATTTATGGAGACATGGCTTATGTCAATTGAAGTATCCGGCGGCAGACGGGGTCTGACCGACCCCGCTTTAGCAGCAACCATTTTAGCGGCTATCCCTGACCAGCCTTTAGAAACCCAGCGTAAGATGAATTACTTCATGACCCCGCGCGGTAAGCGGATCAATGAATATGAAGTGTTGTGCTGCTACACCCAACCGACCCCGGACTGGATCCCCGGCGGTTTGGATTGGGGTGATTGGACGCAAAAATTCCACGGTGGCCGCCCTTCCTGGAGCAACGAGTCCACGGAAATGCGCAGTTCAGATTGGCTTAAACACCGCGACCCTGCATTCCGCTGGCATGCGCTGTATGTTAAAGACAAGGCCGAAGAATGGCGTTATACCGACCGTTTTTTGAAAGCCTATTCGGCTGACGGTCATGTCCGTTCGATGGATCCTATCTGGCGCGATGAAGTGTTAGGCGATTATCTGGGTGCATTCGGTTTTAGCGAATATGGCCTGTTCAACGCCCACTCTTCGGTGGTGCGTGATTGCCTGGGCGACACCTTGCGCATGAGCAGCGCGATGATCGGCTTGGACAAAGTCGATAACGCGCAAATGATCCAAATGGAGAGGACGTTTTTGGCGAAACTGGTCCCTGGTTTCCCCGAATCCACCGACATCCCTAAAAACGAATGGACGAAAGGCACCATTTTTAAAGGTTCACGCGAAGTCGTGCAACAAATTTGGCAAGAAACCTATGACTGGAACGAAATCCTGTTTTCAGGCCACATGATCTATGACCCCTTGTTCGGCCAGTTTGTGCGCCGTGAGTTTTTCTCACGCTTGTCATCTTATTACGGTGACACCTTGACACCGTTCTTCATCAACCAAATGCAGTTGTATTTCTCGCAAACCAAAGGCATCACCACCGACATGTTCCACACTTGTTTGGCGGCTGACGGGCAATTTGGCGCATACAACACCCGTCTGATGCACGTTTGGGCGAATAAATGGTTGCCACGCACTATCACGGCGTTGAAAGGTTTCATGGGCATTTTCTCAAAAATACCTGAAATTAAAGGCGTAACCGACAAACCAGCGATTGAGGCCGCGTTGAACCGGGTGTTTGACGATTGGAAACACGATTTCGCCGATCCGATTGGCTACAAAGCCGATACCGCCGCACTCATTAAAACCGTGTTAACGGGTCTTAAATAAGGAACCATTATGACTACAAGTTCAAATGCCTACGGCGCAGGTATCATGGCAAAAACAGGCAAAGCCTTTGCTGATGAATACTTTTCCGAAGAAAACCAAACCGTCCATGAAAGCAACGAAGTGGTTTTGGTGTTAAAAAAATCCGATGAAATCAATTCGGTAGTCCATGAAATTTTGTTGGGTGACCGCAAGGCCGACAACCCCACGTTGATCGTGGAAGACCGCGCCGGTTACTGGTGGCTGAAAGCGACCGGAAAAATTGAAATCGATTGCACGGAAGTCTCTGAATTGTTGGGCAAGCATTTCAGTGTCTATGACCTGTTGGTGGATGTGTCCTCCACCATAGGCCGCGCCTATACACTGGGCGAAACCTTTACCATCACCTCAGAACTGATGGGTCTTGATGTCAAGTTGCAAGACTTGCAAACCGCATAGGAGATAACCATGCCAAATATTCACGATAACCCTAAACGCGCAGAATGGGCCAATAAAATCGCCGGGCTGAAAACCCTGGCGCAAGGCCACGCGTTCTTAAAAGACTTCCGGGCCCAACATGTCAGTGTCTTTAAGACCGATTTTTCTTTAGAACTGGATTGGTTGTGGATCGAGCTGAAAATCGAAGAAAAAGTGGCGGTATTGAAACAGGCTGAGTTCAGTGACCACCAATTGCTGAATGTGTGCACCTGCGGCACCGACGCGCAAAAAGTGGCCAATGACGCTTTGGCCGCCATGGCCGCGTGCGAAGACATGTATGAGGCCGAGCGCATCCATATCAACTTCCGCTTGGCCTGCAAGCCGCCCGTCATGCCCGTCAATGTCTTTTTGGACACGGACCGTCAGTTAGGCACGAAGTTAATGGAGCTCCGTAACACCGATTACTACGCCTTGCCGCTGGAAGAATTGCGCAAAGCGCGTGGCGTCAGGGTCGTCACCTTGCAGTAAGCCGCTGACCTGGGCAAAAGGCAATCTTTACGGGTTGCCTTTTGTTTTTCCAACCCTTTTACCCGTACACATGCCATGACCGTACTTTTTGATGAAGCATCAGCCCCCGTCGGCGGCCCGCCAGACCTTTCCCCGGAAGCCATCGCCATACACACGTCCGGGACGTACACCGCCTACAGCGAGGATTTGGAGTTTATGTGGCGGTGGCGGATTTACCGCGACAACAAAATGGTGCAGGAAGGTTGTTCGTTGACGCTGGATGCGTCCAGACGTGCCGTCCGGCATGTTTTGAGTTTTTTTAACGTCTCCCAGCTACACGCCCAATGACTTAATAGTTCCCCATTAAGAGGGAAAACCGCACAATCCAGGAGTTTTAAGCAATGACCAGCACCCATCAAGTCACCATTGTGACCGAAGATCATGAATCCATCACGTTCGATTGCCGATCGGATGAAGATGTCATCACCGCCGCAGTCCGCCAAGACATTTACCTGATGTCCTCCTGCCGGGAGGGCGGTTGCGCCACCTGTAAGGGGTATTGTTCCGAAGGCGATTATGTCATCGGCAAAGTCAGCGCCCAAGCGCTGCCGTCACAAGAAGAGGAAGAGGGCATGGTGTTGTTATGCCGCTGTTACCCGACCACCGACATCGAAGTGGAAGTCCCGTACACTTACGAACGTATTTCCTTTTCACCGGAAGGCATGGATTTTGAAGCCGAAGTGGTCGGGCTAGAGCAAATTTCCATCAATGTCGTCAAGTTCCAATTACGGCGCACGGGTGATGATAAAACGATCAAATTTGAAGCCGGGCAATTTTTTGATTTGGAAATCCCCGGTACAGAAACCACCCGCTCTTATTCGCCTGCCAATATCAGCAACAACCAGGGCGATTTGGAGTTTTTGATACGCATCGTGGATGGCGGCAAATTCTCCGAGTTTTTGAAAAAAGAGGCCAAAGTCGGGCAAAGGCTCAAAGCCAAAGGCCCGTCAGGCGTTTTTGGCCTGAAAGAAAACGGTTTCACACCGCGTTATTTTGTCGCGGGCGGCACCGGGCTGGCACCGATCTTATCCATGGTCAGGCACATGAAGGAATGGGGCGAACCGCAAAAATGCGTGATTTATTTTGGCGTCAACACCGAAGCCGAGATTTTCCATTTGGATGAACTGGAGCAATTGGCCGCGCAAATGCCGACGCTGGAACTGAGGAACTGCGTGTGGAAATGTTCGGATGATTGGCACTGCGAGAAGGGCAGCGTCGTGGACATTTTACGCAGGGATTTGGTGGAGACAGGCGCAAAACCCGACCTTTACCTCTGCGGCCCGCCAGGCATGGTGGACGCGACGTTTGCCGTTTGTGCCGACCTGGGTATCCCGAAAGAACGCATTTATCTGGAAAAGTTTTTGCCCAGCGGCCAGTAAGGTGCGCATTAAACATTTTGGAGGCCGCTATGAATGAGGCAGATCAGGAATTTCTCCATGACATGGTAAAGCAGCTGGATGACACGATCCGGCAACTGGCCATTGAAGAAAACCAATTAATGGACAAGATTGGGGCCGTGCGTGTCGAAGAGTTGCTGGAGTATTGGCGGCTGGAATTGTCTGCCGAGGAAGAAGTGGAGTTTAAAAAAAGTATGGATTACTGGGATATACAACTGATCCGAATCTTATCGCGGTCAAAACGCGCGCATAACACCCGGGTGGAAGTCGGACAAACCTTAATGAAAATGGCCTCCCGGCCCATCCTTAAACGGAAACCATCATGAGCAAAGAAATTATTTATAACCCGGAAATACGCGTCCGATTGATGGCAGGCATCAACCAAGTCGCCCGCGCTGTGGCGGTGACCTATGGCAGTGTCGGCTCCACAGTGATGATACAACACCGTACCGATGGCATTATGCCGGTATTTACCCGGGATGGCGTCACCGTAGCGAACGCGGTGCTTATCCAAGACCGTATCGCCGATTTGGGCGGCCGGATGTTGCGGGATGTGGCCGGGGCGATGTCACGGCAAGTGGGCGATGGCACCACCACCGCCATAGTGCTGGCCCAAGTCTTGGCCCAAGGTTGCTTAAAAAGCGTGGCGGCGGGGTTCCATCCGATGCAGTTAAAAAAAGGTTTGGATGTGGCCTTGGCCGTCGTGGAAAAAAATTTGCTTGAGCGGGCGGTGACAGGCGTGACTAGCGATTGGGTGGAGAAAATTGCCTTAGTTGCCAGCAAAAATGAAACCAAAGCCGGAAAGCTGCTGGCCCAAGCCTTCGACGAACTAGGTTTGCAAAGGGAGCTGACGTTCTTGCTGGGCAATGGTTTGGCTGATGAATTGGCCATTGTCGATGGCGTACAGTACGGGCAAGGCTATTTGTCGCCTTATTTCATCACCGACAAAACCCGTGCCGAAGCGGTGTTGGAGAACCCTTATATTTTATTTTATGACAGGGAAATCAACGACCTGATGGAGCTTGTCCCGATTCTGGAACAAGTCAAGGCACAAGGCCGCCCGCTGTTGGTGGTAGCCGAAGACGTGGTTGATAAGGCGCTGACGGGATTGTTGCTGAACCACATACGCGGCATTTTTAAGGTGGTGGCGGTCAAACCGCCAGGCTTTGGTGATCAGCGCATTAACCGCCTGAAAGATTTGGCTTTACTGACGGGTGGTCAGGCGATACTTGACGGGCATGGCTTAAGCCTCCGGCTTGAGCATGTCGGCTTGGAGCAACTGGGTCAAGCCCAACGGGCGGTCATTACGGAAAGCAGCACGACCATCATCGGCGCGGTGGGTGACCCGGCCGCCATCGCGCAGTTGTCCGAAACCTTGCGCCAGGAAGCCGGGCTGATTCTGGCCAAAAAACCGGGTGCCGGTTCGGCGACCGGTAATAAACATGATTTTGATGAGTTGCAGGACCGCCTTGCGCTGTTATCCGGCAAAACGGGCACGTTCAGTGTCGGTGGCAACACGGATTTTGAAATGAAAGAACGCATGGTGCGCCTTGAAAACGCCTATTTGTCCGCGAAAGCGGCGTTGGAAGAAGGGGTTCTGCCGGGTGGCGGGGTGGCCTTGTACCATTGCCGGGAGGCCATTGAAAAGGCCATCGCGGAAAATGTCGGGCAGCAACAGGGGTTTCGTATCCTACAGCAAGCGCTCGCCGCACCATTACTGACCCTTATCCAAAACGCCGGTTTAAATAACGAGGCAGTCCTCAATCAGCTCGACACGCTGGGTGACGACCATATCACCTTGGATACAGAAAACCACCGTTACGGTAACTTTTTGGAGATCGGCATCATTGATCCGGTCAAGGTCATGCGTTTGGCCTTACGCAATGCCGTCAGCGTGGTGGGGACATTAATCACCAGCGAAACCGTGGTGATGGAAGTGCCTGACTTATCGCTCATGGCGGGCTATTCCCCGGAATGGGCGGCGGCCACCCGCGAAGACCCTAGGGTGTAAGCATGTGCCATCAGGACGTTATGTTTTGGCCTTGACCGGCCAGGTTTCCTGTTCTAACGCCATAACCTGGTATGCCGGCATCTGGCTAAAACCCATTTGCCTTGGTGTGCAAATGGGCATGGAGGCCAACGCGTCACTGCCATTAAGTTAATGAAAAATAATTATTAATTAGCATGTTATTGCTTCATAAAGCCAAGCGAGGATTAACCGTTCGCCCTGAGGTATCGAAGGGCTCACCACGAACGGATTAACTTACTACGATCTTAACTCGATAGCATTCTCTATCTTATTGAAATAAAGAACACAATTCTTTAACTTAATGGCAGTGAGGCCAACGCGTGGCATAAGCCATCGTTCAGAAGCCTTTTAAGCTTTTGCACTTGCCACGCAGGGGGAGCCAATGAACTTAAAAGCCTTTTGGGTACTGACTTAATGGCCACGCGTGCCAGCGGAAATTCTGCAACCCTCAAGCAAGCGCCAGGCCTGTTTTAAAAACCAACCTCCTACCCCCCCCTTACAAGTGTAGGTTTTTAAAAAAGTGCGGCGAGACAGTGCGTTGCGGTAAATTGACGAGAGTCATCAACATCTATTTACCAGAGGTACCGCCATGTCTCGCCATCCAGAACTATAC
>Ga0082335_1000456_pt1 | contig 103925 bp, 85 predicted proteins | sample Subgrocontami58m_FD_72375 | JGI IMG/M metagenome (GOLD analysis project Ga0082335, IMG submission 72375) | Subsurface groundwater microbial communities from S. Glens Falls, New York, USA - GMW37 contaminated, 5.8 m (SPADES assembly) (version 2) ... | reverse complement strand
CGAATTAGTTGCTGCTATCTCAACTGCGCTATCTTCAGTGGACTTCATGAACCGCCGTATACGGAACCGTACGTACGGTGGTGTGGGAGGACGGCGGCGGTGACACCGCCTCCTACCCGATAACCTCTGAAAAGACTGCTCAGTTTTTCACAGGTTTCCCTTCGGCGTCGTACTCTTTGACGGTGCCGTATTTGGCCAAAACCCCTCGCGTCTTGCTGGCGTCGCCCACCGCGACGATTTGCAGGTGGCCCATGTCGATGTATTTCTGCGCCACGCGCTGAACGTCCTCGGCTGTGGTTGCCATGACTTTTTGTGGATAAGTGTCCCAGTAATCAGCGCGCATGTCGTAGATCTTTTGCTGGACCATGTTTTGAAGCAACGACGCGGGTTGTTCCAGAGACAACGCGAAGCTGCCGACCATGGCGCGCTTGGCGTTTTCGAGTTCAACCGCCGAGACCTTTTCATCGCGCATTCGGTTAAGCTCGTACATGAACTCTTTCATCGCGCCGTCGGTAACGTCAGTTCTGACTTCCGAACTCGAAGTGACCGTGCCGCGATACTTCGAACCACCAAAGCTGCTGTACGCGCCATAGGTATAACCTTTATCTTCGCGGAGATTCAGGAATAGGCGCCCTGCCGGTCCGCCGCCAAGAATCTGATTCATTACCGCGACCGCAAAGTAATCGGGATTGGTTCGCTCGATCCCGAGATTTCCAAGTTGCAGGACCGTCTGCACTGAACCGGGTCGATTAATCAACTGGATCTGCGCAACTCCGGGTTCAGGCGCGGCCGGAATACTGGTGGCCGGCACTTCACCCTTCTGCCAACTGCCGAACGCGCGCGTCAGCTTCGGCATCAGCTCCTTCAGCGTCACGTCGCCGACGATTGCCAGCAGGGCGTTATTCGGCCGGTAGTACTTTGAATGAAAGCCCGCCAGGTCGGCGGACACGATCCGCTTCAGCGCATCCTGAGGAGGAACGACCAAGCCCGCCGGGTGATCGCCATAGATGGCGCGCTGAAAACGCTCCGCCGCCAGGAACTGCGGAATCGAACGCTGAAATTGGAGTTGTTGAAGCTGACGGGCCTTGTACTTATCAACTTCGTCCTGCGGAAACTTTGGATTCAGTATGACATCCGCGAACAAGTCCAAAGCCTGGTCGAAATTCTCAACCAAACCCGAAGCCGTAACCACGCTGGTCAAAGAGGAGAGCCCGGCCCCGGCCGTCAAAGTTGAGCCAATGGTGTCCGTTTGTTCGGCTATGTCTTTGCTCTTGCGGGTGGCGGTCCCTTCGCGCATCAGGGCCGCCGTGAAGCTCGCCAATCCGTGATAGTCCATCGGGTCTGACAGGCCGCCGCTCATCACGACCATCTGCATAGAAAACGTCGGCACGCGATGACTCTCCAGAACGATCACGCGCAGTCCGTTTGGCAGCGTGGTTTCCTGGCCTTTGGGCAACTTGACCTTGAGAATCTTTTTGTTAACCGGCGCGCGCCCTTTGATTTCGGCGCCCTTGACGGATTGGCCCTGCTGGGCCGGCGCGCCGCTGCGCTGAGCCATGGCAACTGAAAGCGCAAAGATGACGACCGCAACGGTAGCGAGTGTCTGATTCGTTAGCTTCTTCATTTTAGTGTCTCCTTAATGCTGAGTAGTCGCCGCCGGGGCTTTCGGTTTTGGCATCGTCACCACGACAGTGCGATTGGTCGCCGCGAGATACTTGTTCGCGACCCGCTGCACATCCGCTTTGGTCACGGCCGCAACTTTGTCGAGGCGCGTGTTTATGAGATTCGGATCGTTGTAGTAAACCGTCCACACGCTCATGTTGATGGCGCGCGAGAGCGAACTCTGCATGCCGTTGATAAAATTGCGCCGCGTGGTGTTCTTTGCTTTCTGCAGCTCCCAATCGGCTATACCGTCTTTCTTCAACCGCTCGATCTCGTCATAGATCGCAGCTTCGACATCCGCCGGTTTTACTCCCTGCCTGAGCGTTGCCGAAACATAAAGCGCGCCCGGCCCACGTTTCTCGTCGATGAAGCCGCCGACGCTGGTTACGAGTTGTTTGTCCTTGACCAGCACCTGATACAGACGCGAACTTTGTCCGCTCTGTAGCGATGCGGATAACACTTGCAGCGCGTAGAAATCCGGCGTGTTACCCGGGAGGGCCTTGAAAGCGATATCCACTTGCGGCAGACGGGCGAGCGCATCGTCAACGCTGGCGCGCCGCTCGGCTTTCTGTTCCGGCTCAGTCATGTCAACGGCTGGTGGATCGGGCTGGCGCGGAATCTGCTCGAAATTCTGTTTGATCTTCTTGAGCGCGTCCGCGGTTTTGAAATCGCCGACCAGCGTGAGCACGGCATTGTTCGGCGCGTAGTACGTCTTGAAAAACGCGGCCACGTCTTCAACGCTGGCGGCATTGAGATCTTCCATCGATCCGATCACCGTGTGTTTGTAGGCGAAGTTGTCATAGATCAACCCTTGCTGGATTTCACCGCTCTGCCCGTAGGGCTGATTGTCGACACCCAGCCGGCGTTCTTCCTGCACCGCGTTGCGCTGGTTGTCCAGGTTCGCCTTGTTGATGACCAAACTGCGCATGCGATCTGCTTCGAGGAACAGCGCCAAGTCGAGTTGATTCGCGGGCAGTGCTTCAAAATAGGTTGTGCGATCCTCGTTGGTTGTTCCGTTCATCGTGCCGCCGTTGTTGAATACGAGATAGAAATGTTCCCCCGTGCCGATGTTCTCTGAGCCTTTGAACATCATGTGCTCGAACAGATGTGCAAAGCCCGTGCGGCCGGGGCGCTCGTTGCGCGAGCCGACGTTGTAGGTAATGTCAATGGCGATCACCGGCGCGCTGTGGTCTTCGACAGTGATGACGCGCAGACCGTTTGCCAAACGTGTCTCTTTCAAATCAACGCGGATGCTGCGCGTTTGAGCGAGCGCCGCCGTAGCCGTGAGCGCGAACAGCAGCGTCGCGCCGAGAATTTGTTTGTGCAGCCTCATCGATAGAAACTCCCATTCAAGATTCAAGAGAGCAGGATTGATTGCCTTGCTCGGTAGCGAAGATTAGCCCTTTTGGCGGTCGTTCGCAGGCTATGGTAAACGAAGCTGACTGAATCTATGCGCCCAGGCGTCACCTGTCAAGCAGCGTCCCCTCTCCCTTGGGAGAGGACCAGGGTGAGGGCTTAGCGAACAAGTACGCCCCTTTTCTTTTCGATGCGCGCCGCCTAGGCCCGCATTATTCATGAATGAGGTTTGCATTATGAGTCCGCACAGCGGACGGACGAAAATAGCCCAGCGATTCATCGCTGGGATCGGGTCGTCATATCAATCGCAGCCCGCAAAGCGGGCGACAGACTGTCAGGCTAATCGCGGGCTCGCCGCGAGTGAATTTCTGTCGCCCGTTTCACGGGCTCGGCCTGCTCTCTGTCGCTGATCCCAGCACTAAAGTGTTGGGCTACTATCGGTCGTCCGCTCTGCGGACTGCCCGCGGTGACTGCTTTCATGAATAATGCCGCCTAGGCCCGGCGTTGCGCCAGGTGAGTGAAGAAGGAAAGACTGTCTGGTCGTCGCTAAACCCTCACCCCAACCCTCTCCCAAAAGGGAGAGGGAGCCAAGTATAAAATGGCAGATGAACGTGATCCTGTAGCTTGCCCGGTTTCTGAAACCTTTGCCCGGTCGCTGAGCGCCAGCCAACCGTGCCCGCGCCGAAGCCATCCAAGACGACGCGTTCAGAGTTCGACCTTTAGGTTGACAGACTAAAGGCACAAGCTAAAGCTTGAACTCTAAACTAGGACATCGGCCCGCGCTGGCGGGCTAGCGATACGTCGAACTATAATGGTCGTTCTCAATTGATCGTCGCTATGCTTAGACCTAATCTTCTCTCCTGTTGCATCGCCGCCCTGGCGCTTTGCTTTCTTGTCTCGGCCGCGTCAGCTCAGCAACAACCTGTCGCTGCTTCGCGCTACGACGTAACCAACTATCGTATTGAAGTTCAATTGAATCCCGACGAACACACGCTGCGTGCCGGCGCGGATATTACTTTCGTGCCGCTGGATGCGACTCGCTCGATCGTTTTCGAGCTGAACGGGTCGTTGCACGTGGACGGGGTTGAGAAGGATGGACATGCGCTCACCGGCGTGGTGCAGGATGCAGTCGGCGCCGGGGCGCTGGGACCAAACGTGCGCCTCGACCTGGGCCAGGTCGTGCCTGCGGGTCAGCCGGTGACTTTACGCATACGCTGGAGCGGCGCGCTGGTTTCGCCCGAAGGCGGACCGCTGGCGAACAAGCGTCTGGCGTACGTCGGGCCGGAAGGATCTTATCTGATGTACGCGTCGCGGTGGTTTCCGTTCCACGACTATGCGGCGGATCGCGCGACATCGGATGTTACCGTGATCGTGCCGACCGGAGTGCAGGTTGGCGGAGTCAGCGATGAGGCTGTGGTCCCGCAAGTTGATAAGACCGGCACCACGCGCTTTCGTTTCATCAACAAGCTGCCAGTGCTGATCGGCAATTTCATTGCCGGGCAGTACGTCGTCAAGTCGCTCAGATTCGGCAAGTATGAATTGCAGTTTTTCGTCAAGCCGGGCAGCGAGAATCGCATCAGCAATTATGGCGAGTCGATGGGGCGGGCACTGGAGTTTTATACGAACGAATACGGCGCGCCCGCATTCGGATCGCGGTTCGTCGTCGCGCAAACGGATGACGAGGCGATCGAGGCATATTCCGGACCCGGAATTCTATTTCTGGCTTCCAAGTTTTTTGATGCCGCCCGACCGGCGACGGACGAGCGTCTGCAGCGTGAAGTGGCTTATCAATGGTGGGGCCAGTCGATTGGTTTGAAATCGTTCGACGACGCGTGGATTTCACAGGGGTTGGCTGAATGGAGCGCGTTCGCTTTGCGCGAATCGACGCTGAACGGTGGACAGCTTGACGCGGCGCAGCGCGAAGAGCAGGAGCGGGCGCTAACGTTCGAACAGACTGCGTCGATCGTGCGTGCGCCGGCGGCTCTGGATGATCAGTCCGCGGCTTACCAATCGATCATTTACTTCAAGGGCGCGATGGTGTTTCGTATGCTGCGCGAAACGCTGGGCAAGGAACAGTTCAAGGATTTGCTCCGAGCATTCCTCGACCAATATCGGAACAAGAGTGCTTCGATCGATGATTTCGAGCGGCTGACTTCAAAGGTCGCGGGCAAGAACATGCGCTACTTTTTCGCGCAATGGGTCGAAGGCACGGGCGTGCCCGAGTTCACGGTTGACTATCAAATCATTCGCACGCGCGCCGGAAAATTTCGCACCCGCGGCACCGTGCGCCAGAATTTCGAGAACCTGCACATGCCCGTCGAGTTGACGCTGCGCTCTGAAGGCGACTCGCAAACCAAGGTTCTGTACGTCGACGGTCGCAGCGAGGACTTTGATTTCGAGTCGAGCGGCCAGCCCATCGCTGCCGAAGTCGATCCCAACGACAAAATCCTGCGCATGTCGGACGAACTGAAAGTTTCAATCGTCGCGCGGCGCGGCATCGAGCTGTTTAAGGAAGGTCAATACGCTGAAGCGCAGCAGCAACTGGAATCAGCTTTAAAACTCGATCGCAACAACGCATGGGTTTACTACAATCTCGGTCTGGTTTTCTTCGAACAAAAGAACTGGCAGTTGGCGCTCGACAATTTCCAGGCGTCGCTTGATGCCGTGAGCAGCAAGCCGACGTGGATCGACGCCTGGGCGCGCATCAAACGCGGCAATGCATACGATGCCCAGGGTAATCGGCCGCGCGCGGTGGCTGAATACCAGAAAGCTCTGCAAACCGGCAGCAACTACGACGGCGCTCAAGCGGTCGCCACCAAATTCATCAACACCCCGTACGATCCGAAAGCTCCCGCAGTGCAGGCACAGAACACGCCGGGGCAGTAGCAATGCCACGGCTAAGTTGGCCGATTCGCGTGACAAGAGTCACCGTCCGTTGTAGTCTTTTGCGACATGAGCACCGTAGCTGAAATCCAGGCCGAGATCGAGAAGCTCTCGCACACGGAGCAGCGCAAGTTAGCGCAATGGTTTGCTGAAATACAGGCCGATGCGTGGGATGCGCAAATTGAAGAAGACATTAACGCGGGTCGGCTGGATCACCTGATTTCCCAAGCCGAAGCAGACATCGCTGCTGGACGGACGAAACCTCTCGATGAAGTCCTCGACAACGGCTGAATTCTGGGAGTGTTATTCTCGGCTGCCTCCCCACATCAAACGTCTGGCCCGTAGGACGTATCAGACCTGGGCGCAAGACCCAAATCACAGCTCGCTCCACTTTAAGAAAGTTGGCCGTGTCTGGTCGGCACGAGTGGGATTGCATTATCGTGCGCTGGGCTTGATGAAAGAGGACACCGTGGAGTGGTTCTGGATTGGCCCTCATGACGAATACGATAGAATCCTACGATCCGGTACGATGCAATAGCCGGTGCTGACTAGGATCCAAGATGCGGCCTCCAAATCCGAAACCGCGCGAACTGAAACCTGAGCAGAAGACTGCCGCGCACACACTTGACCGCCACCTCTCGGTTACCGCCGGGCCGGGCGCGGGCAAAACGCTCGTGCTGGTTGAGCGCTATCTGGAAATTCTTCGCACTCAAGAACTCTCGGTCGATAACATCGTAGCCATTACCTTCACCAATCGCGCCGCGAACGAAATGCGCGAGCGTGTGCGCACCACGATTGACGGGTTGCTCCGCGAAACTGTTGGCGACGAGCGGCAGCGCTGGCTGCGACACAAGCGCGCGCTCGAAGGCGCGGTGATCACGACGATTCACGGACTCTGTTCACGCCTGCTGCATGAGTTTCCGGTGGAAGCGAACATCGATCCGCAATTCGTTCTGCTCGACGAGCATCAGGCGGTCATGTTGCAGGAAGCGGCGGTCGAAGAATCTTTGGCGAACTCGATCCATCACGGCCAGGAAAAGATTGTGCAGTTGACGCAGGGCGCCGGCCGGTCCGCGCTGGCGCGCGCCTTGCTGGAACTGTATTGGAGGTATCGTGGCGAAGGTTTGTCGTTGGGCGAGATCGCCAAACTCTCGGCGGCGAACCACGCGACTGAGGCTGATTACAGTGCAGCGCTCAGAGAACTGGACGGGGCGATGACAGGGTTTGCTTCCGTAGGTCGCCTGTCACCCAGCGCCGAGGAAAAGCGAGGCAGGCTCACGCAAAAGTGGCCGTCACTACGCGCGCTCCTGTCCCACCCGCCCGACGAACTGACTATCGGATCGTACTGTCAGGCGATCGAAGATTTTCGGGAATCGCGGCCAAACAAAGGAAAAGGCACCACCTCTGCAGTCGAGAGCCTGGACGAATTACTCTGGGGTTCCGAGGCCAAGAATCCGGTTCGGGGCAGGGTGCCGACCCTGGCTTTCGATCTGCTGGCACGCGATTACGCGCTCGCTGTCTTGCAGCTACTGCGCGACATCGACGATCGCCTGGAAGCCGAGAAGCAGCGTCTGTCAGCAGTTGACTTTGACGATCTGCAACTGCGAACGTTGAAACTTTTGACCGAACATCCCGAAGTGATGAGCCGCGTGGCCGAGCGTTACCGATTTTTCCTGGTCGACGAGTTTCAGGACACGAATGGTTTGCAGCGCGACCTGATGACAAAGCTGGGAATGATGCCCGGCGCGAACCTGTTCATCGTCGGCGATCGTAAGCAATCGATTTACGGTTTTCGCGGCGCCGACGTTGATGTCTTTCGCGAAATGAGCGTGGAGATTGAAGCCGCCGGCGGTCGGCGGGTTCCGCTGCATCTCAACTTTCGCAGCCAGAAACCTCTGATCGACTCTCTGAACTTTTTATTCGAGCGCATCTTTCAAGCCCGCGCCGAAATTCCTGCCGATGAGTTGGCTCGCTTGGGTCACGTCGATCACGAACCGAGCATCGCCGAGCGCGGTGCTGAGGACCCGTCGCCGCTGGTTGAGTTGCTGGTTAGTGTCTTGCCGGACGCGGCTAGGAACCCGACTGATGAATCAGACAGCGACGCCGCCGATGAACGTGTTCAGAGCAACGTACGTGAACGCGACGCAGAGCAGGTGGTTGAGCGAATTGGATCACTTGTCGATGCCGGCTTTAGCTATGGCAAGATTGCGATCCTCTTCCGCGCGCTAACTGGCGGGTGGGTTTACGAAAGCGCGCTCCGTCGCGCCGGCATTCCTTACCTCACGGTTCAGGGAAAAGGGTTTTACCAGCGCGAGGAGATTACCGATCTGATTCAACTGCTGCGTTTTCTCGACAACACGACGGACGAATTGGCGTTCGCCGCGGTGTTGCGCTCGCCGCTTTGTGGCATTTCAGATAACGCGTTGCTGGCGCTGCGCTGCGCGCCACAGACCGATGACGATCGAGAGCCGCCGGGCCGCTTGCACCGCCGCAACCTGCTGCACGCCCTGCGCAATCAAAGTGAGATTCAGTTCATCGACGACGAAGAGCGCGCTGAGCTTGATCGGGCGTCAGCGTTTGTCGAGGCCATGATTCAGCGCCGAAATCGCTCAGGCATCGTCGAGCTTCTGCGTCAGGCGGTGGCCGAGACGGAATTCATGACGGTGATCGCGGCTAATTTTGACGGCGCCCATCGCATCGCAAACGTGGAAAAGCTTTTTCGTTTGGCAGAGCAGTTCGAAAGAACCGGCGCTAACTTGATCCGCGATTTTGTTATCTACGTCGAAGAATTCGAAGCCGTCGGCGGCCGCGAAAGCGAGGGCCAGATGGACAAGTCGGCAGATGTAGTGCGGCTGATGACGATTCATCAGGCGAAGGGTTTGGAATTTCCCGTCGTGATCATTCCCGATTTGCATCGCGAGCCGATGCGGCGCGATGCGCCCTTCGTTCTCGATCGGCGCCAGGGCCTGAGCTTGAAAGTGCCCGACGGGCGCGGCCGAATGGCGCGCGGCGCGTTTTTTGACGAGCTGCAAAAGCGAGCCGGCTGGCGCGAAGAATTCGAAAGCATGCGCGTGTTGTACGTGGCCGCCACGCGCGCCGAGGATCGTTTGATCTTTTCCGGCGCCGTCGCGCGCAAGGGGATTAGGAACCTGACTGCGACGCCGCGCGAGCACTGGCTGGCGTGGCTCTGGCAAGCGCTCGATCTGGGCGAATATCCGCAAAGCGAAGTAAAGCAGTTCGCCAACGACGTTCGCATTGACGTGCGTGTCGACGTTTCAGAGCAGAGCCAGCCGGCAGCTGCCCCTATCGCCGCCGGTATCACCGAGAAAACGATCGATGCTGCAAAGCCAATCGCCGATCTGTTCCCCTTGCTGCAACCGATCGTGCCCGAGCGCGGACAGATTCTGCGGCGCTTCAGCGTGACGCAACTGATCAACTTTCAGCGCTGCGCGCGGCAGTATTACTTCGATCGGATGTTGCGCACGCCCGGCGCCGAGGAGCTTGCGGCCTGGAACGACGCCGAAGCGCCGGAACCGCCCGCGAATCTCACCGCGACGTTGAAGGGCGCGGTGATTCATCGTTTCTGCGAAACATTCTCGGTGGGCGACGACGCGGAAGAGCGCTTGCGCGCCAGCTTTGAAGATGTAACTCGTCAGCGCCAGGCAGAACTTGCGGGCAGAGTTTTCGAGATCGACACGGACCAGGCAGTGCGGGATTTGATGCCGCTGGCGCAGAACTACCTGGCGAGCGGTGTTTTCAAGCGCGTGACTGCGGCGCATGGACTCAGTGATGAAACTCCCAAAGCGAAATTCCAAATTCCAAATTCAAGAGTGTCTGCCCCAGGTTTGTGGAGCGAGCTACGCTTTCGTTTGCGTCGTCGTCTCGGAATCCTGACCGGCACGATCGACAAGCTGTTGATAACGCCGGTAGCAAATGGCGATGGTGTCGATGTTGAAATCATCGACTTCAAAACTAATCGGTTTCGCGCGCCAAAGGGCAAATCGGAAAATCAATCGGTGAGCGCTGCACCGGCGACAGCCGGCACGGGCGTGACAGGATCCCGCTCGCAACCCGCGCAGGCCTTGTTTGATTTCGAATCCAAGCAAGCTGAAGCCTCGCCGGCCACGCCCGCAGTTTCGTTGGCAGAACAAATTGACGGCACGGCGCGCGATTATCAGCTACAGATGCAGGCCTACGCCCTGGCGCTGCGGGAGTTGCTTTACGGAACCGCTCGCAGTAGCGAGCGGGTAGAAGGTTCGGTGGGGCTCAAGATCAATACTCTGCGCGCCACGCTTCACTTCATCGATCCCAATGTCGAAATCAGCGTGTCATCAACCTTGCTTGCGCCGGAACCCTGCGCCCGCGCGATTGACGATGCGATGCTGGCGATAGCCTCTTTAGACAGCACGCTCGACGCCGAAGCTTTCCCAACATTGCCCGCGACGCACTGCCGGATTTGTAACTTCCGCGATCTCTGTCCAACGGGACGAGATTGGCTACGTGCGGGGCACTAGCCCGACCGTCAAGGGCAAGGTTTCTCAAGTCGAAATGATGAGCCCTCCCTAAGGGTCGGGCTAGGGCCCGCTTTGCGGACTCGTCAATTCACCGTACTTCGCGTATAAAGCTTCAGCACGGAGGCCAGCACAAAGCATGATCACCCTGAAATCATTTGACGGTGCAGAGTTCGACGCTTATCTCGCTTTGCCCGCCAGCGGCTATGGCCCGGGCATGGTCGTCTGCCAGGAGATTTTTGGCGTTAATGAATACATGCGCAACGTTTGCGATTGGTATGCCGCGCATGGGTTCGTCGCGATCTGTCCCGACCTGTTTTGGCGACAAGAGCCGGGTATTCAGTTAACCGACAGAACGGAAGCCGAATGGCAGAAGGCGTTCGCGCTCTATCAGGGCCTCGATGAGGCGAAGGCGGTCGAGGATTCTGCAGCAGGGGTTGAGGTTCTGCGCAAGCATCCTGCGTGCAGCGGCCGAGTCGGCGCCGTCGGTTTTTGTCTCGGTGGCAAACTGGCTTACTTGCTGACAGCGAGATTTAGACCCGACTGTGCGGTCGGCTATTACGGCGTCGGGATTGAGAAGGCTTTGCACGAAGCAAAGAATCTAGGCTCGTCGTTGATGCTGCACGTCGCGGGAGAGGATGAATACTGCCCGCCCGAAGCACAGAAGCAGATTCACGCAACTTTGGATGCAAATCCGATGGTCACGATTCATGACTATCCGAAAAACGATCATGCGTTCGGTCGTCCCGGTGGCAAACACTACGATGCGGCCAGCGCCGAACTCGCAAACCTGCGCACGCTGGAATTCTTTGTTCGCAATCTCGCGGGCGAAGGCGTTGCGAGCGCGCAAAAATCTCTTTCAGATCGTTGGGACGAACACGTCAAATACGAATTCGCAACGCGCGACACGGAAGACACTTTGAAAACGATGGTCGCGGATGCTTATGTGAATCATGTGCCGGTGCTGACCGGCGGCGTGGGCCACGATCAGTTGCGCGAGTTTTACTCAAAACGTTTCATACCGCAGATGCCGCCGGATACTTCGATGACGCCCGTCTCGCGCACGATCGGCGTGGACAGGGTGGTCGACGAGATGGTCTTCGAATTCACGCACACGATCAATATGGACTGGATGCTCCCCGGCGTGGCCCCGACGGGCAGGCACGTCAAGATTCCGCTAATCGTGGTCGTCCACTTTCGCGACGGCAAACTCGCGCACGAACACATCTACTGGGACCAGGCTTCGGTTTTGGTTCAGCTTGGTTTGATCGATGCGACGAAACTTCCGGTGGCGGGTGTAGAGACGGCTGAGAAGGTGCTCGATCCGAGTTTGCCGGCGAATGAGCTGATGAAAAGGTGAAGCATCGAGTGGTTGGCAGCGAGTAGTCTCGATCGGATGACACAGGCAGGGCCGTTAGGCCCGGCACATTTGTAGAAACCGGAGAACGAAAGAGCCAGCAAGGCCCGTAGGGCCGACAAATTCGGTCAAGCGCTCGGACTCGCCGACGCAGAGGAGAACTGATCATGGCTAACGCCTACTCCCAAATCTACATTCAGATTGTGTTCGCCGTTGAAGGCAGACAAAACTTAATCGATCCCAAACATAACGACGACTTGCAGAAATACATCACCGGGATCGTAACAAAGCAAAGACAAAAACTGATCGCCGTTAACAACATGCCAGATCACGTTCATCTCTTGATCGGGCAGAGACCAGACAGCGCGCTTTCAGACTTGGTCGGCGACATCAAATCGGGGTCAACGAATTTCATAAATCGGCATCGCTGGGTCAAAGGAAGATTCAACTGGCAGGAGGGCTTTGGAGCATTCTCTTATTCTCGCTCGCAGTTGGACACGGTGATTCGCTATGTTCAGAACCAGCAGAAACATCATCAGAGGCATTCGTTCCATGATGAATATGTGAAGTTGCTCGACAGGTTTGATGTGCCCTATGACGAACGGTACATTTTTATGCCAATCTAATCAGCGGATATGTGTCGGCCCGATGGGCCTTCGAACGTTCTTGGCTGCGCGTCCTACAAATATGTCGGGCCTAACGGCCCTCGTCGCTGTTCGTCTTGCGATAGGGCCACTGAGCAGGGCTGAATGAATCCAGAAGCCAATTCGACACCGATCGTTTCCCGTCTCCGCCGCGATCTCGGCACGATCGAATCGTACGCGGCGCTGATTGGAATTCTGATCGGCGCCGGCATCTTCAAAGTCACCAGTGACGCCTGGTCGCTCACCGGTCCGAGCGTCGTTCTCGGTTACGCGGTGCTGATGCCGGCGATTCTCGCGACTTCGATTCCTTACGCGGCGTTCATCTCAACGCCTTTGGGCCGCGAACCGGGTGGAGAATATCTGCACATCTCGCGCACGCTCGGCGGGTTCGGCATTGCCTACATCGGCTCTTGGCTGAAGATCATCGCCTACATTGGCGCCGGCGCGTATCTGGCCAGCGCGCTGGCCGACTACATAGTAGAGCTTAGCGGAAATCGTATCACCGGAGAGTTTACTCATCAGGCGCTCGCCGTCGGCAGCCTGCTTTTTTTCTACGTCGTGCATGTGGTCGGAGTGCGCTGGTTTGGCCGAATTCAGGTGGCCATGTGTGTGCTGCTGGGTCTTTCGATTTGCGTGCTGGTGATTCCCGGCCTGTTTGCGATCCATCCGGCCAACTACTCGCCGTTCATTACGCACGGCGCGAATGGATTCGCCCTGAGCTTGGCGCCGATCTTCTTTTCTTACGCCGGCTTTGAGTCTTTGGCGCAAACTGCGGGAGAGACGAAAGACAGCACGCGGCGTTTGCCGATGGTGTTTTTGAAAGGAATCAGCGCGACAGCACTGATTTTCATTTTGATGTCGTTGGTCGCGTTCGGGGTTCTGCCGGGCGCGCGTCTGGGGGCGAGCAGTGCGCCGATGACCGAAGTGGCCGCAGTCTATCTCCCCTGGGGCGCGGCGGCGTTTGTGACGCTCGGGGCCATCATGGCGATCACGACTTCGTTGAATCCGACGCTGATCGTTCCGTCGCGGCTCGCGCTGATCTTTGTTGAAGATCGCTTGGCGCCGCGCTGGCTTGGGTTCGTAAATCGTCGGACCGCGACGCCGATTCGCGCCCTGACGCTAACCATGGCTGCGTGTTTGCTGCTCGTCGTTAGCAAGCAACTCTCGCTGGCACTGAACATCGCCGTGTTCGCGCTGGTGCTACTCTACTTTCTGCACAGTTTGACGTTTCTGTTATTGCCGCGACGGAACCCAAAACTTTACAGCGAGATCACAATCGCGCTGCCACAGTGGCTGCAACTCGGCGCGGCTCTGCTATCCGTTCTGTCGATGGGCGCTTTGATTGCGGTGATCGTCGCGCAGGATGTGCACACGCTCACGACCCAGAGTTTGAGCGAAAGAATCGCGAAACATTCGCTGACGAGTCTGGAGCTTGCGCTGGTGTGGTCTTTGATCGGCGCAGGCCTTTATGGTTTCGCGCGCTTGATGCGGAATCGCGAGCGCGAGCACGCAGGTACTTTTTAAGATTCTCTTGCGGCTTTGCCGCCGCCCAGTGCGGTAGGCCTCCGGCTTACCGGCCAGCGTCCCTAAATGTTCTCGCGAGGCTACGCCTCGCGCCGGAGGCATAGCCTCGGGATCAGTATTGGGTCTCGCCGGAAAGGCAGAGCCTTTCCGCACTGGCTGGGCGGCAGAGCCGCTATCTGAGTTATGGAAGTTTCAAATAGACGAGTTCTAATCACCGGCGCGAGCCGCGGCCTTGGCCGTACGCTGGCCTTTGCGTTCGCAGCAGCCGGCGCGCGCGAAGTGTTTGCCGGCGCGCGTAGCGCCGAAGACATTGAGAAGTTAAGGGGCGACGCGGCCGCTATTGGCGCGCCAATCACACCGATCAAACTCGACGTCACGAGCGAAGACGATGTGAACGCAACCGCGAAGTTTGGCTTCGTTGATATTCTCGTGAACAATGCCGGCGTCGCGGGCTACGGCGATCCTTTGCAGATGAGCTTCGAAGACGCGTGGCGCGAAATGAATGTCAACTATTTCGGCGCGCTGCGTATGGCCCGCGCGCTGGCGCCGGCGATGATTGAGCGCGGCGAAGGCATGATTGTGAATGTGGCGACAGCCTTTGCGAAGGTCAATTTGCCGCTGGTCGGAACTTATTGCGCGAGTAAGGCCGCGTTGTTGTCATTAGGCCAGGCATTGCGTGCTTATCTTTGTGACAAGGGCGTGCAGGTGATCACGGTGATGCCGACCACGATTGATACGGACATGAGTAAGGGCGCTGACGTTCCGAAGATGACTACAGAGTTTGTCGCGGACGAGATCCTGCGGCAAATTCGCGAAGAGACAATCGATCCGCCAATTGGGGAAGAAGCTGAAGGGATTATCGACGGGTTGTTGAAGGATCCATTCGCAATGGAAAAGATGTTCGCGCGGATTAGAGCTTGAAGCTCCGTAGGAGCAGAATATTTATAGAACTCTCGCCAAAAAGAAGGTCCGTAACTCCGCCGGAGCGGCATATTATCCGGTCTGGTATGGCGCTCCTACGGAGCTTGGATCGCAATTGCAACTCTTAACTACAAAGATGGCGCTCCTGACGGAGCTTCGGACACAACCATCTATGGAGCCTGGAACCTGAGACTTGGAACTTGGAACTTGAAACTTGAAACCTGAAACCAAAATCAATCGCCGTCGCGAAGAATTTCCAACCCTCGCTTCCGGCATACACCTGCTGAGTCACAGCCTCGGCCCGGTGCCGCGTGGCGCGCGCGAGTCGATGCGGGCTTATGTCGAAGCCTGGGAGCATCACACCAGCGAAGATGCCTGGGCCACGAGCTGGTGGGAGATGTCCACGCGCGTTGGCGATCGCATCGCCAACATCATCGGCGGCACGCCCGGTTCAGTGCAGATACAACCGAATGCTTCAATTGCGCTTTCGAGCGTGGCCTCCTGCTTCGATTTTCACGCGAGCAAACGCAACAAGATTGTCACCAGTGCGCTTGATTTTCCTTCGATGGAATATGTCTGGGACTCGCAAACGCGCATCGGCGCGCGCGTATTCGTTGTTCCTTCCGATGATGGCATCACCGTTCCGCTCGAACGCATTCTCGACGCGATCGACGACGAGACTTGTCTGGTAGCGCTTTCGCATGTTTCGTTTCGCAGTTCGTATCGCGTCGATGCTCAAGCAATTGTCGAACGCGCACACCAACACGGCGCCCTGGTTCTGCTGGATGTCTATCAATCGGCCGGCGCGGTCGAGTTGCGCGCGACCGATTGGGAGGTTGATTTCATGATTGGCGGCACGATCAAGTGGCTGTGCGGCGGCCCGGCTTGCGGCTATCTCTACGTGCGGCCTGATCTGCAAAAGGATCTAACCCCGCGACTTACGGGTTGGGTCGCGCACACCGAGCCCTTTTCATTTGCACCGGCACCGATGCGCTACGACGATTCAGTGCGTCGCTTTGCGCAGGGCACGCCGAGCATTCCCGCGCTTTATTCCGTTCTGCCCGGTCTGCAGATTATCAAAGAGGCGGGCGTGAAAACGATTCAGGCCGAATCACAGCGCCGCACCGAATGGATGATCGACTTTGCTTTGGAGCACGGCTGGAAGGTGAACAGCCCGCGCGATGTAAACCAACGCGGCGCGTCAGTAATGATTTACGTTGACGATGGTCCGGCTATGGTCACGCGACTGAACGACCGAAGAGTCTTTGCCGACTCTCGTCCTGGAGTGGGCCTGCGCATCTCACCGCATTTCTTTAATACGGATGAAGAGGTGCGAGAGGCGATGGGGATTCTGAGTGGCTTAATGGTGTAGCCCATAGAGGATGATCCGGTAAAGGGCGGGAGGTTTCCGATGAGTAGACTGAGCACATTTGGCAGGGTTCTCAAGTCAGCGAAGCTCGGAGACTCGCTGCTCTTTGAGACCATCCACCCGGCTGGCTTGCACCTTCCCCGGCACGAACATGACAAGGCCAGTCTGAATATCTGCCTATCGGGTTTTTACCAGGAGAGGTTCGGACGACGGAGCTATCCGTGCGATCAGGCGACTGTCATGCTGAAGCCTGCGGGTGAGTTTCATTCGAACGACTATGGGAGCGGCGATACTCATTGTGTGATGATTGAATTTGGCGCTTTGGCCGCGGCCCAGATCGCCGAGTTCTCAAACGTACTCCGCGATCTTTGGACTGTGCGCGGCGGTCCGTCAGCGGCCGCGATGAGCGAGATTTGCAGAGAACTTCAATTCTCAGATCACGCTTCAGCGATAATTATCGAGGGCTGCATCTGGCGCGCGCTTGGCCATGCCGAACGACAGCGACGCAGCGTGCGCCTTGCTGGTCGCCCCGCCTGGCTTAACCGCGTCGAGGAATACTTGCGCGAACAACCTGATTCCCGGATGAGTCTCGCGGAGATCGCGGCAACGGTTTCGGTTCATCCCGCGCACTTGAACAAAGTTTTCAAGCGCCACGTCGGCATATCTGTGGGTGCCTACCTGCGGCAGTTGCAAGTCGAGCGGGCCCGGCAGCTACTTGCGAATCCAGACATCCCACTCGCCCGGATTGCGGCAGATGCCGGCTTCTTTGACCAAAGCCACTTCACGCGAGTCTTCAAGTCCGCAACGGGAACTACGCCGGCTGAGTTTCGTCGCCACGCGTGCGAGTCTCGTCCCAAAATGCGCTAGTCTTACAATACGCAGCGATCCCGACAGCGTATGCTGGGATTATCCGGAGACAACGCATGAGCCAGGATTGAAGAACTCGACCTATGCCAACTCGTCACCTCTTTATTGCCACCGCCGTACTGCTGACGTGCGTCTTTCTGGCGCCGGCCCAAACGCCAACGTCAAAGACTCAAGCGACGCGAATAAAAGCAGACTCGACGATCAAACCGGGAAAGGTCAGCATGGCCCCGCGCGAGCTGGCGAGACGAATTGACGCCTACCTCCAGCCGCTGGTTGAGAGCAATAACTTCACGGGCGTAGTCTTCGTCGCGCGCGGCGATCGGGTGTTGTTCAGCAAAGGCTATGGCATGGCGAACTATGAGCTCAATGTACCCAACACGCCCGCGATGCGCTTCCACATCGCTTCGGTGTCAAAGTCGTTCACGGCCGCCGCGATTCTTCTGCTCGAAGAACGCGGCAAGCTCAGCACGTCAGACCATGTATCCAGATTTCTTCCCGACTATCCTCAGGGCGATAAGATCCGCCTCGATCAACTTTTGACGCACAGTTCCGGCGTTCCTAACGTCAACAACTTCCCGGAATATGGTCGAGAGTCCTTCTTTCCGCACACGGTCGCGCAGGTTGTGGCTATGTTCAAGGATAAGCCCCTGGATTTCGAACCCGGTACGCGCTTCCGCTACAGCAACTCGAACTACAACGTTCTCGCTTTGATCATCGAGAAAGTTTCCGGACAGAGCTACGGCGATTTCATGAGGGCGAATATCTTCGAGCCTTTGGAGCTGACTTCGACTCTCCACCATGGCGACGCTGCGCAGATGATCGCAAACCGGGCGGTTGGCACAGAGCCCGATGGCTTGCGAGGCGTGAAGTTCGCCTCGCAGATAGATTGGTCAATCAAGACCGGAAACGGCTCGCTGGTCACGACCGCTCCCGACCTTTGCAAGTTCACCCGATCGCTTTTCGAAGGCAAGTTGTTAAAGCCAGGTTCCTTAGCCAAAGTCATGCAACCTGGGCCTGCCTTTCCCTATGGGTGGGACGACCGCGAACGCTTCAGTCACAAGATCAAAGGTGTCGGTGGCCGTAGTCCCGGCTTCATCTCAAACGTCGAGTACTTCCTCGACGATCAGACGTGCATCGCTGTCCTCAGCAACAGTTATTCGCCGGTAACCCAAAGTCCGGTGGCTCCCGACATCAGTGCCGTCTTGTATGGGCAACCAACCAGTCTGGGATCGGTGAACCTGGTGCGACCCGGCCCCGGAGAATTTGCGGAACTGGCCGGACGCTATCAGATGCCCGATAACTATTTCGTGCCCGGGGCAACGTTAACGTTTGAAGATCGCGGTGACTACCTCGAAGCCCACTGGAGCAATGGTGCTACCACCATTATCTATTCCGTCGGTGGTGGCAGGTTCCTGGATCGCACCAACTGGGCAGAGATTCGCTTCACGCGCGACGACGGGGGCCACGTGACCGGCTTCATCTACAATCTGACGCGGGAATTTACCGTGCGCAGAATCGTGCCGTGAGATGGATGCGACGCAGATGGCTGACGCTGCTCACTATCAGGCGTCGTATCTCACGCTTGGACTACCCGCCGGATAGAACACTCCCAACAATCGCAGCTCATCACCGCCCGTGTTCTCAACGCAATGCGCCTGGCCTTTGGGCAGATAGATGCACGAGCCGGGGGCGACGGGAGTGTTCGTTTCGCCGGCCCACATGCGGCCAACGCCTTTCAGAATGAACAGCACTTCTTCGTAATGGTGAAAATGATCGGGCGCGCGGCCCGGCGGGATCGAGCCGACAAACTGCGTGACTTGAGTGCTGCCGATCTCGTCATCAACCAGCACGCGATACCAGCGATCGGCGGTGGGTTGCGCGGGACGATCGGCGAGCCGGACGAGCGTTGAACGATCAGGCGGTGATGAATCAGGCGCAGGAGCAGTAATCGGTGGAACGAATTGGGGCGAGCGATCAGGGTCAGGGCATTGCGAGCTGATGAGGACGATCGGATCAGGTCCGGAGTTGTTAATCGCAAGAGTCTCGTTGGGGCGGAGGTAGATTCCGGTGTCTCGATCGATGTCGTAGGAACGACCACCGATGAAAATTTGCGGTTGAGAAGTTCTGCGCACCCCTTCAGGGTGCGGATGACTCATTGAATCGTGATCCAGGGGCGGCGCGCTACGCGCTTGCCCCTGGCTACTATCTCCGACCGCTACGCGGTCGGGAACCTCTTGATCCAGCACGTAAAGAATCTCATCACACTCGTCGTTACGAATTCCGGGCGACAGCCCAGGGGCGAATTCCATCACCCGCAGAGAGATCGCCTGCGCGCCGGTGGCGCGGCCGATGCGATTCCAAATGCGCAGCGAGCCTTGAATCAAAAGCTCGCCTTCGCGCATCTCGGAAACGCGGCAGCCTCCCTCTAAAACTACCGCCATAGAATCGTTAGCGCTCCGTCTTTAAGTGATGCGTTGTGTGTTCGGTGATTGAGGTACCCGCGTGCGAAAGATCGGAAGTTGTTTGCGCGCGCACCGCGGGTTGCGCTGCGGAGTTTGATCTTAATTGCGGCGGCGCATAGCCCGCGTCCAAAAGGTTCTGCGCGCGCGCGTCGGCCGAATGATCTTCCAGTTGATTGCGCGGTTTGGTAAAGAACATCGCGTTAATGATGAGGCCAATCCCGATCAGAAAAGTGGCCGCGCCCAAACCTGAAACTCCGAGCAGCGCGTCGGCGTCCCGGATAAAGGCGGACATCAACGCCATAAAGATGGCCCCGCCCAGACCTGCAGCAGCCGTCACCACTCCGATACGCACTCGCCGCAGACGTTTTTCTTCATACGATTCGAGAAACTTTTCGATTTGCGGCAGGACGTCTTCGGCGACTTGCTTCAATTCGCCGGCGTCCTCGACTTCGCGAATCCTTGCGGCGACGGCGCGGCCAATATCTTCGCGCGCAGACACGGCAGACGCGGTGATCGAGTCGGGCCGTTCCAGGCTCACGCGGACAGGTCGCAAGTCAGTGCCGCAAGCGCGACAATACTGACTCGTCTGTTCGTTGGAACCACAACTTGGACAGAACATGGTGTTGGATTATACGGTCAAAGCTCGATTGTTGTTCCGGCTGATCGCCATCATTCTGGTTGGCGATCCTACCGGCTCGCTACTGCGAGCGGTTCCGTACCTGCGCCCTTGCTCGTGCGCGGGCTTCTGCCCCGCCGCTCACTGCCGGCATGATGCAAATCTCGGTGTCGCCGCTAATCGCACTCTGCAAAACCTGATCGCGGCGCACGACTTCACTGTTGACGAAGACGTTGATGTGCGGCCGCACGTGACCTTGCTCGGTCAGTACGCGATCGCGTAGCCCGGCGTGGACGCTCCAGAGTTTTCGCAGCGCATCACCGACCGTAGCTGACGGGCCGTCAACCATTATCTCGGCACGTCCGCCGGTGAATTCCGTCAAGTAGCCTGCGATTTGAAAAGTAATCATGGGCCTGAACTGCGTCATGCTAGCCGAGCGAGCTTGTCTTGTCCACGGTTCATGCTTTCAAACGGGCGGCCAACCGCGAAGCGGTTGTATAATGCAGCCCAACGTTGCCGCCTTGCGGCTACGTTGGGGTAGCTGGATAAATGAGAGTTCCGTCGCAACCCTGTCAGGGTTGCGAAAAATGGCGATGGCTATGTTCCCCAGGGTAGCCGCTGCGCGACAACCCTGGGCTTTGATTTAATGAACCGCGTTGCGGTTCTTATCGAATTTGTAAGATTGGTCTACGTGGTCTGCCACAACGTGAAATGTCAGGTCCCGCAGCGAAAACAACCGATGCCAACGAAGAACTGAAAGAGCGTGTGCGCGCCTTTTGGCAGGCGCATCCGTGCGGCACGAAATTCAGCGACGCCGAGATGGGCACGCGGGAATTTTTCGAACGCGTCGAAGTGCATCGCTACGCGAAAGAGTGGCACATTCCCGAAGCCGCTGATTTTGCCAACGCGCGCGGGTTGCGCGTGCTGGAAATCGGTTGTGGCCTGGGAACTGATGGAGCCCAATTCGCCAAAGCCGGCGCCGACTATATCGGAGTTGATTTGACTGACGCGGCAGTTGACTTGGCGAGAAAGCACTTCGAACTACTCGGGTTGCGCGGAGAGTTTCGCACGGCTGACGCTGAGAACCTGGATTTCCCTGACGAGTCGGTCGATCTGGTTTACTCGCACGGCGTCTTGCATCATACGCCTGACACGGCGCGCGCCGTGCGCGAGATTCATCGCGTGCTGAAACCCGGCGGTCGTGCAGTCGTGATGTTGTATCATCGCGGCAGCTACAACTATCGCGTCGGCATACGCGTGTTGCGGCGGGCCGGCGCAGGGTTGCTGAAGAGCGGACGCGGAATCAAGGTGATAAATCGCTTGACGGGCGAGCCGATAGAATCACTGCGCGAGCACGCACAACTTTTGCGGGCAAGCACGAACGGTCATCTATCATCGGACGACTTTCTGAGTCAGAGTACAGACGGCGCCGGCAATCCTTTGGCGCGGGTCTATTCGCGACGCGAAGCGCGTGAGCTGTTCAAGGATTTTCGTAAGGTAGAATTGCGCGCTTACTTTCTTAACAAGCGTTTCATTCCGTTGATTGGGAAATTGCTGCCGCGCTCGATCGAATCGGCGCTGGCTTCGCGTTGGGGTTGGCATCTGTGGGTCTACGCGACGAAGTAGTTCGATCAATACAAAGCATGGCCACAAAAAGGCGCAAAAGGCACAAGGAAAATGGGTTGAAGATCAGGGACTTCACCGCTTCACTTTCTTGACTCTTGTGCCTTTTGTGCTTTTTCGTGGCTGAATATTTCCTGAAATGAAGAACATCCTTATCACCGGCGGCGCGGGATTCATTGGCTCGCATCTGGTCGATCGATTGCTCGGCGAAGGCGCGTGGAATATCACCGTCGTCGACGACTTTAACGACTTTTACGATCCGTCGATCAAGCGCGCGAACATCAGTGCGCAGCTCGCGAATCCCAATTTCAAAGTTATCGAAGCCGACATTCGCGATCGCGCGGCGCTCGAGCGTGCGTTTGCAGATGCCAGCTATGATTGCATCGTGCATCTGGGTGCGCGCGCAGGGGTGCGGCCGTCATTGACGGAACCGCGGCTTTATCTCGAAACCAACGTCAACGGCACGCTGAATTTGCTGGAGCTGGCGCGCGCCAGTGGCGTCAAGCAATTCGTTTTCGGCTCGTCATCTTCCGTTTACGGAATTAACGAGAAGGTGCCGTTCAGTGAAGACGATCCGATCTTCAATACCATCTCACCGTATGCGGCGACGAAAGCAGCAGGCGAGTTGCTTTGTCATTCGTACGCCCATCTATACGACCTGCGGATCGTGTGTCTGCGCTTCTTCACCGTGTACGGCGCGCGGCAACGCCCCGATTTGGCGATTCACAAATTCGCAAGACTGATTAGCGCCGGCAAACCAATTCCCGTGTTCGGCGACGGCACGACGCGACGCGATTACACCTACATAGACGACATCATCGCGGGCGTGCGCGCGGCAATCGATTACGAAGCAAGTAAGTATGAAGTGATTAATCTGGGTGAGTCGCGCACCGTTGAGTTGCGTGAATTGATTTGGCTTTTGGAGAATGCCCTGGACAGGCGCGCTGAAATTGATCGGCAGCCGGCGCAGCCCGGTGACGTGCCGCAGACTTTCGCCGATATCACCAAAGCGCGGCGTCTCCTTGGTTATGATCCGCAGACGCAGATTGAAGAGGGAATTCAGAGATTCGTCGAATGGTTTAGTGAAAGCCGAGCAAGCCGAACATAGCCCGAATGCCATTGTTGTTTTAGAATTGATATCGCATGGCCACCTCCGCAACCAACGTCACCAACTCACTTCCGCGCGAGATGCAGCCGCACACCTATGCGATTATGCGCGAGGTTGAGGACCAGCATTGGTGGTATGTCGGCCGGCGCCGCATCATTTCCAGTTGGGTTGAAATCGTCTGTCGCGAAATCGGTAAACGACGGCCACGCATTCTCGATGTTGGCTGTGGCACGGGTGCGAATCTACAAATGCTCGCCGAATTCGGCGTCGCCGAGGGAGTTGACGTTTCCGCCGAGGCGCTCGACTTTTGTCGCGCGCGGGGCCTGGGCCAAGTCAGGCAAGGCGCGGCCGAGAGTCTGCCTTACGAAGACGCTCAGTTCGATCTGGTCACCGGGCTTGATGTCGTCGAACATCTCGACGATGATGTTGCCGGCTTGCGCGAGATGTTTCGCGTGCTGCGACCCGGCGGGCGCGTGCTGCTGTTCGTGCCGGCGTTCATGTTCTTGTGGGGCGTGCAGGATGACCTCAGCAATCATCGTCGTCGTTACACGCTGGCAGAGCTGAAAGAAAGATTAGGCGCCGCGGGCTTGATGGTCGAGCGCGCTTCGTACGCGAACATTACTTTTTTTGCGCCGATTCTGTTTGGGCGAGTGTTGATGCGCCTGACTGGTTTTCGTCCCGCTTCTGAAAACAACATCAACATCAGCGCGCTAAACGGTCTGCTCTCGCGCGTGCTTGGCGCCGAGAGTTGGTGGCTGCGGAAGATGAGCTTTCCTTTTGGTGTATCGGCGATTTGCGTCGCGCGCCGGCCGGAACAATGAAAACAGTCTTCCCCGAAACAGAAGATACTCTGCGTAACCATCCGGCTCCTTCGCCCGATGGCGGGCCGGAGATCTCGATCTTTCTTCCGGTCTTTAACGAAGAGCCGAACCTTGGCCCCTTGCACGCGAAACTGAGTGCCGCGCTCGAAGTACTCGGCCGCACAGCGGAGATCATTTACGTCGATGACGGTTCGAGCGACGGCAGTCTGAATGTGCTGCGCGAACTGGCCGCGAAAGATTCGCGGGTGCGCGTGATTGCTCTGCGACGCAACTACGGTCAGACGCCGGCGATGGCCGCGGGCATCCACGCGGCGCGCGGCCGCGTGCTGATTCCAATGGACGCCGATATGCAAAACGATCCGGCCGACATCGCGCGGCTGCTCGACAAACTGGATGAAGGTTACGACGTCGTTTCGGGCTGGCGGAAAAACCGGCAGGACAAACTAATCACCCGCAAGATACCTTCGATGATTGCGAACCGAGTGATCTCGTGGATTGGCGGCGTGCCCTTGCATGATTATGGCTGTTCGTTGAAAGCCTATCGTCGTGAATCACTTGCCGACGTTCAGCTCTATGGAGAGATGCATCGCTTCATTCCGATCTACGCGTCATGGTCGGGCGCGCGCGTGACCGAAATCCCCGTCGAGCATCACGCCCGCACGATGGGCAAATCAAAATATGGTCTGTCACGCACGATCAAAGTGATCTTCGATCTGATGACGATCAAGTTCATGGCTTCGTACCAGACAAAGCCGCTGTATGTGTTCGGCTGGGCGGGTTTGTTGACGATGCTGCTTTCGCTTCTGTGCGCCGTCTTCGCGTTCGTGATGAAGTACGCCAACTGGCCGCATCACGCGGACTTTGTGCAGACGCCACTGCCCGTGCTGACCATGGTCATGCTGGTGTTGGGGATTCAATTTTTCCTGATGGGTCTTTTGGCAGAGATGCAGGTGCGCACTTATCACGAATCGCAGGCGAAGGCGATCTACGCGGTGCGGGAACGAATTGGCTTTGAAAAGCAGTGATGAGTAATGAGTGATGAGTTATGAGTCAAGAGCCGAAACACCGACCGCTTCCTCATCACTCATTACCCATCACTCATTACTGTAGTTAGTCTTATGTGTGGCATAACCGGTTGGGCCAATCTCGATCCGCGCACGCCGCCGCCTGACGGCGCGGACGAGTTGTTGCGCGCGATGTGCGACCGCATGATTCATCGCGGGCCGGACTCGGAAGGTTATGTAATCGGCGACGGCGTCGCGCTCGGCATGCGGCGTCTGGCGATCATCGATCTCGTCACGGGCGAGCAGCCGGTCTACAACGAAGATGAAAGTATCGCCGTCATCCTCAACGGCGAGCTGTACAACTATCGCGAGCTGCGCGCGGACCTGGAAACACGTGGGCACGCCTTTCGCAGCGCCTCGGACACGGAAATCCTGCCGCATCTTTACGAAGAATATGGCGACGGGATGGTCTCTCATCTCAACGGCATGTTCGCGTTCGCGCTGTGGGATGACAAGCGGCGCAGACTTTTCATCGCGCGCGATCGCTTTGGCGAGAAGCCTTTGTACTGGGGCGTCTTTGATCAGACTTTGCTGTTCGCTTCGGAGCCGAAAGTCCTGCTGGCGCATCCGGCGGTGCGGCCGAATCTGAACCTGAATGCGCTACGGCAGTATCTTTCGTTCGATTACGTGCCGGCGCCGCTTTCGATCTACGAGGGCATCAGCAAGCTGCCGGCCGCGCACACGCTCACCCTGGACGACGGCAAGGTTACGGTAGATCGTTACTGGAAACTCAGCTACAAAACGCGTGAACCGGCGCCGAGCATCGATGAAGCCGCCGGGCGTCTGCGCGAGTTGCTGGCTGATTCGGTGCGCATGCGTTTGGTGTCTGACGTGCCGCTGGGCGTGCTGCTTTCCGGCGGCATAGATTCTTCTCTGGTCACCGCCCTGGCCGTGCGCGCGGCGTCGGAAACCGTGAAGACGTTTTCGATCTCGTTCGCGGAAAGTTCGTTTGACGAATCGCAGTACGCGCGTCGCGTAGCGAAGTTCCTAGGCACTGATCATCATGAGGAGCGGTTCAGCGCGAGCCTGGCCGCTAACCTGGTTGCGGACATCGGCGCGTGGTTGGACGAGCCGATGAGCGATCCATCCGTGGTGCCTACTTATCTGTTATCGCGATTCACGCGCAAGCACGTGACCGTCGCGTTGGGTGGCGACGGCGGCGACGAGGTCTTTGCCGGTTATCCAATGTATTTTGGTCAGCGCATGGCGCGAGCTTATGACCGCGTGCCGAGCGTTCTCAAACGCGGCGTCATCGAGCCCCTGGTTAATCTGCTGCCGGTAAAGACAAAAAATCTGTCGTTCGACTATCGCGCGCGTCGTTTTCTTACGGGTTCGCATTACGATGAAGTGGCGCGGCACCACATCTGGTTCGGCTCGTTCGCGCCGCGCGAACAGGAATCGCTCCTGACCGACGCCGCGAAGCAATCAAGCGACGGAGATATCTATCGCGATGCGCGTCAGATGTTCGCGGAATGCGACTCGAACGATCCGATCGAACGCATGCAGAGTTTGGACACGCAGCTTTATCTGGCCGAAGACATCCTGACGAAAGTCGATCGCGCGAGCATGGCCGTCAGTTTGGAAGTGCGCGCGCCCTATCTTGATCCACGCGTTGCGGAATTCGCGGCGTCACTGCCGTCGCGTTACAAGCTTCACGGCTACACCTCGAAATATATTCTGAAGCGCGCGGCCAAAGGTTTGTTGCCGGCGTTTGTCGGGCGGCGCGGCAAGAAGGGCTTCGGCGTGCCCTTTGCGCAATGGTTGAAAGCCGAGTTGCGGCCGCTGGCCCGCGATCTTTTGTCGCCGGAGCGTCTGCGCCGCGGCGGTCTGTTCAACCCTGAGTACGTCGCGCGTTTGCAGGACGAACATGAGCGCGGCGTCGCCAATCACCGCAAGCTGCTGTGGACTCTACTGACGTTCGAGCTGTGGCGCGAGAGTTTCATCGAGACGCCGAAGAGGATTGAGACTTCGGTTATTGCGAAGCAATGACTCGGAGGATACAGCCCAACTTTCAAAAAGCTCTCAGGTTGGGAAGGGGGCTCGCCCCCGCCGACTCTGATTGAGGAAATAGCGGAAGCGGGGGCAAGCCACCCTTCCTGACCTGCAAATGTTCTCAAGATCTGCATTGCGATTCAGAGCCATTCTGCGGATCCAATGATCCAAGATGAAATCCAAAGGGCGCATGAAGGCCTCTGGCATTGGTGCCGCGCGCGCGATTTCGCCGGCTTCGATCCTTACGACGCGCTTAACAGCAGGCTATTTCAAGCCACACCGCTCAAACATTCACGCATTGCTCGCTTCGGTTGGACTCAGCTCTTCAAGAGATCTCCTCTCAACTTTCGCCGGCTGGCGCTGGTCTCCGGAGAACGGAATCCAAAGGGCACGGCACTGTTCGCGCTCGCGGCGCTGGCAGACTATCGGCGCTTACGAACCGTTGAAGCCGAGACGGACGCGCGCGTGCTGCTCGACGATTTGCTGGCCGCGCGTTTGATGTCAAAGAGCGGTGCAGCGTGCTGGGGATACAACTTTGACTGGCAGTCGCGTTCGTTTTTTGCGCCGCGCGGCACGCCCACAGTCGTGCCGACGGCTTTCGCGGCGCGCGCTTTCATCGAAGCAGCGCGGGCATTTGGTGGCGAATCCTACTTGCAAGCCGCGCGCAGTGCGTGCGATTTCATCCTGAACGATCTCAAGCGCAGTGAAGAGAGCGCGGACGAAGTCTGTTTCAGTTACTCACCGCTGGATCGAACGCGCGTCTTCAATGCGAGTTTGTTGGCCGGCGAGGTTCTCGCAAACGTCGGCGCTCTAACTGGCGAAAACGAGCTGATCGATTGGGGAATGCGCGCGGCGCTCTACGTTATGCGGCGCCAGAACGAAGATGGGTCGTGGGCGTATGGAGTAGATGGTCATCAGTCGTGGGCTGATAATTTTCACACGGCATTTATTCTGACGAGTCTGTCACGGATCCTTGACACCGTTACAGAACCGCTTGCGGTAGCAAGCGGGTTGCAGACTGCTTTTGAACCCGCCCTCCGCCGCGGCTATGAATTCTGGCGCGAGCGTTTCTTTCTCGCGAATGGCTGGCCAAAATATTTTCCCGATCGTTTGTATCCAGCGGACGCACATTCGGTCGGCGCCGCGCTGGTAGCTTTGATGGAATTGCGATCGCTCGACTCGGGCGCAATCGAACTCGCGGACACGATTGCCCGCTGGGCGATTGAGAATCTGCGCGACCCGCGCGGCTTCTTCTACTATCAACGCCGCCGCTTCCACACTGTGCGTACGCCTTACATGCGCTGGTCGGAGGCGTGGATGATGTATGGTTTGTCGCGACTGATTGAGTGTCAGAACCGGGAGCGGTAGCGACCGGCTTCTTTGGCGAGCGGTGTTTAGAGTACCGACTTCAGTCGGGCACTTTTTTCTTGCGAACGAAAAGCCCAACTGAAGTTGGTACTCTAACACCTGTAACCTATGCGAATTTGGATCGATCTTGCTAACTCGCCGCACGTGCCGTTCTTTCGCGCGTTGATTCCGGAATTTGTGGCGCGCGGAAATCAGGTTGAAATCACCGCGCGAGATTTCGCGCAAACTGTCGAGTTGGCGATGAAAGCCGGTATGACGCCGCACGTCATCGGCGGCCACGGCGGTGGATCAATAACAGGTAAGGCCGGCAACCTGGTTGGGCGGGCCGCAGCGTTGCGTAAGTGGGCGCGCGATCGCGGATTCGATCTCGCCGTTAGTCACAACTCTTATGCACAGATTGCGGCGGCAGCAGCGCTGGGAATCAAGACCGTCACGCTGATGGATTACGAACACCAGCCGGCAAACCATCTTGCCTTTCGCCTCGCGTCGCGCGTGATTGTGCCGCGCGCCTTCCCGGCGGCCGAGTTGCGGAAATACGGCGCTTCGCTGCGCAAAGTCAAACGTTACGAAGGCACGAAGGAAGATGTTTACCTCGCCGACTTTGTGCCCGACCCGTCTTTCGCGGACGTGTTGCGCAAACTCGGCGTCGCAAGCGAAGATGTGCTGATCGTGGTGCGTCCGCCGGCGCGTGAAGCCCTTTATCATCGGTTTGAGAACGAACTATTCGACGAGTTGCTGGCCCGTTTGAGTTCTCGGGACAATGCAAAAATCATTTTGCTGCCGAGGTCCGACGCGCAGCGTTTGGAATACGAAAAGCGTGGCTGGCCAAACATGATCATGCCGCGCGAAGCGCTCGATGGCGCAAACCTTATCGCCGCCGCCGATTTGGTGGTCAGCGCCGGCGGCACGATGAATCGCGAGGCCGCTGCGCTGGGCGTGCCCGCAGTCAGTATCTACGCCGGCCAGTGGGCGGCGATTGATGAAGAGCTGGTGCGCGAAGGCCGTTTGCAGCGGATAAGTTTGCGCGAGGAGATTGAGTCTTTAACGATCGCAAAGAAGTCCGGACTGAATCCCAGGCGCGCAGGCCAAGTGCGAAAGCAGATCACGACAATGATTCTGGAGTGAGTTAGTCCCGCAGGGACGGCCGGAAATAGCCCAGCGATTTATCGCTGGGAAGGAGGGTCAAAATCACGAGAGAGTCCCGTCAGGGACGAAAGGAGAAAGCCTCCCATGCATTCCTTTACCAGTTGCCTCGTCCATTGCGTTTTCAGCACAAAAGAGCGGCGGAGGGTCGTCACGCCAGAACTCAACGAGCGCCTTTGGCCTTACCTGAGCGGAATCGCCCGCGAGCACAAAATGAAGATGCTGGCAGTTGGCGGCGTGGAAGATCATGTCCACACGCTGCTGTCGATTCCTTCGACACTGGCAATTGCCAAAGCCATTCAACTTCTAAAAGGGAACTCGTCGAAGTGGATTCATGAGACATTCCCGGACAAGCCATGGTTTGGTTGGCAGGAAGGTTATGGCGCATTCAGCATCGGCGTATCAGGGACAGAGGAAACGATCGCCTACATTAGGAATCAAGAGGAACATCATCATTCACGGTCTTTCAAAGAGGAACTGATCGCATTTCTGGATAAGCACGGGATAGAATACGAGCCCTGGATGTTGGATTGATTTCTTTCGTCCCTGGCGGGACTTCTTATTATTTCCGAGGACGTTCCCAGCGATAAATCGCTGGGCTATTTCCGGCCGTCCCTAACGGGACTTCTTTGCATGAAGGCTGAGTCTGTCAAAACAGTACCGTTAACCAACCCGAGCGCCGTACGCGTCCCGGCGCGCGCGCCGCGTTGGACTGTGCCGCTGGTGAAGACTCTGCTTGCGGTCATCGATATCGCGCTGGTGTTACTCTCGTTTGTCTTGGCTTTTTGCCTGCGACATGGCGACGCGATTTTTCATCGCACCTCGCGCGGGAATCTGGAGTGGAGCCAGGAATTCGCGCCGTACGCTTTGCTTTTGCCGCTGGTGATACCCATCCGATTGCTTCTGCTTCGTTATTACGATTTGTATCGCGTGCGTGGCGAATTGTCTTTTGTTGAGGACGCCGCGCGGGTTTTCAAGGCCATGGCGATTGGCTCTCTGCTGATTGTGGCGGGCGCATTCATGTATCGCGGCGGCCTCGCGTATCGCACGTTCTCCTACTCGCGCGCCATTTTCTTTCTGGATTTCCTGCTGGCGCTGATAAGCATCGGCGCGGTGCGTATGCTCCTGCGCACGGGTCAGATTCTGGTGCGGCGGCGCGGGATCAATTTGATCCCGACCTTGATTGTCGGTCGCGGACCAGAGGCAGCCATTTGTATTCGCGAAATGCGTGCGCGTCCTGAACTGGGTTATCGCGTGATCGGGATTGTTGAGAACGGACGCATCGACGCTTCAGCACCTTCAAGCTTTGAAGGTGTGCCCGTGATTGCCGACCTCAAGGGCCTTCCGGAAGCGATTCGCGAATCAGGTGCGAACGAAGTAATCATCTCTGATCCGAACGTGCCGGGCGAGGCGCTCTTTGACGTGATGATTCAGACTGGCCGCCGGCGCGGCGTCGAGTTTCGCATCGCCCCGACGCTCTTGAATTGTCTGCCGAGCAAGACAGAAATCGATCAAGTCGGATCTCTGCCGATGGTCACGCTGTTTCGCTCGCCGCTATCGAGCGCTGCGCGGGTAACGAAACGGGGTTCGGATCTGATCATCGCCTCGTTGGCGATCGCGATCTTCTCGCCGCTGTGGTTGTTGATTGCTTTACTCGTCAAGCTGGATTCGCGCGGGCCCGTCTTTTACCGGCAAGAGCGCGTCGGCATGGATGGCCGCGTGTTTCTCTTTTACAAATTCCGCACGATGCGCGCCGGCACTGACGACGCCGAGCACCGCGAGTTCCAACGCAAGTACATCATGGGCCAGGCTGATTCCAATCTCGGCGACCAAGAACGGCCCGCGTACAAGTTGCGCGCGGACGCCCGCGTGACGCGTTGGGGCCGCGTGTTGCGAAGGACGAGCCTGGATGAGCTGCCACAACTCTTCAACGTGCTGCGTGGAGACATGAGCATAGTCGGCCCGCGCCCGCCAATTCCTTACGAAGTCGAAAGCTATGAGTTGTGGCATCGCAAGCGGCTCGACATGAAGCCCGGCGTGACCGGTCTGTGGCAGGTGTCGGGACGCAACCGGCTTTCGTTTGACGAGATGGTGCGGATGGATTTGTACTACATCGAGAACTGGTCTTTGCTACTGGATTTGAAAATCATTCTGCGCACCTTGCCGGTGATGTGGCGCGGCGAGGATGCGTACTGAAGATGGAGCAGAGGGCAAAGGGCAAAGCGCCGGGAGTAATACATGAATAAGCCAGATATGAAACGCAAAATGCTGCGGCACACCGTGGCGACGCTCGCTTATCGCGGCGCGAAGGCGGTGCGCGGTGTTAATGAGTCGTTTGCGTCGTTCAAAGCTTCAGCAACCACGCGGACGCCGGTGCAGATTCTGGCGCACATCGGCGACTTGTTGGATTGGGCCTTGTCGATCGCGAAAGGCACTGAGACTTGGAACAACGCAGACCCGTTGCCCTGGCCGCAAGAGGTCGAACGATTTCACGCCGCGCTCATGAGCTTCGATAAATATCTCGGGTCAGATGCCGAGTTGAACGCTACCTGTGAAAGGCTCTTTCAGGGCCCAATCGCGGACGCGCTCACGCACGTCGGCCAGCTAACCATGCTGCGGCGAATGGGCGGGGAGCCGATGAAAGGCGAGAACTACTCGAGAGCGAAGATCGAAGCGGGCCGAGTTGGAGCAGATCAGGAAATGGCCAAACGCGAGTTTGAGTAGATTGCCAAAGCGCCGCGAACCATTGCTGGTTTGCCCGATCTGGCGTTAGCATCTCAGGCGATCAAGCGGTGCCATGAATTAACGGGCGTAGAGAGTACCGACTTTAGTCGGGCCTTGCTTTTCGAAAAAAGCCCAACTGAAGTTGGTACTCTAACACCCGGTAACTTGCGTCATGTTTTTTTGATCGGTTGGTTAAGGAGACCCAAATGCTTTCACTCAATCGAATCGCGCTGGTTGGCATCGTAATTTGTTCTCTTGCAGGTGTGACTATGGGACAAGAAATCGAGTCAGAAACCAACGGCGCAGCTCGGACGATGCGGCCCATCGTGCGCGGCCGGCACTTCGCGGTGGCCGCGATGAAAGCCGAAGCCACGCGCGCGGCGGAACGCATCCTGGAAAAAGGCGGTAACGCATTTGATGCGATCGTCGCGGGGCAGGCGGTGCTCGGCATCGTCGACGCGGCGATGAACGGCGTCGGCAGCGATGCCGTGCTGTTGGTTTACGACGCGAAGACGAAGAAGGTCTATTCAATCGATGCCGAAGGCACGGCGCCGCGGCTGGCGACGATTGCATGGTACAAAGAACACAACGGCGGCAAGCTGCCGGTCAACGATTCGCTGTTGTCAGCCACCGTGCCGGGCTGCATCGATGCGTGGTACATCCTCTTGGACAAATGGGGCACGATGAGTTTTGCGCAAGTGCTCGCCGAAGCAATCGACCTCGCTGAAAATGGATTTCCGGTGGGTGATTCGTTCGCCCGCGCGCTCGCGACTTCGCAAAAGCTGCGCAAGTATCCAACCAGCACGAAGGTCTATCTTCCCAACAATCGAGCGCCGCAAGCGGGCGAGATCTTTCGCAATCCAGATCTGGCGCGCACTTTGAAGCGATTGGTTGAAGCCGAGACCCAAAACAAAAGCAAGGGTCGTCATGAAGCTTTGAAGGCCGCGCGCGATCGCTTCTACAAAGGCGACATCGCCCGCGAGATGGCAAAGTTTTCAGAAGACAATGGCGGGCTGTTTCGGTATGAAGATTTTGCCAACTACACGGCGAAAGTCGAAGAGCCGGTCTCGATCGATTACCACGGCTATCAAATCTACAAGAACCCATCGGCCAGCCAGGGTCCGGCCGAATTATTCGCGTTGAATATTCTGGCGGGCTATGACCTGAAGGCGATGGGTCACAACAGCGCCGACTACATACACACCAGCGTCGAAGCGACCAAGCTCGCGTTTGCCGATCGCGAAAAATATCTTGGCGACATGGACTTCATCAAGATTCCTTACGCGGGTTTACTTTCAAGAGAATACGCGGCGGAACGTCGGACGCTGATCGATCAAACGTCGGCGTCACTCGCGTTTCGTCCGGGCACGGCAGAGAGGTTCACCAGTGACGCGACGCCGCTCGATCGTCCGGTGAAGATCACGACCAGCGACAACGCCGATCACGATGGCGACACGAGCTACATCGCAGTTGTCGATGGAGCGCGCAACATGATCACGTTTACGCCGAGTCTGCACAGCGCGTTTGGGACGGGGGTCGTGATGGGCGATCTGGGATTCATCTTTAATTGCCGTGGCGACTACTACTCGCTGGAAGCGGGCGAAGCGAACGCGCTCGCACCCGGCAAGCGTCCGCGCAGTACTCTGCAAAGCACTCTGGTGATGAAAGACGGTCAGCCGCACATGGTTTTGGGCACACCCGGCGCCGACCAGCAGGTCTTGCTGACGATGCAGACGCTCTTGAACATGATCGATTTCGGGATGAATGTGCAGCAGGCCATCGAATCTCCGAAGTGGTTGACCCGCGCGTTTCCTGCTTCACCTTTTCCGCACACGATGTATCCGGGCGATCTCTCAGTAGAGTCGCGCATCCCCGAAGCCGTACGCAAACAATTGCTCGCGCGCGGCCACAAGCTAAGAGTTACCGGCGCGTGGTCGGACGGATCGCTCGCGGCGATCGTGATCGATCTGAAAACAGGAGTGCTCAACGCGGGCACCGATCCGCGCACGGAAGCGTATGCGTGGGCGTGGTAGCCAGCCGGAACCCCGTAGGGGTTCAAGATAGTAGCCGGGGGCAAGCGAAGCGCCGCCCCCGGTCGCGATGTCATTTAGCATTCCGACCCTGAAAGGGTCGCACTGACGGCAATGTTGAAAGAATTGGTGTGGCCAATCAATACGGACTTTCCCGCGACATCCCTGATCCAATAAAGCGCTTGGTTCGTCAGGCATGCGGATTTGGGTGTGTCATTTGTGGTTCTAGCATTATTGAATATGACCACGTCGATCCCGAATTCGCAGAAGCTCGAGAACATAACCCAGCTTCTATCGCACTCCTTTGCCCGCAGTGCCATTCGAAAGTCACCACTGGATTCTCGTCGAGGGAGAAGGCGAAGGAAGCATTGGCGAAGCCGCGTTGTAAAGAGGCCGGTTTTTCAAATGAAATGTTTGATCTTGGAAAGAAACATCCCTCTGTAGCGTTCGCAGGCGTTACGCTTACAAACTGTGAGATACCGGTGCTCGTAAGGGATTTGCCCTTGTTTCAGATCAAGGAGCCCGAGAGCGACAACGCCCCTTTTCTGTTAACGGCCTATTTTTTTAACGCTAGTGGAAAGCCATCCCTCTCTATCCGAGACAATGAGTGGTTTGCTTTGACGTCAAATTGGGATGTAGAGGTGTCAGGTGGAGCAATAACGGTTAGAGACGCGCCCGGTCACATCTCATTGCGACTGGTGGCCGATCCACCTTCGGGGCTGATAGTTGAAAATGTAGACATGCTGGTTTATGGCTTACATTTCACGGGCGACCGAGACCAACTGGTGGTGGGTTTCCCGGGCGGGGGCTCCACCCGGTTCACTTCGTGTCTTGCTGATAATTGCAGAGTGGGTCTTGCTCTTGGATAAGGCTTAAGGTCACGATTGCACGGATAGCTTCACTCCACCCCCGCCAGCGCCACCTCCAACAACAGAATCTTCTGAATCCCTTTGTAAAATGGCTCGATTTCGCAGTTCTCGGCGAGGCTGTGTGAACCATCGCACGGGCCGGCGCCGGTCGAGATTGAAGAGATACCGGCGAGCAAAGTGGCGCTCGAGTTGTTCGATCCACCATTCGTGATCGGCGAATCGAATCTCATCACGCGATGCACGGCTTCCGAGATGCGCACGAGATATGATTCGCGATGACCGGGAATCGTAGCGGCCGGCGATTTCGAGATCACGTTAGAGCGCGGCCAGCTGAGAAATCGATTTTCGCGTGTCGGTTTCCGTCAAAGGTCGAATATAATCCGAGCGTGCTCGGATTCTAAACGAAATTCGCCGCAGAGGACACAGAGAAATCATCAACGGAAAACGTCAAATCATGCCAGGCCCGTTGGGTGTGTGGCTGGATCGCGCTCTGGTCGCGGCGCTGGTCTTGCTGGTGGTCGCCGCGCCCAACTCGATCGCAGCAACGCAGACGGCGTGGCTCTTGGGAATGCTGTTCTGGGTCTTGCGTTTTGCCGTTTGGCCGCGCCCGACACTTCAGCGCACGCCGATCGATTACGCGATGCTGGGCTTTTTCATTCTCACCGGCATTTCAGCGCTCCTCTCTTACGAGCCCATGGTTTCGATTGGCAAGCTGCGCGCGGCGAGCCTGTTTACGATTGTCTATCTGTGCGCGCAAAACATCCCCTCGGCGCGCGTGCTGCGGGTGCTCACGATTCTGCTGGTCGCGTCCTGCCTGGTCAGCGTGCTGTACACGTTCGGCCAATATGCTTTCGGGCGTGGCGTCAAGGTCTACGACGTGCGGCCCGATAGTCCGCTGAGCGCGGCGAAATTTGTTTCGCGCGAACACATTGACACAACGCCGATTCTCTCCGGCGATACGCTTTTGGAAGTTGATGGGCAGAAGCTGAGGAACCTCGAAGAGCTAGCTGAAAAGCTATATCAGTCTCCGCTTCGCCAGGGTCCCGCAAAGATCAAGATCTATCGGGTCGAGTGGATCGCGGTGCTCGAGGTGCCGCGCGGTAAGTTGCTTCCCGGCGCGACGTCTGAAGAGCGTCTGGGGATTTCGCGCTGGACGCCCGGACGAGATTGGCGCGCCACCGGCTTCTACGATCACTGGACGACCTACGCCGAAGTGCTGCAACTGATCGCGTCGCTGACCCTCGGCCTCTTTGTCGCATTGCCGCGCAAGCGTACGCGAAATGGCGCGTTGCTGGTTCTGGCGATCGCGGGGATGTGCGCGGCGCTGGTGCTGACGGTGACGCGCGCGTCGGCTCTGGGGTTGTTGATTTCCGCGACGATGATTGCCGCGCTGGGTCTCAGTCGCCGCGCGCTGATTGTGATCGCTGCCTGCGCTGTTCCCTTAATTCTGGTGGGGTTCTTTGTCTTGCATCAAAAGCGCAACGTCGGATTCTTTGATTCAAAGGACGATTCGATTCGCTGGCGACAAACTGTCCAGCGCGAAGGATTCAATCTGCTGGTGAGCAAGCCGCGACACCTCCTGGTTGGCGTGGGGATGGATTCGATCAAAGCGCATTGGCGCCAATGGGGCTTGTTCGACAATGGCCGTCTGCCGATGGGTCACATGCATTCAGACTATTTGCAGATCGCGCTCGAACGCGGCGTGCCTACGCTCGTCGCGTGGCTAATCCTGATGGGAATGTATGCGCGAATGCTGTGGCGACTGCGACTTCGCGTGCCGGCAGAGAATTGGATCGAAAAGGGAGTTGTTCTGGGCTCGCTCGGCGGACTGATCGGATTCATGCTGAGCGGAGTCGTCCATTACAACTGGGGCGATTCCGAAGTGGTTATGATCTTCTATTTGATTATGGGATTGAGTCTGGCGGTTGAGCGGCGGATGAGCGCGGATACGAAGTCAGTACCATCTGCGTGAGCAGATGGATCAGAGACTCAACCCTGATGATGTGAGTCCTTGACCCACCCGCTGACGCGGGCGGTACTGACTGCATTCACGCGACTTGTTTTGGCACTTCGCTCATCAACGCCAGGATGTTTCCTTCTGAGTCGCGAAAGTCAGCCAGCCACAAATCATACGTCGGCATCGGCGCGACCAGATGAGGCTTCACTATGAATTCCACACCGCGGGCAGCGAAGATTTCGTAGACTCTTTCAATGTCGTCAACCTTGTAGTAGATGATCGATGCGGCATGATCGAGTTCCGGCCGGTCCGCCACGCCCAGCATCAGACGAATTCCACGGCAGTCAAAGAAGGCCATGTTTGGCGGCGCCTGAAACAGAAACGTCATGCCCAGAATGTCGCGGTAAAAGGCGATCGCCCGATCGAGGTCCTTCACGTTAACGAAGATTTGGCCGATGCGCGTCAGGCTTGGCCCAATTGATATTGGAGTGCTCACGACACTGCTCCTTTGATCACCGAATGGCTTCCGTATAGCACGCCATTACAGTATTATCAACATCTTTCAGGAAGGTCCGATGAAAACAGTTATTCGCACGTCGGCGCTCGCCTTGACGCTGCTATTCGTCAGCGGCTTCGGCGAATGCTACAAGCCGGTTACGAAAAGCCAGATGCCTGCGCACATCAAGACGGTCGCGGTGCCCGCGTTTCAGAACAACGCCCTGCGCTTTAAGATCGAGCATCGCTTTACCGAAGCCGTGATGAAAGAATTGATTCATCGCGGTCACGGTCTGCGCGTACAGAGCGAACGCGAAGGCGCCGACGCCGTGATTGACGGTGTCGTCAAGAGCTTCGGATTCGGAGGTGTGCTGCTGGACGACAAAGGCCGCGCGCGCATCTTTGAAGTGACAATCGTGGCGGCGGTGACCGTGCGCGACCAGCATGAGAACCGCGTGCTTTACGACAATCAGAATTTTGTTTTTCGCGGCGAGTACGAATTCGCGAACGATCCGCGTAACTTCTTTAACGAAGAAGACCCCGCCGTGATGCGCATCGCGCGCAGCTTTGCCGAATCGATCGTGTCCACGCTGATTAACGGATTCGGAGTGAAGCAGGACAAGTAATGCCCCTTCGACGACCAAGGGATCTCGCCCAGGCCCTGAAGCAGGGAACGATCGAACCCGTCTATCTCCTGCTTGGTGCGGAAAGTTATCTGCGCGACCGGGCCGCGCGCGCGATTGCCGATGAAGCGCTGCGCGACACGCTCTTGCGGGAGTTCAACGACATTTCGATTAGTCTTGCGGATGGCGATGCGCGTCAGGTAATCGCCGAGGCTGAGCAACTGCCGATGATGTCTTCGCGGCGCGCGATTCGCGTCACGGATTTCAACAAGCTCGACGAAGAGAATGAATCAGCCCTGCTCAAGTACCTCGAACGTCCGGTCGAAACTTCAGTAGTTGTCTTTGTCACCGACGACGTCGACAAGCGCAAGAAGTTTGGGAAGACGCTGGTGCAAAATGCGGCGGCGTTTGAATTTGCGCCGTTGAATGATGGCGAACTGACGGCCTGGGCGCGAACGCATTTGCAGGAACTGAGGACCGAAGTTGAGGCGGACGTCCTGCGCCGCATCGTCGAGTTGGTAGGTTCAGACGTGCGGACTCTCTCGAATGAACTGAACAAACTGTCGGCGGCCGCGCTGCCATCGGGCAGGATTACCATGGACCTGGTCGAGGCGTTGGTAGGGCGTTCGCGCGAACTGATGAATTGGGATCTGACCGACCAGATGCTCGCGCGAAATCGGCCGCGCGCGTTGCGAGTTCTGAAACACCTGCTCGATGATGGCGCGCCGCCATTGATGCTGATTGGCCTAATCGCCAGCACTTACCGGCGCATGGCTTTGGCGCAAGCGCTGCTGTCACAGGGCGTTTCGTCCCGAGACATCTTTCGCCAGGTGCCGATGCCGCCGTTCAAGCAACAGAGTTATCTTTCCAGCGTGAGTCGCACCGACAGCAAGACGTTGGCGCGCCAGATCGCTCGCATCGCGGTGGCGGATCTGGGAATAAAGACTTCGAAAGCCACGCCGCGGATGCAGGTCGAGATGCTCGTAGTCGAGTTGACCGCGAACTGATCAGTCCGGAAACGGGAGCTGCCTTACATCGGGCGCAACCCACTCGCCTTTTGCTTCAGGTGAAGCGAGCAGCTCGGCAGAGTAGTAATCGAGAATCAGATTCTTGTTACCGTACTTTTCGATGAGTTGATTCGCCATCGCTGCAATCGACTCGGAGCGACTCTCCAACAGAAACCCGCGCACCATCCTCAGCCAGAACTCAGTGATCGTTTCGTGGTACCCAGTCTTGCCGTAGGTCGCCGCCAGGCGTTGAATGCCGAGCTTCATCTGCCGGCGCGCATCGTTGTAAGGCAGAGTCGAAACGTACCAGAGCACCACGGCGAGATGCTGATAATGCTTGAACTCGGACGGATGAAAGCTGCAAGCTTCGAATTCGTTCACCAGCGAGCGAAGGTCATCGTCGCTCTTGTAGTAGTCGGTCATAATTGACTCCTCACAAAAAAAGAAGTGAGGCGGACCGACTAACGATCCGCCTCACAACTGAGAATTCTATTCCTTGCCCGCCCGCTACCGCAGGCGGTTCTGACAGCTATTTTGCTGCGGCCTGATTCACACGCACCGTCAGACGCGACTTGTGGCGCGCGGCAGTGTTCCGATGAAGCACGCCCTTCTGTACGGCCTTGTCGATCTCGGAAACCGTTGTCGGCAGAAGCGAGCTTGATTCCTTCGCGTCGCCGGCCGTCAGCGCGCTCCTCAGTTTCTTGATCGAAGTGCGCAGGCGCGTTCGGTTGCCCTGGTTGATATCACGACGACGCGCACTCTGGCGCACTCGCTTTTCGGCTGACTTATGATTCGGCATTCAAATCTCCGTTAATTCGTGTATTGCACACACCGTTGAAGCATCGGCGCGAAGTTAGAGACTATAGGGACGGCAACGATGACTGTCAAGGCAAGCCGCGCTCGGTTTCGATTCACTCCCTTCTCCGTTGGGAGAAGGGTTGGGGATGAGGGCATAGGTGCGGCTCAGTCCACTAACCCCTCACCCCGGCCCTCTCCCAAAGGGAGAGGGAGTTAACCTAATCGTTAAACTGCACCGACTGCAGAATATTCTGAAACGTATTCTGATAGTTGTTGTAGTCGCTTTCTGGCGCGACCATGATCAGATAGAACAAATCGCCGCTGCGCAATTGCGCAGCGACAATGTTGACTATTTCGGCGCGGCCGGTGGCTTCGTTCGTGTTGCTCAAAGCAATCGACAGAGCGTTGCGGCCGTCGATGTAAGTGCGCTGATAGTTGCTGCGCGCGCGCAGATTCGTGTTGCCTTGCTGCAAGGCGCTAACGAATTCATTCGTGGCCTGCTGCAGGTTGCGGCTGTTTGTTCGCGCCGTGCCGACGTTGACGCCGTGCGTGTAGACGACCTGTCCGTTGGTCGAGCCATAAGCTCCTTCGGGAGCGAACCAAACGGACGAACCTTGATCCGAAAGCTCGCGCCAATTATCCGGAACGCTGACCTGCAGAACGTTGAATTCGGAATAGTTGCGAAAGCGCGACGACGGATACTCGACGCGCCCTCTGGGCGGGTTAGACGGATAGTTGTTGCCGTTGTTATTCGAGGGATTTCGCTCGCCGTTGCGCACAATCTCAGCCATCGTCTGCGCGCGCGGATAGCGGCGCAAGCGTTCCTTGATGGAACGAAACTCGGTGTCGTCGCGCGTCGTTTCCCGAACGCGCAGATTTTGCGCTTCCTGATTAATGCGGGCGTAGCGATCCTTTGAACTCGGGTGGTCGCTAAGGAATCCGCCGCCACCGCCGCCCTGCGCCTCAATCGTGCGAAACATGTTCGCCAGATCGCGCGGATCGTAACCAGCATTCGCCATGATGCGCGCCCCGAGCAGATCGGCTTCGGTTTCGTATTCGCGGCTGTACTTTAGAAAATAAGCGCCAATCGGAAGTTGAGCGAGTTGTCCGCCCGCGGGACCGGCCAGAATGGTGCCGAGAATACCGGCGATGCCCGCGCCCACGGCGTACTTCTGAGCTTTGGTGGCTTGCGCCGTTCCGTGACGCAGAGCGACGTGGCTCAACTCATGCGCCATGACGCCGGCCATTTCGCCTTCGTTGCGCGCGGCTTCAATCATGCCGCGATTGACGTACATCGGGCCACCCGGCAAAGCGAAGGCATTGATGTCGCTGGCATTGACTACCTTGAAGGAATAACGAAATTCAGAATGCTGAAATTCAGCCGGGATCGACGCCACCAAACGCTGCCCGATCTTTTCAACGTAGGCAGTGACTTCAGAATCGCGCAGCAGCGGAAATTGTTTTTCAGCTTCAGCCGCGGCCTGGCGGCCCAGCTTCACATCATCGGCCGGCTGGTACTTGTTGCTGTGATAGACGATTTTGGTTTGCGCAAAAGTTTGCAGTGGCATCGACACGATAGCGATTACAATCAGTGCCGCCAGCCACTTCGTTGCGTTTCTAATTCCGGTTCCGTTCATTTCCTTACTCCGTTTCCATCAACCTTCACTTGAAATATTCGGCAACGTTCTCGCTCCGATCTTCGATGAATATCAGGGAGCGTCCGTTTGCCTCAGCTTACCAATCAAACCCAGTGCCACCAAAGCCGAGACCAAGCATCGCGAATGTTATGTTTTCGATGCACACTGCGTGGCCTCAGCGGTTTGGCGGAAATGAGCCAATTCTATTCAAGTGTGCGATAGGCGCAGGCGCGGGCCAGCGAGGGAGGGGGAACCCGCAAATGCTTCATTTTCGTTCACGCGAACACCAATTCCGTCGATGCCAGGGATTTGCGGGAGATCACTTACGGGGCTTGATCTTTTCATCGAAAAATTTTGTTGCCTCGTCCAGCGGCGCGATGTGATGCGGCCTGCCTCGAAACGCACGCACCATTGAGACAATTAGAAAGATCGTCGACGCGAGACTAAAGAGCACCGATCCGAATCTACTGCCTGAAATCAGATGAAGAAAACCGAATGCGCCGGTGAGAATCAGGATTGCGATCTGCAGAGCCATGCCCTGCGCCGCATGAAAACGCGCGCGCGTTTCCGTACGCGGCACCAGCAACAATTCGATTACGGCGGCGACAAGTCCGATGTGTCCGGGAATGTACGGCAGCAGGTTCGCCCACCGTTGCGGAATGTTCAGTCCGGCTACGGTTTGTGATTCGGGCCTTTGCGTAAAGGGCAAAGGCGGAGCCTGATACAAATTCGGTGGTGGCCCGGGCGGAGGCTGATAAATATTTACCGCCGGTGCTCGCGCCGCGCGTAGGTAGTGGATTGTCTGGGCGGCGGTGGCACGAACACCGACGGATAAGACGTAACCTCGTCGATGCGACGGGTTGGAGCCTCACCTTCAGAATAGGCGTGCACCTCATCGGTATCATCGCGGCGGCCGATTCCCTGAGTTGGTCGACCCGCAACGCTCTCCGTTGGCGGGCCGGGTCGAGCCGACCCCGATGATTCATCCGCGCGTGCGGCGACTTTTCCGTCGAGCGGGTTCGTGTCGTACTTGCTGCGCTTGGGCTCCATCTGAAGTTGCTTACGAGAGCCGGTTTGTTTCGGTTTCAGTGATTGGCATTGGCAATGACGTTGAACTCAACCGGCTCCCACCGTCCTTCGCGCTCTGAAATGCGAAAGGCGCGCAGACGCGGCTCTTCGCCGGCCAACCCGACAATAAAGTAAACCGCCGACGGATAGTAGGCAAGCCGCACGTCCGTCGCCGACGGTTCGGGATCTGCTGAGCGGGGATGCGAATGATAAATCGCCAGCAATTGTTCGCCGCAATCACGCATGGCGCGCTGTGCAGCAAATAGATCTTCGGGCGCGGCTTCGTAAGTTACGAGCGGATCGGTCGCGATATTCAGCAGCGGATAGACGGTCTTCGTGCAATCATCACTGCCGCCGATCAGGCCGCAGCATTCGTGAGGGTCCGTCTTACGAGCATGTTCGATAAGATCGTTAACATGTGTTTGCGAGATCCTGATCATTGCCGGAAGTCCTGGTGCGTGTGCGAGTGTTGGCACTTGCCGATTTCAATGAGTTGCTCTCTGTGGTTCTCTGTGAGATCTCTGTGCCTCTGTGGTGAGGACTTTTCTGCGCAACGCAATTTCACCACAGAGGCACAGAGGTCCACAGAGGCTGCACAGAGAAACGCGAGGGAAATCAGTCTTTCACGATCGTCAGATGCAGGTCCGCCAACTGTTTCGCATCGACTTCGCCCGGTGCGTCGATCATCAAGTCCTGCGCGGAAGCAGTTTTTGGAAACGCCATCACGTCGCGAATATTTTCCGTCGGCACCAAAACCATCAGCGTGCGCTCGATGCCTGAAGCGATGCCGCCATGCGGCGGCGTCCCAAAGGCGAGCGCGTCGAGAAAGAAACCAAAGCGCTCGCGCGCCGTCTCTTCATTCATGCCGAGCGCTTTGAAGACGATGGCTTGCACGTCGCGGCGGTGAATTCTGATCGAGCCGCCCGCGACTTCGACGCCGTTGATAACCGCGTCGTAAGCCTTGGCGCGCAATCCGGCAAACAATTGCGCTTCGCCACTCACGGCGCGTTCGAGCAAAAGCACGTCTTCGTCCAGCGGCGACGTGAACGGATGATGCATCGAGTAATAGCGGCCGTCGTCTTCGTGAAATTCGAACATCGGAAACTCAGTCACCCACAATGGGGCGAAGACTTTTTCAGGAATCAAGTTCTCTCTTCGGGCGACTTCATTACGCAACGCGCCCAGACTGGCAGCTACGACAGATGGTTTGCCGGCGACGATGAGTACGGCATCGCCTTTGTTTGCGCCGGCGAGTTCCGCCATCTGAGTCACGACTTCGTTGCCCAGCACTTTCAGGAGTGACGATGAAAGCTCGTCGCCGAACTTGATCCACGCCAGCGCGCCCGCTCCGTAACGTTTCGCAAACTCCTGCAACTCGTCGAGCGTTTTGCGCGACATCGTGGCGCCGCCATGCACCGCAATGCCTTTCACCAGTCCGCCGGCGCCGAGCGCCGACGCAAACGGCGCGAAGGTTGTGTCCGCCAACGCCGGGGAAAGATCCTGCAATTCCATTCCTTCAATGCGCAGGTCGGGCTTGTCCGAGCCAAAGCGCTGCATGACTTCCGCGAAATTGAATCGCGGAAAGGGAGTCTTCAACTCAGCCCCGATCAGACGGAAGATTCGCGCGAACAATCCTTCGACCAGCGAGTAAATCTGATCGGGCGTCGCAAAACTCATCTCGACGTCGAGCTGCGAAAACTCCGGCTGGCGATCGGCGCGCAGGTCTTCGTCGCGGAAACACCGCGCGATTTGGTAGTACTTATCCAGACCCGCAATCATGCAAATCTGTTTGAAGATTTGCGGCGACTGCGGCAACGCGAAAAACTTTCCCGGTTGCACACGCGAAGGCACGATGTAATCACGCGCACCTTCGGGGGTCGACTTAATCAGATTCGGCGTTTCGATCTGCGTAAAGCCCTGCTCGTCCATGTATTGATTGATTTCCAGCAGCAGTCGATGGCGGAGACGAAGATTCGCCTGCAACTGCGGCCGGCGCAGATCGAGATAACGATACTTCAAGCGCAGGTCCTCGCTCGCCAATGCCTCAGTCGCCGGAGCATCGAGCTGAAACGGAAGCGTGCGCGCGTCGTTGAGAATGACCAGCTCGCTGGCTTGGACCTCTACGTCGCCCGTTGCGTGCTTTGGATTGCGCGCGCCTTGATCGCGCAGAGCCACCTGCCCGGTGACCGCCAAAACGTATTCACCGCGCACTTCTTTGGCTTTGGCGTGGGCTTCCTGCGCGTGCTCCTGATTCACAACCACTTGAGTGATCCCGTCGCGATCGCGCAGATCGATAAACGTGAGCGGACCAAAATCGCGTCGTTTCGCGCACCAACCCATCAGCGTGACGCGCGTGCCGACATTTTCCTTGCGCAGCGCGCCGCATGAATGCGTGCGCTCAAGATTGTCGAGGTTTTCAATCATAGAAAAACGTGCTTTGGTCTTTGTACTTTGAACTTGGTTTCTCTAAACCGTCAAGCGGCTCGATTCACCAGCGAGCAAAGTACAAAGCTCAAAGCACAAAGTTCGAAAGGCGGATCTATCACTAGAACAGAACGGTGCCACCATCCACATTTATCGCTTGGCCATTGATGCCGCGGCCTTCTTCAGACGCGAGCAGCACGGCCAGCGCCGCAACTTCTTCCGCGGTAACCAGGCGGTTCTGCGGACTCATCTTCTTCAGCGCGGCCAGCGCGTTGTTGGCCGAGGCGCCGGTCTTCGCCACAATGTTTTCGATGCCCCGCGAAGTCATTTCAGTATCGACATAGCCCGGACAGATCGCGTTTACGGTGATCCCATTCGCGGCGACTTCCAATGCCAGCGATCGCGTCAGCCCCAGCACCCCGTGCTTTGACGCCGCATATGCCGAAATGTAAGGTGCGCCTATCTTGCCGGCGATTGACGCGATATTAATGACGCGGCCCCATCCGCGTTCGATCATCTCGGGCAGCGTGGCGTGGGTACAACGAAACGTGCCGCCCAGGTTAATGTTGAGATGGCGCTCCCACATCTGTTCGTCGCTCTTTAAGAAAGGAGCGGTCTCAGCGATCCCGGCGTTGTTAACCAGGATGTCCGGTCCGCGTCCGAAGTGCGCGCGAACCAGTGCGAAAGTGTCGTTTACCCAACCAGTATTTCGCACGTCGCATTCAAGTGCCAGACTGTCTACCCCAAACTGATCAGCAACTTCCTTCGCCACTGCTTCGACCTGCACGCGAGTACGCGCAGTTACCGCTACCGACGCGCCTTCGCGCGCGAAAGCAATCGCGATGGCGCGTCCAATGCCGCGTCCGCCGCCGGTGATGAATGCGATCCTGTTTGCAAGTTTCATAATAATGTCCGACAAACTTCAGTTTGTCGACGCTCTTTGTTGCTCAACCTGAAACGACAAACTGAAGTTTGTCGGACAACAAAGACCGACTATCTTCCCGTAAACTTCGCCGGCCGCTTTTCTAAAAATGCGCGCACGCCTTCGCGTCCGTCTTCGGATTCAAAGCAACGCACCTGCGCTTCGACTTCATATTGCAGCATCTTCTCAAGCGTATCGTGCTCGGCCGCGTACACTGCGTGCTTTGCTGCGGCGATCGAGACGGCCGGACCGTCGCGTAAACGCTCCGCCAGTTTTCGCGTCTCGGCTTCCAACTCTTCCGGCGCCACCACGCGATTGATCAAGCCGAGTTGTAAGGCCCGGACCGCGTCGATTGAATCGCCAAGAAAGAACATCTCGCAGGCGATGTTCGCCGTAACCATGCGCGGCAGGAAATAGGTTCCGCCCCAATCGGGATGAAAGCCAAGCTTGACGAAGGCCTGGCTGAAGGTCGCGGTCGATGACGCGATGCGCAGATCGCAAGCCAGCGCCAGATTGAAGCCGGCGCCGAATGCCGGTCCTTCGATCGAAGCGATCACCGGTTTGGTCATCTGACGAATCCCCAGCACCACGCGGCGCGCGGCGCCGAGCAGACGCGCGAACTCTTCGCTGTCACCTCGCTCAACCAACTCAGCCATGAACTGCACGTCGCCGCCGGCACAAAAACTCCGGCCTGCGCCGTTGAGCACGACGACTCGCACGTGCGGATCGCTGCCGGCTTCTTCCAAAGCTTCGGCGAGATCGCGCCGCATGTGATCGACGAAAGCGTTCAGGCGATCAGGCCGGTTCAGCGTGATCGTGACGATGGCGGAGTCTTCAGCGACTTTGATGAGTTGGTCCATAATAAGGTCAGAACCACCTGCGGTAGCGGGTGGGCCCGCCCGCTACCGCAGGCGGTTCTGACTCACTTTCCCTTGAACTGCGCCTTGCGCTTGTTAACGTACGCGTCCAGGCCTTCCTTTGCATCTTCCGACTGAAACAGTTGCTGTTGCAGTTCGCGTTCGAGCGCCAGCGCGGACTCGAACGGAATCTCGGCGCCGGTTTGCACGGCGCGTTTGATTCGTCCGACGGCGCGCGCGGCCTTGTCGGGTGTCGTGAACTGCCGCGCGTACTCCATCACTTGCTCGCTAAACTTCTCGGCAGAGTCCGCATCAAAGACTTGATTGATCAAACCGAGCGCCTCGCCCTTCTCGAAATCAAACAACTCGCCAGTGGCCATCAATTCAATCGCCTTCGATTTACCAACGAGGCGCGCCAGCCGCTGGGTGCCGCCCGTGCCCGGCAGGACGCCAAGCGAAACTTCCGGCAATCCCATTTTGCCGGCGCTGCGGCGGGCGATTCGAATGTCGGCGGCCATCGCGAGTTCCAGGCCGCCGCCGACGCAGTGACCGTTGATGGCCGCGATGACGAGCTTTGGAGTCTGCTCGAATCGCGACAAAGTTTCGTTGGCGTGCAAACAGAAATAGTATTTGAATTCGGGCGTGACGTTCGCGAGCATGCTGATATTTGCCCCCGCGCAAAAGAACTTCGCACCGCTCCCGGTAATTACGATCACTTGCACGCTCTCGTCCATGCGGGCTTCAAGAATTCGCGCGTCGAGTTGCTGCATCATCTCGTACGAATAAGTATTCGCCGGCGGATCGTTGAGCGTCAGCACTGCGATCCCTTCCTCGACTGCGTATTCAACCAGGTTTAGCTCGGTCATTGATATTAATAAGAAGCTTCGGTACGGGTGTTAGAGTACCAACTTTAGTTGGGTTCTGTTTCTGCAGTAGAAAGCCCGACTAAAGTCGGTACTCTGAACACCGCTCGCTTGAGATCCCTCATGCCGTGCGCCAGACGTTTACTTTCTCAGCCCTCCCGGAACCTTCTAGCGCGGCCGGCTTGTCTGCCTGTGAAAGAAAGCCGTACAGGAAGAGACGGGTAATATTATCGACGAGTTGAGTGACAGACAACTTGCCCGAGGGGTCGTACCAGTTGTAAATCCAATTCATCATGCCGAATAGAGCGTAAGTAGAGACCGTGATGTCCACGGCCTTGGCATTTCTTTTGGGTTGGCAATTTTTACGTGACGCTTGCGAACCAACACCTGATTGCTGCAGTTCGGACAGTATCTTGCGCGCGGTGCGCGTGTATTCCCGCTTCCGGGTCGAGACCCGCTTCTGCAAATCGCCGGCGAGCGACTCGGCCTCGTGCGACAGCACTTTCATCTCAGCCATGTTCGTGGCAAAGAATGAAAGATGGTTGTCGATAAGGATGCGCAGCCTTTCAAACGGATCATCGATTCCACGGGTGCGCTCCTCGAGCCGCTCAAGCACGCGCCCAAAGCAATGATCCTGGATTAGGAATAACAACTCTTCTTTCGACTTGCAGTAATGATAAAGGCCGGCGAGGCTAACACCCGTTGCCCGCGAGATGTCGCGCATTGAGGTTGAGTGATAACTCTTTTCGGCAAAAATACGCGCGGAGGTGCGCAGGATCAGTTCGAGCTTTTGATCGTAGCGCGACAGATCTTCTTTGATGGTTGCGGTCATCGTCTTGCTGGGAGCGCGGACTGTCCCCGTCCGCACCGCGTGCGAGCACGCTCAATCTGGAAATGCTGGTTCGCGCTGCGCGCTCAATGCGGACGGGGACGTCCGCGCTCCCAGCTATAGCCGCACGTATTCAAACTCAAACGGCTTGCCTTTGATGCCCGTTGCCGGCGGCGCGATCCAGTTGGCGATCTTGCCGGGCTCGGTGACGGGCTTCATCAGGCTGCGCACATATTCGCGATCTTCGATGGTTGGCAACCAGTCCTTCTTATGCTCTTCAAATTCTTCTTTGGAGATAAGATTGCCGTCAAGATCGAAATTGTGGGCTGCATACTCACCCACGTGACGATGAAACTTGATGTCGGGTAAATACAAAAATGGCGCGGATTTTATCGGGCGATCGTGCCCACCGATCAGAGTCGGCGGTAGCAGCGGGTCTTCATCGCGCAACGCCTTGTTCCAGCGCGCCAGTCCCTTCTCACAATCCTTCACATATTCGCCACGCAAAATTTCGTTCAGAGCGTTGCGCAGAGGCACGGCGCGGGGCACGAGCTTTCCATCTTCGACGACCATCAGCGTGAAGACGCCTTCAGCAGCAATATGATCGGTGTATTGCTCCTGCTCTTTGAACCGGCCTTTCAATCCGGCGGCGAAGAAGTCGGCGGAGTTCGAACTAATCTCACCGCCGAACAGATCAAGCGAATAGCTGAACCAGAAGTTGATGTACTTTTGCACGATGTCGAGCGGAATCCCGCCCAACTCGCGCACGTCTTTATTCGGATTCTGCTTCATCAACTGTGCGGTGCGTTTGACGACGCGGCTCAGACCCGTGTCGCCGACGAACATGTGATGCGCTTCTTCGGTCAACATGAACTTGCAAGTGCGCGCCAGCGGTTCAAAGCCGGATTCAGCGAGCGCCGAAAGCTGATACTTGCCATCGCGATCGGTGAACATTGTGAACGAATAGAAATTGAGCCAGTCGTCGCACGGCTGATTGAATGCTTCCAGGATGCGCGGCTTGTCCGGATTACCACTGCGTCGTTCGAGCAAAGCGTCCGCTTCGTCGCGACCATCGCGGCCAAAATAACCGTGCAGCAGATAAACCATCGCCCAGAGGTGGCGACCTTCTTCGACGTTCACCTGAAACAGATTGCGCAGGTCGTAAAGCGACGGACAGGTTTTTCCTAGTTCGCGTTGTTGCTCGACTGAAGCGGGTTCAGTGTCGCCTTGCGTGACGATGATGCGACGCAGCGCGTTGCGAAACTCACCCGGCACTTCCTGATAAGCCGGCGCTCCATGATTGTCGCCGAAGCCGACTCTTGCATCAGGCTGTGCCGGTTCAAGAAAGATTCCCCAGCGATAATCAGGCATCTTCACGTAATCGAAATGCGCCCAGCCTTCGCTGCCGACATCGACCGCGGTGCGCAGCCAAACGTCTTTGTCCTGAAATCCGTTGGGTCCCATGTCGTGCCACCACGCGAGATAATTTGGCAGCCACTTTTCCAAAGCGCGCTGGAGACGTTTGTCTTCCGACAGGTTTACGTTGTTAGGAATGCGATCGTATAGGTTCATGATTCTAAAACCAGCCGCGGATGCACGCGGATTTACGCTGATAGTTCGTTCTGATCTGCGTGAATCCGCGTTTATCTGCGGCTAAGTCCTCTTGTAATCAAACTGCGCCTGCGTCGGCTTGCCATAATTCGTCAATGCCCCTTGCGGACCGACGGCATTCGGGCGTTGGAAAATCCAGTTTTGCCAGGCCGTCAGACGTCCGAAAATTTTCGTGTCCATAGATTCCGGGCCGGCGAATCTGAGCGACGCTTCCATGCCGGTCAAGGCATCAGGCGAAAGGGAAGTGCGTTCTTCGATTGCCAAACGAATCTCGTCATCCCAATCCAGATCGTCGGGAGCAAAGGTGACCAGGCCGGCTTCGTTCGCTGCTTGGGTGTCGAACGAGCCTTTGTGAGCGAGCACTTCATCAACCTTGCTCGGTTCGAAAAGATAGCGCGATTGGATCCGCGCCAGGCCGTTGCTCATCAAGAGCGCGCCCGCGTTCAGTTCGCTGGGCATTATCTCGACAGTCTCATCGGGATTGTTCAGCATGTAGCTGCGATCCGAGGCCAGCACAAGTTCCAGTAGATTGCCGGCAAAGCAGCTGCCGGGTTCGATGATCGCAAACAAACTCTTGGCCGTGAGATCGAGCCGGCGTAACACCCGCGCCATGTAGAGAATTATTTCGCGCACCAGCCAGTGTTTGCGATTGGCGGCCAGCGTCTGGTCGATCGCCGACACGTTGCCGGCGTTACCCCGGGTGCGCAGACATACGAGGCCAATCTCTGGTTCGTTGACGCGGAGGTACAGCAAGGCATCGTCCAATTCTCGATAGGCCTGTAGCGGCCAGTAACTATCACCGAGCTTCTGCATTTCTTCTGGTGTTACCGGCAGACTCGCTTCAGGTCCACGCACACTCAGATCAGCGTATCGCTTTTCGCGGTGCAGTTTCAGACCGATGTATTTGTATTCGCGGCTGTCGTCAGTTGATTTGAACTCAAGCGGATTCAGCTTGATGCCGTTGTGGCGCAAGTTGTTAACTTGCGCGTCTGCAGAACGCAAATTAACAATTTGCGCTACGCGGGCGTCGATCGATTCCTGAAACTTGCTGGTAGGAAACGAATCGTCGATCAATCCCCATTCCGTGGCGCGCTTGCCTTTCAGTCCTTCGGCGAGCGTTGAAAAGACATCAGCACGATCACGGCGGACTTTGCGCTTGTCCACCAAGCGAGTTAAGCCGCCAGTACCCGGCAAGACGCCCAGCAGCGGAACTTCGGGAAGGGAAACGGCTGAGTTGCCATCGTCGACCAGGTAAATCTCATCGCAGGCAATCGCCAGCTCGTAACCTCCGCCCGACGCGGTTCCGTTCAGCGCCGCGAGGTAGCGTCGGCCCGAATGGCGTGAGTCGTCTTCAATCGCACAGCGCGTCTCGTTCGTGAACTTGCAGAAGTTGACTTTGAAAGCGTGTGACGACGTGCCCAGCATGTAAATGTTCGCGCCCGCGCAGAAAATGCGCGGCTTGAGACTGGTAACTACGACTGCCCGCACTCCGGGATGTTCGAAACGAATCCGCTGGATTGCGTCAGCCAGCTCAATGTCTACGCCGAGGTCGTACGAATTAAGCTTGAGCTTGTAACCGTCGGCGAGCGTCTGGTCTTCCTGCACGTCCATCGAGAGGGTAGCGACAGTACCTGCTATTGAAAGCTTCCAGTGTTTGTATGTTTCGGGGGAAGTTTGAAAGTTAATCATTGCGGGTCAGTACCGCCTGCGGTAGCGGGCGGGCAATGCATATCCGTTCGAACGTTCGTTCGGGATAATAACGGGCCGAACACTTTCGGGTCAAGCGCGGCTACACGCCCCTTCACTGAGTGGTTACCAAATGTCAGACCCATTTAAGACGTCGCTACTGTACGAAAACATTACCCTCGATCTTCACGGCGGTCAGACGACGACTCTCGGCGAAGAGGTTGGCTAGCCAGGAGAATGGACGGCAGAAAACGTCCACACCGCCGGACGAGATGACCGAGACCGAATGAAAGGTCATTTCCACTTCCGAAGGTCCCGCTATACTAGATTGATAACGATAAGCCCCGTCGCCAGAACCTGGCTCGCCTGGAAATCTGCACATAACGTAGCGGTTGTTATCCTGGGCGAAAAAGTTTGCGTTGTTGCGGAATCGGATCGTTGCCGTGAGCAGATAGGTGCCCGCCGGAAGATTCAAATGGAGGAGTACGTTTTCGTCCGGAAAATTAGTCGTCAATGCGACTTCCGTGTCATTAACGGTGGTATACGTGGTATTCGCCGCCGTAGTCTGCACGGTGCCGTCAGGAAACTTAAAGCCGCCTGAGTTGCTTTGAACTGTTCCTTGCACGGTGAGTTTAGCAGTCGGATTGCTCTGCCCGATGCCGACGTTGCCGTTGGCATGAAGCCACAGTGTTGCATCGCCGGCGCGCACGGTGTTATCTACGTCCATACCCAGTCCAATTGCCGTCGTGGTCCAATCGGCGCCGCTGGTAATCCGACGTCCTCTGATGCCCAGGCTCGTATTGTTACCGTTAAGGTAACCAAGGCTGGCCAGCGAGAGTTCATCGCCTGCGGTATTGCCCAGACTACCGGCAGTGGTGCGGAAGGTGGAACTCTGAGCCGTGCCCGCGATCTCGGTCGAGCCGGGGGCGACGACGCTCAGCTTCGCGCTCGGACTAAACGTGCCGATGCCGACGTTGCCGCTTTCTTTAACGGCTAACCGGCCTCCCACCACACCTGCCGCATCTATTTGGAAATCTCCATTACCACCGAACGAGGCGACGGTGCCGCCCGCTGTGTTGGTTTGCACTCGTAGTCCGGTGTTGGATGGATCAACCAGATGTAATTTGAAAGTCGGACTCGTCGTGCCGATGCCGACGTTGCCGCCGGCAAAGATCGCACTGTAGTTGTTAAGGGATCCCGACTGCGCATCTACAAACAATCCATAAGAAGTGTTGGTGCCATTGATTCCCTGATTGTTAATGTGCAGACCATACTGAGTAGTGGGCTTCAACGCACCAAACGCATAGGGTGAGTTAATGGCGAAGGCGTTGCCGTTGGTAACCGCGCCGCCAGTGTTGTTGTAGATGGTAACCGCATTACCACCCCAGGCCTCGGAAATGGTGACGCCTGGCGGCGGAGCAAAAAAAGCCGCAGACACAAAACCCCGAGCCAAACCGATGCTGTTGGTGGGGGCGAAGGTTGGCGCGATGTCCATTCCCACCGGGCCGTTCCCCGAACCGTTGAAGAAGTTGCGGGCTTTGAAGCTTGCAACAAAATCCGCGTTGTTGGTGACCGCAGTTTTGACTTCAATTACCGAGTCGAGCGGAGAGGTCAGGGTCTGACTGCCCGTGGTTACAATGCTCCCATTCGCCACGTCCAGGGCTTGGGTCGGGGTCGCCGTGTTGATGCCGATGTTGCCGGCCGACTCAGTAATGACGGAATCGCCGACGGTGCCGGCATTGTCGGTAAACTTAGCGATCTTGTTCTGAGTGGTGGTGGCCGGACTTGGCCCACTGCCATCGGCGTTAGTGCGCGTCAACACTCCCTTCTCATTCAGCTTCAGCGTGCTCCCGTCTGAAAACATGAAACCTTCGCGCGCGCGAATCACCCCCGCGACGTCGAGCTTTACCTTTGGCTTGGTCGTGCCAATGCCCAAGTTTCCCTCTTCAGTCAAACGCATCTGTTCTTTGTCGTTGCCGCTGAAGAAGTCACCAACCCGAAACGTCAGCGCGCCACGCGTCCGCGCGAGCTGACCTTCGTCGCCGTTATGCGCGAGCACCGTCACTGGTTGGGTGTCTTCGGTGCCCATTACCGTCAATCCTGCTTCCCCGCTTTCGACCGGTCCCACACTTTCTGCTTGCCGCAAGCCCAGCTCGCTGACCGCGGCCGAGCGCACCACTGTCGATTGCCCACTGACAGTGACCCGGCCCAGCTTTTGACTGATTCGCCCCGCCAAATTCTTAATGGTCAACACGCACAGATACGCTCCGTCCGCGACGCGCTCGCCTGAGCCTACCTGCAAATGCCAGTCAATTACGTTGCCGCCGCGCTGCTCGGTATCCAAAAGCCTTTGTCCGGCCTCGTCGTAAACCTCCAGACGCAACTGCACCACCGTGTTCGGTGAGCTGAAGCGCACTCGCTCGGCGGTCGCCGATGCCGTCACCGTCGAAATCACTTGCACGGCCGGCTGCTCTACATTGTTGTCGGGCGGCACCTGCGCGAAGGCTGCGCTGACCGCGACCATCAGCACCACCAGCAGAAACACAATGCGACTCGCTCTTCTTGAAATGGTGTTAATCATGGCTCATTCCTTCTTCTTACGAATCCTCTTAGGAACCACTCACTGTAACAGAAGTCCCGTGATCTGAACGTGCCGAACTTTGCCTGAGTACGCGATTTTTCCAGCCGTCTTAGGGTATGAACCTGAGAGACCTGAGTTCATCACCCGAGAAAAGATCCGTCGGTGCGCCAACCCACATAGCCCCGAATTTATGTCTCTGTTCATTGGAATAGGCAACGCTTGACAGGCCGGAGTCGCGGCGCGTAGGGTTTTGATTCTCTGGCACCGACACAACTCAAAGGGGGATTTAAAATTCGAGATTTGAAATTCACAAATCCGGAGGCGCATCTGTTCTGGTGAACGGCGCGGTCTTCAAAACCGTTAGTGAGCCTGCGAGAGCAGGCTTAGGTAGGTTCGATTCCTACACGCCTCCGCCAACAAGAGAGTAAGCAGTAGGCAGTGAGCAGTAGGCAGCAGGAACTAGCGCTGCTTGCTTCAGATTGCTTGACGGCTGCTTTCCAAAGTGATATTTCGTGTCCTCGCAAGTACAGCTCATTTTGAACTCCTGCTCGTGAGCGACACCTTGAACCGCTTTACTGCTCACGGCTCCCTGCTCACCGATGAAAGATTGGATTGCGCTCAATATGACTCCCGGCGTTGGCTCGCGTGTGACTGTGCGTCTGCTGGAACATTTCGGATCGGCAGAGGCAATCTTTGATGCGCCGCGGCGTGACCTGGCCCTGCTGAGACTGCCGCTGGAAACCGTCGAGAGCATTGTCTCTCGCGAACTGCACGAGCGCGCGGAGCGGGAGATCGAAAGCGTGCGCAAACTTGGCGGCGACATCCTCGTGCTCGACGACGGAGTCTATCCAACGCTGCTGCGAGAGACCTACGATCCGCCGGTTGTTTTGTACGTCAAAGGCGCGTGGGCCGAGTGTCTTGAGCGACCATGTGTCGCGATTGTCGGCTCACGACGTTGTTCTACTTACGGCCAGAACGCGGCGTTAATGCTGTCACGCGAACTGGCGTCGCGTGGCGTGACAATTGTTTCCGGAATGGCGCGCGGCATTGACGCGGCGGCCCATCGCGGCGCGCTGGAGGCGGGAGGGAAAACAGTGGCGGTGATGGGTACGGGCCTTGATCAATTCTATCCACGAGACCACGCAAAGCTGGGGCTGGAGATTCTTAAGGGCGGCGGCGCGTTGGTGACGCAGTTTCCCCTCGGTACGCCGCCGGTCTCGGAAAACTTTCCCTATCGCAATCGCGTGATCAGCGGACTGAGTTTGGGAACTCTGGTAGTCGAAGCGGCAGAGAACTCCGGCTCGCTGATCACCGCCCGACTGGCGATGGAACAAAACCGCGAAGTATTCGCCGTGCCCGGCAACATCACTTCGCGAAATTCATTCGGCACAAACTATCTAATCAAAGGAGCGGGCGCAAAGCTGGTGCAGCAATGGCAGGACATCGCGGGTGAATTACCTCCTGAGATTGCAGCGAAACTGTTGCCGCCCCCGAGCAAGAAATCACGAAAGAAGGGCGAGCTGGTCGATCAGCTCGCGCTCTTGCCGCCAGATCTGTCGGAGCACGAGCGGGCCGTGTTCAAGCTGCTCACGACTGATACGCCGGTGCAGATCGACGCGCTGGCAGACGGGACAAAGCTCTCGATCACGCAACTGACCAGCGCGCTGCTTAGCCTGGAAATGCGCGAGCTGATTCGCGCGCTGCCGGGCAAATGTTTTGTCCGGAAGATGTAAGCGTTCGTGCGGGGGCGCCCACCCGCAGACTGTGCCAGGCGCGCGATCCTCCCCGACCGGCGTTACTAGATCCGCGGGGAATTCCGCACATCTCCACGGCCCGTTTGGCTTTTCTGCGGGTGTTAGTGCTATTTTCAAGCCCGCCTCCGGAAAACCTCAGGCAATTGGTTTGGAAGCAACCCCCGCACATCGAATAGTCATCTGTGCGTGACCGGACTGAAGAGCAATGGCAAAGAACCTGGTCATAGTCGAATCGCCAGCCAAGGCGAAGACGATCAACAAATATCTCGGCAAGGACTTCATCGTGATGGCCTCGATCGGGCATATCAAGGATCTGCCTTCGAAAGACCTCGGCGTGGACATCCAAAACAATTTTGAGCCGCATTACGAAGTCATTCCCGACACCAAGAAGCGCAACAACAAAAGGATCGTCGCTGATCTGAAGAAGGTCGCAAAGACAGCCACCGCTATTTATCTCGCGGCTGACCCTGACCGTGAAGGCGAAGCGATTTGTCAGCATCTCGCCGAAGAGATCGTGCCGAAGAAGCCGGCCGTGCCGTCCTTTCGCGTGATGTTCAATGAAATCACCAAGCGCGCCGTGCAGGCAGCGTTTGAGCATCCGAAACAAATCGACGGGAATCTGGTTGACGCGCAGCAAGCGCGCCGCGTGCTAGATCGTTTGGTGGGTTACAAAGTTTCGCCGCTGCTCTGCAAGACCATCGGCGGGCGTCTCAGCGCCGGCCGGGTGCAATCAGTAGCGTTGCGCATGGTGGTTGAGCGCGAACGCGAGATTGAAGCGTTCAAGAAGACTGAGTACTGGACGATAGCCGCGAATGTCGCGGGCAAACAACCACCGGCATTCGATGCGCGCTTGCTGAAAGTCGGCGAGCAGACGGTCAAGACCGGCGCCTTCGACAACGATCTGAAAGCCACTGAAATTCTTATCGGCAAAGAGGCGCAGGCGAGAGATCTGGTTGCGGAGGCTGAAAAGCAGACGTTCGTCGTCAGTGAAGTCACGACGAAAGAGCGCAAGCGCAATCCGGTGCCACCGTTTATTACTTCGAAGCTGCAACAAGAAGCCGCGCGCAAGCTCGGGTTTTCAGTCAAGAAGACGATGATGCTGGCTCAGCGTTTGTACGAAGGCAGCATCGAGATCGGCGCGGAAGGCGGGGTCGGGCTAATCACTTACATGCGCACCGACTCGACGCGCGTGGGCGAGGCGGCGCTCGGCGAAGTGCGCGGGTTCATCGGAAACCAATACGGCGCAAACTATCTGCCTGAGAAGGCAGTTCACTATCGTTCAAAGAAAGATGCGCAGGATGCGCACGAAGCGATTCGCCCGAGCGAGGTGACGCGCACGCCGGATTCGCTGGCGCAATATCTCAAGCCGGAAGAGTTGAAACTGTACCGGCTTATCTGGCAGCGCTTCGTCGCGTCGCAGATGATGCCCGCGCTCTTTGATCAAACCACGATCGACATTCAGGCGGGACGGTTTATCTTTCGCGCGACCGGATCGGTTTTGAAGTTTGACGGCTTTCTGAAAGTTTATCAGGAAGGCCGCGACGAGAAACCCGCAGACGACGAAGACGAACGAACACTGCCGTTGGTCACCAAGGGCGAGACGCTGACACTCAACAAGATCGATCCGGAACAGCATTTCACTGAGCCGCCGCCGCGCTACACCGAAGCAACGCTGGTGAAAGCTCTGGAAGAGAAGGGCATCGGCCGGCCGTCAACTTACGCGGCGATCATGACGACGATCCAGGATCGCGAGTACGTCGAAAAGAAGGAAGGACGCTTTCATCCGAGCGCGCTTGGCAAGACCGTGAACGATGTACTCATTGACGGCGGGTTCGACGACCTGTTCAATGAAACTTACACCGCGAGGATGGAAGCGGAGCTGGATGAGATCGAAGACGGCAAGCTGAAATGGACCGACGCGCTCAAGGAATTCTACGGCAAGTTCAGCAAGGACCTCGATCAATTCCAGAAGTACGCCAAGGAAATCAAGAACAAGGAAACGCCAACCGACGAAGTTTGCTTGAAGTGTGGGACCGTCGGGATGGTGCAGAAGCTCGGTCGCTTCGGCAAATATCTTAAGTGTCCAAGTTGTGGCGCTACGCGCGACGCTGAGCCGGTCGCAGCATCGGATGGCGATTCAACTTCGGCGCAGGCTTCGGCCGATGGCAGCGAACCGGAGGTTGAGACCTGCGAGCTTTGTGGCAAGCAGATGCAGTTAAGGCGGGGCCGTTTTGGCCCCTTCTACGGATGCAGCGGCTACCCTGAATGCCGCAACATTCGCAAGGTTTCCAAGAGTGGAGCCGTCTCGAAACCACCAGAACCGATTGACGAGAAGTGTCCGGTGGATGCCGCGCAACTGGTGAAGCGCTGGGGACGCTTTGGCGAGTTCATCTCGTGCTCGAACTATCCGAAATGCAAATACATCAAGCGCGAGACGACCGGCATCGCGTGTCCGCGACCAGGATGCAAGGGCGAATTGCTGGTAAAGAAAACAAAGCGCGCCAAGTCCTTCTACGGTTGTTCGGAATATCCAAAGTGCGAAATCGTTTATTGGGACAAGCCCGTGACCGAGCACTGCCCGCAGTGCGGCGCGCCTTACTTGCTGGAGAAGACAACCAAGAAAGGCACGACGCGCTCGTGCGCACGAGAAGAGTGCGACTATAAGAGCGACGTTCTGCCGCCGCCCACACCTCGGGAACCTGCACAAGAGAAGCGAGTCTGATCATTTTCCGTATTTCACTTTCAATTGTCATAAGTGCCTCTTGTTCGTTGGGCACAACCAGAATACTCGCCGTCAGGAAGGGTGCTTGCGCCCGCTTCTTCTTTAAGGACCAGTGCGGGGGCAAGCCCCCTTCCTAACCTGTGAGGTGCTGAACGGGCCAGTGACCAATGAAAAATGATCAATGGCGAATGGAAAATGGATTTATTTCTACTTGGCCAGATAGTACGCTGAATACTCGACATAGTTCTGCCAGTGACGCGCGAGGTCGGCAATCTCTTCTTCAGTCAAAGGCCGCTTCACCCGAGCCGGCCTTCCCATTACCAGTGAGCGCGGCGGAATAATCGTCCGCGGAGAAACCAACGAACCGGCGGCGACCAGCGATTGCGCTCCGACGCGCACGTCGTCAAGCACTATCGAACCGATGCCGATTAGTGAGCCGTGCTCGACATAGCAGCCATGCAAGGTCACGCTGTGTCCGACAGTGACTTCGTCTTCCAGGATTGTCGGCTTTTCGCCGGTGCGCGTGTGCAGCACGCAGTTGTCCTGCACGTTTGTTCGATCGCCGATGCGAATGTAGAACATGTCGCCGCGCACAACCGTGCCAAACCAGATTGATGCCTGCTCGCCCAGGTGGACGTCTCCGATTACTTGCGCGCTATCTGCGATGAAGGCCGTCGGGTGAATTTGTGGATGAGTACCGCGAAAAGGTCTGATCATGATTGGCGGCGATTATGGCAATCGCGGTGGTGAAAAGGCAAGAAACCGGATAAGCGGAGGCCGGTCAGGGCTTCAGCCTAGGGCACCCAACCTTGCAACCAGCTCTCCGATAAGGCATTATTATGACTGTTAATCCTTCTCTCGCGCATCGACGGTGATGCGCCCCGCGCATAAACGAGTTAGCGCCGGCGTTTGGATGGTTCGAGAGCAGGCTGATTTCAACTTCAGAAGCCGCTCTTTATTGAGAGCATCCGAACCCGGTTCTTCGACTGCTACCGTTCACCGAAGCCATCTGATTCGCAGCTTCTTTCAATCCCAAAAGGGAAAGGTAAACTTAGATGTCAATGAAACTTTACGTTGGAAACCTCGCTTTCCAGACCACCAGTCAGGAGCTGCAGGAATTGTTCGCTCAGGCCGGCACGGTTGAATCAGCGGCAGTCGTGGAAGACCGCGACACGGGACGTTCAAGAGGCTTTGGCTTCGTCGAAATGTCCAGCAAAGAAGAAGGCGCAGCCGCCATTGCTCAGTTCAATGGTAAGGAAGTTAATGGTCGCGCCTTAAATGTCAACGAAGCCAAACCGCGTGAGAATCGTGGCGGCGGCGGCGGTGGCGGTCGTGGTGGTTACGGCGGCGGCGGTGGTCGCGGCGGTGGCTACGGCGGTAATCGCGGCGGTGGTGGTGGCGGCGGACGCGACTTCGGCGGTCGCAACGACCGGCCGGCTCGCTGGTAAGCAGTTACCTGCGACACTTTCATGAGGACGCTCCCGGCAACGAATAGTTCGCCGGGGGCGTTCACTCATCAATAGCTTCAAGAATTTAGACGCGCGGGCGCTTGGAATAACAAGGAGAAGTATGGCGGAGAAAGCGGAGAAAGCGGCGAAAGCCGAGAAACCAATTTTTTCAGTTGGCGAACGAATTGAACAGATGTGTGTAACCTGTGGCGAAGAGCGCGGGCACATCGTGGCGTCAGTCACCAAGAAAGGGCGCATCACCCGCGTCAGTTGTCCGGGCTGTGGATCGCGCGTTCCCTACAAGAGCAAAAGCGCTGATGGCGTGACGCGGACGCGCACTGCCAAAATTGGCGCGCCTTACGATCAAAAGCATACCTATCGCCGTGGACAAACGATGATGCACCCAACTTTTGGCGCCGGCGAAGTGACGGCGATCATCGAGCCGCGCAAGATTGACGTGCTGTTCGCCGATCGCATGCGGCGCCTAGTTCACGCTAACGTTTGAAACGATGCGACTGCCCAAGGGGCTGTGCTTCCTTCGCGGATTGATCGTCGTCGTTCGAGCCTCATCATGGACAGCGCCCGGCTCCAGCGCAAAGGGCCTTACAAAAGCGGCTCGCCCTGGTCGTAATCAACATAGGCCCCAGCATTGGCAATATCCTGTCGAGGCTCTTGCGGGAAGACATCTTCGCGCTTCGCGCTCAATGCGGACGAGACGTCCGCGCTCCCAGCAGCAGGCCGACTCCCTCAAACTGCACCAGTATCGAAAAACTCACCTCTGCTCTTGAGGCTCACGCTATCAAATCTGACCGTCTCAATTTACGTCTATTTGAATGTCTGGGTGCGGCAGGTGTATAAGGATCGCCGCGCCTGGTCCATTCAACCGTTGAGCTGTCGCGTGTCGTCCAGTCAGCAGGTAATAACAGCAGGGAGCAGAATGCAAACTAAAACCTTCGTCGGAAGATTCTTTCGCAGCGCCGTTTTCAGCCTGAGCTTAATCCTGGCTGGTTGCTCATCGGGTGTAGCGGGCAAATGGATTAGTCCGCAAGATCCAAAGGACTACTATGAATTCAAGTCGAATGGAACGTGGTTCGCTGAAGATAGTAGTGGTAAGCACGAAACCGGCACGTATACGGTTGACCACGATCAAATCACTTTGAAAATGGCTAATGGCACGCTCTTCAAAATAACCATTAAGGACAAGATGCTGACAACTGCCGACGGCAAGACTTATCAACCGCAGTAACTGTCGGAATCGCAAAACCTGCGACTTCGCACACGCTCAGACATTCGTTTGCCACCCATCTGCTCATGTTCTTAACCGTGGCGGCAAAGCTGTCCGAATTCCGGCGGATGTGATACATAGTTCGATGCTTGCGTTGAGGAAAGTATGAAGGCCGTAACTCTAACTTTGAAACTGGCTTTAGTGGCACTCGTCTCAGCAACCTTCGCTGGAAGTGCTCCGGCTCAAAACCGGATACCCCAGTTTAAAGACCACTCAGTCTCGGACCGTTACATCGGCAAGACGGCGGGGCTCGCGCTCACTCGGGATGATCGAATGTTCAAGACTAGGCTAGCGTGGGCTGCAAAGAACCAGAGACCTAATTTCGCCGGGCATTACATCCTCACGAGTTGGGGCTGTGGCACCACGTGCCTAATGGGAGCCATCATTGATGCCAAGACAGGCAAGGTGTATTGGTGGAATTTCAGCATTTGCTGCTGGAGTTCCGATGTGGCTACGGTGTTTCTATTCTATTTCAAGGAAGGAATTTGCGATGAAGGTAAGCTTCCTGCTCAGTGGTGCCGTCCTGCTTATTTTCGTTAACGTGCTCGCGGGGCAAGACGCTCCGAAGGAGTGCCCTCAAAAGGCGATTGTTGATGCCAGCCGCGAGCGATTCGAGCGATTGAAGCCGCAGTTGGACGCGCTCGCGCTCAACGAGCGTTTCAAGGACGACGCGAAGCGTCTCGCCAAGGAACGGCAGAGAGTTTTCGACGAAAACCCGGCGCCGCCACCGCCCCAAGTGATTCCCGAAAAGGCCGAAGCCCCTTCGTCGGAGCCATTCCTAATGGAGGTCGAGGACGTCTTCAAAATCATCGGGCGCGGCACGATGGTGACCGGCCGCGTCAGTCGGGGGAAGGTTAAGGTGAACGACACGGTGGAGGTCGTGGGCATCAGGCCGACGAAGCAGGTCGTGGTACTCGTCGTGGAGAAGAACAGGAAGTCTTTGGACGGGGCCGCAACTGGCGACAACGTCGGCTTACTGCTGAGAGGGGTGGGGCGGTACGAGGAGGTCGAGCGGGGGCAGGTGATCGCCAAGCCCGGAAGTACTACGCCGCACACGAAGTTCAAGGCCGAGGCCTACATTCAGGCGAAGGAGGAGGGCGGGCGGGGCACGCCGTTTACGGGTTACAGGTCGCAGTTTTACTTTCGGTTGACAGATGTGATGGGCGTGGTGAAGCTGCCGGAGGGAGTGGAGAGGGTGATGCCGGGAGATAAGGTGACGATGGAGGTGGAGTTGATCACGCCGATTGCGATTGAGAAGTGCTTGCTCTTCACCATCCGCGAGCGCGGCAGGACCATCGGCATAGGTGTCATTACCGAGATCATCGAGTGATCGGCCGACGGCAAGACTTATCGACCGCAGTAACTGTGGTTCAGTGCTTGACGCCAGGTTTATCTTCCGCGTTAGGGATGCTGCCGATTTCTTCAACATGGCCGTCCAATCCCATCAAAAGAGTTTCCACTTCCAGATCCGGGTATTTCGCGTGCACGGCTTTCGCCAGCAAATCGAGTTGCTCTTTGTGAACTCTTGTCTCTTCCTTAAGTTGCGCAGGGCTGGCGTCTTCCGGAAAGTCCTTATCCAGGAGCAGCTTGTATGCTCCGCAGTTACGGTGATCCATAATCATCACTTTATGGATACTGTGCAGCTTGATGGCCGTTGCCAGATGCTCCCAGAACGTGGTGCCCCAGGCCGGATACTTCGCGGTGTTCGCTCCCAGCGACGCGCCGGCCAAAATAACGTGGTCGTATTTCTTGTCCATGTGGCGCTCATGCTGCATATAGTCCGCCACGTCATCGGTCAGGCGGTAATCCATGCAGGTGAGCAAGAGCGCGTCCGTTCCGCCGGAAACTACAAGCGGATCAGCCGCTGTGGTAATCGCAGCGGCGGCGAGAACGGATTGGTTACGGTTCACTCCCGGTGTGGCAAAAACAGCACCCACCAAAACAGCTAAGGCAACAACCAGGTATGCTTTTCTCATGATTCTCCTTTACTTTTGTCCCCACGCTTTGGCGTGGTAAGCGATTTGAATTCGGAAACAAAAGCGGATGCTTCCCAGACTATGTCGAACGGGCAGCGGATGAATTTCGCCAAATTCAGGAACGCTTGTTATTTATTATTGTTGCCCCAGGGACAAGACCCGCATATCAGATTCAACAGCTTTCAGGTGCAAAGCAAATACGAAGTCTAAGTAGCGGCTGTCCATCTCTTTGAGTTGGCACGTGGCGTTACTTGCGCCGACCAAAACTCCGGCTTCACCAAACATCGGATTGTTGTGGGCGATGTTGTATCTGCCAAAAAATTCATTGCCGGTTGGTTTCAGCCAGAAGTCCTGCCATTTCACCGCGGGGCAGTTAGGAATCTCATGCTGCAGTTGATCTAAAGTAAACTGCACCGTGGATGCCCGCAAATCCTCTAGCGTCTTGTTTCCCGTGTTCGCCCGCGCACAAATGTCTTTGCTCTCCGCTAACTCTTTCTTCAGCCGTTCTACATCTGGCGCAATGGAATCAATTTTGTCATCTATGTTTTTAGAATACTGACTCCCTTTATCCTGCATATACGAGACTAAGGGCTTCAATCGGTCTGTGCCGAAGTATTCTATTTGAGTCGGCCCATGATAGACGGGAACCACATGCGCGGGAACTGTTAAGTCTTCAACCAAATGAATGATTCCGCCGACAAAGAGAATCTTGTTGTACTCTTTCTTGTTTTCGTTAAAGCCCTTAATTAGATCGTTCCACAAATTGATGTGAGATTGCTCTACCAATCCAACTTTGGAATAGGCTGCCCGATCTGGATTGTAAAAGTGCCAATTAAGCGGACGAATTACTTTTGAGAACACCATTTCGCCCGTCAGACCAAATCTTTCTTTCAGGGTGGCGTCCAAACCTTCATCCATTGACAGATCGCCCTGAATAACGCGTTCCTGGGCGCCGTTAATCCGATAGAAACTCTGGTCTTCAAAACACTGCGCGTATGCTTTCACAGCGGTGGTAACTATCGACTTGTGCCCTTTTTGAGGGTCATACGCGAACGCGGTAGTTGCTTGCGACAACATCAAAGCTAGCAAGAGTAGTTTTTTCATGAACATCTGTCCTTGGGCTAAATGAAAGTTTGATCGCTCAGGATCGGGATGGGAATCTTCCCGCCAACGCGATGATGAAGTTGATGGGGAGGTAGGCAACCTGAACCGCGCCTTTCTGCACCGGGGCGCTTGCCCCCTTCCCACCCATCGCCACCGCGGGCAGTTTCCCTGGATCTGCCGCCTGCTTCACCCCCACCGGCATAGCGCCACGCAGGTCGGGTAGAGCAAAGGTCACTTGGGCGTCGCCGCCATACTGGGTGCCGAGGAGCGAGAACAATGCGGTGTTCTGGGCGAGAGCAAGGATCTGCCCTCCGCAGAATGCCCAGTTTCTAGGAGCAAAGGTTCCGGCGAACATGGAGATCTCGCCCAAATATGGCTCGTCACCTCCGCCGACCTCGTCACCATCCAGGCAGATAGAGTAATTCACGCCCAGGTAGGGTGGCGCAACCTGCGGTTGCCATTCGTCGACTGTGCCCCCTGAGATGTAAGCGGCGTTGCCGGGGATAATTCCAGGTGCCTCTGGGGTGGTTTTCGCGTCAATTTCTCCGCTTCGACCGTTTAGCGTGAAGTGCGTTGCATCCACCAAGGTAATTCTAGAGACGCCATTTGCGGCAATGTTGCCGAGCACCCCAGTAATAGTGACCATCTGCTGGTCGAGAAAACCATGTGCGGTGGCCGTGGTGATCTTGATCGGCGCAGTACTTGTGGCCTCTGTTATCGCAATTGGGGATCTTTTTAAGAGGCCGGACCGGGCTCCGGCTGCCACGCCGCCCCCTTGATGCACTGGCGCCCGGCCGCGCAAGTCGGGCAGCCCAAACGTCTCCACGCCATCACCGCCATAGGTCTTACCCAGCAGCTTGGCGAGCGATTCATGTTCGGAAATCTTCAACAGCCTTCCGTCACACAAGGCCCACCCTTTGTTTTTACGTTCATAATCGGGACCGGGCGCAAAGTTGAAAGCGAACATGCGAATCTGACCGATTTCAGTGCTCATACTTGCCTCCTCAAGACCTGCTTGGATATATCCCGTGAATAGCGATACAGAAGTTGACCGCCAGGTAACCCGGCAAGGTCCCGTCGCCCTCCGGTCCACCCGGCGCGAAGTTGAGTTCAGTGCGCTTGCCCAACTGGTTCTGCGGCCCGACGCCCAAGGGCGTCGCCCGGCGCAGGTCGGGTAGTGCGATGGTCTCCGTGCCGTTGCCGCCATAAGTGTCAACGATGATTGAATATAGCGCCTCGTAATCTTTGATCGGCACGAGCTGTCCCGCGCATTGTACCCAGCCCGCCGGCTCCTGACCGGCGAACATGCAAATCTCGCCGGTAAAGGCCCCCGGCAGAGCGGTCGAGGGGGGAACGAACGCCACCACGGGCAGCGGCGGCAGCGGCGTGGCGATGGGCGCGGGCGTGTTGGTAGTAGATGCGCCGGGCGTGGGCGCGCCAGCTGGGGGCGCGCCGGCGGGCAATTTCGCGCAGGCGGCGAACACGAACGGTGCGGCGCTCGCGAGGGCCACCGCGGTCAGGAACCGGCGCCGGTCGAGCGACGTCTCCTCACGCGTGCTGTCATCCGGCGAACTCGGGACGGACGGGAATGGATCAGATTTCATCGTAATCTCCTCTGGGGTCTGGGCGCGTATGTCGCCCCTTACGCTTTCAGGTCAAATCCTTGAGGTCGGTTTAGTCGCATTGATGAGGATGCAGGTGAAAGACTATCTCTACTCTCACATCAGCCAAGCCGGAAGGATGCCAGGTTGGCGCCGGTTACGATAAGAACTGCACGTAGCAAGTCACAACAACCCGGCGAGATGAAGTGGATGGACTAATGAAGCGACAGTCTTGATTAGTTCTTGCCCTAAGTCAAGGTTTCTTTATGGGTAGTGGAGTAAGAGTGTGGTGTTGACTTGGGGCTAGTGCCCCGCTGCACACCTCGACACATTTACCCACTACTTCGGCGTGACCTGCGCAGTATTGACATTGACAAAAATGCAATTTGGCACCATACAAGTCCAGCAATGGTTCTTATCTCAACCTAGAGGACACACGATGGCACAACAAGAAAAAGAGTTCATGGGCGGCAAGAGCGCAAAGATGTGGACCTACCTGATCCTATTCTTTGTGATAGTCGTGGCGATCCTCGTCGCGAACTTCGCGTTTTCAAACCCGGAGGTCGCGAGGAATGGCGTCAAATCGTTTTTGGGCTTACCCGCCTGGGTCCTCGGGGCCATCGCGCTCGTGGTGGGTATCGGCATCTTTTGGCTCGGCCTCAAGATCGAGACAGACTGGCCAGAGGCCCTGGGCGCGGCCGTGATCGCGGGCGCAGTCACGACCCTTGAAATCATGATTGGCTGGAACAAGTTCGCGTTTGGCGGGATGGTTGTGATCCCCTACGTGGTACCGCTCGTGGTCTTTCTGGTACTTCTGGTGGTGGGTCTGGTGAAGAGTAAATGAGGTTTCGGAGATCGCACGGATAATCTTGCCTGAGAACAATCAGTGCGGAAATTCAGGCACGCCGCTTAGGAGAAACATGCGAATCAAACTGAAAAGAGCTTCTTTGCCGTTCATCGCTCTGGCAACCTTACTGCTGGCGGCAAACATTGCCTGGGCGCAGGGAGATACAACCCCCAAAAAGCGTCTGCGGAGTCCGGCGACGGTTAGCGGCACGATTGGCGGCGAGTCACACGACAGTTACGTGATACATGCCCGGAAGGGGCGGACGTTGAGTGTGCAGATTTCCTGGCGGCGGGCGGCTGACAATAAAGCTGAGTTCACGGTGAGCGAATCCGCTAACTTCTTCAACGGCCCACAAGTTGGATTTGGGAAGACTTCTAATAACGGCAAACGTTGGAGCGGGAAAATTTCCAGGACTGCGAACTACTACATTTACGTGGTCGCCCATCCGACGGCCAGGTACACCCTCCGCGTCCGATTGAAATAGTCCTGGTGCAGAAGTTCCAGCAGGTTGCTGAAAAAGTCATGGGAGTGAGTTGGGTTAGCGATTTCTCTGTGCAACCTCTGTGGTTTTCTGTGTCTCTGTGGTGAAATCGCTTGGAAAGAAACTCACCACAGAGGCACGGAGATCGCACAGAGAACCACAGAGAGGATCTACTAAGGCTACTCGACGCATTTTTCAACAACCTGCTAGGTGCGGACTTTGGGTTTAACTTCTCTCACAAGAGTCATCGTATTTTGAATAGTCACCTTTCCGCGCGGGCTTCTAACAAATGTTGCTCTATTCTTGATAATTAATTCTTCCTTTACGAAAACAACTGTGGCGGCTTCTCTCAGACTGCGAAAAAAAGCGTTTTCCGTATTCGAAACCCTCTCACAAAACTTCTTGGTTGAAATGATGTCGGCAAATTTTATCCTCTTTGCTTTCGTGAACGATTTCATCGGGTTCTTGAATGAATAGGTTCCGCCATAAACATTGCAGCCGCCACTTCCGGAGATCTTGCCATTTTCATCTATGTTTAGAGTAACCGGTTCGATGGGCGGATAAGCCATATCACTCTCAATAATTATCGAGGTCACGGTCCAATTGCCGACGATGGATTGTGCCTGAATCGAAATGCTAAAGAAGAGACTGATCGTCAATAGCAAGAATATCTTCTTCATCTGGAAAATAGACCTCCTGCGGAAATTCAAATCATCCGGTAGCTTACCACAGCAGCGATCGTCGCAAGATTGCTACAAATGAAAGGTAGTGTTTTTGTTTTGACTTTGCGTATCCTTGCGCCTTGGCGTCTTAGCGTGAAATTCGCCTCTTCAGGCAGAACGTCGCACGCAAAGGCACAAAGCCCGCAAAGAAAAACCGCAAAGTAAGACACTTCTAAACGAAGAGCGACAGGTTCTACAGCCGGCCGCAAGTAGTTGAAAGCAATGGTGCACCCGGCACGACTCGAACGTGCGACCCCCTGATTCGTAGTCAGGTACTCTATCCAGCTGAGCTACGGGTGCGTGGAAGGCAGTTTACGGTTTCAAGTTTGAAGTTTCAAGTAGGCGACAAAACCAGTTTCAGGTTTCAAGTTTAAAGTTTCAAGTGCGCCCGCCGATGGCGCAGTCCAATGCCCGCCGAAAACCTTCTCGAAAGCTTTCGTTCATTCCTAAGCCTGCAACCTGAAACTTGAAATCTGAAACTGTTCTTATCTTGCGTAGTATCCCGGCTTCGTCCGCGCGACCAGATCCGCACGCGCGACTTCGATTCTGATCTCGCGCCATTTGCCGTCGTGCGCGCCGGGTTTCGCCGGTTGGTACGCAATGCTGTAGAGCGATCGCATCTCAGCGGCAATCACCGGATAGATTTTGGCGAGTTCGTCGAGCCGACGAACTTCGTGCAAGTGACCGCCAGTTCGATCGGCGAGCAACTGAATGCGCGTGCGCGCGGCCGTGTACATTGCGGTGATGAGTGGATCGGGTATCGGCAAATTCTTTGGATCGCCGGACGGCAGCGCCAGAGGAAAAATCGTCACGCCTTGCCGGTCGGCATTGTTCAAAACATTAGTCAGTTGCGGATTCGCTTCGGGTTTGATCGCCGTGCTGACTTCGGTCTCGGACGCCTTTTGCAACGTCCCGCGATCAGTGTTGCGCACTCCGGTGTCGAGTCCGTCCGTCAAGACTACGATCGCCTTGCGTCGCTTGCCTTCCTTCGCCAGTTCTTTCAACGAAAACTTCAGCGCGTCGTAGAACGGAGTTTCGCCGGCGCCCGTGGCAATCGTGATGGCGTAGGCAATTCGGCGGTGGTCCGTGCTGAAGCCGAGGAGTGATTGGACTCCCTTGCCGTTGAAGGAGACGACGGCGACCCGGTCTTCCGGAGACAGCGCGTCGAGAAAGCGCAAGGCCGACGCTTGAATCTGCTGACGAAAGTTTACCGTTGAGCCCGACATGTCGAGGGCCATCACCAGGCTGAACGGCGCCTGACTTGGTTCAAAAGTCGAAATCGGTCGCTGCACCCCGTCTTCGTAAATCACAAAGTCGCCGCGCGACAGTGTAGTGATCGCATGACCTTGCCGGTCTACGACGCCGACGTTAAGTTGCACGAGCGAGGTGTCGGTGGTGATCACTTCGTCGGGCTGCTGGGCCTGTGCTCCTACCACAAAAACCAGGAAGAAAGCGGCAAACGACAGCGCCGCCCGAAACAGTCGGGTGTGACTAAGATACATGCTTGCCGGAAATCGAATCATCGCGTCTGTTAGTTATTGCGTTAGAGTCGCTGGGGTAGCCAGAGTATGCCTGCGGTACCGGAAACTTTGCAACCGAGGCAGAGAACAGCGGGCCGCGCATGAATAGTTGTCGTCTGGGCTTTGATCTTGCGCCGTTCGCCAATCCGAATATAATCGCCCTACCTCTAAAACTGGGAGCCTCCCACGATGCACGTTGCGAATTACTGCGCCGAATGCGGAGCGCAGATGAAGAGAAGAGGGTGGCGCGCCTGGCTGAGGAGCAGTCTGTGCGAAGACTGCGCCCGGCGATTGGGAAGAAGCTTCGTGCGCCCGTTGGTCGTAATCGCGATCCTCGCGATTGCTGCATTCGCTCTGGGACGATATCTACGGCCCGCGCCGCCGCCGCTGATCATTCAGCGGGCGGCAAACTCGCCACTTTCTGACTTGCCGATAAACCTGAATGACTCTGCGAAGTCTGGAAGCCGAAATTCAACTTCGCAGAGCGAGATTCCACAAACATCTGATGATCGTGCGACGCGACCGACTGCAAACAACGGATCTGCTGATGACGTTATTTACGTCTGCGGCGCGCGGACGCAGAAGGGCACGCCGTGTCATCGGCGCGTTCACTTTGCGGGCGAGCGTTGCTATCAACACAAAGGTAAGCCAGCGATCTTGCCGCCCGAGAAACTGGTCGTGAAGAGTTGATTGTTCGCTTCTTGAAAAATGAAAGGCCCGCGTGAAGATCGATTCACGCGGGCCTTTGAGTTGAAGGTGGATTCACAGACTGAAGGAAGCTCTGATTAAGTGACTCAGGAAAAAGAACGCACAGACACTTGAGTCCTATTGGTTTTGGGCCGGGCAGTCCCGTAGGGACAAAATATCTATAGAACAAGATGGGTCAAATGAGTGTTTTCAGCCCATTTATGGGCGGCAGAAACGGTGATGTCGCTCCTGACGGAGCTTCGCGGACAGGCACGCGCACGGTGCTACAAATATTTCGTCCCTACGGGACTCTGCTGAAGTGTTTTTTGGGACCTTCACTTCATCAGAGTTTCCTGAAGGCTATGCCACTTACTTTGGAGTCTTCACCGGGGCCGCCGGTCGGGGCGGTATCTTGACCGGGCTCTTCAGCCTGGACATGACTTCGGCGATGCCACGTTCGAGTTGTGGATCGCGGCCGGCGATTACTGATTTGGGATCGTTGTCCACGTCGATGTCTGGATCGACTCCGTAGCCTTCAATGATCCACTCGCCGTTCTTGTTGGCCAGCGCCGATCCCGGCACAAAGATCGTTCCGCCATCGATTAGCGGTCCGCGGCTGCCAATCCCAACTACCCCACCCCATGATCGCTTACCAATCAGCGGCCCGAGACCCGCCTCGCGAAACATCCAGGGAAAGATGTCGCCGTCGGACGCTGAATTTCCGTCCAGCAGCGCGACCATCGGGCCCAGAAAAACTCCATCGGGATAGGTATTCCCGATGTCGTCACCGCGTCCATAGTTAACGCCGAGGAGCTTGCGCCGCAACCGTTCGATCAGCATGCGCGAGACGTTCCCTCCGCCATTGGCGCGCACGTCGACCACCAGTCCTTCCTTGTCAATCTGCGGGTAGTACCACTTGATGAACTCGCGTATGCCGTTCGCCCCCATGTCGGGAATGTGAATATAACCGACGCGTCCTCCGGTGGCTTCTTCGACTTTCTTGCGATTGCGCGTGACCCAGTCGAGATAGATCAGATTGCCTTCGTCGGTGATTGGCCGGTACGAGATCGTGCGCGAGCCTTCCATCGACGGCTTGCTGTTGACGGTAAGCTGCACCGGATTGTCCGCTTTGTTGCGCAGCAGGCGATACGGATCGTCTGTTCCCTTCAACTCCTCACCGTCAATCGCGACAACATAATCGCCAACGCTGACGTTGACGCCGATCTCTTTGAGCGGAGACCGGTAAAGGTCCTCTTCGTTTTCGCCTTCGAAGATCTTTGAAATGCGATAGCGGCCCGACGCCTTGTCGAGTTCAAAGCGAGCGCCGGGCAAACCCACGCGCGGGCGCGGCGGAATCTGAAAGTCGCCGCCTTCGACGTACGCGTGCTGCACGGTTAGTTCCGAGATCATCTCTGCGATGACGTAGTTCAAATCTGAACGGTGCGCGACATACTTCAGCAAAGGCTTGTATTGTTCGCGCAGGGCAACCCAGTCATAGCCGTGCATGTTCGGGACATAGAACCAGTCACGATACCGGCGCCACACTTCATTAAAGATCTGGTTCCATTCTTCGACCGGCACGCGGTCGACAACCAGTCCGGCAATCGACACGGGCTTTCGCGATTTATCACCCTGTGGCGTCGCATCATAGAGACCAAAACCCGCGGCCGTTCTGGCCAGCACTTTCGAGCCGTCGTGCGAGAGCGCATAACCACCGCCGTCGTCGATCAGAGTCGTCTCTTTGCGATCCTTGAGCGAAAACATTTTCAGTTGCGCCGGCCGATCGCCGGCTCGCCCGTAATAAAAGGCCGGTCCCACGCCGTAGATTAAGAAACCAGTCTTGGCACTGAGACCACCATAGTTATCTGCACCGACGGGCACGCGAGCCACTCTGCCTGCAATGCCGGCAAAGTCGATTGTCATCGCTTTCGGTGTTGCCGCGGGCTTGTCGGCTGGGGAAACGGCGGGCGCCGCCGCAGGCTTTGGCGTCTCAGCGGGAACTTCTCCTTCAGGCTTCGGTTTCTCTTCGGATTTGACAGCAACTTCGTCGCTTTCGGGCGCGAAAGGGTTCTTCACATCCTTGCGCAGCGCCATGGCATAAAGATACGAATCGCGGTTCGTTGCATAGTTAAATTCGATGGTCGAAATCTGTGGCGCAAACTCGCGATTGCTGATGAAATAAAGATAGTTGCCCTGCGGATCCCAGACGGGATTGAAGGCATTGAACATGTCGTCGGTGACGCGGGTTAACTTGTTGTCGGCGGCGTTCCATACATAGATGGACGCGAACCCGTTGGCCTTTACGGTCATGGTAAAGGCGAGGAAGTTTCCGCTCGGCGACCAGACGTAATCGCGAATCTGGTTGCGCGGAGAGTCGACGATTTCAGTCATCTTGCGATCCGCGAGAGTCACCACAAAAATCTTTCCATCCTTGTCGCCAAAGGCTATGTGCTTGCCGTCGGCTGACCATTCCGGTTGATAACGCATAGCGCTACCGCCGTTGGTGATTTGTTGCGGCGGCTTCGAGCCGTCCTGAGGAATCAGGTAAAGCTCTTCTTCGCCGCTCATATCAGAAATAAAAGCGATCTGTGAGCCGTCGGGCGACCAGGCCGGCCACTTGTCGTGCGCGCCGGATGAATGAGTGAGATTGCGGGTCGGGCCTTTTTCGATCGGCACGGTGAAGATATCGCCGCGGGCAGAGAAGAGCGCTCGCTCGCCCTTCGGACTGAGGTCGTATGACTCAATGTTGTTCGCGGCTGAGACGCGGCTGGGACGACGCCATAAACCATCGTCCGGGACGGTAATCGAAATAGGTGTTGCCTTGCCGCTCTTAGCGTCGAGGACCTGCAGCTCGCCATCCATTTCGTAAACGATGCGGCCGTCGTGATCAGAACTGGGCCAACGCACGTCCCATTGCTTGCTGTGCGTGACCTGCGCGGTCTTGCCGCTGGACACGCCATAAGAGTAGAGATTGAAATGCCCGTCGCGATCAGAGTTGAAATAGATCGAATCGCCGATCCACATCGCATCGCGCGCCGGGCGTGGACCTTCCGAGATGCGTTTTGTTTCGCTGGTCTTCAGATCGAAAATGTACAAGACGTTGGCCTGGCCGCCACCGTAGCGCTTTTCCGATCGGAAATCGCGAAACTGTGGCGAGTAAACCATCCGGCTGCTATCGAGTGAATAATCACCCGAGCCGGCTTCCGGCATCGGCAGCGCTTCCGCCGGCCCGCCGTCAACCGCCACGCTGTAAAGGCGCGCAATCGGCAACGACCACGAATCACGAAGCGAACGGAAAAAGACTTGCTTGCCGTCCTTGCTCCAGCCGTAGACCTGATTGTCCCAACCCCAGCGCGGCGTCAGCGGCCCGCGCGCTGGATAAAACGTGAGCTGCTTTGGCACGCCGCCGGCGGACGGCATGACATAGACTTGTTCGTCGCCGTCGTACTGTCCGGTGAAGGCGATCCAGTTTCCGTCAGGCGAAAACTTCGCAAAGACTTCCACGCCGGGATGCGCGGTCAAACGGATCGCCGTGCCGCCGGCGGCAGGCGCCGTCCAAATATCTCCGCCATAGGTAAACGCGACTCGATCGCCGTGAATGTCTGGGAAACGCAGCAGCTTTGTCTGGGCAAAGACTGAGCCTGAAGCAAGCAACAAAAAAGCGACCGCGGTCGCCATTCTAAAGAGACGGGCGGCAATGTTTCTCGTGGACAAGGGGAATCCTCCTCAGATAAACGCAAACGTGAAAAGTTGGCTAGCTTGGATTACAAGTGTTTAGAGTACCGACTTCAGTCGGGCATTTTTCTTCGCACTACAAAGCCCAACTGAAGTTGGTACTCTAAACGCCGGAAAAATCAAGGGCCGCCTGTGGCTCCAGTTTTTACGTTCGACCCCGCGTTCCGGTTTCAGAAATGTAGTTTGCGAGGATCACCATTTGATCGAACCCTCCTTCGAGGTGTCGATCTGGGCCAGCTCGTTCGCGCCATAAAAGAAGCCCTTCATGTTGTCCATCAGAAAGCCCTGCGCTTCGGGGTTCGTCAGATCGAGGCCGTAATGATTGATGATGCGCGTCTGTGTCTGTAGCCATTCAGCCCAGCAGGCCTGACAAACTTCAGTGGCGATCTTTTGGCCGAGTTCTGTCGGCAGAGGAGCGAACCCGAGCGGCGCGCGCTTTTGCCCGCAGCGGGCGCATTTGATTTCGTCTGACATGATTAGATTTTTCTCCTGCCGAATTATAACTTGGAGTCGTGGAATGATCACAGGCCCAAAGGGCCGTCAGTCAGTAGCCGCGGCCGTAAGGCCGTGGTGAACGAATAAGAATTAAAACGAGTTGAGGCCCGAAGGGCCGACAGTTCAATCCCACAAATAACGCTCGTCGTATTGCACTTCGTACTTTTCAAGGAACTCCAGGAACTCCTCTTTGAAGCTCCTCTTCGCGTGATGACGCTTCTGCTCAAGAATGTATTCCATAACCCTCTTCTCTTCAGATTTGCTTACGCTGAACGCGCCGTATCCTTCCTGCCATGCAAATCCTTTTCGGTTCGGGAATGTCTCGTGCACCCAGCGCGACGAGTTGGACTTCACCGTGCTTACGAAATCCGCAATCGTAATCGTTGATGGCAGCGATGCGTATAGGTGTATGTGGTCATGAGTTCCGCCAGCACTGAGTAGTCTGGCGTTCTTGTTTCTCATGATGCCGCCGATGTAGGCGTTAAGGGGTTCATGCCAGTTGTCGCCAATCCACTGTTCGCGCCCGGCGGTGCTCCAGATGAAATGGACTTGAATGCTGAGGTATTTGCCGGCCATGAGAGTTTGTTCCTGCTGTCTGTGAAGTGTCGGCCCGTCGGGCCTCCAAGGGGCGATGGGAGCTTCTTCCACGACCTCACGGTCGTGGCTATTACCTAACGGCCCTTCGGGCCTTAACTAGTCCTGTGCTTTCCGAATCGCGCGAATGATGTCGTCGTCCTTTGGTCTCAGCAGTCCCAACGGGCGCACGTCACGGTATCGAATCACGCCATTCGGATCGATGACAAAGACTGAGCGCGCTACCTTGCCGGGAATGATCGAACGCGCGCCGTAAAGATCGGCGACCTGGCGATTGACATCGGCGAGCAGACGCAGCGGCAGCTTGTGATGTTCGGCAAAATCGCGATGTGACTCAACCGTGTTGGTTGAGAGGCCGACGACTTCCGCTCCCGTCGCCGAGTAGTCTTCCCAGCGATCGCGGACAGAACACATCTGACGCGTGCAGACCGGCGTCTCGTCACCGGGATAGAAAAGCAGCACCACGACTTTGCCGCGATAGTCCGCCAGACGCCACTCTTTGCCATCACCGTCAGGCAGGGTGAAGCTAGGCGCGGTCGCGCCTTCTTTCGGAGCGTTCTGTTTTTCGGCTGTCACTTTAGAAAGGCTGCCAGATCCGCCGCCGCAAACTGCGTTCTGACTTCGAGTTCGTTAGCGTGCGTTGAGAGTTTCAGATTATCCAACGCGCTTTGCGCCAGATTCTTTTTCGCCGGCGCCATGCTCGCGATCAATATTCCGCCCAGTTGCTTCAGGCCTGTGACCGTGTCGCTGAGATTCTTTGCGTCGGCCGCGGTGGCGGCGCGCGCCACCAGCAACAGAGTGAAGTCCGTCTCTGTCATTCCAATCGATCCGTAAATCTGTCGGATTGAGTTCACGTCCTTCGCGATGGCATCGTTGCCGACGTTCAGATTCTTGAGCAGCTCGGCCGTAGCGTTCCCACCAAAGCCGATCAAGGCATTTGGATCACGCGTCGCCAGCGCTACCAGTTCGCTGCTGGCGCGACCCTTCCGGCCCGCTTCGATCGCCGCGCGCACGTTCGGTAGCGTCCCGATTGCCAAAGTATTTCCGTCCAGAGCGCACGCCGCCAGCTCGTTCACTTTCATGTTCCACAACCCGAGGAACTTGATCTGATCGCCGATGTTGAAGACCGCGATCGTGGCGCCGTGGTGACTGACTTCGCGGTACTTACCGCCGGCTGCGCTGCGCCCGGCAGCGATCACCGCCCGCGCGTCGAACCTGCCGTGCGCGATGGCCACCGTCTCGATCTTCGTGACCGTCGCCGAAGGATAGGTGTAGCGCACGCCCACTGCCACCCGGTCGAACGTGCGTGGATCGATGCCCGTGCGAGTCTTGAATTTTTCTACTTCGGTATTGACCTGAGCCATCTTGGCCAGATCGCCTGAGAATATTCTTGGCAAAGCTTCAGTCATCAGGCGATGCACGTCGATCACCGCGACTGCGTCCGACGCCGGAAGGTAACTGAGCACATCGGCGGGCGGCGCCGGCCGCGGCGGATTTGAACCGGATGTCGAAACCAGATTGAACAAAAGAAATGCCAGTGCCAATGACGAAGTCAGAACTTTCTTGTTCACGATGCGAAACCCTCTCTTCATGCTGCTCTAAAGTATGCGGTTCTGCGATGCGTCTGTGGCGCCGACTGGTTGGCCGAAGACTCAGTTTACACGCGCTCGACGAGCAAAGCGATGCCCATGCCGCCGCTGATGCACAGCGTTGCCAGCCCGCGCTTGGCTTCACGCTTTTTCATTTCGTGCAGCAACGTGGTGGTGATGCGCACGCCGGTGCAGCCAATCGGATGACCCAGTGCGATCGCGCCACCATTGACATTCAAGCGTTCCTGATCAAATTCCAGATCGCGATCACAAGCAATAACTTGCGCGGCAAAGGCTTCGTTGAGTTCGACCAGATCGATTTCCGCGAGTGATAGCTTTTGTCTTTCGAGGAGCGAGCGCACCGCCGGCACTGGTCCGATGCCCATGACTTCGGGCGGCACGCCGACGATTTCGTAATCGACGATTCGCGCCAGCGGCACGGCGCCTGATTCCTCCAGAGCCGCTTCGCTCATTACCGTGACCGCCGCCGCGCCATCCGTGATTCCCGAAGAATTTCCCGCCGTTACGGTTCCATCTTTCGCGAAGACCGGCCTAAGCTTTTGCAAATCCTCAATGGATGTTTTGGCGCGCGCGTGCTCGTCTTGCGTAAACATCACGCCGTTGCCTTTTCGATCCTTGATTTCGAGCGGCAGAATCTCAGCTTCAAAACGTCCAGCCGCGATCGCCGCCGCCGCGCGTTGCTGCGAGCGCAAAGCATAATCGTCCTGCTCATCGCGAGAGATTTCGTAATGGCGCGCCAGCACTTCGGCCGTTTCACCCATGATCAGCCCGGAAAGAGGATCGTTGAAACCGTCGCGGTACATTCCGTCAACTAATTCAGCGTGGCCCATGCGTGTGCCCCAGCGCGCGCCTTCGGCAAAGTAAGGCACCCGCGACATGCTTTCTGTGCCGCCGGCGAGCACAATCTGCGCGCGGCCCAGCATGATTTGTTGTGCGGCCAAAATGATCGCGCGCAGTCCCGATCCGCACGCCTGATTTACCGTGAAAGCCGGCACGCGATCGGGCACGCCCGCGCGAAACGTAATCTGCCGCGCTACGTTTGGTCCGCCGCCGGCTTGTCGTGCGCAACCCCAAATCGAATCCTCGATCTGTTCCGGCTGAACCTTAGCGCGGTGCAAACTTTCTTTGGCGACGGCCGTTCCCAAATCCGCGGCAGTCCAGCTCTGAAGCGATCCGCCAAAGCGTCCAATCGGAGTGCGCACCGCACCGGTCAGGAAAATGGGTTTCATCGACAAAAATACTTTTCGGAAAGTTTGTTCGCTGTTAGGCTATTCCAACCAATGTCCGATAAACTTTTTAGTTTCTCGATCTCGTTACGTCATCGGTTCCCTTTGGCAATCGGCGACAAACTGAAAAGTTTGTCGGACATCGGGATGTTAGCATAACGCCCCGTTGACTCCCGCAAATGCTGCAAGCACTCTCAGATATCGCCGCCATGGAAAGCGCCGAGCGCGCGCTTCGCGAACTGCTTAGCGTTCATGCTGAGTGGTTCCTGGTGCGGGACGGCGGCGCGCCGCTGGCTCTCGGCATCAGCGAGTTTGATTTTTCCATCACTCATCGTCGGCTGATTCTCTCGAGCTGGACTGAGACGGGTTCACATTCCTGGCGCATCACCGCGTGGGAGTGGAACGGCGAGAAGCTTCTGCTGGAAGCGAGCCGGCGCATGGGCGCCGACGTGGCCACTCTTCAACTCGTTCCGCGCGCTTCTGCCAAAGCGATTACGGCCAGCATCGCCGCGGCCAGACAAGCGCGCTCCGAAAAGCTCGCACAGATTGCGAGCGAGTTCTTGTCAGGTGCAAAGATCGAGCGGGCAGTTCTGAGTCCAGGGATGCGGCGCGACCAGCCCGGTCGATACGCGCGCATCGTCTTGCGTCGGCCCCACGAACGCCTCGCGGTTACCGCCACCGTCGCGCAGAGTGACCCGCGCAACGTCGATTCGCTATTCTCATCCGCGCTGCTTTGGTTCAACCGCGTGCGCCAGAGCCCCAAGCGACCATTCATCCAAAAGCTCTTGCTGATCGTCGAGCATCAGATTCTGGAAGCGACGCGACAGAGACATGTCCTTCTGCGCGACGAGCTGCGACGGGTGATTGAACTGTGCGAGATTGATGAAGAGTGGCAGAAACTCGAACCCGTCCGTCCATTTGAGCGAAGACATCTTTGGCGAAAACGTCTGGCGCGCTTTCCACCGGTCGTTGAAGAAGAACAGACCGAGCGCGCACAGCAAATCATCGCACACGCTCCCGGGGCAATCGATGTGGTTGCTTCTCGTCACGGCCAGACTCTGCGTTATCACGGCTTGCCATTCGCGCGTCTGCGACGTGTGCTGGATCGTGATCGGGTCTGGTTTGGCATCGAAGGCTCGCGCCGTCGTTTGCTTGACGAGTATTACCGCGAAGATTGGCAGAAACTGCTGCTCGATCTCGAAGAGCATCGCAACGCGAACGCGAGCGATCGGCGGCATTGGCTCTATCGCGCGGCCGGAGAAGCCTGGTTGGAATCAATTCTCCGCCGCGACATTTCGAAACTCGATCCGGGATTAATCGTCGCGCCGCTGCATGCGCAGTTTCGCACGTCGCACGGTGGGCCCACCGGCGCCCGGCCGATCGATCTGCTGGCACTGCGTCATGACGGGCGCTTGGCGGTGATCGAATTAAAGGTCAACGAAGATCGCGAGCACGTCTTTCAGGGCGTCGATTACTGGCGGCGCGTCGAGGCGCATCGCCGCCGCGGTCACATCTCTGCGGCAAAACTTTTTGGTGAACGCGAGATCAGCAACGAATCGCCCCTGGTTTACCTGGTCGCGCCCACGCTGCGCTTTCATCGATCCTTTGCGACGCTAGCAAGAACGATCGCGCCGGACGTTGAGATTTATCGTTTTGATATCAACGAAGACTGGCGCGGAGGTGTGCGTGTCGTGCGAAGAGAGCGGGTTAACGCGTGAACTAAGGAGCGCCGACATCCTTGTCGGCGGTTCGCGAGCATCCTGCTCGCATCCTTTACCAGATCGGGAAAAGGCCCGGCAAGATGCCGGCGAACCGCAGGCAAGATGCCTGCGCTCCCGTTAGGCCTAAGTCGTCAACCTTCGATAAATACCCGGCAGACGCTCCGGCAGCGAAAGCACGTCGTCGATGATCGTGTAGCCAACCTCGCCGTAGAGATCGCGCAGCTCGCTTTCGGATTCACGATCGATGGTGATGCAGAAAGGCGTGATTCCTTGCGTCTTGGCCTGACGTAAAGCTTCGCGCGTGTCTTCGCGGGCGTAACGGGCATCGCCATAGTCGTGATCATAAGGTCGCCCGTCGGACAAAACGATCAGCAAACGCGTGCGTGCCTCCTGCTTTTCCAGCTTCGCCGTGGCGTGTCGAATCGCAGCGCCCAGACGCGTGTTGTTCTGATAAGTAATGCCGCCGATGCGCCGCATCACTTCGTCAGAGTAGTGTTCGCCGAAATCTTTCAGCACATAGAATTTCACGTTGCGCCGGCCTTCAGACGTGAAGCCGTTGATTGAATAGACGTCGCCGACAGCTTCCAGCGCTTCGCTCATCAAGACCAGGCCTTCCTTTTCGATTTCGATGATTCGCCGGCCCGGATGCGTGTAAGGTTGCAGTGGATGACGGCCGATGGTGCGCGCGGTCGATGATGATTGATCCAGCAGAAACGAAACAGCCACATCGCGACGGCGACGCACGCGCTTGGTGTAGATACGCTCTGACTGTTGGCCGTCGGCGCGCCGATCGATGAAGAAATCCACCACCGCGTTCAGGTCATAATCTTCGCCGTCGAGTTCGTTGGTGATGCGCGTCAGGTTTTCCGGCTTCATCAACTGAAACTGGTGGCGGATCGAAGAGACCACACCTTTGTATCGGTCGCGAGTGTCGTCCACGAACTGGCGGTCGCCACGCTTCACTTTCTTTTCGATGACGCGACACCAGCCGACGCGATGATCCACCAGTTCGCGGTCCCACTCGTCATAGTTGAACGCGACTTCGCCGGCTTCCAAATCCTGCTCTGGTGATTCGCCCTCGCTCCAGGCCTCGCTGCCTTCAAGTTCGTCGAATTCGCCTTCCGCGTCGGCGTTCCAGGCGTTGAAAAGCTCACGGGCGTCGCGCCGTTGCGGTTGCCGGTTCGCATCGCGGTCAGCGAGCATCTGTTCGGCCAACTTGTTCGCGTCTTCCTGATCCAGTTCATCCGGCACCTCGATTTGTTTCTCCGAATCCTCCTGAGAGATCGATTGAAACAACGCATAGACGCGGCTGGTAGCCATCAAGCTGTCCGCGACCGTAGCGTTGTCGCCGTGTAGATATCCAGCGACGATGGTTTCGAGTTCGGAAACTATCTGACCGTAGAATTCGCGCCCATCGTCGAGTGCGCCGCCGAGCATCGTGATTTGAAACAGCAGTTCGAACGGCACGAGCGCCGGTGGCAGATCGATAATCTTGGGACGGCGGTTGCGCAGGTGTTCGCGAATCAGATCGAGATCGCGCGTCAGCCCGCGATAGGTTCGGCGCAGGCGGCGATCGATGCGGCCATTTTCAAGCGTGCCAAAAATTCGCCGGGCCAACGCCGGAATCGGAAACAGATTCAGTGCCTGACCGTAATCGAGTCCTTCATTGGGCGGTTCCACTTTGCGGCTTTGCGCCCTTGCGTGAGGCCCGCCCGCTACCGCAGGCGGTTCTGACTTTTGCCCGCCCGCTACCGCAGGCGGTTCTGACATGTATCCATCCAGCGAAAACGCATCGCGCGCATCCTGGTTCTGCGGATCGTAAAGCTCGCTCAGCGCCGCGTACGCGGCGCGCAGATCGTCGGTGTCACGCGCGTACGTGCCGAACTCGATCTGTCCCGCCGCGTGCGCCGCCAGAACTTTGTAAAGTCGAAAGTCGAGTTCCTCATCGCCGAACTCTGAAACGGTTGACGGCAAGTGAATCGTGCGGCCGTCGCTGAGGCGCGCTTCGACCGGTACGGCGGCGAGCGCTGCGATTTCGACTTCGCGTCCGGTCAGGGCTTCGACGTAAAGACGCAGCAGAAGTTGAATCGATTCCAACGAAACTCCCGCGCCGCCGACGCGCAGAGCCTCGTTGCTGCTGCGCGTCTCGAGCGCGTAATAACTGCGCCGCGCGCGCGTGTCTCCGGCAATCAAACCGGCGCGGGCCCAGGCTTCGAACTGTTCGATCGAAACTGTGTGCAGGGCTTTGGCGCTGGATCGCAAACATGCCAGCGCTGCCTCAGAATCCACGAGCGCGACTTCGCGCGTCAACGCGATCACGCGGCGCGCGAGTTCGATTGCGCTTTCATGATCTTTGGTTGACGCGAGCGTTTGGAAGAACGCGGGACTCGAGCGAATGAATGCAACCAGGCCGGCATTGCCGTGTGAAGCCACCGCCCAGAGCAGATCGATCCAATCGTCAAAACATTCGGGCAACGTGCGCAGAGTCTCGCCGCCGGAAATCAACAGGTGCAGTGCGGCCGCGCCGCCACGTTCCAGAAAACTGGTCGCGCGACGCATCAACTTCAGGGCCTGGTCCACCGCCAGCCGGTCCGTCGCCTGAGGCAAAGCCGCCCATGCATCCGCCGCGATGCCACCGGCGCGTTCGGCAAATGCGGAAGCCAACGCGATCGCCGCGTGCGTCGTGATCAGGTCAGTACCGCCTGCGTCAGCGGGTGGGTCGTTGACGTCGAGATTGATCAATCGAGTAACTACCACCGGTGTAGCATTCAAGAAATCCGCGCTGTGTTTTGCGGACCGACGCGAAATCTCTGCCGCGATCTCGTAAATCGATCGCAAGAGCTGCGCATCGTTAACCTGCTCAGCCAGCGCGGGCGCGTTGCGAAAGGTTTCGGCTGCGACCTTCGCCGACAGGGTCATCTGTCGCGAGCACACTTGAAAGACAAATGGTCTGGCCGCTGGCGGCACTTTATCGAACTCGGCCAAGCCCGCGACAAAGAAGCTGACGCCGTCCTCGACTTCGTTCACCGTCAAGCGTCGCCCCAGCTCGCCCCACGCACGTAGCTCAGCCGCCTCCAAAACTTGTGCCACGCCGGGCACGGCGCGCAGAAATTCGATGCTCGCTCGCAAAGAGACTCGAGCGATCGCCGCGCTGGTTTCCAGTGCCGCGCGCGTGTGCTCGAGCGGCAGACGGCTTATCTCGCGCAGGAGGCCGGCAAGCGTGCGCCGCTCAGTGGGGTTCTTCACCGAGCGCAGCCGCTGGTCGATCTCTTCGCCAAGAGATTCGGTTAGATTGTCGTTTTTGATTTCGTCGGACAATTTCAGATCACCGTGGTAACGATCCAGCGAATCCTAATGTAGTGGGGTCGGATCGCCGATAAGGCGGAGGATGCGAGTGTCAGGCTAGCATCAAACGCTGCCCTTTTGGCTCGGGGACTGGGTCGCCGAATTCTCTAGCCGTATCAATCCACAATTGGATCGCTTCATTGGTGTTAGCGGCAGCAGACTCGTAGGTATCACCATGCGCCATGCAGCCTGGGAGTTCAGGGACTTCTGCGACGTACGCCTCGTCCTCACCGCTCCAGTAGATGATGATCTCGTACTTGTGCATCAGACCTCGCCCCCCAGTTTGTACTTCAGAATCACGGCCCGAACTTGGCGTACTTGATAAACCTTCGCCTTGCTCCCATCGCGCTGCAGATTAATCTTTTCGACGACTCCCACCTTGCGAAACATGTGGTGGCTGCCTCTAATCCTCTCCTCGAACCCGATGTTTATCAGCAGATGCCGCAAATCATTAAATGGTACGTTGGCATCGGCAGTCCCGCGAAGTATCTGGAAGAGAAGTTTATCGTACTTACTCATGACTGTGGAAGTTTCAGATCACCGTGGTAACGATCTCGCGAATGCTGCGTTGCAAGTCGCGGTCGTCGGTGATGGGCGAGCACATGGCCACTTCGGCGGCCCGGATCGCCGGGATGCCGAGGGCGATTAGTTGCGCCGCGTAAATCAACAGGCGGGTCGAGACGCCTTCTTCCAATCCATGGCCGCGCAGGTTGCGGACTTTCTGTCCAATCAAAACCAGATCGCGCGCGGTGCCTTCGTCGATGCCGCCTTCGTGCGCGACGATTGCCGTCTCTGCTTCGGGTGCTGGATAGTCGAAGTCAATTGCGACGAACCGCTGCCGCGTTGATTGCTTCAAATCTTTCAGGATTGATTGATAGCCGGGATTGTAAGAAACGACCAGCATGAAATCCGCGGGCGCTTCCAAAATCGTGCCGCGCTTTTCAATCGGCAGCCGGCGGCGATGGTCGGTCAGTGGGTGAATGATGACGACCGTGTCTTTGCGTGCTTCGACGATTTCATCCAGGTAGCAGATCGCGCCATGGCGCACCGCCGAAGTCAGCGGCCCATCGTGCCAGACAGTCTCTTCGCCTTCGATCAGAAAACGCCCGACCAGATCGGTTGACGAAAGATCTTCGTGACAGGCAACCGTGATCAGCGGCCGTTCCAAACGCCACGCCATGTGTTCGACAAAGCGCGTCTTGCCACAGCCCGTCGGCCCTTTCAGAATCACCGGCAAGCGCGCGGCGTGCGCAGCTTCAAACAGATCGATCTCGTGATCGACGGCCAGGTAATACGGCTCGTCGGCGATTCGGTATTCTTCGATGGCGCGTTCAGGCATGACTTCCGGTTTCAAGTTCCAAGTTTCAGGTTTCAAGTTGGTGAAGACGAATCTTAGCATTCGCAAAGAAAAGCCAGCAAACCTGACGGGTTTTTTCTTAGGGCCCGTTGTGACTTGAAACTTGAAACCTGAAACCTGAAACTATACGCCTGATGAAGATCGCAGTAGCAATGTCTGGTGGCGTGGATTCGTCCGCAGCCGCGGCAATTCTTAAAGAGCTGGGCCACGAACTTGTCGGCTTTACGATGCAGCTGTGGAACCAGCGCCGCGGCCTGAGCGTCGACGAGAACGGCGAGCCTTTGCCGTCGCGCTGCTGTTCGCTCGATGACGTTTACGATGCCCGTCGGGTCGCCGAAGGTCTGGGTTTTCCGTTTTACGTTTTGAATCTTGAGAAAGAGTTTGAGCGCGACGTCGTGCAGCCTTTCGTTGCGAGTTATCTAAACGGCGAGACGCCGATTCCGTGTGTCGCCTGCAACAGCCGGCTGAAGTTCGCTTCGCTGGATCGCTTGGCGGCAAGTCTCGGATGCGAAAAGGTCGCGACCGGACATTACGCTCGTGTCGAATTCGATAAGCAATCAAATCGTCATCGATTGCTGCGCGGCCGCGATCCGCAAAAGGACCAGTCGTACTTTCTTTGGGAGCTGACGCAGGATCAGCTTTCGCGATCGATGTTCCCGCTGGGAGAAATGTCAAAGAGCGACGCGCGGCAGTCGGCACGTGACAACGACCTTGCTGTTGCTGAGAAAAAAGAGTCACAGGAAATTTGTTTCGTTCCCGATGGTGACTATGCCGGATTCATCGATCGTTACCTTGAAGCTGAGAACGAACCCGCTCGCTTGCCCGGCGCCGGAGAAATCGTCAGCACCAGCGGCGCCGTGATTGGCGAGCACACGGGCATTCATCATTACACCGTCGGCCAGCGCCGCGGCCTGGGCATCGCCGAGGCGCTGCCGCTGTATGTCATCGGAATCGATGCGGTGAAGAATCAGATCATCGCGGGACATCAGGAAGAGTTATTGAGCGACGAATTCACGGCGGCCGCGGTAAATTGGATCGCTCTGGATAATCCGACTGAACCGGTGCGCGCTGAAGTGCGCGTGCGCTATCGCCACACCCCAGAGCCCGCGACGATCACTCCGCTAACCGATGGCCGCGCGCGCGTAAACTTCGATGAACCACAGCGAGCGATCTCGCCCGGTCAGGCGACAGTGTTTTATCGCGGCGATGAAGTCGTTGGCGGTGGTTGGATAGTAAAGGGCAGTAGGCAGTAGGCAGAAGGCAGAAGGCAGAAGGCAGAAAGCAGAAAGCAGTAGGCAGAGACACCGAATCCTTTGCCTTTGGTTTTCGGCCTTTTGCTTTCTGCCTACTGCCTACTGCCTACTGCCTTCTGTAGTCGGTAAACCTTTTCCTCGCGCTCCTCGTACTCACAACCAGCAAAATCCAATAGGAAGCAGTAGGTAAAAAGCATGGATTCAAACCCTGACCTCAGGACGCAGCCGCTCTCGGGGACGACCACCAGCACAAAGAGAATGTCCAAGACTCGCAAAGTCGTGCTCATCATTTCCGGCATCGTTGTCGCTCTGGTGCTCGTTTTCATTCTCGGAATCGCGATCATTGTTTCGGCATTCCGCGGTAACCCGCCATCGATCAAAGACAACAGCGTTCTGGCGCTGAGAGTCGCCGGCCCTTTGCCCGACTTTGTTCCCGACGATCCGTTTCGCCGGCTGTTCGGTGGCCAGCCGCAATCGCTCAACAGCCTGCTCGCGCAGTTGCGAAAGGCGAAAGTCGACAAGCGCATCACGGCGGTGATGCTCGACATTGACATGCCCGAAACGGGTTGGGCTAAGGCCGAAGAGATTCGCGCGGCCATCGCCGACTTTCGCACCTCGGGCAAGCCGGTCTATGCCTACATGGAGATGGGTCTGAACAAGGATTACTACATTGCGACCGCTTGCGACAAAATCTTTCTGCCGCCGCCAGGCGAGTTGTTCAACGTCGGTCTCGCGGCCGACGTGATGTTCTTCCGCGGCTCGCTCGACAAGCTCGGCATCTATCCCGACATCTATCAAATCGGAAAATACAAAAGCGCCGGTGACATGCTCACGCAAAAGCAGATGACGGAAGCGCACCGCCAGTACATTAATGAGTTGCTCGACGATCTGTCGGGACGCTATCTGGAGGGAATCGCCAAGGCGCGCGGAAAATCCGCCGCTGACGTCAAGACGCTGATCGACAATGCGCCCTACACGGCAAAGCAGGCGAAGGATGTCGGATTGATCGATGGCACGGCTTATCACGATGAAGTCGAGAAGGAACTGAAGAAGCGTCTGGGTTACAAAGACGATGACGAACTGCATATCGCCAAGGCTTCCGATTATCGCCAGATCTCGCAAGAGTCGTTGGGCCTGAACAAAGGTGAAAAGATCGCGGTGATTTACGCCACCGGCGACATCACCTCTGGCAAGTCTCAGTTTGGCAGCGAAGGCGAAACTACGATTGGTTCTGATTCGCTGGTGAGGGTGATCGAGGAAGCGCGCGACGACAAAGGCGTCAAAGCGATCGTCTTGCGCATTGACAGTCCCGGCGGCTCAGGTTTGGCTTCGGACATCATCTGGCGCGCGGTCGAAGCGGCCAAAGCGAAGAAGCCGATCGTGGTTTCGATGAGCGACGTCGCCGCGTCGGGCGGCTATTACATCGCCTGCAACGCAAACAAAATCGTTGCTGAGCCTTCGACGATCACCGGATCGATTGGCGTGGTCGGCGGCAAACCGGTCATCAAAGGTTTCTATGACTGGATCGGAGTCACGAACGAATATGTTCTGCGCGGCCAGAATGCCGGGATGTTTCGTGAGACGGAAAAGTTTAGCGACACTGAACGCGCGAAGTGGATTGAGTTTCTGAACACGACCTACGATGACTTCATCACCAAAGTCGGCAAGGGTCGCGGCAAGCCCAAAGAAGACATCGACAAGATCGGCCAGGGCCGCGTGTGGACCGGCCAGCAGGGAAAAGAGCGCGGGCTGATTGATGAATACGGCGGGCTTGATAAGGCGATTGAGATTGCCAAGCAACTCGCGAACATTCCCGCGGACAAGAGCATTCAGCGCGTGATCCTGCCGCATCCGCCAAGCTTCTTTGAACAATTGACCAGCGGCGGCGGCGAGGACGATGCCGATGCGCACGTGAAGACGCAACAGCGGGAAGCGTTGCTGGCAACTGTGCCGGAAGACGCGCGTCGCGCACTGCGATATGCGTTCATGCTGGATCGCGCGAAGAACGGCGAAGTGATGTTGATGCTGCCGTTTGAGTTGCGGATCAAGTAGCCAAGCGTACGTAACATAGACTTCACGAAGCTCTGATGTAAGTGACTCAGAAAGAGAACGCACGGACACTTGGGTCCTATTGGTTTCGAGCCGCGCAGTCCCGTAGGGACGAAATATCTATAGAACAAGATGAGTCAAATTAGATTCTTTCAGCCCATTTATGGGCGGCGGAAACGGCGATGTCGCTCCTGACGGAGCTTTGAGGTCAGGCGCGCTCGCGGTGCTACAAATATTTCGCCCCTAAGGGACTTTGCTGAAATTGTTTTTGGGGCCTTCAGTTGATCAGAGTTTCCTTCCGTCTGTGTTGCCCGGCGGTGAGATCACAGACTGAAGTCTATGCTACAGCGTTCATCTTGCGTTAAGGGTTTCCCTGCGTATACTCTCCCAAATTCCATGTTGGTTTTTCTGCGATCGAAGACCGTCGCCGGATTGCTGGTCACCCTTGGGTTGACGCTGTGCTTCGTTGCGTCCGCCCGAGCCCAAACCCCTGCGCCGACGCCATCGATCAACGGCCTCACTTTTGAAGAGATTTACGATCTGGCAGAGCACAACAACCTTCAGATCGTGGCGGTGCGCCGGCGGCGCGCGGTCGCCGAAGCGGCAATTCTGATCGCCGGCGAGCGACCGAACCCAACTTTCATTACGACCTACACCCGCACAGAGCCGCGCCTGAACACTGCCATCTCGCAGTTGATCGAGTTGGGCGGCAAGCGCGGGCGCCGGATTGATGTCGCCCGCAACGAGCTGCGCCTGACTGAACTGGATCTTGAGGCGGCGCTGCGAACCCTGCGGCATGACGTGCGCGCCGGCTATTTCACGCTGGCCTTCGCACGCAACAACATCGACCTCGGACAACAGGCGCTGGCGCAAGCTAAAGATTTGGCAGACATCGCGCGCGCCCGTTTCGATGCCGGCGACATCGCGCAGTTTGAAGTCCTGCAGGCGAACCTGGGGGTCGATCGAGCGACTAACGATTTGGCGCGGCTCGAGAATGTCGAACGCATCGCGCGCGCAGCCATGAATCAATTGCTAAATCGCCAGCCTGATGCTCCGCTCGATCTGCGCGACACGCTGTTCGTGAAAACAGTTCCGGTGTCGACACCTGACTTGATCGGGCGCGCGCTGGCGGCGAATGTCGATCTACGGACGGCGGAACAGCAAATCGTTGCCGAACAGAGCCGCCTGAAACTGGCCCGCGCTCAGCGCGTTCCCGATCTCACCGTCCAGCCGGGCCTCGAATCATACGATTCTGCTTTTCCCGGCCATCCCGGTTTCAACATGGCGGTGTCGGTGCCGCTGCCAATCTTCAATCGCGGAAGTGCCGAGATCAAAAGAAGCAGCGCAATGCTGGAACAGCTTCAGGCCGAGCGCGATGCCACGCGGCAACGCGTTTCTTCTGAAATTGGTCGCGCGGCGCTCAACCTGGAATCCGCGCGCAAGCAGGTCGACTTTTACGAAACCAGATTGCTGCCCGACGCTGAGCGCGTGCGAGAGTTAGCCAACGAAGCGTACCGCATTGGCCAAACGAGTTTGCTTTCGGTAATCGATGCGACCCGCAACGCACGCGACGTGCGACAGGCATACTTGCAAGCGCTGACGGATTACCAGACGGCGCTCGCCGATTTGGAACAAGCTGCAGGAGTGAAAATGTGATCAGCAACCCGCACGAATCAAACGAAGAAGCAAAAGGCGCGCCGCCTTTCTCTACGGGGTACGACGAGCCACGGCGTTCGCGCTGGCTGGCGCCGTTGCCGATTGCCGTGGGTGTGTTCCTGCTCGTATTGATATTGCTCGGCGCGTGGCTGATTCTCCGGCGCAACGCTGCCGAGCAGGAAGTCGAACCGATAGTTGAGGTTGAAGTCGCGCCCATCGAACGCGCGGAAATGCGCGAGTACGTCGAAGCCGGCGGCACGCTGAACGCGCCGCCCGGGCACGAAGCGAGTTTCAGTTCGGCGACCGCAGGCCGCGCGGCGCACGTGCTGGTGCAGGTCGGACAGCACGTCCGCGCCGGCCAGACAATGGCTGAATTGGATCGGAGCGTGCTCGCGGCGCAGGTGCGACAAGCGCAGGCGGCTTTGCAGCAAGCAAAGTCCACTGCCGCGCAAGCGCGGACAGTTTCCGGTGCGCCGAGTCAAACCATCGCTTCCGATCAAATCAGACAAGCGGAAGCGGTGCAGGCGACGGCGCGCGCCAACGAAACGCAGGCGCAAAACAACCTGGCGCGGCAGAGACGATTGTTTGAGCGTGGCATCGCCCCGCGCAAGGATGTCGATGACGCCGAGACCCAGGCGAAGATAACCGCCGAAGCTGCGCGCCAGGCAGAGTCGGCGTTGACCGCAGCGCGCGTCAACGCCACGCGCGGCGTTGGCGATGCGCGCACCCAGGCATCCGTCACCGCGGGCGCAGTCGAAGCGGCGCAAGCTGCGCTGGACATGGCGCGCGCGCAATACGCGCTGGCGGCGATTCGCTCGCCGATTGCCGGCACCGTGACGAAGCGCGCTATCAATGACGGGGAAAGCGTCGATCCGGCCACCCCCGCATTTGAAGTAATCGATTCTGCTTCGCTCGATTTGGTCGCAAACGTGCCGGCGGGCTATCTCGATCGGATCAAGACGGGCGACATCGCCGTAGTGCGCGTCGACGCCATTCCCGATAAAGAATTTACTGGCGGCGTCGTTCAGGTTGCGCCCGCAGTCGATGCGCAAACCAACACTGTCGCCGTGCGCGTGCGCCTGGCAAATCCAGGCGGTGAGTTGAAAGCCGGCCTGTACGCCACCGCGCACATCGCGGTCGCGATTCACCAGAATGCCATCGTGGTGCCCGACTCAGCGCTGGTCGTTGAAGCCGACGACACTTTTGTGTTCGTGGCGCAGGGCGAGAAGGTCCAGAAGCGCAAAGTTACGATCGGCATCCGTGGGGATAAGCGTGCCGAGATTACCGAAGGCCTGAAGCAAGGCGAACGCGTAGTAATCACGGGCGCGTTCGGCCTCGGCGACGGCACCAAGATCAAGATCATTCAAAGCGAATCAAGTAAAAAGTAAAAAAGCAAAAGGATAAATCTCGGCCTTTACTTTTGACTTTTCCCTTTTACCTTATGAACATAGCGCGCTTCTCTGATCGGCATCACAAGGCCACGTATCTCGTCGTCGCGCTCTTGTGCGTCGCGGGTCTGTATGCGGCCACGCAACTTCCCTCAGCCATTTATCCTGAAGTTGAATTTCCGCGTATCGTTCTGGTTGCCCAGGGAGTCCAACTCGAGCCGCGCAACATGGTAACTGCGATTGCGCGTCCGCTTGAAGACGGAGTGAGCGCGCTGCAAGGCGTTCAGGTGCTGCGCGTCACGACGCGTGCGGTGCGTGGCGAGGCTGAGATTTCAGTGCAGTTTGCGCCGACCACGGATATGCAACTCGCCCTGCAATTGGTCCAGTCGAAAGTGGCCGAGGTGCAAACCGAACTGCCTGTTGGCGTCACCGTTGACGTGCAGCGCCTGACACCGTCCGTCTTTCCGATCATCAGCTACAACGTGACTGGAGCGCCGCCCACGGTCCTCCGAGATCTGGCGACGTATACGATTCGACCGCGTCTGGCGCGGCTGGACGGCGTGGCCCAGGCGCGGGTCGAGGGTGGCGACGTGCGCGAGATCGAAGTGATCATTTCGCCCGAACGTTTGTCGGCGAATCATCTGACCATTGGCCAGATCGAAGACGCCATCTCGCAAACCAGCAACGTTACCTCGGTTGGCCGCGTCAGTCGCGACTATCAACAGTACAACGTGCTGGCCACGGGCGAAGCTTTGTCTCTGGACGACGTGCGGAACATTGTTGTCTCGACGCCGAGTTCGACGAAAAATGGGAAGCCGGAAGACAACGGCGCGGATCGCGTGCCGATCCACGTCGGCGACGTGGCCGAAGTGAAATACGGCGCCGAAGATCGCACCAGCATGTTTACCGGCGATGGCGTGCCGGCAGCATTAATCAGTGTGACGCGCCAGATCGGCAGCAATACCGTGGATATCGCGGACGAAGTCGATCAAGCCATCGCAGATTTGCAGCCGACCTTGCCGCGCGGCGTGAAGGTCGAGCGGGTTTACAACCAGGCGGCGTTTGTGCGCGCATCGATCGCCAATGTACGCGACGCAATCCTGATTGGCGGACTGCTGGCCGTGGTTGTGCTGCTCGGGTTTCTTGGTCATGTGCGCATCACGATTATCGCCGCGACCACAATTCCGCTGACGGTCGTCATCACTTTCTTTTTCATGCGTCTGTTCGGGCAGACTTTTAACCTGATGAGCCTCGGCGGCATCGCGGTGGCCATCGGCTTGGTAATTGACGATGCCGTGGTCGTGGTTGAAAACATCGAGCGTCACCTGCGGCGGCGCGCGACGGAAAGCCGGCGCGACGCAATTTATGGCAGTGTTGGTGAGTTGATGGCCGCTGTGATTGGTTCGACCATCACGACTGTCGTGGTGTTTTTGCCGCTCGTCCTGCTCGAAGGCGTAACCGGACAATTCTTTGCCGCACTTTCGGTCGCACTCACTGTGGCCGTTCTGGTTTCGCTAGTGCTGGCGCTGACGCTGATTCCGTTGTTGGCGGATAGCCTCTTGCCGCAAATCGAATCGCGCGCGCCGGCGCCGGACTTGTCCCAACAAGATCGTGACGACACGCGCATCGAGCCCGAAGACGAAGCGGGCGCGATGTTCGAAGATCGGAGTCGTCTGGCGCGGGGGATTCAGAGAGGCTTGCGAGGGCTCGAAGGCGCCTATCTGGCCGGACTCGATTGGGTGTTTGCACATCGCCGGCTGGCTTTGCTCGGTACGCTCGTCGTGGTCGTGCTCGGAGCGCTCGTCTACACGCGGGTCGAGACGGGCTTTCTGCCAGAGATGGACGAGGGCGGCTTTGTGCTGGATTATCAGTTGCCGCAGGGTACGTCGCTTCAGGAAACCAACAAAGTCCTGGTGCAGATCGAACAGATCTTGAACAAGACACCCGAGGTCGCGGCTTTTTCCAGACGCACCGGAGCGCAGCTGGGATTCTTTGCCACCGATCCGAACCGAGGTGACATCCTGGTGCGTTTGAAAGAAACACGAAGTCGCGACTCAGATGAAATTGTGAGCGACATTCGCACCCAAATAGACCAGCGTTTTCCGCAGGCACATGCAGAGTTTGTGAAGTTGCTCGAAGACGTGCTCAACGATCTCGCCGGCGAGCCCCGGCCGGTCGAGATCAAATTGTTCGGTAACGATCTGTCTGTGCTGCAACGCGCCGCGATTGACCTGGGTGATCGCGTCGAAAAAATTTCCGGTGTCGTCGAGATGAAGAACGGCGTCTTGCTTAGCTCGCCAGAGCTCATCGCGCGCATCGATCCCGTACGCGCCGGTCGCGCCGGCCTGACCGTCCAGGCCATATCGAGTCAATTGAACGAAGCGCTGATGGGCAAACGCGTGACGCAAATCCGCGAAGGCGATCGGCTGGTCGGCGTGCGCGTGCGTCTGCCGGACGAAACGCGCTTTGACTTTGCCAAAATCAACAACGTTCCCATTACTACGCCCAGCGGATTCACGCAGCCGCTCTCGGCTTTCGCCGACATTCAACGCGAAGCAGGGCAGAGCGAACTCGTGCGTCAGGATCAGCGGCAAATGGTAATCGTTACGGCCGGCCTAAGCGGGCGTGGTCTGGGCTCAGTGATGAAAGATGTGCGCGCGTTGCTGAACAAGACGAACCTGCCGCCCGGCATCACTTACCAACTTGGCGGACAATACGAGAGTCAGCAGACGGCGTTTCGTGGATTGCTGATGGTATTCGGACTGGCGCTGGCGCTCGTTTTTATCGTTCTGGTGGTGCAGTTTCGTTCTTATGCAAAGCCGCTGATCATTCTTTTCGCCGCGCCGGTGTCGCTGGTGGGCGGGCTGTTGGCGCTTTGGGTAACGCGCACGCCGCTGAACATTTCTTCATTCATGGGGCTGATCATGCTGATCGGATTGGTCGTCAAGAACGGCATCATTCTGTTGGATTACACCGACCGTTTGCGCGCCGAGCGCGATGTGACGTTGGCCGCCGCATTGCGCGAAGCGGGCCGCGTGCGTTTGCGGCCAATTCTGATGACGACACTCTGCACGATTTTCGGGTTGGCGCCCCTGGCCATCGGCCTGGGTGCCGGGGCTGAGCTGCAAAGGCCGCTGGCGATCGCGGTGATTGGCGGACTAACGCTTTCAACTTTCATCACGCTGCTGGTCATGCCGGCGCTGGCCCTGGAGTTGGAAAAACTTGGCGCTCGACAATTCTTTGCGCGATGGACTTACTACAAGCCGGGTGCGGAAGCGTGAAGACCACGAGGATCACCGGCCAGGTTGGAGTGATCCTTTGCCCGATCGTTTTGTTGGCTCGATTGAGCGCGCAGCGCAAACACCTTTGGCAACTCCGTCGCCGACACCACAAGCTTTGAAGGACCGCAACGCTCGAGTCCCGTAGCCGCTCGAAACTGTTTCCCTGGGTTTGCCCGGAAAGCAACCGGCGCGCGTGATTACGGCGTGTCCCTCGCTTGGAGTTTTTGGGTTTGACAGTAATCGACCGCGTGATATGATCCCCCGGCGAAACAGGGCTAATTACTCCTTTATTTATTCACAATCGAGGTAAAATGGCCGAAAAAGACACGTCAAGAGCCCAACCCGCAACCGAAGCGAGCGGAGAAGAAAAGCCCAAGAAGCTTCGGTATCACCTTCTAAAGAGCAACTCCTTCCGCTCAATCCACGCTGATGGTGTCTTTGGAGGTGTTACGCCAAGGCTAACTATCTTCGCTACGTTTTTCAATGAACGTACCGCCTTGCCCGATCAGATGGTTCATGAAATTAAGGAAGATGGGACAATTGGTGACGAGATACGAGACGAGCGTATAACCAGGGACGGTATCGTGCGAGAGCTAGAGGCTAATGTAATAATGGACGTAGAATTTGCCAAGGTACTAGTAGACTGGTTAAGAGCAAAGATTGAGTTCATAGAAAAAAGAATGGAAGAAGCAAACCAGGACAGCAAGGCGAAACCTGAGGAGGAACCCTCGAATGCCATCATTAGCTAGCGCGAACTACCACGGTATGCTGATTGGTACTTTTTCCATCGCACCCCCTCCGCCTTCTTACGTCCGCGCTTCGCGGGAGCTACCTCCGCTCCCAGAGCAGAGCAGTGATGCGCCTATCACTGGCAATTCAAGGAACTTAACACCAACCACAACCGCTAAACAGGAAGGGCTAATGGCCAAAGTTCCTGAAGACTTAGATAACCCTTATGACGCACGGAGTCCCTTCCTAAAGCTCTTTGGTCGCGTCAATAGTTTGCGAAACTTACAAGACGACTGGAACAGTTACGGTGCTGCCGCTCCAAATAAGAGAGCGCGGTTCTGGGCTCGACGAGTACTAGACGAACTAGTGGGCCTCAACTTTGCGCCTTTGACTGTGACTGCATCCTCAGATGAAGGGGTGGCGATCTTTTTCCGTTCGGAGGGCAAACGCGCGTCAATTGAATGTTTGAATAGCGGAGAAATCTTAGGCGTTCTGTCCCAAGGCTCTGAAGCCCCAGAAGTCTTGCTTATCTCCCAGAGTCATCTTAAACGCGCAGTCAGTACGATCCAAACATTCCTTACCACGTAGGTAGGAGACCAACTTGCCTTGGCAACCGCCTCCCGATTACCCAGATCGCTTGTTGTGTAATGGTCGCGGCCCCGACCAAGACTTCTTGCCCACGGAAAAGCTGTACTTTCGTATTCAACCCCTCCAAGAGGACGAAGAAGCGGTTGACTTCCTTGAGCCAGGTAAAATCCAGTCTATTCCGTTCTCCGTAAATCGAGAAAAGCATAGTCACCCGTCAGACGTTCTGGTTCTGCATTCCCAAGATTGGGGAATCGGCTTCTTTCGCGTTCAGGACATTCCTCCGTACCTCGAATCTGACACGAAAATCAGATTTGACTTTCGTGTCGAGCACTTACCGTTGGAGGATGAGAGTGGTAATAACTACGCGCACGCAGAAGTTAAGGCTTTCAGAAACGGTATTGAAATTTCTAACAAAGAACTCGGGAACCACGTAAAGGCCGCATTCAGACTCTTGGTTAGTAGCAGGGGCAAGTTGTTTAAGAAGCCTTCCAAGCCAACAGAGCCCCCAGCAACACACTAACGGAGCGCTATCCTTATGACTCTTGCAACTTCCGAAGACTGTCAATGAACTTCCCATCACTAAAGCGCGCGGCGCCGGCTTTCGTCAGCTTGTCCAATTCCTTAAAAAGGTTTTCGTCGACTTCTTTGAAGTTAAAGCACGACTTACCCTGCATGCGCTTCTTTAATTCGGGTGACATGCCCTTCAGCAAATCCGGGGAAGCGTAAATCGACATCAGATAGAAGCTCACATAATTCTTGCCCACTCGCACAGAGCCAAAGCAAAGCGGCTGCTTGTTCTTCATGATGTAGCGGGTGTCGAGATAGTAACAACTGGAGGTGTCGTGCACGACGACCATCTTCTGCGCGTAAGGCTTGAGGATCGCTTTCAGTTTCGCAAAGACTGTTGTGAAGTCTTTCTGGTCAGGCATTTGCTCGAATCACCTCGATGCCGTTCATGTATGGCCGCAGCGCCTCTGGAATCACGACTGAGCCATCCGCTTGCTGAAAATTTTCCAAAATCGCGAGCCATGTTCGTCCAATTGCCAGGCCTGATCCATTCAGCGTGTGCACGAATTCCGGCTTAGATCCGCCGGCGCGGCGAAAGCGAATGTTGGCGCGGCGCGCCTGAAACGCTTCGTAGTTCGAGCAGGAAGAGATTTCGCGAAAAGCATTCTGCGAAGGCAGCCAGACTTCGATATCGTAAGTCTTGGCATTGCTGAAACCCAGATCGCCGGTTGAAAGCACAACCACGCGATAATGAATCCCCAGCCGCTGCAAAACGGTTTCGGCATTGCGCGTCAGCGATTCGAGTTCGTCGTAGGAATTCTCTGGCAGCGCATATTTCACCAGCTCGACCTTCTCGAATTGATGTTGGCGAATCACGCCGCGCGTGTCCTTGCCATAGCTACCGGCTTCGGAACGAAAGCACGGCGTGTAAGCAGCCCACTTCATCGGCAACTGTGACGCGTCGAGAATCTCTTCGCGATAATAATTCGTTACGGGGACTTCGGCGGTGGGCACAAGGTAGAGTTCGCGTTCGTCGTTGAGTTTGAAAAGATCCTGTTCGAATTTCGGGAGCTGCCCGGTCCCAAAAAGCGAGTCGCGATTGACGATGAACGGCGGCAGTGTTTCCAGATAACCGTGTTCGCGGGTGTGCAGGTCGAGCATGAAAGAAATCAGTGCGCGTTCCAGTCGCGCGCCCGCGCCATTGAGAATTGCGAAGCGTGCTCCGGCGATCTTTGTCGCGCGCTCAAGATCGAGGATGCCCAGCGCCGTTCCCAGATCGACATGATCCTTTGGTTCGAAATCAAATTCAGGCTTCGTGCCCCAGCGGCGAATCTCAGCGTTTGCCGATTCGTCTTTGCCTACGGGGACGCTTTCGTGCGGGATGTTCGGCAGCGTCGAAAGCAGTTCATGGATGCGGGCTTCGGCCTGCTCACGCTTTTGATCCAGTTCAGCGATGCGATCTTTCAATTGATTAACGGCCTGGCGGCGCGCGTCCGCTTCTGCGCGCTGGCCATCTTTCATCAGCGCGCCGATCTCGCGACTGGCAGTGTTGCGCTCGGCATTGAGTTGATCCGATTCGCCAATCAGCCGCCGGCGTTTCTCGTCGGCTTGTGCGAAATCATCCAGCGCCGTGCCCGGCATGTTGCGCTTTTCGAGCGCGGCGCGCACGCTCTCAAGATTCTCTCGGACGTAGTTGAGATCCAGCATTTATCGCTTTCCTTTTCAGTCAGTCATCGCGGGATTAGAGAAGATTCGGTTCGCCTCAAAGAGTGTTTCTTTCGAGCCCACGTCATACCAGGTTCCGGGCACGCGCCACACATAGAAAGGCGTGCGCGGATATAGCCATTGCACGAGCAGCCCGGGCTGATCGGCGTGATTGCCCTCGGCGAGGTACTGCCGAATCAGCGGCAACGTCCACTTTGGATAATAGTACAAGGCGATCCCGGTCAAAGTGCTTTTTGGTTGCGCCGGTTTTTCTTCAAAGAAAGTGATCTTATCAGTTTCGTCTATCTCGATCGCATTGTACTTTTTGATCTCCTCCAAACTACCAACATCGTATACACCCAGGACCGGCGCGTCCTGCGCAACGCAGAACTCACCGAACGCGCCCAGACTGTGGCTGAAAAGATTGTCACCGGCGACGACGATGATTTCCGTTTCGATCTGCGCCTCGGTCAGTACCAGATTCATGTCGCCGATGGCGCCGAGCTTGTTCGCGTCGTCCGTGGAGCGATCGTTGATGATCGTAATCGGAGCACCGGCATGCGTCGCCCGGTAATCATCCGCCCACACCTGGAAGTGTTCGGCGAACCTGGCGTTGGTGACCACATAGATGTCATCGATTTCCGTAATTGGTTTCAGATTGTCGAGCACGTGCGCGATCATCGGCTTTCCCGCGACCTCGAGCAGGGGCTTTGGCTGATTGAGCGTCAGCGGGTAAAGACGCGTGGCGTAACCTGCGCCGAGAATAATTAGCTTCACATGCCCTCCACGGTGAATCTTTACAATAAAAGAACGCCACGGGCAAACCGGTCCCGGCCGTCACCGGCTTCCGCGGCAAATCGAAGCTCTGGTATAGTGCGTCAAATTCAAGCGCTGAATTGTATCAACTGATTAGAGGTGAACAACCGTTGACTGTCGAAGAAAAAGTTTTCGCCGGGCGAGTTGCGATCGTCACTGGCGCCACCCGCGGCATCGGGCGCGCCATCGCGCTGGAACTCGCGCGCCGCGGCGCCGACGTGGCGTTCAACTATGCGAAGAGCGCCGCGGCGGCCGAGACTTTGAAAGCCGAGATAGAAGCGCTCGGTGTGCGCGCGTTGGCGTCGCAAGTCGATGTCGCCAACACTGAAGCCGCAGCCGAAATGGTGAAGCAAGTCAAAGACGCTTTCGGGCGGATTGATTTTCTGGTCAACAACGCCGGCATCGTGCGCGACACCTTAATTCTGCGCATGAAAGAAGAAGATTGGGACGCGGTCATCGACACGAATCTGAAAGGCGCCTGGAATTTCGCGAAGGCCGCGTTGCGGGTGATGTTACGGCAGGAAGGCGGCGGGTCGGTGCTGAACATTACTTCGATCAGCGGCGTGGTGGGCATGGCCGGTCAATCAAATTACTCGGCGTCCAAGGCGGGAATGATCGGATTGACGAAATCGCTGGCGCGTGAAGTGGCGAGCCGCAAGGTTACCGTTAACGCGCTCGCTCTTGGCCTGGTGGCAACCGACATGGCCACAGCACTCGATGAAAATTATCGGGCGAAGTTGTTAGAGCAGATTCCGCTGGGCCGCTTTGCCGAGGCTGATGAGGTCGCGCGCATCGCGTGCTTTCTGTTGTCGGCAGAAGCGCGCTACATCACCGGCCAGGTGATTCAGGTTGATGGTGGGTTGGCGATGTAAGACGTAGTTTCAAGTTTAAGGTTTCAGGTTTCAAGTTCGCCGGGACAACTTGAAACCTGAAACTTGGAACCTGAAACCGATAGAAAGAGATGCGCCCCGCCGATTCTTGCGAACTGGCGGGGCGAGACTTCCGGGTAGGTTCGATTTTCAAAGGGTGGCTAGGCACAGACTTGAGAATCGTCACATACGGCCGATCCCGTGCTTCGAAGGTAGTGCTTGTTCTGACGGGCCTGATAAAGTCTGCGGCTTGAAAATAACAACAAGCTGCCGCGTGCGCTTTTCCACAAACCCCAATCCACCAACGAAGGTCTCTACCTAACTTTCAAACACCTGCAACGTCCTTACAACTGCGAAGTATACGCGTCTGAAGACTCGCGTCAAGCGGAAAAGTTGAGAAGATGTGTGTCAGAAGCCCGACCGTCAGGGAGGGCAACTGACGCAGCGGGCCCTCTCTGACGGTCGGGCTTCTGACACCTAACCCGTCTTCCCTCTCATTTCAGAGAGTCGATAAGCCTGACGCCGCACTGCTTCCGAAACGTTGCGACTTGTCGAGATCACTTTCAGATCCTTTGAGCGAATGCGCGGCAGAATATGAATTGCGGTGGCCATCGGCGTGCGTGGGTTGCGCACCAGATTGTGAATGATTGGATACGAACGGGCCCACGCGCGATTACTGCCGATCAGCCGCAGCACTTCATCGGAAACCGTGCGCATGCTGGCGACGTTTTCGATTTCGTGCTCGGTGGTGCGCGGATTGTGAATTACCGCGCACGCCACAATCTTATTTGAATCGCGAACCAGAATGCCGCGCGCTTCGCGGTCGCCTTTCATGCCGAGCTTCACGCGATCCTTCACGGGCATGAACATGATGCGCCGAATCAGCGAGATTCGTTCGGGTGAAGCGTCGCCTTCCAGACGCTCGGCGTTGATAACTGCTTGGACATTGGCCGCTACCTGCTCAGGGGTTTCGACCAACATCCCCTCGATGAGTTCGCGCGCCAGCCACGAATCGTCGATGTCCGCGTCTGAGACTTCGATGTGCTGCGCGATCACCCAGGCATCGTCGGTCGACATGGCCCCGGTGGCCGCGACCAGCTCGGCACTCTCAAAGAATTCCGCCGCGGCGCTGTTGCCGCGGGCGCGCAACTCGGAAGCGATCTGACGCGCCCCGCGTTCCTTTTCAAAAAACTCGCGCCGGGTTTCCTTAGCGCGGCGATCCGCTTCCGCGGTCCGCGCGGGATTGAGCAGAATGGCATCGATGATTCCCGGAGCCCGAATCAGACGCTGCTGATTCATCGTGACAAGTTCGAGCAGCGCGCCGTCCGTTGTTACCTGGGCGAGCAGGGCAATCGCTTCGTCAGGCGTGTTGTGATTGCTGGCCACCGCTTCATGGATTTCGCGGCTCGCATTAGCGGACGAAGCCAAATAGCCCAATACTGCCGGCGCCACGCTATCAGTCGTCACCACAGTTAACAGATCGTTCGGCTGTTGTTCGTCGAGTGTGGCCCGGGCAGCGCGCGCAACTTCCGCGTCGCCGTCCGCGCTCAGGTGAACGAGAGCTTCGAGCAGATCGGCTTGCGGCAGGGGCAACAAGCCGCGCGCCGCCGCCAGACGCGCCGCCGCCGGCGCCTTGCCGGAGATGATCGATTGAACGACGGGGTTGGTTGACGTGACTTCGGTGGACACTGAAGACAGTTTAGCCTAAATGTAAACTGGAGAGGGAGAATCCTTCGTGGGTTAGTACAGATTGAAGTTGTATTCGAGCTGCATCCACATCGAAACGGGTTTACCTTCTTTGGTGGCCGGGATAAACCTGATCTTCCTGGCAGCTTGGATAGCTTTTTCGTTCAGGCCGTGCGTCAACCCGCGAAACACCACTATGTTGCGGACCGTTCCGTCGAAAGCAAACACGGCGCGCAATACGACGGTGCCAACCACTTCGTGTCGGCGCGCCTCCTCTGTATAACTCGGCTCGGGCTTGCTGACAATGCGCGCTTTGGTGGTGACTTCTTTGCCCGAAAAGATCCCCGTGGGACCCTGCTCGTAATATTCTTTGTCCGCGCGAAGATTATCGAGTCGCGTGCGCCAGTCGCTGCTCGGTTTTGGCGTGAGCGCCATGTAGTTTTCGACGCTGTCCAGCGCGTCCTTAAGACGGGCCAGAGTCGCCTGCCATCGAGCCTTTCGCTCCTCGTCCGTTCTTGGCGCGCTCGTGTAGTTGAAGTTAAAGAGGTTATCGATCCGTAGGTTCGCTGCGTTCTCAAACGCCTTGCGAGCTGCGCTCCTGTCTCCGGCCCTCGCAAGGGCAAGTCCCAGGTAATGCCAGGCGTCTCCATCCACTTTGTCTTGCTTGACGACGGCTCGCAGGACTGCTACCGCACCATTCGTGTCGCCTTGTTTGTAAAGCTGAATCCCGCGATCGCGATCTTCGGATGGGTTGCTGGCGGGTTGCTGCGCGGTCGTGTTGTTACTCGTGCCCAGGAAGACCAGAGCGAGGAAAAGACACAGCGTAATTCCGAATTGCAGAGTGACTATTCGGTGAGAGCTTCGCATTCCAGTTTCTCCCTGCGAAGGGCGCGATCTAGAAAGCGACGCAAGATAGCATCTTGCGCTACATCATGCTGCGCCGTGGCACTTCTTATATTTCTTACCCGAACCGCACGGGCATGGATTGTTGCGGCCGACCTTTGGCTCGCTGCGCACGACCGTCTTGACCTTGCCTTCTTCCTCGCCGGCAGCGGCTGCGCCCTGATTGGGTCCGGTAAAGCTCAACGCCGAACGGCGCGCGGCGCGGCGGCGTTGCAGTTCATCGGGCGCCTGTTCAGAAACGACTTGCAGGTTGAAGAGCGATCGAATCGTGAAGGTGTCGATGCGATCGAGCATTGCCTTGAACATATCAAAGCTTTCTTTCTTGTACTCAACCAGCGGATCCTTCTGGCCATAACCAACCAGGCCGATACCCTGCTTCAAGTGATCGAGCGCCAGAAGGTGATCCTTCCACTGCGCATCGATGATGTTAAGCATGATGATCCGCTCGTAGGTGCGCATCGCTTCTTCGCCGATCTGCTTTTCCTTCTCGGCGTATCTAACTTTCAGTTTTTCCCAGAGCACTTCATCGATTTGCGCGGAAGTCGAGTCGTGGAAGTCGATTGCTTCAGCGTCGCAATGAACTCCATAGATCGAATGGATCTGGACTTTGTAATTCTCGACGTCCCAATCATCGGGCGACAAATCCGGATTGAGGTATTGGTTGGTAAGGTCCGTGAGCAGGTCGCGCGCGACTCCGGTTTCACCGACCAGGTACTCGCGCTGGTCAGGCTCTTCCATCAACTGGCGGCGCAAACCGTAAATGGTCTCGCGCTGCTTGTTCATTACGTCGTCATACTCAAGCAGGTGCTTGCGCGTTTCAAAGTTGCGGCCTTCGACCGATTTCTGGGCGGCCGCGATGCGCTTGGAAACCATCTTCGACTCAATCGCGACGCCCTCTTCCATGCCGAGGCGCTGCATCAGCGCCTTTACCTTGTCGCCGGCAAAGATGCGCATCAGATCGTCTTCGAGCGAGAGGAAGAAACGCGACGATCCCGGATCACCCTGGCGGCCAGAGCGTCCCCGCAACTGGTTGTCGATGCGCCGCGACTCGTGCCGTTCAGTGCCGAGAATGTGCAGACCGCCGCACCCGACCACTTCTTTGTGCTCTGATTCAACAATCCGTTTGGCCTTGGCGAACGCTTCCTTCCATTGCTCTTCCGTGGCCTCCTCCGGATCGATCTCCTCCTCTTTCAAAAACTCGCGGGCCATGAAATCGGGATTGCCGCCGAGCAAAATGTCCGTGCCGCGGCCGGCCATGTTCGTCGCTATAGTGATCGCGCCTTTGCGTCCCGCTTGCGCGACGATCTCGGCTTCGCGTTCGTGATGCTTCGCGTTGAGCACGTTGTGCGGTACACCCACGCGCTGCAAACGACGCGCGATCAGCTCCGAGTTCTCGACGGAGACCGTACCAACCAGCACCGGCTGCCCGTTCTCATAGCGCTCTTTGATCTCTTCGACGACGGCGTCCCACTTTTCCGGCAGCGTGCGATAGATGACGTCGGAATTGTCCTTGCGCACCATCGGCATGTGCGTCGGAATGACGATGACTTCAAGTTTGTAAGTTGAATGAAACTCGCCGGCTTCGGTTTCCGCCGTTCCGGTCATGCCGGAAAGTTTTTGATAGAGCCGAAAATAATTCTGCAGAGTGATCGTCGCCAGCGTTTGGTTCTCGCGCTCGATCTTTACCTCTTCCTTCGCTTCGACGGCCTGATGCAGTCCGTCAGACCAGCGCCGGCCCTTCATCAAGCGCCCGGTGAAATCATCAACGATGATTACTTCGCCGTTCTGCACGACGTACTGATGATCGAGGCGGTAGAGCGTGTGCGCTTTCAAAGCCTGCTCGACGCAGTGCAGCAATTCCATATTCCCCGGATCGTAAAGATTGCCGACGCCCAGCAACTTTTCAGCTTTGTCCACGCCATCTTCGGTCAGCACGGCGGAATGGTTCTTCTCGTCAACGATGTATTCGCCGGTCTTCTGACCCTCGGCGAGTT